>WNFE01002145.1_pt1 | contig 14476 bp, 14 predicted proteins | sample 5400451 | NCBI WGS metagenome assembly WNFE01 (sample SAMN13153344, study PRJNA577476) | soil metagenome | isolation source: 200 cm saprolite under Douglas fir tree site 2 hole 2 | place: USA:California | collected 2015-04-18 | reverse complement strand
CATGCCGGTAACATCGAAACGCAGCTGAAGGCCGAGGTGGCCGATCTGATGGCGAAGGCCGAAGCGGCCGATCAGGCCGATATTCCCGATGGTTTTTCGATCCCGGAAGAACTCGAGCGGCGGGAAGAGCGGTTGCGCAAGCTCGCCGAGGCGCGCGCCAAGCTCGAGGCGCGCGCCAAAGAGCGCCATGCCCGCGAGCAGGCCGAGCATGAGGCCAAACTGGCGGCCCGCAAGGCCAGGGAGGAGAGCACCGGCAAGAAGACGGGCGGCAGGCCGCCGTCACCGCCTGCATCCGGCCCTTTGCCGACCGACCAGATTAATCTGACCGACGAGGAATCGCGCATCATGCCGGTGGCCGGCGGCGGGTTCGAGCAATGCTACAACGCGCAGGCCGTGGTCGCAGCGGGCAGCATGTTGGTGGTCGCGGCCGACGTGGTGCAGGCGCCCAACGACAAGCAGCAACTTGCGCCGATGCTCGACAAGATATCGGCCTTGCCGGATGAACTGGGCGAGGCTGAAACACTGCTGGCCGACAGCGGCTACTTCAGTGAAGCCAATGTGGAAGCCTGCGCCGCGGTGGGCATCGAGCCGCTGATTCCCCAGGGGCGGCAGACGCATTACCCGCCTCTCAGCGAGCGCTTTGCAAATGTGCCAGCCGCTCCGGAGCATCCGACGCCGCTCGAGACCATGGCGCATCGGCTGAAAACACCCGAAGGCAAAAATCTCTACGCGCTGCGCAAGCAGACCCCGGAGCCGGTGTTCGGCATCATCAAATCGATTATGGGCTTCCGCCAGTTCTCGATGCGCGGCCTGGAAAAGGTTCGCGGCGAATGGAGCCTCGTAACCATGGCATGGAACATCAAGCGCATGTTCGTCCTGATGCCCGCCTGAGCGCGCCGCTCAGCCGGGCACAGAGCCAACGGCTGGCTTCGACAGCCTTAAAATCACCTCTGCACCCGCCGGCCCGGCGGCCAGTTCGCCGCTTCCCGGTGACATACCGCTCGTTGCCACCAAGCCGAATACCTCAGTCCGACAGGCTGCTAGGGCCGCCAAAGCCTCGATCGCGCTTCACAGCTCTAGGCGAACCCAAGATCTTTGCGTTATTTTCGGTATCGATAGTTCAGATCATCAGTCTGACGGTGGGACCGAACGGTCGTTGGCATCCAAGGATTTGCAGCATGACAGTTGTTTGGACCTCCAACGTACCGGATGCGGGAACTCGTCTCGCGTTTTCGATCGAAGATAGAATCTGGGACGGCCAGAGGACGTCGGTATCAGCCACGGTCGGTCGGACGCTCGGTGCAAGCCAGGGAGTCCCCCGACAGATTCGCGCGCGCGGAGGTGGCCTTGGGGATCATTTCAAAGCGGCATCTCTTCAAAGGCACTTCTGGGCCCGAAATGCACCTTATTCTTTAAATGATCCATATAACCCATTGAATTCACAACAAATGCGTGCGCCCTCCGAGCGCACCATACCCACGCTTAACTGATTGAAATCAGGACGTTTTTTTCCAAATGTTACTACGCAGAGTTACTACTCTGTTCTCGCCTGACGTTCCGGCCCCGTTCGCATCGGGCAGCGCCATGAAGTCGTCGAGCGAATGGCTCTGATCGAACGCCACGATCTTGTCCATGCCGCTCATGCCGAGCTTTTCCCGGTTCGCCTGCGCGATGTAATGCGCTGGCATCTTCGGGTCGGTCCAGCCGAACATCGCCATCATCTGGCTCTCCGTGCAGTCGGCATAAGCCGCGACCTCGGCCCGCGCTTTGCGAACCCCATGGCAGCTTTTCTTGGGCTCGTTGACGCCGGCCAGGACTGCGTACTTCTTGAACTTCGCCGCCCACGCCTTCTTCTTCATCGGCAGCACGCGGTCCTTCACCATCTTCCCGGTGAACACTTCCGCGCCGACGATCCCGGCCGCTCGCGCCGCCCGCAGGCTGTCCGCAAACTCCGGATGCACCGGCACCGTGACGGTGGTGTTGCCTCGGCTTTTCTCGGTCGCGATCCGCACCGCCATCTTGCGCACGATTTGGCGCAGATGCGGCGGGCCGAAGCGATAAGCGTCACCCAGCCGCAGGAAGGTGTAGTGCAGGATGTCGAACATCAGCCGCGCCTCGGTGCCGAGCGGCCACTTCGCGAGTCGGACAGCCCCTCGTGGCCGACGCTGAGATCGCCGAGCCAGTGGTCGCTCTGCTTGTAGAGCGTCCAGTACCAGCGCAGACTGTGAGGCCTCGGCGGCTCAGCCGGAAGTTCGCCGCGCTGCTCATTGCGCTGCTTCTGCGCGTTGATGTGATCGGTCGCATCGCCATAGAGCGCGATCTGCGAGGCGATGGCCGTATCACACTCGTGGTCGAACTCCTTTGTGCCGAACTCTGCCTTAATCCTGAGCTTCGGTAATCCGTTGCGAAGCTGGACGTAATAGCGCGTCTGTCCACGCTGCGAGCGATCGGCCTGCACATAGCGGCGTTCCGGCTGCACCAGCGGATCGGGTTCGGTACGGCGTTTACGCATCACTCCCCCTAGCGCCGCGACCGCCGCGTCATGGGCGGCGTCGAACGCTTCCGTCCCATATTCCTCTCTGATCCCGATCCGCCGACCCTTACGGCTCACCTTCACGTACCAGCGCAGCGCGCCCAGCGGGGAATAGTCAAAGTAGAGGTACATTCGCGTGTCCCCAGGCGCGCGGGGAGCGCCGTTCGAGCCGGGCGCTTCCCCGTCACGCGACGCTGATCGTTCCGAAGGCGGTCGGCGCGCGACCAACACACTGACCGGGAACGCTGGGCTGGTAGTTCCGGACGGGGGGTAACCAATCGGCGGGCGACGACGCGTGGTTTCGGTGGGGTAGTTGTTGATCTCTTCGAGCAGCGTGCGAAGCCCTCCGGGCCGTTCGAAGCTAGTCCAAATCACAACCTCCACGGCATCCGCCTCGAAAGCTGCTTCGGACACATCGCGCTGATTGTCACTGTAAGCCGCGCCCTGCTGGAGCTGAATCATCGGTATGGAAGACCGAGAAAGCTGCGGACAAAAGAGTAACGAGGTGTTCGTCGGGCATTCGGCTAGATTGGAGTGGAAATCGGACGGATAATTCAGTGTGTCGGGGCAGCTCGATTTGCACCGGAGAACGGGTTGATTGCCGTTCGCCCGTATCTCTGCACGGGTCCAAGCCTTCGCTTCGTGCGAACTATTTCAAGGTCCCTGTCGGACTTCCCGGAAATGGGCGTTTTTGGTGCGTGATCCAAAGCAACGTTCAACAACCCGCTGATTTCACTGCTGGGCCGGCAGGACTCGAACCTGCAACCAGACCGTTATGAGCGGGAGGATAAAGGACGCGATCGTTGATTTTGCTGCGTTTTCCTTGGAGATTGATCGTGTTCGTTGCGTTCTGGTGAGATCGTTTCTGGTGCGAAACTGGTGCGGTAAACTTGGAGGGTCTGAAGGACCAACCCAGTTCGTCTTGGATTTCTTGAGGCAAAAACTATAGTGACTGCATGAGAACCAACGCGAACGTTGAACTCGACGCCGGCACCAAGACATTTGCCTCGGGCCTACTGCCGGATTTGATAGCTGCGCTGCGCCGCAGCCGTAAGGGCGACCTCGTGGCCGTGATCAGCGGCGATCCAGGTATCGGCCCCGAGCTTGAGGCATGGTGTCGCTTCACCCGCAACAGCCTCGTCGACGTGGCAGTCGAAGAAGGTCGCACCCGTTGGGTGCTCCGCTATGGAGAGGCTCGTGAGAATGTCGGAGAAGATCGGCCTGTCGGCTCTCGCCTGTGGCTTTACGCCAACTTCGACTGCAACCTGAGCTGCGATTATTGCTGCGTGCGCTCGTCACCCAAAGCTCCGCGGCGGGCTCTCGGCATCGAGCGGGTGCGACGGATCGCGATCGAGGCGGCGGAGCTCGGCGTAAGTGAAATCTTTGTCACCGGCGGTGAGCCATTCATGCTGCCAGATATCGGCGAGATCCTTGCCGCGTGCGCTGCATCGGCGCCGACCACGGTCCTCACCAACGGCATGCTGTTTGCCGGCAGTCGGCTCGAAACGCTGCGCTCGTTGCCGCGTGAACGTGTGACCTTGCAGATCAGCCTCGACAGTCCGACACCTGAGCGCCACGACAGCCATCGTGGAAAGGGGACATGGGCACGCGCCTGGAAGGGGATCGAGTTGGCCCGTGCCGAAGGATTCCGGGTGCGATTGGCGGCGACAGTGTCGACTGATGCGGAGGCCGAGGAGTTCCGCAGCTTCCTTGACGCCCATCACTTTAGTGAGGAGAACCGGGTGATCAGGCGAATTGCCCTGCGAGGCTCGGCAATCCAGGGCATCGCTTTGGCAAGGGCAGATCTGTTTCCTGAGGTGACGATTACGGCGGAAGGCGTGTTCTGGCATCCGGTCGGAGCCGAGGATAATGACCTGCTGGTCAGCCGCGATATCTTTCCACTCGCCGAATCCTTCGTAGCTGTGCGCCGCGCCTTCGACCGCGAATATGAGCATGAGCGCCGGCTGGCGAAGATTTTCAATTGCGCCTGATAAGCGCGGAGCGTGGGCCTAAGGCCGCTTCAAAAAACCCTGTTGCGCCGACGCTTGCCGCAACTCGGCATATGCTTCAAGCTGCGGCGCCAACCATTGGCGCAGCCCTTCCGCCTCGAGCACAGCGCGATGCGTCGGGTTGTCGTAGCTCATCCCGAATAGTGCTTTGGCAAACTGCTGCTCCAACGAGGGGTCCAGATCGGAGCGCGCCGTGAACATGCAGTGATTATAGGGCCGCGAGGTCCAGATCTCAGTTAACGCACCTTCCGGCACCAGACGCTCCGCACGCACGGCGTTCCAGAACGGGCTGCCGATTGCGCCGGCATCGGCGCGGCCGTCGAGCACCGCGCGAACGACATCGGACTCGCTGGTCCCGGTATCGCCATGCTTGCCGAGGTCGGTGTTGAAGCGAAGCGTCTGGTAGTCCTTGCCCTCGATCAGTCCTTCGCGCTCGAGGAAATAGACCGGAAGGATCGCCGCGTGGCCGCTGTCGCGGCTGCCAAGGGCCAGGGTGCGGCTCTTAAGATCGGCAAGCGTGGCGACCGCCCCGCCGGTGACCGCAACGATCCTGGTCGTCCAGCCCACGTCCGTATCGCGCATCGCGATCGGTCGGCAACGGTGGTCGCTCCAGGCATCGGCCTGGATAAAAGCGAGGTTCGTATTCCATCCGATGTCGATGCGCGGCAGCGGCTCGCCGGGCAGGGCCAGGAGGGCGGCGACCTGCGCCTCGTAGCTCTGAAACAGCACCACCTCGACGGGGAGACGCGCTTCCTCGTGAAAGTATCGTCGCATGCCCTCCCAGATGCTGACCACCTTCGGATCATATGCGACAGCACCTACCCAAATCGTCCGGCTCATGATTGCATCTCGCCTATCAAGCCTAAATATTCAACTGCGACCGATCGCGGTCGGAGCACTAGAACAGCGGTATTCCCAAAACGGCTTTGCCGATGAACTCGCGCAGAACATCGCCCGTCGGGGCCATCACAGCGCCTGCATGGGCGTCGCGGAAAAATCGCTCGATGGCCATATGCTTGGAAAACGCGGCGCCTCCGCACACGCGCATCGCCGCCGAGGTGACGGCGATAGCGATATCACCCGCCGCCGCCTTGCTCTCAAGCACGCGCAGCATGGTGGTTTCTCGGGGGCGCTCAAGGTGATCGACGAGATCGTCAATGCGCGCCGCAAGCCCGTCAGTGTCGATCTGCATCGTCGCAAGCTGCGCGCGAAGCGTCGGCAAGCTCTCGCCGAGGGTCTGGCCCAGATGCTCGAAACGAGCGCTCTTGAGATGAGCTGCAGTCCCCGCCACCGCCGCCCGGCAAAGACCTAGCGCGACCGCCGATGTTCCGAGGTTAAACAGTGGTAGCACGATCTCCAGCATCGCCTTGAAGCCGGCGCCGTCGTCAGTCAGCTGGAGACCAGGCGCAACTTCGCACTCCTCGAGGCTCATCGGCGCGGAAGCATTGGCGCGCATCCCGAGACCGTCCCATGGGCCGGCGACAGACAGTCCGGGCGTACCGCTGGCGACAAGATAAAGGGTCGAATCCGTTGGACTCTTTCCTTCCGGAGCTAGCGCCGAGACAACATAGCTTTGCGCGTGACCGGCGCTCGTCACCCATGATTTCTTGGCCGTGAGGTGCACGTTTACAGCGTTGCGCTTCGCTCGCGAGACAGGCGCCCAGAAGTGGCTGCGCGATCCGGCTTCGCTGAAGGCCAGGGTGGTCAGGTGTTTTCCGGCCGAAATATCCTTTAGCGCCTGCGCGACCGTCGCACCCGGACGGGCCGCCGCGATCGTCGCGGTGGCGCTCATGTGCATCAAGTAAACCATGGCAGCCGACGCGTCCGCTTCTGCGAGCGTCGCGATGACGGCAGCGAAGGTTCGCGGCCCCAGGGCCGAGCCGCCCACCTCGGTGGGCAGCATGATCCCCAGCAATCCGGCCGGACCGAGCGCCGCGACTGCCTCGGACGAAAATCGAGCTTCCTTGTCGTTTTGTCTGGCCGCCGGCGCAAGGATGCGATCGGCGATCTCCTTGGCATTCGAAACTGCGGTCTCGTGATTCATAACGGTCCTCCACACCAGGCGCTGCGGCGGTCGGATATGATGCTACGCGATCAGCACTATCGGATCAACACGACCAGCCTCAAGCATCGCAAGCTTTCGCCGTATCAGAAGCCGGTGAGATCCGTGGTCATTACGAAATTCAAAGCCATCATGTTACATCACACCAAGTCTATTTTTTGATGACGTCGGACACCTTGCCCTCTTCCGGCCGCGACCCGTAAAGCCGCAGCGGGCTTGCGGCGCTTGCCCGCTGTCGAGGAGAACGCTACCAATGAGCAGCCACGGCACAACGAGGTTTGTCTGGTGATGGCGGTCAATGACGGCGGGATCCCGCCCATCCTCGCGCAAAAACACTACACACAGCCGTCCGCATTTACGCCGGAAAATCTGCTGCGCGAGGCACGCAGGCAAAAGCAGATTGCGGGCTCCAGCATCCCGAACATCTGTGTCCTCGACCCTGACGGCGACATTTTGCGTAGCCTGCTTGCCCGTAACGAGGCCAGGCTTGAATCGGGATGGGCCTGCTATCACACACAGCTCTACTCTTTCAGCCGCGGCGGGATTGATTTTGGAATTGTCGGCTGCGCCGTCGGCGCCTCGTTCGCGGTGCTGATTGCCGAGGAAATGTTCGCATCAGGCTGCAGGCTGCTGATCAGCGTCACGTCCTCCGGACAGATTGTGCCGATACGCCCGCCGCCTTATTTCATCCTCATCGAACGCGCGCTGCGCGACGAAGGCACCAGCTATCACTACATGGCGGTATCCGACTATTCGCATGCTGACGTCAGGTTGATCTCGGCGCTCAACGGCGCATTCGGCGGATTTCCCGTGCCGGTCCTCACGGGCGCGACCTGGACAACCGACGCGCCGTTCCGTGAAACCCAGCCGGCGATCGACGCAATGGTCGAAAGGAACCTGATGGCGGTCGAAATGGAAGCCGCTGCGCTTTACGCATTCGCACAGGTCCGACAAAAGCCCGTCCTGTGTTTTGCCCATGTGACAAATCAAATGGGGCGGGTCGACGGCGATTTTGAGAAGGGCGAAGCGGACGGAAGCCATGACGCGCTGCAATTGATCGCAATCGCCGCCGATCGCCTGCGGTCCCGGCTCCTCCTGTGAGCGTCGCGGCGATCGGGATCATTTGCAAGGCGCCGCAGCCCGGCCGCGCAAAGACGCGGCTTGCGACGGCCATCGGCGCGATTGCCGCCTCGGAGCTCTCGGCCTGCTTTCTGCGTGACGTCGCCGCAGCCATCGAGGCGGTCCCGGAGACCCTCGGCAGGCTCGGGTATGGCGTCTATGCGCCCGCAGGAGTCGAGCACATCATGCGGGAGCTGCTTCCGGCAACGTTTGGGCTTCAGCTGCAGGTTGGCGACGATCTCGGCGATGTGCTGTTGGGCGCTGCGCGTGATTTCCTGCTCGACGGACATGACTGCGTCCTGCTCGTCAATGGCGACAGCCCAACCCTTCCTGCCCGTTTCCTGGTGCAGGCCATTGAAACTCTTCGCGAACCAGGCGACCGGATGGTGCTTGGGCCAGCGAGCGATGGCGGCTACTATCTCATCGGCTTGAAACACCCGCACAAGCAGCTGTTCACGCGCATCGCATGGGGAACGGACACCGTGGCGCGCAGCACATGCGAGCGCGCTGCCGAAATCGGGCTTGCCACGATGCTGCTTCCAGAATGGTACGATATCGACGACGTTGAAACGCTGGGTTGGCTTAAGGACGAACTGGCCGGCCATTCGACCCGCTTTCGTGGCGGTGGCCTTGCCAAGGCGAGCCGCGCCTTCCTCAAGGCCGCGTGGCAGACAAATCCATGAAGCCGATGCCGGGGGCTATCGTAAGTCAGGTCGGTCGATTGGTGAGCACGGTCAACAACGTGCCTCCACTTCATCTGTTGGCCAGCATCGGTTTCGTCCTGGTCGCTCTGACCCTGGTGACCCCCTTTGCCTTCGAGGCTCTCGGTGACAATGCCTTCATGGCACTGACCATGTCAGCGGGTCTACTGACGATCGTCGCGACCCGCCTGGCCGCGCGTACACCGACATACCGCGCTCTCTGGCTCATCTTCGGCCTTGGGATCGTGCTGAGAGCCTGTGTGCTGCTATTCGATCCGCTTCTGTCCAGTGACATTTATCGCTATGTCTGGGATGGAAGGGTTCAGGCCGCCGGCATCAACCCTTACCGCTATATTCCGGCCGACGAGACACTGGCGTTTCTGCGCGACGGGACGATCTTTCCCCACATCAACCGGGCCGATACTGCGGTCACCATCTATCCTCCGGTGGCGCAATTTTTCTTCCTCATTGTCACGCGGATCGATGAAAGCGTGACTATGATGCGTCTCGCACTGCTGGGGTGCGAGTCCGTCACCGTTACAGTGATCGTGCTCCTGTTGCGGCGTATGAACCGCCCGGTGACGCGCGTGATCGCCTATCTCTGGCATCCGCTACCCCTGTGGGAGATTGCCAATAGCGGCCATATCGACGCGCTGATGGTTGCACTGATGATGCTTGGCCTGTGGATTGCGCTGACCGGCCGTGCTCTGCGCGGAGCCGTCTTCATCGCGTTTTCGGTGCTGGTCAAACCCTATGCAGCAACGGTGCTGGCCGGGATCTGGCGCCCATGGGATCTCAAAATGCTGCTGGTCGTGATCGCCGCCGTCGCGCTCTGTTATATTCCCTATATGTCGGTCGGTTGGGGCGTTCTCGGATTCCTGACCACAGGCTATCTGACGGAAGAGGGGATCAGTGCCGGCAACGATCTCTGGCTGTTGTCGCTCTGGCGGCTGGTGTTTGGCGAGCATCACGGAGATGTTGTCGCTTATGTCGTGCTGGCCGCGCTGGTCCTCATGTTCAAGGGGCTCTCCGTGGCCCGCAGCTCTCATCGCACCATCGCCTCAAGTCTTGCCGACATCAACATGCTGTTACTCATCGCCCTCCTGTTGTTGTCGCCCAACTACCCTTGGTACTTTCTCATCGTCATGCCGTTTGCCGCCCTATGTGGCTCCGCACCAACGTGGGTCATTTCGATCGGAGCGCTCTTGCTGTCCGAACAACTCGACTGGGATTTCTACATTCCGAGAATGGTGACCAAATCATTTCTGTTCGGAGGTCTTTTGCTGGCTTGGGCCTTGGTCACCTGGAGCACCCGCATGCAGCGGACCGCGGACGCAGGGTTATCGCGATGAGTCAATCAGGCGAGGCGCCAAGCACTCACGCGCCCTTCGATCCGCGCCGCTATCACGAGTCGGTTGCGGGCGAGCGCACCGAGGTCGCCCATCGTCCGCCAGTCTGCCTTTATCTGGAAGTGACCAACCGCTGCAATCTGCTGTGCACGACTTGTCCTCGCACCTACGAGGAGCTTGAGCCGCCGGCAGACATGAGCTGGGACCTGTTCGCGTCGATTGTCGACCAGGTTCCCGATCTCGCGCGGGCGGTTCTGCACGGCGTCGGCGAACCGATGTTGGTCGCGAGCCTGCCGCGGATGGTGAGATACCTGAAGGATCGCGGCGTCTACGTCCTGTTCAACACCAATGGAACGGTGCTCAGCGAGCGCAACGGCCGCGCGCTGATCGACGCCGGGCTTGATGAGCTGCGTGTGTCGCTCGACGCGTCAAACCGCGAGAGCTTCAAGGCGGTTCGTGGCAGGGATTATTTCGGCCGCATCATCCGCAACGTGCGCGCGTTTCGCGAGCTGCAGGAGCGGGAGGGACACACCAGGCCGCAGGTTTCGGTTTGGCTTACTGGCCTGAGAGAGACCGTCGAGGAACTTCCGGCATTTGTGAAAGTTGCAGCTGAGATCGGTGTCAAGGAGGTTTACCTGCAACGGCTCGTGTTTTTCGCCGAATCCGCCATCGGCAAGGCACAGCCGGATCAGGCGCTGTTCGAACGCCTGACGCAGGAAGAAGCCGTCTATCTGAAACAGGCCGAGGATCTGGCGCATTCCCTTGGCGTGACCTTCAGCGCGTCGGGCGCAGCGACCGAGCCGGGGTTGAGTCTCAAGGGCAGTGGAGACGGTTCGCCGTGGTCGCTCTGCCGGCGGCCGTGGTCGTTGATGTATTTCACAGCGAATGGCCGGGCCCTGCCGTGCTGTATCGCGCCGTTTTCGCAACATGGCTACGACAACTATACGCTTGGCCATGCAGGGCAGCAGTCCTTGCCGGAGATCTGGAACGGGCCCGCGTATCGGGACTTTCGTGCGGCGCTGCTTTCGGACAAGCCGCCTGAAAGCTGCGCCAATTGCGGCCTGCGCTGGAGCCTGTGAACGAAGTGCCCGTCGTCTCGGCGATCATTCCGTGCCTCGACGAGGAGACGGCGATCGGTAAGGTCGTGACCACGGTGCTGGCGCAGAATGTGAGCGAAGTCATCGTTGTCGACAGCGCCTCGCGGGATCGTACGGCCGAGCGGGCAGGGGCCGCCGGGGCTCGCGTGATTGTCGAGCCACGACGCGGCTATGGTCGTGCCATCCAGGCCGGCATCGCCGCGGTGCGCGATGATGCCGACATTCTGGTCTTCCTTGACGGCGACGGCAGCGATCCTGCCGAATTCATTCCTGCCCTGGTGTCGCCGATCATCGCCGGGCAGGCTGTTTTCGTTCTCGGCTCGCGCGTTCGCGGTTCGCGCGAGCCCGGCAGCCTGGCGCCACAGCAGCTCGTCGCGGCCCATGTCGGCGGGCTTCTGCTGCGCCTCGTCTATGGCGCAAGCTTCACCGACCTGTCGCCGTTTCGCGCCATCCGGCGGGATGAACTCCGGCGTCTCGGCATGAAGGAGGAGACATTTGGCTGGAACCTGGAAATGCTGATGCGGATCGCGGCCGCCGGTCTGCCGGCACGGGAGATCGCTGTCGGGCAGCGGCGCCGGATCGGCGGCGTATCAAAGGTCTCCGGCAATCTCATCGCCGGCATCAAGGCGGCCTGGTCGATTTCGACCACGTTTGTTCGTCTCGCGCTTGAGCTGCGACGCCTGAGACAATAGTTGCTGGGGCACCGACCTCCATCAGGGATCAGCGAGTGCTGGCACGATCCGCACAAGCAACGATATCCCGGGGCGATTTTCGACCCGCTTGCTCCGGTGCAGAGAACACCGCCAGGTATCCGCCATCGCCGGCGAGCTGATATGTGGCGATCTCGCGATAGCCGACGGCGGTCACCTCGCAATGCAAGAGCGCACTTGGCGTGCCATGCTCCGAGGTCGGACGCTCGAGGTCGACTATTCCGACGCGCGCGCCCGGCTTCAAGGCGGGCGCGAGATTGTAGAGGAAGGCATAGGGTTGGGCTACCTCGTGATACATGTGCACGAGGATTGCGGCATCCAGCGAGGAAGCGGGCAGGCGCGGGTCGTGCGGTTCGCCCAGCGCGAACATGACGTTTGTCAGCTTCAAGCGTTCCGTTCGCCTGGCGAGCTCGACGAGGTAATCCCGCGTGACGTCCTGGGCGACGACGGAGCCCGTGGGGCCGACGAGGCGCGAGAGACGAACTGTGTGGTAGCCACTGCCGGCACCAACGTCGCCGACCGTCATGCCAGGCTTCAGTGCAAGAAGACGGGCGATCTCGCCGGCCTCATTCAGCGAATCGCGGTGCTCCTCGGCGGAGCGGCTCGGACTGACGATCGACGCTACCGGGCGCCGAGGTGAGGGAAACTCCTTTGCAGGGACTCCTGGCGGAGCCAGATAACCAATGTCAGCGGCTCGTGCGCAAGCTGCGCCCACCGCCACAAGAAGCGTCACCGTGCGGGCCAGTGCCATCATGTGCTCGTCTCTCACACAAAAAGATGATGACTAACCCGCGATGTTGAAGAACCAGCCGATAAGGCCCGTCCCGTCGCGCACGGCGGGGACTTTGTGGCGCAACCAGGCATCCAATCCGAGACTGCGGCCGGCAGCCTCGATCACAAACAGGAACATCAGCATGGCCAGGAACATGTACGTCCACGGCCACTCGGACGGATTGCCATAGAGGCCGAGCCAGAGTTGCAGCACATAGGCGATGGCCAGCACGCCCACCAAGCGCACCGCAAGTCCGAGGATCATCGATACCGCGAACGCCAGCTCGGCAAGAAAGACAATTGGCCCAAAGATCGTCATGTGAGGCAACACGACATCCTTCATGAATGCGCGGTGAAATTCGAAAGCGGCGCTGGTCGTTTCCTGTTCGGTCCAGTACTGCAGACCGTCGGACACCGGTAGCGGCAGTTTCCACAACATTCCCTGGAACCACAGGCAGCCGATGAGGACTCGGACCAGCCAGATTCCAAGATGTCGGCCGGAACGTTGCGCCGAATCCTCCTGCCAACTCCGAAAGGCAACCGCGATGCTGGCGAGCAGCAGTGCCCAGAACAGCGCCAGGATCAGATAGCGCCAGTTTCCCTGATGGAGATAATCACCCGTCGTCGCGGTCAGGAACTGCCAGACATCGGTGAAGGGATTCTTGGGCATGCGAGCGTGCTCCAGAGTATTGAACAGCTACCCTACGTATCGGTCGATTGAATCGTTACTCTGCGCATCGGTTAACTGACAAGGCGCACCGCCACGCAGGCGATCGAGCGATGCGCCTTAGCCTTCCTCATCGGCAGCCCGAACGAACCCTTCCGAATGTCATTGCGCGTTGATCCAGTTGTCCGATCCCGTCAGTTTAACCGACACATCCGAAAGGGAAAGATGAAGGGGCTTTCCGTCCACGGTGCCGCGGTGATCCGTCGAGATCAGGAGCGGGCCGGCCTTCTTGTAGTCCGCATAGGTCGCCATCACGAGGTGGGGCGGGTTGGGAGCGCCGCGGCGGTAGACCATCTCCTGGACCCGTTTGTCGGCGCCAATATAGAGTTCCCAAGTGTCGCCTGGCTGGTAACCACCCTCCGAGGGGTATTTCATCACGACCCGTTGAGCGGAAGCGTCACCCAGGGGGAGCTTTTGCATGCCATCATCGGTCACAGCCGCGCCGTCCCATACGAGGTGGAACGGGAGCAGCAACCAATACTGATCGTTGGCGAACGCGGGATCGATGTCCTTCTTGATGGCATCGCTTTGGCTAGAGAGCTGCGAGCGCTGATAGCTCGCCTTGACGGGTTGGCCTTCCTTGTCCTTCCCCTCGTAGGAGACGGTGTCGGTCTTCGGGCTCCATTCCCATGTGCGAGAAACTTTGCCGCCAGGAAACTCCGCATTCCAGGTGTAGCGGATTGCCTCGATTTGCCCAAACGAATCAAGGCCGTAGGCTTTGGCTATCTGTTCGGCAACCGGTGGGCTCTGTTGAGCCACTGCAGTCGCAGGGAGAAGCAATAGCATGCTGACGGCTAAAAGGCCGATCACATCGAGTCGGCTCATTTCGCTGCGCGCCTGAGTACTGCTCATGTCGAACTCCTTAGGCTCGGGTGCAATTGCGTTGACCGAGTTGAGGCTCGGTTGCCAGATACTAGCGCAGAAGCCTGGAAATTGCTTGTTATGCATTGCTAGAGACAGTTAGCGATTGCGAACACCCGAGGGCTTCGACACCGCCGATCAGATGGCCGTCGAAAATCTGCTGGCGACCTTAAGCCGACCGCCATTGGGCCCTGCAAGGGTTCCCAACCCGGACGGTCTTTTGGCCGAAACCAGGCACGATGATTACCACTGTCGTGCCATGACAACCTGTGTGTGTACCGAAAACCATATCGGAGTTTATCAGGTAACAGAATCGGCTAAGTTGGCGCAATGGTAGCGCTGATCTGCTTCGTTCTGGCCGTGCTGGCCTCGCCATTCAAGTCGAAGAGCCGGCTTGAGCTGAGAATGCGGTACTTCGACATCAGCTGATCGTTTTGCAGCGGAAGGTGAGAGGCAGAGCCCATCTTACGAACAACGATCGCGGGTTCTTCGTTCAGATGTATCGCTGGTTTCCCTCGATCCTGAAGGTCGTGACGA
>WNFE01002144.1_pt1 | contig 14480 bp, 9 predicted proteins | sample 5400451 | NCBI WGS metagenome assembly WNFE01 (sample SAMN13153344, study PRJNA577476) | soil metagenome | isolation source: 200 cm saprolite under Douglas fir tree site 2 hole 2 | place: USA:California | collected 2015-04-18 | reverse complement strand
GCGGGAGGATTGCCCGCACTCGGCCGACGGGATCGATGATCATCGAGACCCCCGTGTTCGCAGCGCGCACGACCCACCGCCCCGACTCGACCGCACGCAGGATCGCATGCGCTGCGTGCTGTGCGGGCGCGGCCGTCCCATCCAACCATGCATCGTTGGTGATCACCGCGAGGATCTGCGCACCGTTTATCACCAGCGCGCGCGACACATCGGGAAAGATCGACTCAAAACAAATCGCCACCCCCACCTGCCCGAGAGGGGTCCACAAAGGGGCGAGCCGATGGCCGCGGACGATTCCGGTCTCCCCAAACGCCACAAGGCGGACTTTGTCGTAGCGGCTGACGCCCAGCCCCGATGGCGTGACTGCAACGGCGATATTAGACACGCCGTTTTCAAGAGCACTGGCGATGACGGTGGCATGCGCGATCTGTGCCCACCGACCGACCTCCCCAAGTGCTCCCTCGGATCCGAACAAGTTCTGAGGCACCGCGGTCTCAGGGAAGACAATCAGTTCAGCCCCCTGGCTGCGGGCGGCGGCTACAAGTCGTTGAAGCGTGTGCATATGGTCGGGAGCCAGCGCGGGATCAAATTTTTGGGCCTGGGAGACATTCGGTTGCACTGCGGCCACGGTGATCGTACCCACCGGGACGGTGCGCGCATGTGGGCCCCCCCAGACCAATGCAGCGGCAAGCAAGCCTGCGGGCAAAAGGATGGGAGCCGGACGCCGCACCAAAACGACGGCAGCGAAGGCGCACCCCACTAGTGCCACCAGGAACGAGACCCCGTACACCCCTGTGTACCGGGCGATCTGGATGATGGAGGCGAACCGGTACTGGCTCACCCCGAGGGAGGCCCAGGGAAATCCCGTGACGCCGACCGATCGCAGATACTCAAGCGCGGTCCACGCGGCCGCAGCCACCCACACCCACTGCCACGCCCGTCGGCCGGGGATCACCCACCGACTCACAGCGGCAAATGCCGCGGGGAAGAGCGCCAAGTACGCTGTCAAAAGCACCCAAGGGAGCAAACCGAAGACTCGAACCCACGCGAGAATGATGCCAAACGCGACGGCCCCTGTGACAAACCCCAAACGGAAGGCCTGCGGGAGGGGACGGGCGTGGATCGCCAGCATGAGGGGAGCAAGAGCGACCCAGGCCAGCCAGCCGACATCAAAGGGAGGAAACGAGCCGGCGATGAGAAAGCCGCTGAGGATTGCGAGGGCCACCCCGATGGGTCCGCCCGAACTTTGGGCGGGGGCGTGGACGAAGGCGGCTATTCGTCCTTGCCGTGACACTTCTTGTACTTCTTCCCGCTACCGCACCAACACGGGTCGTTCCGGCCCGGTTTTCGCTTCGCGTCTTCTGCCACAGCGACCGGCGCGCGCGCTGGCTCGTTCCGGGGCCCCCCGGTCACCTCTGGCCGCCGGCCCCCCAGGCCACGGGCGACGGGGCGCGGGGCGAGCTGTGCTCCGGGGTCGACCTGCAGCCGAAAGAGCACCTGGACGGCCTCTTCTTGAATCTCCGCCAACATCTGCGAGAACATCTCGTAGCCCTCGCGCTGATACTCGATGAGCGGGCTCACCTGCGCATACGCCCGCAGGCCGATCCCCTCTCGCAAGGACTCCATCGCGTAGAGGTGATCAATCCACTTTCGGTCAATCGTCTGCAGCAAAACGAGGCGCTCGACCTCCCGCAGTTGCTCGGCGCCGATCTCGCGCTCCTTTGCTTCGTACGCCTCTAGGGCTGCGGCCACGAGCGCCTCTTTCAGCGCATCGGGCCGCTCCGCATCAGGCAGCTCCGTCGCCCCCAATGCCGGAATCAACCGCGCCACTGCCTCCTGCAAGCCGGCGAGGTCCCATTCATCCGCCCGCGCGTCGGGGGCGCAGTGGGCATCCACCAACGTGCCGATTAGCCGTTCAATCATGTCGGCGATGTTCTCGCGCAGCTGCTCCCCAAAGAGCACCTTGCGCCGCTCGCCGTAGATGACCTTCCGTTGGGCGTTGGAGACGTCATCGTATTCTAGGACGTGCTTGCGGACATCGAAGTGGTACTGTTCGACCTTCTTTTGGGCGTTCTCAATCTGCCGGGTCACCAGCGAGTGCTCAATCGGCGTGTCCTCGTCGATGCCCAATTTGTCCATGATCGCGGCCACGCGTTGGCCCGCAAAGAGGCGCATGAGCTCGTCATCCAGCCCAACGTAGAAGCGCGAAGACCCGGAGTCCCCCTGCCGACCGGACCGGCCGCGCAGCTGGTTGTCGATCCGCCGCGCCTCGTGCCGCTCGGTGCCGATGATGTGGAGTCCCCCCAGGCCGCGCACTTTTGCGGCCTCGGAGGAATCGGGAGGGTTGCCGCCCAGGATGATATCGACTCCGCGGCCGGCCATGTTCGTCGCGATCGTTACCGCGCGCAGCCGCCCGGCCTGGGCGATGATCTCCGCCTCCCGCTCGTGCTGCTTGGCATTGAGGACCTCGTGCGGGACCCCCCGCCGGCGGAGCATCTCGCCGAGTTGCTCATTTTTCTCGATGCTGCGCGTCCCTACGAGCACCGGGCGGCCCTTCTTGTACCACTCCTCGATCTCCGCCACGACCGCCCGCAGTTTCGCCCGCTCGGTCTTGTACACCAGATCAGCCAGGTCCTCACGCACCATCGGCTTGTGCGTGGGGATCACGGCGACGGGCAGATTGTAGATTTTCTGCAGTTCTTCTTCTTCTGTCTTGGCTGTTCCGGTCATCCCCGCGAGCTTGGTGTACATGCGGAAGTAGTTTTGGATCGTGATCGAGGCCAGCGTCTGGCTCTCATGCTCGATGCGCACGTTCTCCTTGGCCTCGATGGCCTGGTGCAACCCGTCGGAGTAGCGTCGCCCGAGCATCAGACGACCGGTGAACTCGTCGACGATGATCACCTGGCCGTCCTTCACGACGTAGTCGACATCCTTCTTGAAACACGCGTGCGCCCGCAAGGCCTGCTGCACATGGTGCATGAGGTTCACGTGCTCGATGTCGGCCAGATTAGTGACGCCCACGAGATGCTCAACCCGACTCATCCCCTCCTCGGTCAGCACCGCGGTCTTCAGCTTCTCGTCCACGGTGTAATCGCGGGTGGCGATGAGGCGCTCGATCACGCGGGCGAAGTCGTAGTAGGCGCGGGTAGAGGAGTCCACCATCCCGGAGATGATCAGCGGGGTACGGGCCTCATCAATGAGGATGAAGTCCACCTCGTCGACGATCGCGAAACTCAGGTCGCGCTGGACCAAGTCCTCCGGACGCACCGCCATGTTGTCGCGCAAGTAGTCGAAGCCAAACTCGCTCACCGTCCCGTAGGTGATATCCGCCTGGTAGGCCTCCTTGCGCGCCACCGGCCGGAAGTGATTGAGCCGGTCATCGGCGTGCGCCTGGGGGTCGTGGAACGCGGGATCGTACAATCCGCTGAAGTCGTGCGCGATCATGGCCACCGTTAAGCCCAAGAAGCGATAGACCGGGCCCATCCAGCCCGCATCGCGCCGGGCCAGGTAGTCGTTGACGGTGACGAGGTGCACGCCGTGGCCAGCGAGGGCGTTGAGGTAGATGGGCAAGGTGGCGACGAGCGTTTTGCCCTCGCCCGTCCGCATCTCGGTAATTTTGCCCTGGTGCAGAACTGCGCCCCCGAGGAATTGCACGTCAAAGTGACGGAGGCCAATCGTCCGGCGCGCGGCCTCTCGGACGACCGCAAACGCCTCAGGCAAGAGGTCGTCCAGGGTTTCGCCGCCCGCGAGACGCTCCTTGAACTCTCCCGTCTTGCCGGCTAGCTCCTCGTCGGACAGAGGGGTGAGATCCGGCTCCAAGGCGGTCGCCGCTTCGACGAGAGGCTGTAGTCGCTGCAGGTCGCGGCTCGTGGTATCGCCCCACAGCCGCGCCAGAATGTTCGCCATAACAGGAACATTATACCGGGGTCAGGCAAATGAGACTACCGAGGGGGTAAAAGCGAGCCGGCAAGGTCCAGCGTAGGAAGTCGCTAGGGTCGGGGCGGCGCCGTAACCGTGCGAACTCTTTTAGCGGCCGAGGAGCCAGGACACCGGGCGATTGGTCGCGTTGAGGACGGCACGGACGACGGCTTCTCGCGGGTCTTCACGCACGAGGGATGATCCCGAAAGCGTCTCTTCGTCCCGTCCAGCCAAGGAAACCACGACGACTGCGACCTCCCGCGTGCCCACCGTTTGGGTGGTCACTCCATCCAGCACGAACAGACCCTGGGCGCGCAAGTACTGCTCAATCGCCCGGAGGGTTGCTTCGGCTACCAGGTCCAGCCGGTTGCGGGTCGCGTTCGGCCCGGTGGCGATTCCCTCGTACATCAGACCCTGGTCTTCCAGATGGACCTTCACGTCCGCCGCGCTGCGGAGAGCGGAAACGGTCAAGCCCACAAACTTTAACCGCAACTGTTCGGGAGGAGACTCCTGATCCGTGCGCTGCTGGGCGGCGACCCGCACCTGCCGGGGCTCCAGTTGCATGCCCAACTCCGCCGCCAGGGCAGAAACGACGTCGACAGCGATCACCTTCGGGCTGCGGTCCGGGCCTCCCAAGATGTGGACGACTCGGATCGTCCCCGCGTCATCGGTTTCGACGCGTACTGCCTGGACGCCGCGCAGTTTGCGGACGACTTCCTCGGCAGCGTCTGCGACTGATCTCCCGTCCTGACGAGCCTCAGGCATGGCTTCTCCGTTCGTCGTCTGGCAGGACGGCACCGCTATCCCTCCCGCCCTGCCGATCCATCCTTAGAGTGTGAGCGCGACTGGCAGCCTCTAAGGGAGTTCTCCCTTGCTCCGGCGCAATCCCCCACGGGGGGACGAGATCGGGGCTACGTATCTGGCTCGATCACCCCATACTGGCCATCTTTGCGCCTGTAGACCACATTGACTTCCATCGTGCTTGCGTTTCGAAAGACAAAGAAGTCGTGCCCGAGAAGTTCAAGCTGCAAGACCGCGTCCTCGGAGGTCATCGGCTTCATCGCAAACCGTTTGGTCCGCACAATGCGCGGTTCCCGGGGACTGGCCCGCTGCGCGGCTTCGGCGGCGGAGAGGAGGCTCGCCTTGCGTCGGGAGGCATCGATACGCCGCTTGAGGATGAATTTGCTGCGATACTTCTCGATTTGCTTCTTGAGCTTCCCCACCACAAGATCGATCGAGGCATACATGTCGGAGGAGGCATCTTCCCCACGCAGGACGATCCCGTCCCCCCGCAGCGTCACTTCGACGATCTGTGCCTTGCCGAGTTCCTTACGCCGCTCCACGCTCAGCACAACTTGAGCGTCTTGGACGTGGTCGAAATAGCGTGTGAGCCTGCTGACCTTGGTCTCCGCGTATGTCCGGAGGGCTGGGGTCACATCGATGTGCTTACCCTGCACAATGACGTGCAGCGGAATGACATCCCGCCCAGTGGCCACGACGTTATTTCCCTCGGTGTGAGCCATGCTGTTCGGGTCCGTCCGATGCCGTCCCTGCCAAGTTTTTCCACACGACCTAGGGTGCCCAGGAGCGGGGGATGAAGAGTGCCTCCGCCAGCCGAATGGCGTATCGGTCGGTCATCCCCGCCAAGAAGTCTCCCACGACTCGGCCGACGGGATCGCCCCGCGCCATCAGCTCCCGGTATTCGGAGGAGATCTCGTCCGGGTACGCCAGGTAGTGCTCATAGAGAGCTTGCACGAGACGCTTGGCCTTCACCACTTCCGCTAAAGCGGCGGGGCCTCGGTACACGCGCGATGCGAGGAAATCTTTCAGCGTATTCTGTGCCTCGCGTACGTTGTCACTGAGACGAATCGTCGGCTGATCCTGACTGGCGGACACCAAGTCGCGCACCATGCGATCCAGCCACTCGCCGCGGGTCTGTCCTAAATGCGCCCGCACACCGGCGGGCACCTCCCGCTCCGTCACGAGCCCAGCACGGATCGCATCGTCTGTATCATGGTGCACGTAGGCGATGCGGTCGGCCAGCCGGACCACCTGGCCCTCCAGCGTCGCTGGCAAACTGTCGTCGGTGTCGCGGTCCGTCCTCTGCAGATCAGCCAGCCCTTTGCTGTGTGTCCCGACGCCATCGCGCACTTCCCACGTGAGATTCAGCCCGCGGGCCACCGTCCCATCCGCCCGCGTGCGGACTTCCAGAATCTGCACCACCCGGAGGCTCTGGGCGTAATGCCGGAAGCCGCCCACCGGCTGCATCGCCTCATTGAGCGCCTCCTCGCCGGCATGCCCAAAGGGCGGATGCCCCAGATCGTGGGCGAGGGCGATTGCCTCGGTGAGATCCTCATTCAAGCGCAGCGCCCGCGCGGCGGTCCGCGCGACCTGGGCGACTTCCAGCGTGTGGGTCAAGCGCGTGCGGTAGTGGTCTCCTTCGGGGGCGATGAACACCTGCGTCTTGTGGGTGAGCCGACGAAACGCCTTGCTGTGGATAATGCGATCGCGGTCGCGCTGAAAACAGGTGCGCAGGTCGTCCTCAGATTCGGCGGCCTCCCGGCCGCGCGAGGCTTGGGCCAGGGCGGCCCGAGGGCTGAGGCGCTCCCGTTCCCACTGTTCGGTGAGCTGGCGAGACGTACTCGTCATCGGACTGGGCGTGCGAACGCGACCGGGGCGGCGCGCCTTCGGCGACGATGCGGGTCCCACGTTTTATCTCTCAGGCGAGTGCGTCACACGTCCTTCGCCACAGCGAGCTTCTCTTTGATCCGCGCCTGCGCAGCGGCGAGCCGGGCCACGGGAACGCGGAACGGCGAACACGACACGTAGTCCAACCCGATGCGATGGCAGAACTCCACGGAGGCGGGATCGCCGCCGTGCTCGCCGCAGATCCCGACCTCCAGCTTCGGGCGCGTCGACTTGCCCCGCTTCGCGCCCATCTCCATGAGCTGGCCGACCCCGCCTTGGTCCAACGTCTGAAACGGATCGTCCTTCAGAATCCCTTTCTCGAGGTAGACGTGGAGGAACTTCCCCTGCGCGTCGTCGCGGCTGAACCCGAAGATCGTCTGCGTCAGATCGTTGGTGCCGAACGAGAAGAACTCGGCTCTCTCGGCGATCTGGTCGGCTACCAGACAGGCTCGCGGGATCTCGATCATCGTGCCGAACATGTAGCGCACCGGCACGCCCGCTTCCCGGATAACTTGCGCCGCAATCGCTTGGAGTTGTTCGTGCACGACCTGCAGCTCGTTGGGGTGGCCCACCAGCGGGATCATGATCTCCGGGATCACGTCAATGCGTTCGTCCCGCTTCAGCTCAATCGCGGCCTGCAAGATAGCCCGCACCTGCATCTCGTTGATCTCGGGGTACAGGATCCCCAATCGACAGCCGCGCAGACCGAGCATCGGGTTGAACTCGTGCAGCTCTTGCACCCGGCGGAGCAAAGCCTCGCGCTCCCGCAGATGCGTGGTCTCCCCTCGCAGCCGCAGTTCCGTCACCTCCACCAGCAGGTCTTCCATCCGCGGCAAGAACTCGTGGAGCGGGGGGTCGAGCAACCGGATGATCACCGGCAGGTCCTTCATCTCGCGAAAGATCCCCTTGAAATCCTCTCGCTGGAACTCCAGCAGCGGCGCCAAGGCCTTCCGCCGCTCGGCTTCGGTGGACGCCATAATCATCTGCTGCATGATCGGCAGCCGCTCGGCCTCCATGAACATGTGCTCGGTCCGACACAGGCCGATGCCTTCCGCGCCAAATTCACGCGCCTTCGCCGCATCCCGCGGGTAGTCCGCGTTCGCGCGGACGCCCAAGACGCGCGCCTGATCGGCCCAGCGCAAGAGTTCCTGGATCTCCCCCGTGAGGGTCGGCTCAATCACCGGGATTTCGCCCAACATGATCTCCCCGGTCGATCCATCAATCGTGATGAGCTCCCCCTCGCGCACCGCGGCCGTCCCGGCGACGAACTGCTTGGCCTCCAGATCAATGCGCACCCCCTCCGCCCCGACCACCGCCGGTTTGCCCATCCCGCGGGCCACGATGGCGGCGTGGCTAGTCATGCCGCCTCGACTAGTGAGCACGCCTCCGGCCGCGACCAAACCGTGAATGTCGTCCGGGTTGGTCTCAGGGCGCACCAGAATGACCTTCCGCGTCGCGGCCATCTTCACGGCGTCGTCGGCATCAAACACCACCACGCCCGACGCCGCCCCGGGGCTCGCCGCCAGCCCCTTGCCGACGACCCGACGGGGGGCAGCCGGATCGAGGCGGGGGTGCAGCAGCTGCTCGAGGGACGCCGGCTCGACGCGCAACAGCGCTTCCTCTTTATTGATCAGCTTTTCGGCCACCATGTCGACGGCGATCTTCACCGCCGCTGGGGCTGTCCGTTTGCCGCTGCGCGTCTGCAGCAAGTAGAGCGTGCCATTTTCAATTGTGAACTCGACATCTTGGACGTCCCGATAATGCTTCTCTAGCAGGGCGCACACGTCAGCGAACTGCCGATAGACCTGGGGCAGGTCGCGAGCCAGTTGCGAAATCGGCTGCGGCGTGCGGATGCCGGCGACGACATCTTCGCCCTGCGCGTTGAGGAGGTACTCGCCATAGACTTTCTTTTCGCCGGTGGCCGGATTGCGGGTAAACGCGACCCCGGTCCCCGACGTCTTCCCCATGTTTCCAAACACCATGGTCTGGATGTTAACCGCTGTCCCCAAATCGTGGGGGATCTTGTTGAAATTGCGGTACGTGATCGCGCGCGGCGTGTTCCACGACTCGAACACCGCGCGGATGGCCATCTCCAATTGCTGCCAGGGGTCCTCGGGAAACGCCTGCTTGGCCTGCTGACGCACAATCCGACGGTATGATTCAGTCAGAGCCTTGAGGTCGGCAGCGCTCAATTCGGTATCCAAAGTTACCCCACGCTGTCGCTTGGCCGCCGCGAGGGTCGTTTCGAACTCCTCGTGCTTCACCCCCAAAACCACGTCGCCGAACATCTGCATAAACCGGCGGTACGAGTCGTAGGCGAACCGCGCATCGCCGGTGCGTTGGGCCAACCCTTCGACCGTCGCCTGGTTCAGGCCCAGGTTTAGTACCGTATCCATCATCCCCGGCATGCTGAATTTGGCGCCCGAGCGCACCGAGACGAGCAACGGGTTCGCGGGATCTCCAAAACGCTTGCCCGTGCGCGCTTCGACCGCACGAACCCTCTGGCGGACTTCATCGAGCAACCCCGGGGGAAGCTGGCGATTGCGCCGATAGTACTCCAAACATGCTTCCGTCGTGATCGTGAATCCCGGAGGGACTGGCAGCCCGATCCGGCTCATCTCGGCCAGCCCGGCTCCTTTCCCGCCCAAGAGGTCGCGCATCTTCGCGTTCCCTTCAGAAAAGAGCTGGGTCCAGCGGCCGCCGCGTCCACGCCGCGCGGGCCGGGTCGCCCGAGTTCGTCGGGTCGCCGCCCGCAGAGTCTTGTTGTTGCGCACCTGTGCCATCGGTTCACCTCACCGGGGGATTGCTAGTTTTTCTTCGTCTTGGGTTGTTCCGTTCCCCGTTGCCGTGCGGCCGCGGGGGCTTGCGCATCAGCCATGACCACTTTGGAAAAGTCCGCAATGAGCCGAAAAACGTCGGTGACCGACCGCAGCAAGGCCAGCCGATTTGCTCTCACCGCCGGGTCGGGAGCCATGATTAAGACGTCGTCAAAGAGCCGATCCACCGGCTCGGCCAGCGGCACGAGGTGCTCCATCGCCTTGACCATGTCCCCAGCCGCCACGGACAGGGTGACTTTGGGCGTGACAGCGGTGAGGACGTCCTGCAGCTGGTGCTCCGTGGGCGACTCAAACTTCTGGACATCCACCTTTCCCCCAGCGGACGGAGTCTGGATGCGAGAGGCTCGGTCGTAGGCGACCCAGAGCCTCGAGAACTCAGGCCGGGCCACGTACGCCTGCAACGCCGCGGCGCGGTCGGCGCCGGCTAACAGGTCGTCGTCACTGACCGCCAACGCCGCATCCACCAGATCGTACCGCATGCCCCGTTCCGTCAGCACCGCGCGCAACCGCTGCCGGAGGAAGTCGACGACCTCGTCGACCACACTCGCGCGGGATAACGTTCCATAGCCCGCCCGGGTAGCGGAGGCGAGCGCCTTCAAGGACAGGTGCAGGCGCAGCATCTGCACAATCTCCACGATCCCCTGTCCTGCGCGACGCAACCCATAAGGGTCCTGTGAGCCGCTGGGGACGAGCCCCGCTCCCAGCGCGCCGACTAGAGTGTCCAGTTTATCCACCAGCCCGAGCAACGCCCCGACTTCCGTCTTGGGCGGACTGTCGTCTCCCCCCGTCGGACGATAGTGCTCCCCGATCGCACGGGCGACCTCGGTCGGCTCTCCGTCGAGTTCGGCATAGATCTGCCCCATGGTCCCTTGGAGTTCCGGAAACTCACCGACCAAATGCGTCACCAAATCCGCCTTGCACAGCGTCGCCGCACGCAGAAGCGCTTCACTGGTGTGCCCATCCAGCAACAACATCGTGGACAGCTGACGGGTCAAATTGACGAACCGACGGGTCTTCTCGGCCATCGTCCCGAGTTGGGCCAAGAAGGTGACTCCCTCCAGACGAGGCAGCAGATCTTCTAAGCGATGCTTGCGGTCTTCTTGGAAGAAGAAGCGCGCATCGGTCAACCGCGCCTGCAGCACCCACTCGTGGCCCTGTTGGACCGTCGCCAGGTGCGTGGCGTCGCCGTCACGGACCGCGATGAACGCGGGACGCAACGCATGCCGAGCATCTTCTATAGCAAAGTATTTCTGGTGGTGCTGCATGACCGTCACGAGCACAGGCCGGGGGAGCGTCAAAAACTCCGCGGCGAATGTGCCCCGCAACGCCTGCGGATGCTCGGTACTCATGACAATCTCGTCTAACAGGTGCGCGTCGAGAAGGGGGGCACCCCCCGCCCGGCGGGCAAGATCGGTGGCTTGGTGGACAATGATCTTCCGGCGCTCGCCAGGCTGGCCGATGACGCCCGCGGATTTCAACACCGGCGCGTAGCGCGCGGGATGGGAAATAGAGTGCAGACCGGGACGAAGTGTGCGGTGCCCGTGCGTGACGCGCGCCGCCCGGCATCCCGCGAGCTCCAACGGGAGGACCCCCTTGTCCAACAAGGCCACGACCCAGCGGATGGGGCGCGCAAATCGGATGTCGCGCTCGCCCCACCGCATCGTTTTTGTGAACGACACGCCCAGGACTGCCGTGACCAGCGCTGCGGGAAGTACCTGAGATGCAGGATGGCCTTTCTCTTCTACGACCGCCACCGCATAGCGCTTGCCGGCGACCTCTTGCACCCGAAGCCGCTCAACGGGAATCCCTTGACTGTGGGCAAACCCGACTGCGGCCGGCGTCGGGCGACCCGCCGCATCGAACGCAACTTGCGCAGCGGGCCCACGGACCTCCCGCACCGCAGGACGCTGGCGAACAGGCACGCCCGAACACAGACAGGCCAAGCGGCGCGGCGTTCCGATCGTCTGCACGTCGCCGACTTCGAGGCGCAAATCGGTGAGGGCTGTCTGCACGCGCGTGGCCAACTGAGCCAGCGCCGGTGCGATGTCAAACGGGGGCAGCTCTTCGGTCCCGATTTCCAGCAGCAGGTCAGGCATGCGCCGCCTTGGAGCCCTTCGACCCATGACGTCGCACGGCGGGGGAAGCCGCCGCCTGCAGGAGGGGAAACCCCAGCTCGCCGCGCTTGGCCACATACCCCTCGGCACAGCGGCGGGCGAGCGTTCGGCAGCGGCCCATGAGCGTCGTCCGCTCAGCGACACTCAATGCGCGACGCGCATCGAGAAGGTTAAATAGGTGAGAGCACTTTAAGACCTGGTCGTAGGCCGGCAAGATGAGCCCCGCGTCTATCAGATGCAAACCCTCCGCCTCGCTACTGGTAAAGGCCTGACGCACTGTGGCGACGTCCGCGCGGTCAAATCCGTAAGCCGATTGCTCTGCTTCGTCCTGCTTCCGGAGTTCGCCATAGGTGATCCCTCGTGCCCACTCGATGTCGAACACGCTGGCTTTGTGCTGGATAAACATCGCAATTCGCTCGAGGCCGTAGGTGAGTTCGACCGACACCGGTTTTGTTTCCAGCCCACCCATCTGCTGAAAATAGGTGAACTGGGTGATCTCTTGGCCGTCCAGAAACACCTGCCAGCCTAGTCCCGAGGCCCCGAGGGTCGGGGCCTCCCAGTCATCTTCTAAGAAGCGCACATCGTGCTCCGGCAGCCTGATGCCGAGCTGCCCGAGACTACGCAGATAGAGTTCCTGGCTGTCATCCGGCGAAGGCTTCAAGACGACTTGATATTGGAAGTGTTTAAAGAGGCGGTTCGGGTTTTCACCGTACCGGCCGTCGGCCGGCCGACGAGATGGTTGTACAAAAGCTACTTTCCATGGCTCCGGCCCCAGCGCGCGCAGAAAGGTGGCGGGGTGCATGGTGCCGGCGCCGACCTCGACATCGTAGGGTTGCTCGAGCACGCAGCCCTGGGCTGCCCAAAAGCGCTGGAGGGTTAGGATCACATCTTGGAGGGTCACCGCACACCTCCGACCACACCGCTCAGCTGGCGGTCCGCGATCGGCAAACAAAAACGGCCACCGCCTCAGGGACGGGGGCCTCCGTGGTTCCACCCTGCTTCAGACCCCAGCTGGCTCGCATCGTGACCTTCACGCCCTGCCTGGGGCCTGCTCTCATCGTCATCTAACGGTGACGAGCCGTTTTGCATCCTGTCCAACTCAGCGGCGCGTCTGGGAGTCCCGTTCACCGGCTGTGCCGCCCGCTTACATCGTCCGCGCGGGCTCGCTAGGGACACCAGCAGGTTACTCGTCTCCCGCACTGCCACCGCCTAGCCGACCCGTACGCGAATTCGGGGACCGAGCCGGGTCGACCGAGCGTTTAGCCGATACCCAAAGGTTCCTCGCTGCGCTCGCGGCGCCGAGCCGATGGCATGGGCACCGTCGAGAGGATCGCTGCCATGGCGAACGCCACAGCACCAGCCACCGCCCATGACAGGGGGAGTTCTACCACCCGGTCCTCTGTCTTCACCCGCACTAATCCATCGGGACCGGGCCGGATCACGCCGCGGGCATCTTCCAATGCGGTTCCTAACTGCAGCAACGCGCGGCGAGCCCGTTCAAGATCGATCTCCACTTCGTTCACCCCCACACTCCCACACTATAGCACACGCGGCCTCGCCGAAAAGATGAAGCCCATTTCACATCTAGTTCACCCGGCGCGGCGTTCGAGCAGGTCGGGCGAGTGCTGCGATGACCCCCGGACTCTTCAGCTTCGTTTCCCACCGATACTCCGCGTAGCGCTGCAAGACACCCCCGACTTCCGAACGCAGCTTCCGATCCGGCGTCAGCGTCCCCAGAGCTATGGGCTGCGCGTGCAGCAGACCCCCCACCATGTGCAGCGCACCCGCGGAGACCACGATAGCGTCGGGATCACGGGGGCGATCCGCCTCGCACAGCGTACCGCCCAGGGCGTAGCTGAAGGCTGACCCGCCGCGTACTGTTCGTCCACACACTTGGCACCGATCCGTCACCGGCGCATAACCTGTGTGCACGAGCAATCGGGCGACGAACCACAGCGAGACCAACTGCGGGTCCGCTTCCTGCATGCGGTCGAGCGCGCCGCAAAGACTTTCGAAGATCTCTGGGGCGGGCTCGCGGTCTGCGGTCGCGCGATCGGTCAACTCGATCGCAAACGCCGCAAATCCCAGCCGCTCCAGGTCCCCTCGCAAGAGGGAGTGGGCGTGCACGACGTCCACCTGGGAGACGACATCGAGGGTGCGGCCCACCGCCAGCAGCAGTCGCACATGCGAGAACAACTCCAGCCGACCGGACAACCGGCTCTTCGGCGTGCGCGCACCCTTGGCCACCGCGGCGACTTTCCCCTGGTCGCGACAAAACAGCGTGACGATCCGATCGGCTTCGCCGAGGTTGGTGCGGCGGAGCACGATTGCTTCCGCCTTATAGACCGGCATGTTTCAGGCCCATCACGTCGCGCGAGAGGACGACCCCCTTCATTTTCCCATGTCGATCCACGACGGGAAGCGCGCGGAAGTCATACCGCGCAAACATCTCCCGCGTGTCTTTGAGGGTCGCCTCGACGTTCAGATAGGTTGGAGAACCTTTGAGGATCTGCCGCACGGGCGTGTCGTCCGAGGCCGCCAAGAGGTCCACGGCGTTCACCAATCCGAGGAGGTGATCCTTCGCGTCCAGCACATATAAGTAGGCTACCGCCTCCCGCTCCTGTGCGCCGCGGAGGAGTTGCCGCGCTTGCGCCACGGTGGTGTCCGGTCGCAGTTTGAGGTAGTCGGAGGAGACATAGTTTTTGACCCGCTGATCTTGCTCCGCCAAGATTTTCCGCACCTGGTCGGCTTTGTCCCGGTCGAGAAAGGCGAGGATGCGATACACGTCCGACCACGGCAATACCGCCAGGACATCCGCGGCCTGACCGGGCGTCATGGCATTAATGAGGGGACCCGCTTTCTCACTGGGCAGGGCAGAGATCAACTCCCGTTGGGATTTGGGGTCCAAGGCTTCGAGCGCATC
>WNFE01004811.1_pt1 | contig 14484 bp, 12 predicted proteins | sample 5400451 | NCBI WGS metagenome assembly WNFE01 (sample SAMN13153344, study PRJNA577476) | soil metagenome | isolation source: 200 cm saprolite under Douglas fir tree site 2 hole 2 | place: USA:California | collected 2015-04-18 | reverse complement strand
AAAAGATGCTCGGCGTTCTGTCGCGAAATCCCGAGGTCAAGGACGTTCCCGGCGCGAAGCCCTTGATCGTGACCTCGGGCAGCGTGCGTTTCGAGGATGTGCGGTTCTCGTACGATCCCGAGCGGCCGATCCTGAAAGGTCTGAGCTTCGAGGTGCCCGCCGGCAAGACCGTCGCGATCGTCGGCCCCTCCGGTGCCGGCAAGTCGACCATCTCGCGGCTGCTGTTTCGGCTTTATGATATCTCGGGCGGCAAGATCCTGATCGACGGCCAGGACGTCCGGAACGTCACGCAATCTTCGCTGCGGGCGTCGATCGGGATGGTGCCGCAGGACACCGTCTTGTTCAACGATACCATCCGTTACAACATTCGTTACGGCCGCTGGGACGCCACCGACGCCGAGGTGGAGCAGGCGGCGCAGCTGGCGCAAATCGACGATTTTATCCGGATGTCGCCGAAGGGATATGAGACGCAAGTCGGCGAGCGCGGCCTGAAATTATCCGGGGGCGAGAAGCAGCGTGTCGCGATCGCGCGCACAATTCTCAAGGGGCCGCCGATCCTCGTGCTCGACGAGGCCACATCGGCGCTCGACAGCCATACCGAGCAGGAAATCCAGGACGCGCTGGAGCGGGTGTCGCGCAACCGCACCTCGCTGGTGATCGCGCATCGGCTGTCCACGATCGTCGGCGCCGACGAAATCATCGTGCTGGATCAGGGCCGCATTGCCGAGCGTGGAACGCCAGTATGTGGAACAGGCAGCGTGAAGCCCAGGAGGCGCGGGAGAGGCTGGCGCGGATCGCCGACGAGAACGAAGCGCCGAACCGCGCACCGCCGCTGGTCGACGACGCGCTGGTGACTCCAGCCGCGGCGGAATGATCGAAGTGTAATTTCTTCTCCCGGACGGGAGAGGGTGCAAATGAACAGTGAATTCTGATGTCCATCGCCAATTCCATCCGCGCGCAGATTCCGCCGATCCATCGCCAGCCTGATCCTGTTCTGGATCTGGACGCCGCTGGGCTGGATCGGCACCTTGCTGACGGTCTGGTGCGCGCTTTTTTTCCGCGATCCGGTGCGGGTCACGCCGATACGCGAGGGCATCGTGGTGGCGCCGGCCGACGGACGCATCTCGATGGTGACGCAGGTGCTGCCGCCAGCCGAACTCGGTCTCGGCGATAGGCCGCTGCCGCGCGTCTCGATATTCATGAGCGTGTTCAACTGCCATGTAAACCGCAGTCCGGTCGCGGGGCGGATCGACCGGATCGCCTATCGGCCGGGCACCTTTGTCAATGCCGAACTGGACAAGGCCAGCGAGGACAACGAGCGCAACTCGCTTGTGATCTCGACCCCGAATGGACGCATTGGCGTGATCCAGATCGCAGGCCTAGTGGCGCGCCGGATTGTATCGTTCGTCCGCGAAGGGCAGACGATCGGGGCAGGCGAGCGGTTCGGGTTGATCCGGTTCGGATCGCGGCTCGACGTATATCTGCCAGAAGGCACCAAGGCGCTGGTCTCCGAAGGCCAGACGGCGGTCGCCGGGGAGACCGTTCTGGCTGATTTCAAACTTGGCGATCCCGGTCGAACCTACCGCACCGATTAGCCATTTGAGCTGCCGAACCAGTCACTTGACGGAGGCGATGGCGGAGCAGGCCGGCGCTTGCTATATGTAGGCGAGCCATGCAGATGCCCGTTGATCCCAAATATCCGGAGATGCGCCGCCGCCGGTTCCGCCCGATACCGGTGCGGATGCTGGTGCCCAACGTCATCACCCTGCTCGCGATCTGCGCGGGATTGACCGCGATCCGGCTGTCCACCGAGGGACGGATGGAATTGGCGGTGGCGGCGATCGTGTTTGCCGCCGTGCTCGATGGCCTCGACGGCCGTGTGGCACGCATGATCAAGGGCCAGTCGAAATTCGGGGCGGAACTCGACAGCCTCGCGGATTTCGTCAATTTCGGTGTCGCGCCGGGTCTGATCCTGTATTTCTGGCAGTTGCATGACCTGAACAATGGCGGCTGGATAGCCGCAATGGTTTTCGCGATCAGCGGTGGCCTGCGGCTGGCACGCTTCAATGCAACCATGGACGATCCGAACAAGCCGGCCTTTGCGGCGAATTATTTTACCGGCGTTCCGGCGCCCGCTGGCGCGATCACCGTGCTGCTTCCGATCTACCTTGCGTTCCTGGGGTTGCCGATGCCGCCGGCGATGCTGACAGCGCTGTACACGCTGCTGATTGCATTCCTGATGGTTTCGCGGCTGCCGGTGTTTTCAGGCAAGACCGTGCGCATGCGGGTGCCGCCGGAAATGGTGCTGCCGGTTTTCGTCTCGGTGATTTTCTTCATCGCGCTTCTGGTCAGCTATCCCTGGCACATTCTGTCGGCCTGTTCGGTGCTTTACCTTTTGAGCCTGCCGGCCGGATGGAAGTCTTACCGCGACCATGCGCGTAACGCCGCCGCGCAGGCGACGCCGCCGGCCGGTGTCGCCCCGTCGAGTCCGGCGCCGCCATTGTCTGTCGTCACCGACCCCGAACAGGATAATCGGCCGGCCCGGCTGAACTGAGCGGCCGGCCCGACGCGCCCAGCTTCATCTCCAAATATCTGCCATGAGCCATCGTCGAGTTGGGTTCGGTCCGGCGCATGATCCGCCAAAGCGCGGGCGGTTTGGCGGACCAAGCGCCTATCTAATATTCTGAAGCGCGATCTCGGGACAAACGAAGGCGTTTGTCCGGCAAAACCGGATTCCACTTTTGCTGATCGCGCTTTTCTGGGCTATATGGCTGCCCATACACGGCCTTTCCGAAAATGGCCGGCCCGCAAAACTCTGGAGAGAACGCCGTGACGAATTCCGCAAACGCGCCGCTGCCTGCTGCATTGCTTGAGACATTGGCGCGCCATGACACGCCGACGATCTGCAACGCGCTGGAAATCGTCGCGCCGGAACGTCGCCTGATCGGCTACACGACCAAGCCGCTGGTCTGTCCGTTTCCCGATCTGCCGCCGATCGTCGGCTATGCCCGCACGGTGACGATCCGCTCGGTGGTGGCTTCCGGACTTGCCGCCGCCGAACAGCAGGCGCGGCGGCTCGCTTATTACGAATATGTCGGGACCGGACAGGGGCCGCGCATCACCGTGATTCAGGATATCGACGGCGCCGAGGTGGGATACGGCGCGTTCTGGGGCGAGGTCCAAAGCGCCGTGCACAAGGCGCTCGGCTGCGTCGGCGTGATCACCGACGGATCGATCCGCGACATCCCGCAATGGGCGCCGGGCTTTCAGGCGCTTGCAGGCTCGATCGGACCGTCTCACGCCTGGGTCCACGCCGAAAGTTTTGGCGGCGAGGTGCGGGTGGCCGGAATGACGGTGCGCTCCGGCGATCTCATTCATGCCGACCGACATGGCGCCGTGGTCATTCCGTTCGATGTCGCCGCGAAGCTGCCGGACGCCGCCGAGCTCTGCGGCCGCCGCGAGACGCCGATCCTTGAGATCGCCCGCGGCCCGTCATTCACCCTTGAGAAGCTGAAGGAAGCTTTGGCTCGCTCGGCCGAAATTCACTGACGGCTTTAGTTTGCGCGTATTCTATTCGCAAAACCGGTACCCACCCCCGGATCAAGTCCGAGGGCGTGCTTTTGCGGAATACGCGTAGGAGCGCTTCACGATGAAAATGGACGGCAAGACGGTTTTGATCACGGGCTCGACCGATGGCGTCGGCCGCTATGTCGCCGCCAAACTGGCCGCGGCAGGCGCCAACGTCCTGATCCACGGCCGCGACCAGGCGCGGGCCAAAACCCTTGCCGATGAGATACGTGGCCAGGGACACATCGAGCCGATCTTCCATCAGGCCGACCTGTCTTCGCTTGCGGGAGCCCGGCAGCTCGCGGCCGCGGTGCTCGCCGGGCACAAGCGGCTCGACGTCTTCATCAGCAATGCCGGGATCGGATCGCGGTCGCTCGGGTCTGAGCGGCAAACCAGTGCGGATGGACACGAGCTGCGCTTTGCCGTGAACTACCTGTCCGGTTTTCTGCTCGCTCGTCTGCTGCTGCCCTTGTTGAAGGCAAGCGCGCCCGCGCGTATCGTGAATGTCGCCTCGCTCGGCCAGCACCCGCTCGATTTCGATGACGTGATGCTGACCAAAGGCTATAACGGCAACCGCGCCTATGCGCAGAGCAAGCTGGCGCAGATCATGTTCACGATCGATCTCGCCCAAGAACTCGAGGGATCGGGCGTGACCGACGGTGGAGCAGGGCGGGGAGGCGATACTCCATCTTGCCGCCGGCGACGATGTGGCCGGCAAGAGCGGGCTGTTTTTCAACGGCATGCAGCAGGCTCAGGCCAATCCGCAGGCCTATGATGCGGCGACGGTGGAGCAGGGCGGGGAGGCGATACTCCATCTTGCCGCCGGCGACGATGTGGCCGGCAAGAGCGGGCTGTTTTTCAACGGCATGCAGCAGGCTCAGGCCAATCCGCAGGCCTATGATGCGGGCGCGCGCCAGCGCTTGCGTGCGCTCAGCCTCGAACTCACCGGCCTGTCGGCCGCCTGACGAAACCGACGAGGCTCCGCCCGCTGGCCCGGACATCGTGTCCCTCGGAGCGGCCGGGCCCCGCCGGCACCGGCCGCTGCCGGAAAGAGGCACGCCGATTATGGTTAGCAGAACGTTGAAATCACGCCGGGACGCTGATCCATTGGCCGCTTCGCGGCTTTGGCCGCCGCGCGCATCAAGGTTGCGGCCGGTTCGTACGGGCCCCCGACGGTTTAAGCTTTACGCGTCTTTAATGGCGGGGACGTAGGGTTCTGGTTGCGGGGCTCGGGATGGGCCTCGTCTCCGTCCAGAACGGCCGGTCGTTCGCGTGCGCGTTGGAGTTCCCATGGATATCATGACGGGCGTTGGGCTCGTGTTCGGCATCATTGTCGTGGCGGTGATGGTGTTCATGGGCGGCGATCTCCACATGTTCGTCAGCGAACATGCGGTCATCATCATCTTCGGCGGTTCGATTGCCGCCACCATGATCAGGTTTCCGCTCAGTGCTATTCTGCACGGTCTGCCGCTCGGTGCGAAATTTGCTTTCACGATGAGCAGGCTGTCCGCGCGCGATCTCGTCGACGAACTCGCCCGCATCGCTGAAATCGCCCGCAAGCAGGGGCCGGTCGGCCTCGAAAAAGTCGAGACCGACGAGCCGTTTCTCGCCAAGGGAATCCGCTATGTCGCCGACGGCTACGATCTCGAATTCATCCGTGACAATCTCGAACGGGACCGCGACAATTTTCTGATGCATCTGGACGAGGGCGGGAAGATCTACCGCGCCATCGGCGACTGCGCGCCGGCGTTCGGCATGATCGGCACGTTGATCGGCATGGTGCAGATGTTTGCCAACATGACCGATCCTTCAAAGCTCGGTCCATTCATGGCGACCGCGTTGCTGGCGACGCTCTACGGCGCGCTGGTCGCGAACCTGTTCTGCCTGCCGATCGCCGACAAGCTGCATGGCAAGTTGCTCGACGAGGAGACCAACCGGACGCTGATCATCGACGGCATCCTGATGATCCGCGATTCGAAGAGCCCGACGCTGGTGCGCGAAATGTTGTTGGCCTACCTGCCGGAAAAACACCGCCACGAGGAAGGCGAACCGGTCCCGGCGTAAACGGCTGACCACGGTTCGGAAATTCAACGATGGCCAAGAAGAAACGTGGCGACGCGCATGGCGGAGGGCACGGCTGGTTCGTGACCTTTGCCGACCTCATGGGTCTGATGATGAGCTTCTTCGTGATGCTCGTCGCGTTCTCCACCATGGACAACAACAAGCTCAAGATTGTCGCCGGCTCGATGCGCGAGGCTTTCGGCGTGCAGACCGAGGCGCGTTATTCCGGAATTATCGAATCCGACGGCCTGCCGACACGGCCGAAGCTGAAAAACACCGCGCATATTCCCCCGGAGGAAGCATCCAACACGCCGACCCCGGACGAACAGGAGCGGAACAAGACCACCGGCGCCCGACTGAAGATCGATCGCGAGTTCGCGCTCGCTTCGGCATCATTGCGGCAGGCGTTGCAGGACATGCCGGAGCTGACCGAAATCTCAAAACACGTCATGTTTGAGGAGACCAATGAGGGTCTCAACCTGGAAATCGTCGACCAGGATGGCCGGTCGATGTTTGCCGACGGCTCCAAAGTGCCGAATGACCGCACCCGCCGGCTGATTCAGAAACTCGCAGCTCCGCTCAGGGCGACGCCGCTCCGCGTTTCCATCGTCGGTCACACCGCGTCAGGCTTTTTGCCGACGCAGAGCGACTACGGCGCGTTCGATCTCTCGGCGGATCGTGCCAACGCGGTGCGCCAGATTCTGGAGCGGGAAGGGCTGCCGCCAGCCCATATTTTCGCGGTCGCTGGGAGGGCCGACAGCCAGCCGCTGTTTCCCGACGATCCGTCATTGGCGGCGAACCGTCGCGTCACCATCACACTGATGCGCGAGGATCCGGCGCTGCCGCCCGATCTGAAGCCGTAATTCAATCACACTACCATGTTACCAGAGGTTGCTCTGGTGAAGCCGCTTCATGGACAATCGCGGCATCCGGTGATGCTATGGTTGATCGGTTGACAGGCTTTCCAGAAGCGTCGATAGCCGGCCCGGATCACATCAACCGATAGAGCGTTTTTCCCGCATCATGGCTGTCAGCGTCACATCAACCGAAGCCGGCGACGGGCTGGTCACGTCAGGCTTTTGGGCGCTGACGCTGGGAAGTATCGGCGTGGTGTTTGGCGATATCGGAACGTCGCCGTTGTATGCGTTTCGCGAAGCGGTCGCCGGTGCCTCGCAGGGCCAGCCGGTAACGCGAGTCATTGTGCTTGGGGTTCTGTCGCTGATCCTGTGGGCGCTTTTCATCGTCGTCACCGCGAAATGCGTTCTGCTGCTGCTTCGCGCCGACAATAACGGCGAGGGCGGCACGCTGTCGCTGATGGCGCTGGGTCAACGCGCGCTGGGGCGGAGAAGCTGGCTATTGCTGGCGCTCGGCGTCATCGGCGCTTCGATGTTCATCGGCGATTCCATGATCACGCCGGCGATTTCGGTCCTGTCCGCGGTGGAAGGCCTCAAGCTCGCGGCGCCGGCGCTCGAACACTATGTGGTGCCGCTGACGGTGTTCATCCTCGTCGTGCTGTTCTCGGTCCAGAGCAGCGGTACCGCTCGCGTCGCATCGGCTTTTGGGCCGGTCATGATCGTCTGGTTCGCTACGCTGGCGGTGATGGGCCTCGTTCATATCAGTGACGATCCGTCGGTGCTGGCCGCGATCAATCCCTGGTACGGCATTCATTTCCTGCTCTCCCACGGCACGATCGGAATGGTGACGCTGGGCGCGGTGTTTCTCGCGGTGACCGGCGGCGAGGCGCTCTATGCGGATTTGGGTCACTTCGGACGCAAGCCGATCCAGGCCGGCTGGCTTTATTTCGTGCTGCCTTCGCTGTTGATCAACTATTTCGGTCAGGGCGCGCTGGTGCTTGCCGATCCCGCGGCGATTGAGAATTCCTTCTATCGGATGGTTCCGGAGATATTGCTGTTGCCGCTGGTCGTGCTGGCAACCGCCGCGACCGTGATCGCGAGCCAGGCGGTGATCACCGGAGCGTATTCGCTGACCCGTCAGGCCGTGCAGCTTGGCCTGCTGCCGCGCTTCGAGGTCCGCTACACCTCCGAGTCGCACGCCGGACAGATTTATTTGCCGCGCGTGAACCGGCTGTTGCTGATCGGCGTCTTGCTGCTGGTCCTGCTGTTCCGTACCTCAAGCGGATTGGCCTCCGCCTATGGCATCGCGGTTTCCACAACCATGGTGGCCGATGGCATCATGGGTTTCGTCGTGATCTGGAAGCTGTGGAACTGGCGCGCGGCCACCGCGGCGGCGCTGATCGTTCCGTTCGTCGTGGTCGACATGACGTTCTTCAGCGCCAATCTTTTGAAGCTGCTTGAGGGCGCCTGGGTGCCGCTGCTGTTCGGGTTTGCCATGGCGATCATGATCTGGACCTGGCGGCGGGGGGCTGCGATCCTGATCGCCAAGACCCGGCGAACGGAAGTTCCGCTAAAGGACCTGATCAAGAGTCTCGAAAAGCGTCCGCCGCACGTCGTCAAAGGCACCGCGGTTTTTCTCACCAGCGATCCGAATTTCGTGCCCACGGCACTGCTGCATAATCTCAAGCACAACAAGGTGCTTCACGAGCACAATGTGATCCTGACCATCGAAACCGCGCAGACGCCGCGCGTCGATCCCGGCGAGCGGGTCCGGATGGAAACGATCAGCGACAAATTTTCCACCGTCCGGCTGCGCTTCGGTTTCATGGAATCGCCAAACGTTCCCAAGGCGCTGGTGATAGCGCGCAAGCTCGGCTGGCAGTTCGATATCATGGCGACATCGTTTTTCGTCTCGCGGCGCTCGCTGAAGCCATCCGCGCAGTCCGGAATGCCGCAGTGGCAGGACCACCTGTTCATCGCGCTCAGCCGGTCGGCGAACGACGCCACCGATTATTTTCAGATTCCGACCGGGCGCGTGGTTGAAGTCGGGACCCAAGTCACAATCTGAGTAACAATCTAAGGTACAATCCAACAATTCATGCATTTTTGCATGGCGAGGGCCCGAAATCAGGGTAGGCTATGCTCCATGCGCAGGGCTATAAGCCGCCTCCCTTTGCTATGGTGCAGCGAAGCATTTTTGAGGCCTCCGCCCCCATGACTAGCGATGTTGTAGTTCCCGCCGTGGAAGCCGCGGCGGCCAATGGGCATGGCGATGCCCATTCCACTGCCGGCTTCAAGGCCCTCACGCTCGGCAGCATCGGTGTCGTATACGGCGACATCGGCACCAGCCCGTTGTACGCACTGCGCGAAGCTGTGGTCGCGGCCAGCGGGCCCTCGGGCATCGTCAGTCCGCAGGCGGTCCTCGGCGTCGTATCCCTGATCCTGTGGGCGTTGATCATCGTCGTCACGCTGAAATACGTGGTGATCCTGCTGCGCGCGGACAACAACGGTGAGGGCGGAACACTGGCGCTGATGGCGCTCGCGCAGCGAGCGGTGAGTTCGGGTGCCGGCAACATCGTTCTTCTCGGAATTATTGGTGGTGCTCTTTTTTATGGCGATGCGGTGATCACGCCGGCAGTCTCCGTGCTTTCGGCAATCGAAGGAATGACAATAGTCACTGCGGCGTTTGAACCGTACGTGGTGGCGCTGACGGTGGTGATATTACTCGCGCTGTTTGCGGTGCAGTCGCGTGGCACGGCTCGAGTCGCGGCCTTTTTCGGACCGATCATGTGTGTGTGGTTCGCCGTGATCGCAGTGGCGGCCTTGCCGCAGATCGCACGCCATCCGGAAGTGCTGCTGGCCTTTAGCCCTGGCTATGCCGTCTTTTTCATGTTCCATCACGGCATCATCGGATTTGTTACCCTCGGGGCCGTCTTCCTTGCCGTGACTGGGGCGGAGGCGCTCTACGCCGACCTCGGACATTTCGGCAAACGTCCGATTCAAACGGCATGGCTTTTCATCGTGCTGCCGTCGCTGGCGCTCAATTATCTGGGACAGGGCGCGCTCGTTTTGGGAAATCCGAAGACGCTCGAAAATCCATTCTTCCTGATGTTTCCGGATTGGGCGTTGTTTCCGATGGTCGTACTTGCCATCATGGCCGCCGTGATCGCGAGCCAGGCGGTGATTACCGGCGCCTATTCGTTGACCCGCCAGGCCATTCAACTGGGGCTGATGCCGCGGTTTGAAATCAGGCACACCTCGGAATCCCATTCTGGCCAAATCTACATCCCCCGGGTCAATATGCTGCTGTCGATCGGCGTGGTTCTGCTCATCGTCCTGTTCCGTTCATCGAGTGCACTGGCATCGGCCTACGGCATCGCGGTCACCGGGACCATGGTGGTCACGGCGATGATGGGTTTTGTCGTGATCTGGAAAGTCTGGAAATGGTCGCCGTTCGCGGCAGCTGCACTGATCGCGCCATTTCTGTTCCTCGATCTCATCTTTCTTTCGGCGAACCTTTTGAAGGTATTCGAGGGCGGCTGGGTGCCGCTGGCGCTGGGAGCCGTGGTGATGCTGCTGATGTACACTTGGCGGCGCGGCAGCCGGCTGTTGTTCGAGAAGTCGCGCAAGCTGGAGTTTCCGCTGGCCGATCTGGTGTCGATGCTGGAGAAGCGGCCGCCGCAACGGGTTTCCGGAACCGCCGTATTCCTGACCAGCGATCCCGTCAGCGCTCCGACCGCCCTGATGCACAGTCTGAAACACTACAAAGTGCTGCACGAGAAGAACGTCATTCTCACCATCGAGACGGCGCCGACGCCGCGGATCGACCCCGCCGAGCGCGTCCGGCTGGAACAGATCAGCGCGACCTTCTCCAAGGTCACGCTGCGGTTTGGCTTCATGGAATCGCCTAACGTGCCGAAAGCGCTGGCGATCGCGCGAAAGCTCGGTTGGCATTTCGACATCATGTCGACGTCGTTCTTCCTCTCGCGGCGTGCGCTGAAGCCGGCGGCGCATTCGGGAATGCCGCGCTGGCAGGATCACCTCTTCATATCGCTCAGCCGCACCGCCAACGATGCGACCGACTATTTTCAGATTCCGAGCGGTCGGGTGGTCGAGGTGGGGACGCAAGTCACGGTTTGAGGTTTTGAGGCCGGTTCCCGGCGCTTGATTTTCGCCGCGCGAGGGGCGAGGTTGGCGCGCAAGGGCGAGCAAGCGCGCGGCATTGCCGAATTTGCTCTTGCTGGAGCATGATCCGGAAAAGCATGCCCTTGGACTTGATCCGGGGGTCGGAACCGGTTTTCCCTCGGGACAAACGCGACGCGTTTGCCCGGAGATCATGCTGAAAGAGATGAGACTGGGAGGATTTGAGTGGCGGATCAGGGGCGGGTTCACGATTTGACGCCGGAACAGGTATCGAAGGGAATGGCCGAGGGCCGCTACCTTCTCGTCGACGTCCGCGAGCCGAACGAGGTCGCAGCCGAAGCATATCCCGGCGCGGTCGTCGTTCCACTTTCGAGTTTCGATCCGGAGGATATTCCCGATCCCCAAGGCAAGCAGGTGGTTTTTGCCTGCCGGTCAGGGAAAAGATCGGTAACGGCGTCGCTGGCCGCGCAAGCCGGCGGGTTGGCCTACGACAAACATCTCGCAGGGGGCATGCTGGCCTGGAAGGCCGCGGGACTGCCGACCAAGACCGGCGGCTGACTTCCCCATGACTTCCATGAACAAGGTCTTTGCGGATCTTCCCGTGACCATCTTCGAGGCGATGTCGCAGCTCGCGCGCGACAACGACGCCATCAATCTCGGCCAGGGTTTTCCCGATGATCCCGGGCCTGAGGACATTCGCCGCGCGGCGGCGGATGCCGTCATGGACGGCTACAATCAATACCCCTCGATGATGGGCATTCCGGAACTGCGCCAGGCGATCGCGGCCCATTACGGGCGCTGGCATGGCCTCACCCTCGATCCGATGACCGAGGTGATGGTGACGTCCGGTGGCACCGAAGCGCTGAGCAGCGCGATCCTTGCCGTGGTCGAGCCCGGCGACGAGGTGGTGGTTTTCCAGCCGGTGTACGATTCCTATCTGCCGATCATTCGCCAGGCCGGGGGCATACCGCGCCTGGTGCGCCTCGAGCCGCCGCAGTGGCGGCTGACGGAAGAAGCGCTGCGGGGCGTTTTCAACCACAACACCAAGGCGGTCCTGTTCAACAACCCGCTCAATCCGGCCGCGGTGGTCTATCCGCGCGAAGACCTCGAATTGCTGGCGCGGTTCTGTCAGGAGTTCGATACGGTTGCGATCTGCGACGAGGTCTGGGAGCATGTGATCTTCGACGGCCGCGAACATATTCCGCTGATTACAATTCCGGGAATGCGCGACCGCACCATCAAGGTAGGTTCAGCAGGCAAGATTTTTTCGCTGACGGGCTGGAAGATCGGCTTCGTCTGCGCCGCACCGCCGCTGTTGCGCGTCGCTGCGAAGGTGCACCAGTTTCTCACCTTCACCACCGCGCCCAATCTTCAGGTCGCGGTGGCCTATGGCCTCGGCAAGCCGGCGGATTATTTTTATCAGATGCGCAAGGAACTGGCGCGCAGCCGAGACCGTCTCACGCAAGGATTGGAGCGCATCGGCTTTCCCGTTCTTCGGTCGCAGGGCACCTATTTCCTTACCGTTGATCTTTCGCCGCTCGGTCTCAACGAGACCGACGAGGCGTTCTGCAAGCGCATCGTGACCGACTACAAGGTCGCGGCGATCCCGGTGTCGGCCTTTTATGAGACGGATGCGGTGACCTCGGTGGTGCGTTTCTGTTTCGCCAAGAAAGACAAGACGCTCGACACCGCGCTGGAACGCCTGTCGGACGCGGTGCACCGGCGATAAGAGGTAGCGAATGATATACCGACGGTGCCGTCCTCGAATCCCGTTCGTTGTCGCGATTGCCGCGGTGGTCCTTGCACTGGTTTCGCAGTCCGCGAGGGCGGAAGAGCGCACCGTCAATTTCTACAATTGGTCGAACTACATGGCGCCGGGGGTGCTCGAAGACTTCACCAGGGAAACCGGCATCAAGGTCGTCTACGATACATTCGACGCCAACGAGACCCTGGAGACACGGTTGCTCGCGGGAAAATCGGGTTACGATGTCGTCGTTCCCACCGCCTATTTTTTGCAACGGCAGATCACGGCGAATGTGTTCCAGAAGCTCGATAAATCGAAGCTGCCGAACCTTGCCAATGCCTGGCCGGTGGTGACGAAACGGCTCGCGGTCTACGATCCCGGCAACGTCTACGGCGCCAACTATATGTGGGGCACCACGGGGATCGGCTACAACGTCAAGGCGGTGCAAAAAATTCTCGGCGCCGACGCCAGGATCGACAGTTGGGACGTCGTGTTCAAGCCGGAGAACCTGGCGAAATTCAGGGATTGCGGCATTCACATGCTGGATTCCGCCGATGATATCTTTCCCGCGGCATTGAGCTATCTCGGACTCGATCCGAATTCGACCAAGCAGGCCGACCTCGAAAAGGCCGCCGATCTCGTCATCAAGATCCGGCCCTATGTCCGCAAGTTTCATTCGTCGGAATATCTCAGCGCATTGGCGACCGGAGAGATTTGCTTCGTGGTGGGCTGGTCGGGCGACATCATGCAGGCGCGAAGCCGTGCCGCCGAAGCAAAGAATGACATCGAGATCGGCTACGCGATTCCAAAAGAAGGCGCGCAGATGTTTTTCGACAATCTCGCGATCCCGGCCGATGCGAACAATGTCGCGGAAGCCTACCAGTTGATCAACTATCTCTACCGGCCGGAGGTCGCCGCCAGGAACTCGGATTATTTGTCCTATGCCAATGGCAATTTGGCGAGCCAGAAGCTGGTCGATCCGAAAATTCTCAACGACAAGAACATCTATCCGGACGAAGCGACGCTTGCGAAACTGTTCGTGATCACCGCGCGCGATCCGGCCACCCAGCGCGTCATCAACCGGCTCTGGACGCGGGTGAAGACGGGACGGTAGGTTTCCTCATCCTGAGGAGGCGCGCAAGCGCCGTCTCGAAGGATGGCCGCATCGGGGCTTTCATGGTTCGAGACGCGCGAAGACGCGCTCCTCACCATGAGGTCAACACCTTATCGCCAGCGGCTTTCGTAGCCCGGATGGAGCGGAGCGAAATCCGGGGCCGGTGTTGGGGCAAGCTCAGTCCCGGATTGCGCTGCGCTCCATCCGGGCTACGGCGCTATCGTTATCGCCAGCGGCGGTGCAGCCACAGCCACTGATCCGGATATTCGCGAATCCAGCCCTCGATCACCGATGTGACCGCCTGCATCGTTCCCTGGACATCGATTTTTCCGGCGGCGTCGCGAACCGGCTTTACTTCTTCGGACAATTCGGCGCGGAAGCGGTGGCCGGGCAGGCGGATGATGCGGACGCCGTGAATCGGACACTCGACCTGCCGCAGCAGCCGGGCCAGCATCGGATTGGCCCTGGTCTTGCGGCCGAAGAATGTGACCTCGACGCCATTGGTAAGATACTGATCGACCAGCATGGCGACGTGCTGGCCGTTTTGCAGGGCCTCCGCAAGCTTTAGCGGTGCGTCACGGCCGGCCGGAATCAGCGTGCCCATCTTCACGGCGCGCATATCCTGGATGATGCGGTCGGCGGAAGCGATGTTCGGCCGGCGATACAGGATCGCGGCATCCAGCCCGTGTGCGACGGCGGCCAGCGCCGGCAGCTCCCAATTACCGAGGTGACTCGCAAAGATCAGCGCGGGCTTGCCGTCGAGTCTCAGTTGCGCAAACAGCTCATGGGTGCGCGTCTGGATCTCGATGCGGCTATCCTCGGGGCGCGCGGGATCGTGCTCCCAGATATGATCGAGATGCGCGAATTCGGCGCCGACGCGGCCGAGATTGTCCCAGACGCCCGCGAGAATGGTCTCGATCTCCTCCGGCGATTTTTCCGGGAACGCGGCGGTCAGATTGGCGCGGCCGATCCGCTGCTCGCGCATCATGGGCCCGATCGAG
>WNFE01009963.1_pt1 | contig 14495 bp, 10 predicted proteins | sample 5400451 | NCBI WGS metagenome assembly WNFE01 (sample SAMN13153344, study PRJNA577476) | soil metagenome | isolation source: 200 cm saprolite under Douglas fir tree site 2 hole 2 | place: USA:California | collected 2015-04-18 | reverse complement strand
GCCGGGCTGGCGTTGGGAGTGGGAATGGCGCATTTGTCAGAGTCTCGCGACAAGTCAATACGAACCAGACGCGACGTCGAGGTTCATCTCGGAGTGCCGACGCTAGCCATAATCTCGCAGACCGGGAACGGGAAGAGGGATCACAGCTGGACCAACGGGAGGATATCGGCGGGGCGAGCCGGGCATAGCTCGCCAGCTGCATCCTGGAAATAGACAAATGTATAAAAAGTTTTTTGGCTTGCGAGAAAATCCGTTCAATGTCAACCCGGATCCCCGGTATTTGTTCTTAACGCCGGGGACTCGGGAAGCACTAGCCAGTCTGGCCTACGGGATCCGGAGCCGCAAGGGAATCATCCTGCTGACCGGCGAGGTGGGAACCGGGAAAACCATGCTGCTCAACATGCTGCTCGATTGGCTGCATCACAATCGCGCCGCCACCGCGTTCATATTCAACACGCACCTGAGCACCACGGAGTTATTTGAATGCTTGATGGCCGATCTAGGGATTCCCTGCGAATCGCGCGCGAAGAGCGAGATCTTAATACGGCTCAACCGTTGGCTCCTGGACAGGTACCGCGCAGGGCAAATAACAGTACTGATCGTGGACGAAGCACAGAGTCTCTCCCCTCAAGTGCTCGAAGAAATCCGATTCCTCACCAACCTTGAGACTTCGAGCGAGAAACTGCTGCAGGTTGTGCTATCGGGCCAGCCGGAGCTCGAAGAAAGACTCAAACTTCCGCACTTACGGCAGCTGCGCCAGAGGATTACGGTGCTTTGCCGGACAGGCGCATTGTCGCTGGAGGAAACGCGAGGCTACATCGCAGAACGTCTGCGAATCGCGGGAGCAAACAGCGGGCCTATTTTTTTTCCTGAAGCCATAGAAAGCATATATCACCACGCACGAGGAATCCCACGAGTGATTAACGTGCTTTGCGAACACGCGTTGATCAACTCTTTCGCCGATGAACAAAAGCTCGTTACTGCCGCTCATGTAGACGGAGTTGCACGCGAATTTGGGCTGGACAGTATTGTGCCCACGGCGCCCGTTGACGGTTCGGGGGGTCCAAACAGCGCTCCTTCGGTGGAAACGGTGCTGCGCGATTTAGCCACGCTTCTGGATCAACTTCGTCAACCTGCCTCCGTGGCTATCGGGTCCGGAAAGGGAAACTATGAGCCGTATTCATGAAGCTCTGAAGAAGGCAGAAGAGGAAAAGTCGCCGACAAGGAGCGCGCCTGGAGCGGGCCCGCTCGATTTTGCCGGCGATGTCGCGGAGCCCTCGCCACTGGGGACGCTGTACCCACTAAGGCCGGACGGTGCACCCACACCTGAGTTCTGTCCGGGGCTTGAAGAGCTTCGGGGGCGGTGTGCCAAGCCGGGTTGGAAGATGAACCCGGACTATGATGCTTTCTCCGCGAAGCAATCCTCCTTTCCATGCGCTGAAGAGTTTCGTACCCTGCGCGCACGCCTCTACCGACTCCGCGAAAAGAACCCAATTCGCATCCTGCTTGTGACCAGCACCCTACCCGGAGAAGGAAAAACGTTCGTGGCCCTGAATCTGGCTCTGGCGATCACCCGCCAACATGAGCGGGGAGCCTTGCTGATTGACGCGGACCTGCGCGCGTCGAGGCTTCACGTGCGCATGGGGGCTCCTTCTGCCCCGGGATTGAGCGACTATCTCAATGGGAGGGCCGATGAGTTTTCTGTCCTTCAGGCCGACGCAAAGGCAGAGCTCTTTCTCATACCCGCCGGCAGGTTTGTTCCAAACCCTGCGGAGCTATTGGCAAATGGACTGCTGAAAGGCCTCCTCGATCGAGTGAGCCCGTCGTTCGATTGGGTCATATTGGACGCGCCACCGGTTCTCGCAGTGTCCGACGCGGGAGTACTTGCTGGATTATGCGATGGAGTGATCGTTGTAGTTCGCGCGGGAGCGACGGCTCACGATCTGGTCCAGACGACATTGCAGGAATTTCGCGGGAAGAATCTCCTTGGTGTGGTGCTGAACCGCGCCGAGGGGGAGGCGAATTACGGCGCTTATTCGTACGGGTACGGTGTGGATACGAAATAGCGACTGAGCTATCCGCTCCGTCGCCGGAAAGATTATCGCGGCGGAGTCTGTGACCGAGCGTTGTGCGTTGGGGGTCCAGTTTGGGACTCCAAGGGCGGTAGCTTGTGCAAATAGGCTGTTTGTTGAGGACCAGGAAAGGGCCGAGCGCTAAAAGGTTCGTAGTGATCCCCAATTGGCGGAACGTATGTGCGGCATAGCAGGCATTGTCGGCATTAAACCCAGCTACCAAGCTGAGGCGGTGGACGTCCATCGGATGTGCCAAACAATCGTGCACCGCGGGCCGGACGATGAGGGGATTTATGCGCACGGCCGCGCCGGGTTGGGAATGCGGCGGCTAAGCATCATCGACTTGTCTACAGGGCACCAACCTATCCACAACGAAGACCACGATCTTTGGGTCGTATTCAACGGCGAAATCTATAATTTCCCGGAGCTGCGGCCGGAACTCGAAGCGCGCGGCCATCGCTTTTACACCAATTCGGACACTGAGGTAATCGTCCACTTATATGAGGAGTATGGAGCGGATTTTGTGAAGAGGTTGCGCGGAATGTTTGCTTTGGCAGTTTGGGATCAACGGCGGCAGAAACTGCTGCTTGCGCGCGACCGCTTCGGAAAAAAGCCACTGTATTATGCGATGGACAGTGAACGGTTGCTGTTCGGCTCCGAAATCAAAGCCTTGCTGGCCGCTGCGCCGGAGCTCGCTGAAACTGACCTTCACGGATTGCTAAATTTCTTCTACTTCGGGTACATTCCCGATCCGCACACAGCTTTTAAGCGCATTCACAAGTTGCCTCCGGGCCACTTGCTCGAATTTACGGAGGGGCAAGGCTGCGTCCAGAAATATTGGGACCTGCCCGCCCACGGAACCTACGAGCCCGAATCCGAGGAAGAGTGTGTGGAAGAACTCGAGCACCGGCTGGCTGAAGCAGTTCGAGTGCGCATGATCAGTGATGTTCCACTCGGAGCGCTCCTTAGCGGAGGAGTCGATTCCTCAATCATAGTGGCACTCATGGCAAGGATAAGCTCGCGCCCAGTGAAAACGTTTTCGATTGGCTTCTCCAGCCCGGACTTTAACGAAGCGGAGTACGCCCGGCTTGTTGCGCGGCAGTTTGGTACCGAGCATCACGAACTGTATGTAGAAGCAAACATCGAAGAAACCATACACATGTTGACGCGCTCTCTCGAAGAACCGTTTGGCGATTCCTCGATCGTCCCTACGTATCACGTATGCCGCCTAGCTCGACAATATGTGACGGTGGCGCTGGCTGGGGATGGCGGGGATGAGCTTTTCGCCGGGTACGAACGATATGCCTCTTATCTTCGCCGCAGAAAACTTCGAGTTTTTCCTGCCGCGATAGGCCGATGGTACCGAAAGCGCATCCATCCCGCAGTCCCTACCGAATGGCGGGGACGCAGATTCATGTACAATCTTTCGCTGCCGGTCCGCGAACGGTATCTAGACGGAATTTCCTTACTGCCCGCTTGCCTTCGGGAACAAACAGTCTTTTCCAGAGAATTCCTGGCTTGGGCTGACAAACAACCATCGCCTTACGACCCTTTCCGACGCTACCTGGAGCACGGTCCCGCTTCTGACCCGTTGAGTGAGGTGCAGTATCTGGACGCGAAGACGTACCTCTCGGGAGATATATTGACCAAAGTAGACCGAATGAGCATGGCGAATTCACTGGAGATCAGAGCTCCATTTCTTGACCATCCTTTGGCGGAATGGGCGGCGCGGTTGTCTCCCCACTGGAAGGTCCGGTTCGGTGAGCTCAAGTACATCCTCAAGAGACTGGCCGAGCGGCTGGGCGTTCCGCGGGAAGTGCTGTACCGTCCAAAGCAAGGGTTTTCGATGCCCCTCCTGCATTGGTTCCGTCAAGACCCCTCGCCTGCTCTGTTAGACATTCTTTTGGAACCGAGAACTATACAACGAGGGTATTTTGATAAGAACGGAGTTCGGCGACGGGTGTTGGAGCATCGAAAAGGAATCCGCGATCGCTCGTGGGAGCTTTGGCATCTGCTCATCTTCGAACTCTGGCACCGAAACTTTATGGAAACGAAGTGTGAAGTCGGATCAAACGCTGAATTGAAGCCTGGTCTTGCGCTTCGAGAAGCGACTGCCAGCCCACGGGCGCCCGCGTTCGCCCGGGTATAACCGCTATACGCCTGGCACTCAACTTCGGAATTCACGGGCACACTGGCCGAAGCACAAACGCAACGACTGTGGTCCCGCACCCAAACCTACGTCTTTGGAAGCCCAATCATGCTGAATTTGTTAGACCCTGTTCCATATACCACCGCGAGCAACACAATTGTGAGAAAGAACCCAATATGATTTCACTCATTTCCCCCTCGCAGGACAGCACACACGTGCTCATGTTCATCCAGTCGCTGGAGTTGGGTGGTTCGGAGACACAGTGCGTTGAAGTGGCCCGGCTGCTCGCGAGAAATGGATATTCGGTGACCGTGGGATGTCTGCGGGCTGGTGGCCCTTTGGAGAGAAGTTTGAGGGAAGCAGGCCTGGAGTGTGTCGAGTTTCCGGTAAGAGGAAGCATGCTGCGTCCGAACGCGATCATGCAAATGCTGAAGTTGGTGATCTTCATTCGGAGGAGAAAGTTTAGGGTTGTTCAAGCGAATGACCTGTACTCGAATCTGTTCGCGGTTCCCGCTGCCTGGCTGGCAGGAGTACCGGTAATCATTTCAAGCCGAAGAGACCTTGCTCGGTGGTGGTGGTACACACCGATAAGACGCAAGATCCTCCGCAGGGTCCAGGAGCTCTCGACCTGGATATTAGTGAATTCCAATGCAGTTCGCCAAGAGTTGATGACGCGCGATGGCTTCGACGCTGAAAGGATCCGTATCGTCTACAACGGTATCGACGAGGAAAAATACACTCAAGTGACAGTCAATCGGGAAGAGCTGTTGCCAGGTACTTCATCAAAAGAAAAATTGATCATTATGGTCGCCAACATGCACGTGGGGGTGAAAGGCCACAGCGATCTGATTGAAGCAGCGCGAACGGTGCGTGAGATATGCCCGGAAGCACGATTCCTCCTTGCAGGTGATGGCGAGATGCGCCCGTTCTTTGAAGATCAGGTCAAGGCCGCAGGTCTGGAGAGGACGTTCGCCTTTCTGGGACATCGAACGGACATCCCAGCGTTGTTGTCTTGTTGTGACATCGGTGTTCTCGCCTCCAGGTCTGAGGGATTGCCAAATGTCGTCCTGGAGTACATGGCCGCGGCTCTGCCGGTTGTTGCCACGGCCGTTGGCGGCGTGCCAGAGATCATAGAGAACGAAGAGAGCGGACTCCTTGTTCCCCCTGAGAATCCTGCTGCGCTTTCCGCAGCCATTCTTCGCGTGCTGAAAGATGACGAATTGCGGAAGCGACTGGGAAAAGCAGGACGTGAGCGCGTCCTTGCTGACTTCAATTTCACACGGGTCATTGGGAATCTGAAACATCTCTACGAAGGGCGGCCACGTTCTCTCACGCGGCGCCCCGACATCCGAGCGGGCTCTCTCAGTCAAGTGAACAGCAGCCACGAAAATTTATAGCTGTACCGAACGAAAAAACCTTCTGGCAAGCGGCGGGTATCTCGAACTGCATGGAGCGATAGAGTATGGCGCGCGTGAGCGTTTTCGGATTGGGTTATGTTGGTGCCGTAACGGCAGCCTGCTTGGCTGACGCAGGTCACGAAGTGGTGGGAGTGGATGTCAATCCGGTGAAGGTCGACATGATGGAATCGGGCCGGGCGCCAGTACTCGAACCGCGGCTGGAGGAACTCGTCGAGAAGGGCCGCCGAGCGTGCCGGTTGCGCGCGACCACGAACGCTTCTTCGGCCGTACACGAATCTGATGTTTCATTCATCTGCGTTGGCACACCAAGTTTGCATAGTGGTCGCTTGGATCTGAGCAGCGTAGCGCGGAGCTGCGAAGCCATCGGCGACGCGTTGCGACCAAAGAAGGAATTCCACTGGGTCGTGACCCGCAGCACCGTACTGCCGGGAACGGCAAAGTCTTTGATAATTCCCACAATCGAGGCGGCAAGTGAGAAGCGGGCGGGTGTCGACTTCGCTGTGTGTTCCAATCCGGAATTTACGCGCGAAGGCTGTGCTGTTGCCGATTTTTTGAATCCCGCGATTACTGTTCTAGGCGCCGATGATCCTCTTCATCTTGTCCCTTTGCGCGATCTCTACGGGAAGACTTCAGGTCAGGTTTTTGAGACGACGTTGGGCGTGGCGGAGATGGTGAAGTATGTGTGCAACGCTTTCCACGCTCTGAAAGTTACCTTCACAAACGAAATTGCATCGCTGTGCAGTCAGCTGGATGTGGACGCGCGCACTGTGACAAGGATCTTTACAGCCGATACAAAGCTCAATATCTCGAAGGCCTATCTCGATCCCGGGTTTGCCTTTGGGGGATCGTGCTTGCCGAAAGACGTCCGCGCACTCGCCTACTGCGGAAAACAGCTTGACTTGGACTTGCCTCTACTGCGCGCAATCCTGCCGAGCAACCAGGCACATCTTGAACGCGCTGTCGAAGCCGTTCTGGCAACGAAGCGGAAGAGAATTGGAGTGCTGGGCCTGAGTTTTAAGCCCGGCACTGACGACCTTCGCGAAAGCCCCTCGGTACAATTGATCAAACGGTTGCTTGGCGAAGGATGTGAGGTTCAAGTCTGGGACAAGGATGTTTCTCTGGGTCGCCTAGCCGGCTCCAACCGCCAATTCATTCAGGATGAGATTCCACATATAGGAGCCCGGCTCTCCACCGATTTGGAAAGTGTGGTCAGTCAATCGGAGATTGTCGTCGTCGGCACGAATTCGTTGAACGACGAAGCATTGCTGGCCACGGTCCGGCCCGATCAGCTGATCATCGATTTGCGGGCTCCCCTACCCCGTTCAGCGTCTGTCGGAACAGCGGCAGATCACATGCCGGGCGTCTATCAGCCAGCTTTATCTATGCGCCAGTAGGAAGTTATTTTCTGGGACTGCGTAACGCCAAAACTGTCGAACTCTAGTGAGATGAACTTCAGGACGCAACCGGGCAGAATCCAGGAGCAAATGAGCCTATTTCAGAGGCGCTCGCTCCTTGTCAGACTGAGAAAACGGCTTTCCGCCGACTACGCGGTGAAATAAGAGGCGCAACCCTGGACGACCTGGATGGAATCACAAGATGCCAGAGCACACCGCATGCATTCCTGAAACGATTCCAATCGAACGATCATTGTGTTGTCGCGGTCGTTGACGGCCACATCGTTGGATACGAATGGTTCTGCGACAAACCTTTCCATCTAGAGGAACGCTACTCGTACAAAATCGAGATTCCTCCGGACGCCATCTACGCGTATGACGCTTTTATCCTTCCAGAGCACCGACTCACAGGGATTTGGCTAAAGTTTAAGACAGTTTACCTGAGAGAATTGATGCAGGCGCTGCGAAAGCGGAAGATCGTCACGATGATTGACCATGGTAGTCACATGTCGATGAATACTCATCTGCGATTTGGCTTCCGACTTGTTCGCATGGCCTTGGTCGTCAAACTGTTTGGCAAGTCCTTCTATCTAAGAAAGAACGTGTGCGGTGAAAACCTTGCGCCGGTTAGTCAAGTATCGTTTGCGAGAGCTCTAGGACATAGTGAGGCAAAGGAATTGTAGTTTCCGAATGCTGTTACCCATCGATCGCGCTTAGAGGGCGCCGACTGGGGCCAAAGGCGTACGAGAAACGTCGCGGTCGAACTAAACATGTCAACTCCTCTCATCTACTCAAATTCCTGGATCGGAGGCCGTGTCGAAAAAGCTATTTCTTCGCCTCCTCCGCCGTCTCGGAAGGTTGCAAATGGCGAAAATCGGGCCGTACGAATCACCGTTTGCCGCTCTTGGAAACAACTTGAAGAAAGGACTTCCGCCTGGGAAGGCATTTTGCGAGAGAACCCATCCTTATCCATCTTCTCGACGCCAGAGTGGCTAGGATCCTGGTGGAAGGCGTTTGGCTCGAACAAGCAAATGATGGCATTGGCTTTTTCAACCGAGAGCGGCGCACCTGTAGGCTTGGCTCCATTTTATCTGGGGTATTTCCAAAGCCCTATCTTCGGCAGACTGGGCTCTCTACGGCTTATCGGCGATGGCTCTGGAGACTCGGACAATCTCGACTTAATCATTCGACCAGGCATCGAAGGACCTTGTGTGCAGGCTTTTTTGCGCTGGCTCGCGAATCGGCAGGACTGGGACGTTTGCTCCCTAAATACGCTACCTGAGGACTCTGCGGCAGGACGGCATTTGATGCACGAGATCAAAGCAGCGAAATGGCCCTTCGTGCTAGGGAATTGCCCTAATTCAACTATCCACCTACCGGCAACCTGGCAGCTTTACCTGGAAAGCGTTTCACCTGATTTCCGCCCCCTCTTGACGCGTTATCCGCGCAGGCTGGCGCAGCGATACAACGTTCGCATTCGCCGGTGTGAAAAGCCCGACGACATCCCGCGAGGACTGGAGATCCTTTTTTCTCTTCACACGAAGCGCTGGAATATGGCAAACCAACGAGGGAGCTTTGACTCGCAGGAGAGAAGACAGTTTTACGTGCAACTGGCGGAGTCCTTTCTCGAGAAGGACTGGCTGGAATTGTGGCTCTTGGAATTGAACGGAACGGCAGCGGCAGCCCAATTCTGTTTTCGATTCGGTGACACCGTCTACATCTTACAAGAAGGATTTGATCCGGGATTTGCGGCTGACAAGGTCGGCTACGCACTGCGCGCGGCAATGTTGCAGCACTTCATCGCGGCGGGAACAAAAAGGTACGATTTTCTTGGAGGTCTCGCCACCCACAAGCAAAAATGGGGTGCCGTGCCCGGCGCCTACTTGAACTTGCGTTTTGCAAGGCCACGGAGCCTCGGAAGTTGCTACCTCTCTTTCGCAGACTTCGCGGATCAGAGTAAGCAATGGCTCAAAAATAATCTGCCTCCACCTGCCTGGAACGCGCTGCATTGGCTCAAACTCAGCATGACCAACCAGCGACCGGATTCGCCTGCAAACTAAGACGCAACGCGCGAGACATCTCTAATGACCAAGCCGGCCGGAATCAAAACGAATAGCACCATTACAGAGAGCGAAAAGGTGAAAATCCTCCAAATCTCTAACTATCCACCGCCCGTTTGTGGATGGGCCATCCAAACCAAGTTTCTCGTCGAAGAAATTCGCCGCCGTGGAATTGTGTGTGATGTGCTCAATCTGAACGAAAACCATACAAGGAAGAGTAGTGAGTACACCGACGTTCAGAACGGCTTCGATTACTTGAGCAAACTGATTCGATTTGCTTGGAAAGGTTATCGTTTCCAAGTGCACGTAAACGGCCAGTCTAAAACAGGGTACACGCTGGCCTTAGCTGCCGCCGTCGTCGGTCGGATTGCCGGTCAACCGGTTGCGCTGAGTTGGCGGGGTGGCCTGCAACAGAAATACTTTCCCCGGCTCGAAAATCCGTTGTCGCGGTGGCCCTTTCAGTTGCTCTTCCACCTGTCGGGAAGAATCTCCTGCAATAACATGCAAGTGAAACAAGCGATTGAGCGATATGGGCTTGACCCTGATCGCGTGGTCGCAATTCCCGGTTTTTCCAGGCAGCATGTTGATTTCCAACCAGTCTCGCTTGCCTCCGACGTTGAGGCTTTCCTTCAAAAGCGCCATCCAGTCTTTTTCTGTTACGTTTCCTTTCGCCCGGAATATCGACTTCCCGTGCTACGGGATGCCATGCTCCGTTTCCGCAGACGCTATCCGAATGCAGGATTCATTTGGCTTGGCTTCCCATCAAAGGAATTGCCTGCCGCCAGGGATTTCGCGGGTCGTTGGCCCGGCCAGGAACGTGAAAGCTTGCTCCTCCTGGGGAATCTTGCCCACGATGAGTTCTTGACGTTGCTGACCCGGTGCTTCGCTTATATCCGAACTCCAGCCTGCGACGGCGTTTCGTCATCAATTCTCGAGTCGCTGGCTCTGGGTGTGCCTGTGGTAGCAAGCGAGAACGGCAGTCGACCAACGAATGTAATCACATACCGCGGAGAGGACGCTGAAGACTTGTGCGCCAAGCTCATCGGTCTGGCAGCGAGTTACGCGCAGGCAAAAGACCAAGCAAGGTTGGAAGACGCCGAAGATAACATCTCACGAACCGTCGATTGGTTGCTTGAGGAGCCCAGGCGGAAAGCGAAAGAACTCATAAGGGGTTTTGCCGATGCTGACTAGCCTCCCGTGGGTCGAGCGCTGTAAGCATCTCACCGAAATGGGCTGGGATGAAATCCGCGTACGGGCGCACCAGGCGTTTGCGAAGCGGTACGACCTAGCTATATACAGGATAGGTATTCCCATAACCAAATGTGGTAGCCGGTGTCGGCCAGAGCATTCTGGTCGATTTTTCTTTGGAAAGAACGAGCTGCCGGGCATCCTCACCTGGCTGCGCGAGCAGCTTCCAGAGGCCGTTGAGGAAATCGTGGAACGTGCCGAACAAATTTGCCAGCACCGCTTCGACTTACTTGGCTACGAAACCGTAGATTACGGCCCGGAGATTGACTGGCATCTTGATGCCGTGCATGGCAAACGCGCCCCCGTACGTCCTTGGTTCCGAGTCCCGTACCTGGATTTCGAACAGGTGGGCGACTCAAAGGTTACTTGGGAATTGAACCGACACCAGCACATGGTTACGCTTGCCAAGGCCTACCGCTTGACCGAGGAAGTTCGATACGCGCGAGAGTTATTCGCGCAGTGGTATCACTGGTTGGAGCAGAATCCATATCCAGTGGGGATTAACTGGGTTAGCAGTCTAGAGGTGGCCTTCAGAAGCCTATCCTGGCTGTGGGTCTGGAACTTGCTCGATGGTTGTTCAGTTCTTCCGCAGCAATTCCCTTCTGACCTCCAGCGGGCGCTGATTGTGAATGCGCGTCACATTGAGCGATTTCTCTCCACTTATTTCTCACCAAACACGCACCTGCTCGGTGAAGGAGTTGGGCTCTTTTTCATAGGCACTTTGCGCCCCGGGCTTCCTTCAGCTCAGCGCTGGCAAAAACGTGGGTGGCAAATCGTTTTGCGAGAAGCCCAGCGCCAAGTACGGCCGGATGGCATGCACTTTGAGCAATCAATGTATTATCACACCTATGCGCTAGATTTTTTCCTTCACTCTCGGATACTCGCGAGCTTAAACGGAATTCCAATCCCCAAGACCTTTGACGAAACCATTCAGAAGATGCTTGAAGTTCTTTGCGAGCTAAACACAGCGGGGTGTGCGCCACAATTTGGCGACGATGATGGGGGGCGCGTATTTGACCCGCGGCGTAACCGCGCAGAGCATCTGCAGGATCCTCTCATTACTGGTGCAGTGCTCTTCAACCGACCCGAGTTCAAAGCTGCGGACAATCGCGGCAGCGAAGAAACACTTTGGCTCCTTGGAACAGAGGGTGCGCGACGATTCAACGCATTGCCGCCACGGAAACAGGCTGACACTTCGATCGCCTTCGAGTCCAGCGGGATTTACGTGATGCGAAGCTCGAGCCCAATCGCATATCAGCTTGTGATAGATGCCGGCCCCCAGGGAGCAGGGCGCGCCGGCCACGGCCACGCGGATGCACTCAGTGTTCAACTGTCCGGAAAGGGTAAACCGTTGTTGATTGATCCGGGCACGTTCGCTTACGTGGACTCCTCCAGCGAACGCAATTGGTTTCGCGGAACAGCTGCTCACAATACCGTTCAGGTCGGCGATTCGAGTCAAGCGGAGCCAGCGGGACCGTTCGAATGGCATGGCCGAGCCAATGCGCATGTAAACTCCTGGGTGACCGGAACAACCTTTGATTTATTCGTAGGCTCGCACGGAGGTTATTGCCGGCCGCCATCACCGGTTCAACATCGTCGTCACATCTTCCACTTGAAATCACGCTTCTGGCTTATACGTGACATTCTTGACGGCGGGGGAGTCCACAAACTTGAAGCTTCCTGGCATTTTGCTCCTGGCTCCCTGCATGCGATTCCCGAAGGCGCCGTGTTCGTCAGCGATGAACTTGCATCTCTTGCTTTGTTGTTCGCGGCGAATGTGAATTGTTCGCGGGTGATATCCACCGGTTGGCATTCGCCAGCGTACGGAAGAAAAGAGCCTTCCCCGACTCTTCGCCTCAGCGTGCGCTCACCCTTGCCCGCAGAATTCACAACCATGTTGATCCCCGATTCAGAGGCCACCGCCCATCTCGGTCTTCTCCGGCGGCTGGAATCGGAACACCAAGGCGTGCCTGTCAACGCTTTCCAGTATTCCACTGCGAATGCAACTGACTCTATGTTCTTCGCCGACGAGTTCGGAAATTGGCAGATAGGACCGTGGGCCAGCGACGCCCGATTTTTGTTTTGCTCGACTAGTACTGACAAAGTTGTCCTACAGTTTGTTGTTTGCGACGGCAGTTATTTCGAGTTGAGCGGGCGCCGGATATTTGAGGCCGATCTGCGCGTGAAACAGCGCGAGTGGTCCCGGGATACAAGAAGCCGTCTAGTTTCTCTGCCTGCTAAGACTACTACCATCTATGAACCTACAGCTCCAAAACCGGGGTAGGTAGCGCACGGCCTTGCGAAACAGCCACAGAATCGGTCGCCGATCTAACGCAAACCGTCACTCGGTGCTGACGATGACCATGTCCTTTCCGATGGTTTCCCCCGGCTTCCGTCTTGCCGCTATGAGAGCGATGTCTTCAATACGGGCAAACCAGCATCGCGGCGTTGGGCGAATCCAACTCTAAAAGAGAAAACTGAACAATGTGTGGAATTTGCGGAATTCTCGACCTGCGAGGGAACAACGTTTCAGCAGAAGAGCTGAAAGCCATGTCGAACGTTCTTCGTCACCGTGGGCCAGACGATCAAGGGAGGTTTTTTTCCGGCCCCCTGGCGTTTGGCTTTCGCCGGCTGAGCATTGTTGACTTGGCCGGTGGACATCAGCCAATGACGAATGAAGACGGGAGCGTGTGGATCGTATTCAATGGGGAAATCTACAACCATGCCGAACTCCGCCCTGGACTCCAGAAGCGCGGTCACCGCTTCGCTTCCAACAGCGATACGGAAACGATCGTGCACCTATACGAGGAGTATGGTGACGATTGTGTTTGCCATCTCCGCGGCATGTTTGCCTTCGCAATCTGGGACACACGGCGCAAGCGACTCTTCTGTGCGCGAGACCGCTTAGGTATAAAGCCATTTTATTATGCGATCGTCGGCGACAGATTTGCCTTCTCGTCAGAAATTAAGGCGCTCCTTGAGCTCCAAGGCTTCCGGCCGCGCCTCAATCGGGACGCTCTTCCCGAGTTCTTTGCCTTTGGCTATCTCTCTTCGCAGGAAACGCTCTTCGCAGATGTGTACAAACTTTTGCCTGGTCATCGCTTTTACATCGACCTCGCTACCGGAACTGAAAAACCAGAGATCAGCCAATATTGGGATCTGAATATCTCTCCGCCGGAATACGCGTTCAGCGAATCGGACTATGTCTCGCAGTTTCGCGATCTGTTTACTGAGACCGTCCGCGCACACCTCATGAGCGACGTTCCGGTCGGAGTCTTCTTGAGTGGGGGACTCGACTCAAGTTCGATAGCAGCAGTGATGGCGGCTCTGAAAAAAGAACCTATTCAAACGTTTTCTGTAGGCTACGCCGAGGGTCAATATAGCGAACTGCCCCACGCTCGCGAAGTCGCCAGACACATTGGGGCCGAATACAATCAGGTAATTCTGGGCCCTGAAGACTTCTTTGCGAGTTTGCCTCAACTGATTTGGCACGAGGACGAACCACTGGTATGGCCGTCCAGTGTGGCCCTCTTCTTTGTGTCTCGTCTGGCGCGGGAGAAGGTAAAAGTGGTTCTCACTGGCGAGGGCGGCGACGAACTGCTCGCTGGCTACCTGAAGTATCGGGTCGCTCTCTGGAATCTGCGCGGCGGGCCACTCTACAGAAAGTTCGTTCCGCTACAAGTCCAGCAGATTGCGCGCAAGGCATTGTCTTCGGGATTTGCTCCGGATTGGGTGCTACGCAAACTGCGACACTCGTTCCTCTATTATCCCGATAATTTCGAGCGGATTTACTTTGACAATTTCTATTCCGCATTTCCCCAGGATCAACAGCCGCAACTGTTTAACAGCGAACTTACCGAGGAATGCCGCGGCGTCAATGCCTATGCGAATTGCATGCGGTTCTTTCCTGCAAAGGGATCGAATGGGAGCTCGCTGGATAGGCTGCTTTACCTCGACATAAAAACTTACCTGGTCGAGCTTCTCATGAAACAGGACCAGATGAGCATGGCCACGTCGATCGAGAGTCGAGTTCCATTCCTGGACCACAAATTGGTCGAGTTTGCGGCACGCATCCCGGCACGGTACAAGATACGTTTTTTCTCGGGGAAGTATCTCCTCCGAAAGGCAATGGCTCGGGAGTTGCCTGCAGGAGC
>WNFE01003045.1_pt1 | contig 14497 bp, 8 predicted proteins | sample 5400451 | NCBI WGS metagenome assembly WNFE01 (sample SAMN13153344, study PRJNA577476) | soil metagenome | isolation source: 200 cm saprolite under Douglas fir tree site 2 hole 2 | place: USA:California | collected 2015-04-18 | reverse complement strand
TCGCCCGGCGGCCAGACCACGACGGTGGGTCCCAGCGCCACCTCGGCCATGCTGACCGGACTGTCCAACGGCACGACTTACACCTTCACCGTGGTGGCCAACAACGCGGTCGGCGACGGGACGCTGTCCAGCCCATCGAACAGCATCATCCCACCCGCGTGGCCAGGCCGCTTCCATCCGCTGCCGCCGTCCCGCATCCTGGACACGCGCACGGCGATCGGACTGGGCGGCCACGTCGGCGCGGGCCAGACGCTGGACGTCCCGGTGCTGGGCGTGGGCGGCGTGCCCTCGAGCGGGGTGGCCGCGGTGGCGATGAACGTGACGGTGACCAATCCGTCGGACAACGGCTACCTGACGGTGTACCCGACGGGCGTCGCCCGACCGCTGGCGTCCAACCTGGATTTCGTGGCCGGGCAGACGGTGGCCAACCTGGTGACCGTGGCGGTGGGCACGGCGGGGAAGGTCACGATCTACAACAGCACCGGGGGGACCGACGTGATCTTTGATGTGACCGGTTGGGTCTCGGCCCAGGGGATGACCACGGTCACTGCCGGGCAGTACCGCCCCCTGGTGCCGGCCCGGATCCTCGACACCCGGGGCACCATCGGTCGCCTGGGGCCGGACCAGGCCATGGACCTCCAGGTCGCGGGCCAGGGCGGAGTGCCGGCCGCCGGGGCGTCGGCCGTGGTGTTGAACGTGACGGTGACCGCTCCTTCGGCCGCCAGCTACCTGACGGTGTATCCGAGCGGTGTGAGCCGGCCCCTCAGCTCCAACCTCGCCTTCGTCTCGGGGCAGACCCTGGCCAACCGGGTGGTGGTGGGGCTGGGGACGAACGGCAAGGTTTCGTTGTACAACTTCGCCGGCTCCACCGACGTGGTGGTGGACGTGGGCGGCTGGTTCACCGATGGCTCGAGTGGCGGCGCGGGCGGGGAGTATACGGGAGTGGCGCCGGTGCGGTTGCTCGACACGCGCACTGCCGGCGGTCCGCTGGGACCGGGCGCCAGCCTGGTGATCCCGGTGGCGGGACAGGTGCGACTGCCCGCCCTGACCAGCGTGACGCCGCCGACCGCGGTGGTCTTGAACGTGACGGTGACCAACCCTACCGCGGCCGGCTTCCTCACGGTCTATCCCAGCGGCGGTTCGCGGCCGCTGGCCTCCGACCTGGACTTCAGCCCCGGCCAGACCGTCCCCAACCTGGTGGTGGTGAAGCTGGGGGCGGATGGCAAGGTGGCCCTCTTCAACCTGGCGGGAACGACCGACGTGGTCATCGATGTGCTCGGCTGGTACGACTGAGAAGACACCCCCACCCTGACCCTCCCCCTGATGGGGAGGGGATCTAGGGGTCAGGCAATGGGTCTCGGAAACCCGCTCGACGGCCAGATCCCCCTCCCCCCTGCGGGGAGGGGTTAGGGGAGGGGGTCTCGGAACCCTCGCAACGTCCTTTCGTGCTCGCGGTCCCGAACGGCCACGACCGGCAGCGCAGCATGCATGACGAGCGGGTTGCGGCGCTGTCCAAGACGGTCTGGGTGCGCCGCTAATAGGGCTTGACATTGGTTTCGCAATATGCGAAACTATGAGGCGACGGAGGTGGTTCGCTGCGCGTAATCAGCAAGAAGGCCCCAGTGGACTTCTGGGCCAGGCATCCACAAGCCCAGCAGCCGCTGGTGGCCTGGTATCAGATCGTTCGACACGCTGCCTGGGAGTCCTGGTCCGAACTGCGAACCACTTTCCCGAGCGCCGACCGAGTCGGACGATTGACAGTCTTCAACATTGGAGGCAACAAGTATCGTCTCATCGCGCGAGTCGAGTATCGGCTTCAGCGTCTATACGTGAGACAGGTTCTGACACACGATGAATACAACAAGAATGAGTGGAAGGAAGACCCGTGGTACTGATAGGGCTGCGTACCAAGCTCTGGTGGCCTCGTTTGCTCCAAGGCCGATTCACCAGGAGAAGCAGCTGACCGAAACTATCGCCCGAATTGATGAGCTCCTTACGAAGTCGCGACGGACTGCCGCGGAGGACGATTATCTGGTGCTTCTCAGCGACGTGGTGGAGGAGTGGGAATCCAAGCACGTAGAAATTCCCGAGGTAAAGAACAGCTGGCCCACTTCTTCAAGGTTTCGCCCGCCGCGTTCTTCCGATCGACTGAAACCGCGAGACGCCGAAAGCTGGCCGGCTGAGGCGTCCTTCACCGACTCCCCGCCTGTACCGCGGAAATTGACGCGCTGACAGGGGCGCGCGGTCCAGTCGGTCACCGGGCTGGGCCGTTGCCTTTTCGTCGTAGGAGCGCAGCATTGGCCCGATCTGGGCCGAAACCCTCGGGGTCCGCGCATCGTTATACGAGTTGTGAAGGCGGGGACCAGACTGCGGGTCGGCATCGGAGTCTGCCTCCTGATCGTGACCGGCTGCAGCCCGTTCCCGCATTCGACATCGCCCAGTCCGAGCGGGGCCCGTCCGAGCCGGTCGGCCTCCATCCCAAGTGCGACGCCAACGCCCGGCGGAATTGCTATCGATCTCCATTGCCGACTTCCGGTCTTCCAGTACGCCGCCAGCCCCGGCGGCTGGGTGACATTTCCGGGTGGCCAGCTGACCCTCGATGCGGCGGCGGACGTGTCCATCCCCGGGGTTACCCTACCCGGTCGCACGTATAACTCGCGGTTCAATCGCTGGATCCCCGTGCCGTGGGCATGGGTGTCAGGAGACAACGCACGGTACGCCTACGTGGGTGCCGACAACACGGTGCACGCGGTCGACATCGCGACCGGAAAAGACAGTGCCATCGCCGGCGCTCGCGACATGGTCATCATCGGCTTTGAGGGGGACGCTATCTATACCAAGCGGACGTCCGGCAATGAGCTCTGGCGGATCAGCCCGTCGACGGGGAGCGTCGTCCAGGTGTTGAACAACGGCAGCTGGCAGCGGGTCGGCCACGGGAATGCCTGGGGATCCACCTTCAGCCAGCTCCCGCTGGTCCGAGCCGACTTGCGCACCGCGGGCACGGAGCTCTGGTACACGCGAGGCCCGGTCGTGAGTGTATTCGGCGTCGACCCCGCTGGCCGCCCCGTGGTAGAGGTGGGTCCGACCGACGGGCGGGGAGGAAACATCATGGTCGTGCTCGCGGTCGACCAGGGGGATATCATCTCTCCGGCGGATACCCTACCGAACCCTCGGATTTTCGAAAACACCTGGGCAGCGCCCTCGGATTCACATGGCGTGTGGTTGGCGGCGAATGACGGGATCTACCTCGTGATCCCGGCAGCGGTTCCGTTCATGGTGAAGGTGAGCGACGTACGGGCGGTGCCAGTGGGAGCCTGCAACTGAACAGGAATGGGCTTGAGGGATGAGCCGGCTCCGGATCGGCCTCTGTACTTGCCTCCTGGTGGCCGGCGGCTGCACGCCTGAGGTTCTAGGGTCGCCGACGCCCAGCGCGAGGGTGTCGCCCAACAGCTCAGCTGCGACAATCGATCTCCAATGCCGCCTCCCCGTCGAGCTCAGAGCGACAGACATACCCAGTGGATGGATCACGTTCCCAGGCGGCCGGGTCAGCACGGATCCTACGGGAGTTGTGAAGCCGCCACCGAATTCATTTTTCGATGTTGGCCCGAGTTACAACTGGCGATTCAAGCGCTGGGTCCCGGTGTCCTGGAGCGCCCAGTCGCCCGACTACTCCAGCTACGCATACTCCGCCACGGACGGGGTTCACCTGGTCGACGTGGCGACGGGGACGGATCGGGTCGTTGGTGGAACAGGGACCCTCTTTCGGACGCGAAGCCTGATCATCGTCAAATTCGAACCTGAAGGCATCTACGCTGAGGCGACCGGCGGCGGCCTCTGGCGGATCAATCCGTTAACCGGAACCGTGGAGGAGATCCTGGATCAGGGTCAGTGGCTTGCTGTCGGTCACGGGGCAGCCTGGGGGTACACGCCGGCGACGGTCGGAGCGAGCTCATTGGTCCGCGTCGACCTGCGAGACGCGAGCACGGCAGTCTGGTACACGCGGGCGCCAGTCCTCGACGTCTTCGGCGTCGACCGCGCCGGGCGCCCTGTGATTGCTGTCGCCAGTAACGGGTCGGCCACGGCCGAGGTTCCGATGCAGATCATGGTCCTGACCGGTCCTGAGGAGGGCGACATCGTCCATCCGTCCCCGGGACCGTGGAATCGCGCCTTCTTTGAGAACAGCTGGCGGGCCCCATCGGACCAGCACGGTGTTTGGATCCCGTGGCCTGACGGGATTTACTTACTGAGCTACACACCAACGCCACGACTGACTAAGGTGGCCGACGGGCCGGCCCTGCCAGCGGGGGTGTGCAATTAGACTTACGCCCGACTGCCCCGCAAGGGATGGAACACGTACCGCAAGGGTGGAGGGACGCGTATCGCGGTGGCGGGGACAGTACACGCCCGACCCTGCTGCTGATTTTTGATAGTCGTATCGTCCGGGTCCGATGGTCGGGACCATCTTGCGGCGTGCCTGTCTCAAGCGAGCGCTCACTGCCAACGCCGCCTGGCTCGTCTCGACTCTCGTCGGGCCACTCATCGCCATGTGGGCCGGCCCTCGCCTATCCGTGCACGCCGTGCCGATCGAAGCCTGAACCTCGGTGTTCGTCTAACCAATGTTCTCTGGACTTCGGCTTGCGAAGGGTATTCTGTGAAAGAAATCTCCGCCAAGCTCGACACCAGGCAAGAAGTCGTCAGGACGCAGCTCAGAAGCATCTATCGCGAAATGGCCGGGGTCTGATCAAACCCGGCGCACCCACTTGGTATCCTGACGGGGTCGCCAGCGTACCGAAGGGAGGATCTTGCATGGCCGTTACGACCAGGACCCCAGCTGAGGCGAAGGCCCCGACCACGAAGAAGTGGGTCTACCTCTTCGAAGAGGGCAACAAGGACCTGCGGGACCTGCTGGGCGGTAAGGGAGCCGGGGTCGCCGAGATGACTCGTGCCGGGCTGCCGGTGCCTCCGGGTTTCACCATCACGACCGAGGCCTGCAACGCCTACTACGCGTCCGGCAAGCGGTTCCCCGACGGCATGTGGGAGCAGGCGGTCGAGGCGCTCCACCACGTCGAGGCGAAGGCCGGCAAGCAGCTCGGCGACGTCAAGAACCCGCTGCTGGTGTCCGTGCGCTCGGGCGCTAAGTTCTCGATGCCCGGGATGATGGACACCGTCCTCAACCTCGGCCTCAACCCGCTGACCCTCGAGGGTCTGGCCAAGCTCACCAACGATCGCCGGTTTGCGCTGGACGCCTACCGCCGCTTCATCCAGATGTTCGGCAAGATCGTGCTGGGGATCAGCGCCGAGAAATTCGAGCACCAGCTGGAGCTAGCCAAGAAGAAGGCCAAAGTCGAGACCGATCCGGAGCTCAAGCCGGACCAGCTCGAAAAGCTGGTCGCGGAGTTCAAGGCGATCGTCCTCAAGGAGAGCGGCAAGCCCTTCCCGGATGATCCCAACGAGCAGCTGCGGGCGGCGATTGAGGCGGTCTTCAGCTCGTGGAACAACAAGCGAGCCATCGACTACCGCAACTACAACAAGATCCCGCACGACCTGGGCACCGCGGTCAACGTGCAAACCATGGTCTTCGGCAACATGGGCAATGACTCGGGCACCGGCGTCGCCTTCACCCGCGACCCCAATACCGGCGAAAAGGTCCTCTACGGCGATTACCTGCCCAACGCCCAGGGTGAGGACGTGGTGGCCGGCATCCGCACCCCGCTGCCGATTTCGACCCTGAGGAAGCAGATGCCGGACGTCTACAAGGAATTCGAGACCAACGCCGAGCGCCTGGAGAAGCACTACCGCGACGTCCAGGACCTGGAGTTCACCGTCGAGAAGCGCAAGCTCTGGATGCTGCAGACGCGCTCGGCCAAGCGGACGGCGCAGGCGGCGGTCAAGATCGCGGTCGACATGGTGGGGGAGAGCCTGATCTCGCAGGAAGAGGCCGTACAGCGGGTGGAGCCCACCCAGGTCGACCAGTTGCTGCATCCGCGCATCGATCCCAAGGCCAAGGTCAAAGTCATCGCCAAAGGGATCGACGCCTCGCCGGGGGCGGCCAGCGGCAAGGCCGTCTTCGACGCCGACCGCGCCGAAGCCCTCGGAAAGAAGGGCGAGGCCGTGATCCTGGTTCGCATCGAGACCAACCCCGACGACGTCCACGGCATGATCGCGGCCAAAGGCGTGCTGACCGCCCGAGGCGGCAAGACCAGCCACGCCGCCGTGGTGGCTCGCGGTATGGGTAAGCCCTGCGTCGCCGGCGCGGAGAGCCTGCAGATCGATCTCGACAAGCGCTTCCTTACGGTCGGCGGTGTCAAAGTCAAAGAGGGCGACCTGATCACCATCAACGGAACAACCGGCGAGGTCATCCTGGGCTCGGTGCCGATGATCGAGCCGGCCATCAATAAGGACCTGAACGAGCTACTGACCTGGGCGGACGCCCGCCGGCGGCTGGGCGTCTGGGCCAACGCCGACTATCCGCGTGACGCCAAGGTCGCCCGTACCTACGGCGCCGAGGGCATCGGCCTCTGCCGGACCGAGCACATGTTCATGGAGCAAGAACGGCTGCCCTTCGTGCAGAAGATGATCCTGGCCGCCGACGAGAAAGAGCGCCGGCAGTGGCTGGCGAAGCTGCTCCCGTTCCAGCGCTCGGATTTCGTCGGCATCTTCAAGGAGATGCACGGCCTGCCGGTCATCATCCGGCTGATCGACCCGCCGCTGCACGAGTTCCTACCGAATTACGACGAGCAGCTGGTCAAGGTCACCACCATGCGCTTGAAGAAGGCACCCAAAAAGAAGCTCGAGCCAGAAGAGGCCCTGCTGCGCGCCATCGAGGGGATGCGCGAGCAGAACCCGATGCTCGGGTTGCGTGGCATCCGGCTCGGCCTGCTGTTTCCGGAGATCATCGAGATGCAGGTGCGCGCCATCCTGGAGGCCGCCATCTCGCTCAAGAAGAAGAACGTCGACGTCAAGCCCGAGATCATGATCCCGCTGGTGGGACACGTCAATGAGTTGATCCGCACCCGTGAGACGCTGGACGCGGTGGTCAAGCAGGTTTTCCAGGAGCAGAAGACCGAGGTCTTCTACAAGTTCGGCACCATGATCGAGATTCCGCGCGCCGCCCTGACCGCCGGCGAGATCGCCAAGTATGCCGAGTTCTTCTCTTTCGGCACCAATGACCTGACCCAGACGACGTTCGGCTACTCGCGCGACGACGCGGAGGGCAAGTTCCTGCTCAAGTACGTGGAGGAGAAGATCCTGCCGGTCAATCCCTTCGAGTCGCTGGACACGGTCGGGGTCGGCCGGCTGATGAAACTGGCGGTGGAGGAAGGCCGACAGGCCCGACCCGGCATGGAGATTGGGATCTGCGGGGAGCATGGCGGCGACCCGGCCTCCATTCATTTCTGCCATCAGATCGGGCTGAACTACGTCAGCTGCTCGCCCTACCGGGTGCCGGTGGCCCGGCTGGCTGCCGCCCAAGCTGCCCTAGCCAAGACGGAGCGAGACCGGTAGCTCGGCGCGTCAACCTTACAGGTCTGTAGTACGCGGCCGAGGACCTCGTTATGGCTGTACGGGGAAGAGCCGGTACCGCAGCGACCTGGCGGCACGCCGGAGGGGGCCATCCCAGCAAGCAAGGACGCACTGAGATGGGGTCGCCAAGCGCTCGAGTGCCGCAAGGTGCACCGCATCGTAGCCGCGAAGGCCCCGTCTATCGGCCAGCTCGCCAGCGCGCATCACGAGATTGGTGTCGATTTCGATAGGCGAAGTGCTTCGCCAGAGACCTTCGAGCTGCCGCTTCGCCTGTCGGTATTGCACTGGTGCCAGGCGCTTGTTGCGGCGCATCGCCGCCAAGGCGGCGCGCAGCTCGACGTACGCGATGCGGGCAGTGGCCAGGACCGTTATCTGAGGACGGAGTTGGAGCATGTCTGCCGAGCCGGCTTCTCGGATGATTAGCTTGACCAAGGCGCTGGTGTCGGCGTACACGATCACCGCCGCTGGTCTCGCACGTACATCACCGCCGTCTTCTTACCGGAGCGCAGGGGAATCGGTTCAGCCATCTTCTCCCAGAGGGGCGCCCGGTACTCGAGCAAACCCCTGGCGGCAAGATCTTTGATTGCCGCGGGAGGCCCGGTTTGGGCGATTGGGACGATCCGTGCTACCGGGACCCCGCGATCCGTAACTATCAGCTCTTCACCACGTTGGGCACGCCTGATGGCCCGGCTCAGGTCTCGGTCCTTTAGCTGGCGGATGCCGATCCGTTGCATGGTGGCCTCATTGTAACCGAAAAGAGGCCACCAAGCGAGCTACGTTGCCACTTGCAGTGACGTTGTTGCAGGGACACCCCCACCCTGCCCTCCCCGCAAGGGGGAGGGAGAAGTAAGTCACCGCAAGGCGGAGGGAGATTGACATGGCAAGGGGGCACGAGACCCCCTCCCCGCCCTCCCCGCAAGGGGGAGGGAGAGTTCAACGAGACCCTCTCCCCGCCCTCCCGGCAAGGGGGAGGGAGAGTTCAACAAGACCCCTCCCCGCCCTCCCGGCAAGGGGGAGGGAGAAGGAAATTCTTAGCCCTTTCGGCGGACCACGGCGACGCCGGGCGGAAGATGGAACTCGCCGGCTGGCCGTTGGGCCTTCGGCAGCCTCTCCAGGTCCTCGATGATTTGCAGGATCCGGCGTCCCACCTCGGCGCCGCAGACTCGATCGGGTACCCAGATGTCGCGGGAACGCTCCGCCGGGTTCGCCGAGAAGGTGAAGTGCCACACCCCATCACGCAGCCGCGGGGCAGCATGCTGGTGCACCTTTGTTGAGGCAACGAGGTACTGCGGATCCACGAACCCAGCGGTGGTCAGGCTCAGCAACGGCAGGTAGTACCAGAAGCGCGGGTCGCTGATGAGGCGATCCTCGGTCACGGTGAATGGGATGTGGAGCATTGGTGTCACCAGGCTCTCGGGCCGCTGCAGATGCGTGGCCGTTTTGACCTGAAAGGCCATCCACCCTGCGAACGTGCCGCGGATATGGACTTCGGAGTCGCGCCGTTCGTCATCGGTCATGGGCCAGGAGACTTCCAGCCTCCCATCGCTCCCGATCACCACGAGCTTGGCCCACTCGTTCTGGGCGATGACGCCGATCTGGACGCTGCTCAAGGGCATGGTTGAATTCTATTTTGTTCCGGAGATACCCGTCCCCGCAAGGGGGAGGGAGAGCCTAAAAGTCCGCAAGGGTGAGGGGTAACCGAAGGGCGAGGGGGATGGAGACCTTAGGTGGTGCGGAACCAGGCGATGGTGCGGCGGAGGCCGTCGTCGAGGGTCACCGTTGGCTGCCACCCCAATACGTCCTGGGCGCGCCGGATATCGGGCCGGCGGATTTTGGGATCGTCTACGGGGAGGGGCCGGTGTTCGATCGGGCTGCTACTGCCACAGAGGTCGCGAATGCGTTGAGCCAGCTCGAGCATGCTGACCTCATCGGGGTTGCCCAGGTTGACAGGATCGATGCAGCTACTGTCGAGGAGCCGGACGATGCCCGCGATGAGGTCGTCCACGTAGCAGAGGCTGCGAGTCTGGCGGCCGTCACCATACACCGTGATGGGCGCGCCCCGAAGCGCTTGAGTGATGAACGTGGGGACCGCGCGACCGTCGTCGGGTCGCATCCGCGGGCCGTAGGTGTTGAAAATCCGGGCGATGCGAGTCTGGAGCCCGTGGGTACGCTGGTAGGCCATGGTGAAGGCCTCGGCCGCCCGCTTGGCCTCGTCGTACACGCCCCGCGGCCCGACCGGGTTCACATTCCCCCAGTAGGTCTCCGGCTGGGGACTGACCTGCGGATCGCCGTACACCTCAGAGGTCGACGCCAGGAGGAAGACGGCCTGCTTGGCCCGAGCCAGTCCGAGCAGATTGTGCGTGCCCAGGGTGCCAACCTTCAAGGTGGCGATCGGATGCCGGGCGTAATCCACTGGCGAGGCGGACGACGCGAAATGGAGCACGGCATCCACCGGCTCGTCAAGGTGGAGCGGTTGCGACACGTCGTGGCGGAGGAAGCGGAACGCCGCCTTTCCATCGAGGTGGGCGAGGTTTGCCTCGGTGCCTGTCAAGAGGTTGTCGACGCATAGCACGTGCCACCCGTCCGCCCGCAACCGCTCACACAGATAGGAGCCGAGGAAGCCGGCGCCTCCGGTCACCACCGCCCGTCGGGTCGTCAGCGGCCCACGCCTCGATAGATGAAGCCGCGGTCCCGCATCGCCTTGGGGTCGTAGATGTTGCGCCCGTCCACGAGCACCGGGCGGCGCATGAGCGGCTTGATCCGGTCAAAGTCCAGGTGCCGGAATTCGTCCCATTCGGTCACCAGCAAGAGTGCATCGGCGCCCTGGGCGGTGGCATAGGCGTCTTCGCCGTATTCGATGGAGGAGTTCAGCAGGCGCTTGGCGTTGGGGACGGCCGCCGGGTCGTACGCCCGCACGTGGGCGCCCTTTTCTAGCAGGCTCTGGATGACGCTGATGGCCGGGGCTTCCCGAATGTCGTCGGTGTTCGGCTTGTAGGCGAGCCCCAGCACTCCGATGGTTTGGTCGCGCACACTGCCGAGCACCTCTCGCAGCTTGTCCACCACCAGCTTGCGCTGGTCCTCGTTGATCTCCATCACCGTATCGAGCAGTTCCGGATGGTAGCCCATCGTCTCCGCCATCCGGGCCAGCGCCTTGACGTCTTTCGGAAAGCAGGATCCCCCGTAGCCGATGCCGGCCTCCAGGAACATGGGGCCGATTCGCCGGTCCATCCCCATACCCTCCGCCACCACCTTGACGTCGGCATCGACCCGCTCGCAGATGCGGGCGATCTCGTTGATGAACGAGATGCGGGTGGCCAGGAACGCATTGGACGCGTACTTGATCATCTCGGCCGTGTAGAGGTTGGTGAACAGTATGGGCGCGTCCAGCCGCTCGTAGACGGCGGCGACGGCCTCGGCGGCGGCCCGGTCGTTGGAGCCCAGCACCACCCGGTCGGGATGCATGAAGTCCTGGATGGCGGTTCCCTCGCGCAGGAACTCCGGGTTGCAGATCACCTGAAAGGGAATCTCCGTCCCCAGGTTCTCGTGCACGATCCGGGAGACGATGTCACCCGTCCCGATCGGCACGGTGCTCTTGTTCACGATGGTGAGCGGGCCCCGCATCGCCTGGGCAATGGACTGGGCCGCCTGCTTCACGAAGACGATATCGGCGTCTCCACGACGGCCCATCGGGGTGGCCACCGCGATGAAGACGAACTCCGCCCCCGGCACGGCCTCGGCGTAATCGGTGGTGAAGCTCAGCCGGCCGGCGGCTATCCCTCGGCCCAGCAGGTCGACCAGGCCCGGCTCATAAATGGGCGAGATGCCCTGGCGCAGCTTCTCGATCTTCTCGGCATCGATGTCGAGGCCAATGACCCGATGGCCCAGCTCGGCCAGGCAGACGGCCGTGGCCAGGCCCACATAGCCGGTACCGATAACCGTGATGGCAGCCATCTCTAATGGAACGGGGGCGCGTTGCGCTCCTTTCGAGGCAGTACCACCCCCTGAGTGGAAGACACGCGCCGAGACCCCCTCCCTACCCTCCCCGCAAGGGGAGGGAGAAATGAGGAAAGGTAGGCCTTAGCTAAGCTGTCCGGATGGCCGCCGTGAAGCAGGACGCCGTCCAGGAGATTAAAGACCGCCTGGACCTGGTGGACCTGATCTCGGAGCACTTGCGGCTGCAGAAGGCGGGCCGCGACCTCAAGGGACTGTGCCCCTTCCACCAGGAGAAGACCCCTTCCTTCTACGTCAGTCCGGAGAAGCAGCTCTACCACTGCTATGGCTGCGGGAAAGGGGGCGATCACTTCACCTTCATCCGGGAAATCGAGCACGTCGACTTTATTGGCGCGCTGCGCATCCTGGCCGAGAAGACCGGGGTCGAACTGGAGGACAGTCCGGCCAGCGGTCGCCGGCGCGAAGTGCGACGTTCCATTGCCCGCCTCAACCAGCTAGCCGCCCAGTACTTCCATCACATCCTGATGGAGAACCCGGCCGGCCAGACGGCGCTCCGGCAGCTGGAAGAGCGCGGGGTCACCCGCAACTCGATGGCCGAGTTCCAGCTGGGGTTTGCCCCGGCGGGCGCCCACAAGGACAACCTGGTCCGCTTCCTGCGCAAGCACGGCATCCCGGACAGCGAGATCCTGGACGCCGGGCTGGCGGTGAAGCCCGAGGGGGGCGGCGAGCTCTGGGATCGCTTTCGCCAGCGGATCATGTTCACCATCCACGACGAGCGCGGCGAGCTGGTGGGGTTCGGCGGGCGGGTGATCGATGACCGGCAGCAACCGAAATACTTGAACAGCCCGCAGACCGCGCTATACGACAAGGGCCGGACGTTGTTCAACCTGCATCGGGCGCGCAAGGCGATTGCCGAGGCGCGGCATGCGGTCCTGATGGAGGGGTATTTCGACGCCATCAGCGCCTGGCAGACCGGCGTGCACAACGTGGTGACCACCTCGGGCACGGCTCTGACCGAGCACCAGGTGCGCCTGCTGAAGCGGGAGACCCAGGAGCTGGTGCTGGCCTTCGACCGCGATGACGCGGGCCGCACCGCCACCCAGCGGGCCATTGAGCTGGCCTCCCGGTTCGGGACGCGGATCAAGGTCATTCGAGTGCCGCAGGGCAAGGACCCCGACGACTTCTTGCGGGACCACGCCGACGGCTGGCCGGCGCTGCTGGAGCAGTCGCTACCCGAGTGGGAGTATCTGCTGCAGCAGGCGCTGGAAGGCCTGGACCTGGCCGAGGCCGACGACCGGCGGCGGGGGGCCGAGGCGGTGATCCCGGTGCTGATCAAGATCCCGGAGGCTTCGGTGCTGGAAATCTACGCCCAGCAGGCAGCGGCCCTGCTCCGGATCGAGCCCGCCGGGCTGCTGAAAGATGTGCAGGCGGTCCGCAGCGGCGCCGTGCCGGTGCGACGGGTGCCCGTCGTGTCAGGTTTAGCCGCCGACCGTCCGGGGAAGCCTCCCGCCATCGCCAAGGATGAGGGGTATCTCCTGGGGTTGGTCATGGGCCGTCCCGAGCTGATCGATCAACTCGCGCCGGAGCTTGCCACCATCGAGTTCGTCAGTCCCATCTACACCGAGTTGTTCGGCCGCCTGGGACAGCTCCACCAGGTGAACCCCACCGCCGATCCGGTGGGACAATTCGAGGCCTTTTCCCCGGAGGAGCAGCGGCTGCTGGCGCGGGCGGCCATGGCCCACTATCCGGAGCTGGAGGGGGGCAGCGCCGAGGCTCTGCGCCTGAGCCTGGCCCAATGTATCCAAACACTTAAAATAAACGCCTGCCAGCGACGGTTGAAGGTAATTGAGGCCGATTTACGTGCCGCCCGGACGTCCGGGGACGAGAGCCGCCTCGTAAGCTTGATGGAAGAACACGACCGGCTGGCGCACCAGCGCGACGCCCTAAAGGACATGCGGTATGGCCCGAGCTAGGATGCCCGACGCACCGCCCCGCAAGGGTGGTCCGCGCACTCCGAAGCGCGCTGAAGATCCGCTGGTCCTGGCTGCCGAAGGCCTGATCGTCAAGGGGAAGGAACAAGGTTTCCTTACCCCGGACGACATCCTGGGGGCCTTCCCGGACGTCGAGCTCGATCCCGACCAGATCTTCCGCATCTTCAACGTGTTCAAGGAGATGGGGATCGAGGTCACCGACGGGGAGAAGGACTTCGAAGAGATCGTCGAGATCGACGATGAGCTGATCACCACCATCGAGGCCATCGACTCGGTCTCCCTGGATGACCCGGTCCGGATGTACCTGAAGGAGATCGGCCGGGTGTCGCTGCTCAAGGCCGAACAGGAAGTGACCCTGGCCAAGGCCATCGAGGCCGGCGACGACGACGCCAAGCACAAGCTGACCGAGGCCAACCTGCGGCTGGTGGTTTCGATCGCCAAGAAGTACATCGGGCGGGGCATGTCCTTCCTGGACCTGATCCAGGAGGGCAACATGGGCCTGATCCGGGCGGTCGAGAAATTCGACTACCACAAAGGCTACAAGTTCTCCACCTACGCCACCTGGTGGATCCGGCAGGCGATCACGCGCGCCATCGCCGACCAGGCGCGCACCATCCGGATCCCGGTGCACATGGTGGAGACGATCAACAAGCTGGTGCGGGTCTCCCGCCGGCTGCTCCAGGAGCTGGGGCGGGAACCCACCGACCTGGAGATTGGCGACGAGATGGGGATCACCCCGGACAAGGTGCGGGAGATCGTGAAGGTCTCGCAGGACCCGGTCTCGCTGGAGACGCCCATCGGCGAGGAAGAGGATTCGCACCTGGGCGACTTCGTGGAAGACAAGGAGGCCACGTCCCCCTCGGACGCCGCCTCGCTGACCATGCTGCGCACCGAGGTGGAGGACATCCTGGATACCCTGACCCCCCGCGAGCGCCGCGTGCTGCAGCTGCGCTTCGGCCTGATCGACGGCCACCAGCGGACGCTGGAGGAGGTTGGGAAGCGCTTCGGGGTCACCCGGGAGCGCATCCGGCAGA
>WNFE01002138.1_pt1 | contig 14500 bp, 10 predicted proteins | sample 5400451 | NCBI WGS metagenome assembly WNFE01 (sample SAMN13153344, study PRJNA577476) | soil metagenome | isolation source: 200 cm saprolite under Douglas fir tree site 2 hole 2 | place: USA:California | collected 2015-04-18 | reverse complement strand
TTACACGCTGCGCCGGCTGCCATTCGACACAAGCGGGCCAGAACAAAGTCGGCCCGTCACTGGCTGGCGTATTCGACAGAGCCAGCGGCTCGGTCCCCGGATACAGCTATTCCGCCGCGCTGAAGAATGCGCACCTGACGTGGGACGAACAGACGCTCGACAAATTCTTGCAGAACCCGAACGGGCTCGTCCACGGCACAAAAATGGTGGCCAGCGTGCCCGACAGCGACACGAGGCAGCGGGTCATCGCCTACCTCAAGTCACTGCAGCCGCAGACCGGTACTAGCAAGTGACCTGAATGTGCCATTAAAGACAAGGGATATCGGATGACAAACCTACGCGTAAACGGCGTGACGCGCGCTGTCGACGCCGATCCGGCAATGCCGCTTCTCTGGGCGTTGCGCGATCTCCTCGGCCTTACCGGTACGAAATACGGCTGCGGCATCGGCGCTTGCGGTGCCTGCACGGTGCATCTGAACGGCCAGGCCGTCCGGTCCTGCATCACCTCGATCGGCGATGTCGGCGACCAGGAAGTCACCACGATCGAGGGGCTGAGCCCCGACGGCACGCATCCGGTGCAGCGCGCTTGGATCGCCAATAACGTGCCGCAATGCGGTTACTGCCAGGTCGGTCAGATCATGCAGGCGGCGGCTCTGCTGAAAGACACGCCGAAGCCGACCGACCAACAGATCACCGATGCGATGTCCGGCAACATCTGCCGCTGCGGCACCTATCAGCGCATCCGGGCAGCGATCAAGCAAGCGGCGGAGTCAGGCGCATGATCACGGTCGAAAACCTCAGCCGACGGAGCATCCTCCGCGGCATCGCCATCGGTTCCGGGCTGGTCCTCGGCTTTCATGTCGGGTTTCGCAGCTTTCCGGTCGGGGCCGCGCCGGAAGCGGGATTCGCGCCGAACGTCTATGTCAGCATCGATGATTCAGGGCTGGTAACGATCGTTGCCCACCGCTCGGAGATGGGCACCGGCATCAGGACCGGCTTGCCGATGGTGCTGGCGGACGAACTCGATGCCGACTGGAAGCGTGTCAAAATCGTTCAGGCCGACGGCGACATAAAATACGGCGATCAGAATACTGACGGCTCGCGCAGCATGCGGCAATTCTATCAGCCGTTGCGGGAGGCCGGTGCGGTCGCGCGGCAAATGCTCGAGGAAGCGGCGGCGCGCGTGTGGAACGTCGATCCCGCCAGCTGTCATGCGCAGAACCATGCCATTGTGCACGAGCCAAGCGGACGCCGGCTTGGCTTCGGCGAGCTAGTGAAGGTGGCCGCCGACCTGCCACTGCCATCGGCTGACCACCTGCAGCTCCGCTTCAAGCCGGCGAAGGCGCGGCGTTATGTCGGCAAGCCCGTGCCGATCGTCGATCTCGCCGACATCGTGCGCGGGCGGGCGACCTATGGCATCGACGTGGTCGTTCCGGGCATGAAGCACGCCTCGATCGAGCGCTGCCCGGTCTATGGCGGCCGCGCCAAATCCTTCGATCCGAAGGAGGCGCTCGCGGTGCCTGGTGTGGAACAGGCCATCGAAATGCAAGCCACGCCGATCCCGTCGGGTTTCAACCCGCTCGGCGGCATCGCGGTCATCGCGAGCAACACCTGGTCCGCGCAACAGGGGCGGGAAAAGCTCAAGATCGACTGGGATTTGGGGCCGAATGCCGGCTACGACACGACGGCCTACCGCGCCGAATTGGAAGCGACGGCGAAGCAGCCCGGCCGGCTGGTGCGCGGTGAAGGCGATGTCGTCGGCGCGCTACGCTCGGCGACGCGGCGTATCTCGGCCGACTATTTCGTGCCGCATTACGCACACGCCCCGATGGAAGTGCCGGCCACGGTTGCCCATGCGACCGCCGACCATTGCGAGGTTTGGGCACCGACCCAGAATCCGCAAGCCGCAAGGACGCTCGTCGCCCAAGTGCTCGGGCTGGACGAGGCGCAAGTGAGCCTGCATGTCACCTTACTGGGCGGCGGTTTCGGCCGGAAGTCGAAGCCCGATTACGTCGCCGAGGCGGCACTGCTGTCGCAGAAGCTCAAGGCGCCGGTCAAGCTGACCTGGAGCCGGCCCGACGATATCCAGCATGACTACTATCACGCGATCTGTGCCCAGCACCTCGAAGCCGGGCTCGATGCGGGTGGTCGTGCGACGGCCTGGCTGCATCGGACTGTCTTTCCGCCCATCGAGGCGACGTTTCAACCGGACGTGAGCTATGGCAGCCCTGGCGAATTGCAGCAGGGCGTCACCGATATGCCGTACGCCATTCCCAATATTCGCTGTGAGAATGGCGCGGCGGCCAACCATGTCAGGATCGGCTGGTACCGTTCCGTGTTCAACATCCCGCACGCCTTCGCGGTCTGCTCGTTCGCCGACGAGCTTGCCGCGGCCGCCGGCCGCGACCCGCTCGATTATTTGCGTCAGTTGATTGGCGGACCCCGCCATATCGATCTGCCGGCGCTGGGTGTGAATTATCCGAATTACGGCGCCTCGCTCGAGGCCTATCCGGTTGATACGGGCCGGCTGCGCGGCGTCCTCGATCTGGTCGCGGCAAAGAGCGGTTGGGGTCAGAAGCTGCCGGCGAGACAGGGTCGCGGCATTGCGGTGCACCGCAGCTTCCTGACCTATGTCGCCGTAGTCGCCCAGGTTGCGGTCGGCGATGACGGCACGGTGACGATCCCCCATATCGACATGGCGGCCGATTGCGGGCTCGTGGTCAACCCAGACCGGGTACGGGCGCAGATGGAAGGGGCCGCGATCATGGCGATCAGCAATGTCCTCTACAGCAACATCAGCGCCAAGCAGGGCCGGATCGAACAAGCCAATTTCGATGCGTACGAGGTCGCGCGGACCGACATCACGCCCGATACCCGTGTCTACCTCGTCGACAGCAGCGCGCCACCGGCCGGTGTCGGCGAACCGGGGGTGCCGCCAACGATGCCCGCGGTCTGCAACGCCATTTACGCCGCGACCGGCAAGCGCATACGCGCGCTGCCGATCGATCCGCAGCTGCTGAAGACCTAGGCAAAGGCCTCCCATTGACAGCCGCGCGAACCAGTCACTGGCGTGTGAAGGAGCGGGATCATGAAGGTCGGTTTCATCGGGCTTGGCCATATGGGCGCAGGCATGGCGGGGAATCTGCTGAAGGCCGGCCATGAGGTCACCGTCTACAATCGCACGCGGTCGAAGGCGGAAGCCCTGGTGAGGCGGGGGGCGAAAGAGGCCGCCACGATTGCGGATGCCTGTCGGGGCGATGCGGTCTTCACGATGCTCGCAAACGACAATGCCGTCGAGGTCGTGGTGTTCGGCGAGCACGGCATCCTCGAGAGCCTCCCTGCCGGCGCCATTCATATTTCCTCGAGCACGATCAGCGTTGGCTTGGCAGAGCGGCTCGCAGCCGCTCATGCCGGTGTCAGACAGGGCTTCGTGGCGGCCCCCGTGTTCGGCCGCCCCGAGCTCGCTGCGGCCGGGAAGCTCTATGTGCTCGCCGCAGGAGAGCAAGCGGCCGTCCGAATGACGGCCCCTCTTCTCGATGCAATCGGACAAAAGACGTTCGTCGTTTCCGAGACGCCGAAGGCCGCTTATCTCGTCAAGCTCAGCGGCAATTTCCTGATCGGCTCGGTTATCGAAGCTCTCGGGGAGGCCATCGCGTTCGTCGGCAAGGGCGGCCTCGATGCGCGCCAGTATGTCGAGATCCTAACGTCGACGCTGTTCGGCGCGCCCATCTACAAGACCTACGGCACGCTTCTCGCCGACGGAGAGTTCGAGCCGGCCGGCTTTGCCGCGCCCCTCGCGCAGAAGGATATCCGGCTCGTACTGGCCGCCGCCGAGGACCTGCGCGTGCCGATGCCGATTGCCAGCCTCTTGCGCGACCGCTTCCTCACCCTCCTCGCCCATGGCGGCGACAGGCTTGACTGGACGGCAATCGGCGCGCTCGCAGCCAAAGACGCTGGCGTCGCGACTCGCTGACACGGCGAGTGTCACTGTCGCAAGGGTTCCCAGTTTCTAAAAGCGATTTCACCATCAGGAGATCGGCGCTTTAGCCGGGCTGCTTAAATTAGCCTGAACAGAAATTGCCCAGATCTGAAATCGGGCCTGCTTCAACGGTGACGTTCTAATGGAGGTGTTCGATGAAGAGCTTGCTGTTTCCGGTCCCGTTGGTGATCTCCGTGGTGCTTGCGGCCACGCCGGTTATGGCCCAGCAACTTAGCACCGTGCCCGCCGCGCCACTGCACATCGTGAACCCGGGGATCTCCTTGTCGGCACCTGCAACCAGCCCTCTGCAACAGCAGATGCAGGATGACTACGCCACTCAGCTGAGGCAGGCCCAGCACGATATGCTGGTACAGAACCCGTCGGGCATAACGCGCCCGGAGTTGAGCATCAACCGCGCGCTCAACGGCTTCACGCCCCAATAGCTCGGAGCGGCCGGGCTGTTGCAAAGTCGTAAGCCCCTTCGACCAACGTATAGTAACCTCCCATCCTTCTGCTGACTGCTCCAAACGCTTGTCCAATTGCGTGACGGCGCCGCGCCGCGTCATCTGGTCTCTTAACCTGTATCCGGTCGGCACTCGACCGTCAGCTCGGCAACGTCACGCACCCTTAGGCAAGCGATCGAGGAGGCAAGGCGTCATGCAGCAACTATTGGGACCACGACAGTTCGCGCACCAGCCGATGCTCCAACGGGATCCGGCGAGCACCAGTCGGTACGAGGTTAGCATAAACGGCGACGCGGTCCTTCGATTTGCCGGGTTTTGCGTGCTGCCGCGAGCTCGCAAACTGCTGGTCGATGGACAGCCCATCGAGCTCGGCAGCCGCGCCTTCGATCTTCTGATGGTGCTGATGTTGGCGCCCGGCTTCCTCATCACAAAGAAAGAGATCATGAGCCGAGTCTGGCCCGATACCGTAGTGGATGAGAGCAATCTGAAGGTGCAGATGTCGGCATTGCGGCGGGTTTTGAACGTCGATCGTGACGTCATAAAGACCGTCCACGGGCGCGGTTACGTGTTTACCAGCGAGGTTACCGGCGCATCAATCGAACCGGATGCCGTCGACCGACCCGGATTGGAGTCTGCACCACGCCAACTCGGACCAGCGCGGCCAACCAGCTTGTCCGGCTGGGGCCCACCGGGCCGGCATTCGGCGACCGGATCGCGAATGATCGTGCCCGATGACGAGGCTCAGACGGTTGTCGTCGTCATCGATGACGATCCGGATATACGCGACGCGCTCCGAGGGCTACTGCGAGCAGTAGGACTGTGCGTCGAGTCATTTGCCTCGGTCCAGGAATTCCTCGATAGCGACCCTCCGGATCTCCCCGGGTGCCTGGTTCTCGACGTCAGGTTGCCCGGACAAAGCGGGCTCGAGTTTCAAGAGGAACTGGCCAAGGCAAATTTGCACCTGCCGATTATTTTCATTAGCGGTCACGCCGATGTCCCGATGTCGGTTCGGGCGATGAAGCGCGGGGCGATCGAGTTCCTGACCAAACCTGTTCACGACCAGGATTTGCTGGACGCGATCCAGCTTGCCATCGCACCGGACCGCGCCCACCCCGACTTTGAGCACGGAGTTGCCAAGCCGGCGTGGCTGCTTCGGCACGCTGCCGCTGCATGAGCTGATCGCCCTACCAAAGTCCTGCAGCCTCAGCCGTCAGCGAGCCCCACCAGTAATCCTCTTATCCTTCCGGGGTTGGCGTAGACGGTGATGCTGTCCGACCGCGCCAACGCGACGAGCGTTATTCCCGTGTGCTCGGCGATGCGCAGCGCCATTGTCGTCGGCGCGGAGATGGCGACAAGAATAGGGATGCGGATGGTCGCGGCCTTTTGCACCATCTCGAAGCTGCAGCGGCTGGTAATCAGCGCGAACCCGGCCTCCGGATCGATTTGACAATGCTCCATGGCGCCGATCAGCTTGTCGAGCGCGTTGTGGCGCCCGACATCTTCGCGCGCGAGCGCGATCTTGCCGCTAGGGGTTGCCCATGCGGCGGCGTGCACCGCGCCGGTCTCCCTGTTTGCCGGCTGCCAAGCCGGAAGCGCATTGAGCGCCCGGTGAATCGCCCCAATGTCAACGTTGACGCCGGCCCCGACGCGCGGGAGCGGACGAGCGACCTGGGTCAGGTCGTCCACGCCGCACAGCCCGCAGCCGGTGCGGCCCGTCATGTTGCGTCGGCGCTCCTTGAGCCCGGCGAAGCGCTCTTCAGCGATCGTCATGCTGACCCGGATGCCGGTTTTGCCCTCCTCGATCTTCAGGTCCAGGAGCTCGGTACCATCAGCCAGAATGCCCTCGCTGATGCTGAAGCCGACGGCAAAGTCGGCGAGGTCGGAAGGCGTTGCCATCATGACGACGTGGGACACGCCGTTGTAGGCAAGGGCGACCGGTACCTCGGCCGCAATTGCAGCGTCCCGCGGCACGACGGCACCGCCACAGAGACGGAAGCAGGTAATCATTTCGGATCGACGCCGGATTTGGGGTTGGCGCGTCGACAACAGTGACCGGGCCAAGGTTGCACGCGCCGGTATTGGTCGCGCGAATGATGCGGGCGGCATTCAGGAACCCCCCTCGGTTTCGGCTGTCATTGCGCGGACGATCACCGGGATCGATTTCGCCGCCGGCGTCCCGCTCTTCACATCGTGATGGGCCAGCGCCAGCAGCGGGTTCGTCTCCGGATAATAGGCGGCGATCGATCCGCGCAGGATGTCGTAGGGCAGTGCCGCAAAGCCGCTGACCCGCCGCTCCACGCCGTCGTCGCTCAGGGTTTCGATTTCGACGAGCGCCTGGGGAGCGATCCCGCGCGACGCCATGTCGTCCTTGTTCATAAAGACGACGGTCCTCGTGCCGTAGACCCCGCGATAGCGGTCGTTCATGCTGTAGATCGTCGTGTTGTACTGATCGTGGCTGCGGATGGTCGCGAGGCGCAGCATCTCCGGGTGTGGGACGGGCGGATCTACGTCGACCCCGCGGAACACAAGAAACCGAGCCTTGCCGGTGGACGTCCGCCAGACCCGTTCCGAGGCGCCGTTGGCCAGGCGAAACCCGCCCGGCTTGCGGATCTTGGAATTGAAATCCTTGAACAGGTCGGGAAACACCTGTTCGATCTTGTCGCGGATCAGGTCGTAGTCATCCTCGAACAACTGCCAGTCGACCGTCGTATCCGTCAGGGTGGCTCGCGCCATGCCGCAGACGATGGCGACCTCCGATTTGAGCTGTTCGCTGCCCGGCGCCAGCAGGCCGCCCGACGCGTGCACCATCGACATCGAGTCCTCGACCGTGACCGACTGCGGACCGCTCTTCTGGAAGTCGATCTCGCTGCGCGCGAGGCAGGGCAGGATCAGAGCCTCTTTCCCGTGAACGAGATGGCCGCGGTTGAGCTTGGTCGTCACGGCGACGGTGAGCCGCAGCTTGCGCATAGCCTCCTGAACCATAGGTTTGTCGGGCACCGCAGCGACGAAGTTGCCCCCCAGGCCGATGAATGCCTTTGCCCGGCCGTCGAGGATGGCCTCGACGGCGTGGACGACGTTGTGACCGTGCGCGCGGGGTGGGTCGAAGCCGAACACCCGGCCCAGCCGATCCAGAAATTCCGGCTTCGGCTTCTCATCGATCCCGACCGTCCGGTCCCCCTGGACGTTCGAGTGCCCTCTCACCGGACAGATGCCGGCGCCGGGGCGACCGATGTTGCCGCGTAGAAACAGCAGGTTCGCCAGCTGCTGCACATTATTGGTGCCGAGCCGATGCTGCGTTATCCCCATGCCATAGCAGGCGATCACCGCCTTGCTCTGCATATAGATCCGCGCAACCCGCTCCAGTTGCTCGCGCGGCAGACCGCTGGTCGAGAGGATGTCGTCCCAGGCGGTCTGCCTGAGATCGGCAGCGAATGCTTCGAAACCGTCGGTGTGCTCGGCGATAAAGGCCGTGTCGAGCAGTGACGGCTCGCCGGCGCCTCTTGCGGCGTCATCGGCCTCGAGCACCAATTTCATGATCCCCTTGAGCGCGGCGGCATCGCCGCCGACACCGACCTGGCAGTATTCGCTCGCGATCCGGGTCGATCCGAAGCTCGCCATCTCGATCGGATCCTGCGGCGCGGCGAACCGCTCGAGGGCCCGTTCCTTCAACGGGTTGAAGACGACGATCGGGACCCCCCGGCGAGATGCGTTGTGCAATTCGGTCATCATGCGTGGGCTGTTGGTCCCGGGGTTCTGGCCGAGAATGAAAATGGCGTCGGCGTGCTCGAAATCTTCGAGCACGACTGTTCCCTTGCCGATGCCGATCGATTCCGGAAGGCCGACGCTGGTCGGCTCATGGCACATGTTCGAGCAATCCGGAAAGTTGTTCGTCCCGAAAAGCCGCACAAACAGCTGATAGAGGAATGCCGCTTCGTTGGACGTCCTGCCGGAGGTGTAGAATTCCGCCTCGTTCGGATCGGCGAGAGCGCGCAACTCTCGCCCGATCAATGCAAAGGCCCCGTCCCAGACCACCGGGACATACCTGTCCGTAGATCGGTCGTACCGCATCGGCTCCGTGAGCCGGCCTTGCTCCTCCAGCCAGTGATCGCTCTGCCGCTCCAGCTCGCTGACCGTCCAGGTCGCGAAAAATTCCCTCGTCACTCGCTTTTTCGTCGTCTCCCAGGCGACAGCTTTGGCGCCGTTCTCGCAGAACTCGAACGAGCTGGTGTGCTTCGGATCGGGCCAAGCGCAGCCCGGGCAGTCGAACCCGTCGGGCTGGTTCATCGACAGCAGCGATCTTCCGCCCTTGAGGATCGCGCTTTCCTCCCGCAATGCCTTCGCCGTGGCGTGCAATGCGCCCCAACCGCCGGCCGGCGCATCGTTGGGTTGAAAAATAGGCTTATCTGACATCCGCGGTCTCCGTGTTGATCCGCTTTGAACTGAAATCAATCGATCCCAAGGGGTACGCCCGCCATTTGCAGCACCAACAGGAGATTGAGCCCGAGCACGACGGCGGCGGCAGCTATTGCTGCCACCATCGTTAGGCGTCCGTTTGCGTAAGAACCCATGATTTCTCGCCGTCGCGTCAGGATCAGCAGAGCGATCATCGGGACCGGCAGGATGACGCTCAGCACGACCTGGCTAAGAACGAGTGCCTGAGTGGCGTCGACTCCCAGGGCCACGATCGCGAAGGAGGGCGCCATCGTGACGAACCGCCGGAGCCAAAGCGGGATGCGGAACCCGACAAAGCCCTGCATGATGACCTGCCCGGCCATCGTGCCGACCGCCGAGCTCGACAGTCCCGAAGCAATCAGGGACACCAGGAACACCCCCGCGGCGCCGGAGCCCAGGACCGGTATCAGGGTGCGGTAGGCAGTGTCGATCTGCGCTACATCTTCGTGCACCCCGTCGTGAAAGACGGCAGCGGCCATTGCGACCATGCCCAGGTTGACGAGACCGGCGAGACCGAGCGCCAGCATCACCTCGCGATTGGAGAACCGGAGCAGCCGCCTTCGCTCCGCGCTGGTTCGCGGAAGGACACGGTCCTGGGTTAAGCCGGAGTGCAGATAGATCGCGTGAGGCATGACTGTGGCGCCGACGATGCCGACTGCGAGCAGCACAGCTTCGCCGTCATCGAGGCGCGGTACCACCGCGTGAAATGCGGCCGCCGACCAATCGAGTGGCGCGATGAATAGCTCGACGAGATAACTCGCACCGATCACCCCCACCAAGCCGCCGATCAGCAGCTCGATTGGCCGGAATCCGCCACGCTGCAGGGTCAGAATCGCATAGGTCGCGATGCCGGTGATCACCATGCCAACGAGCAACGGTATACCCAGCAGCAAGGAAAGGCCGATGGCGCCGCCGAGGAATTCGGCAAGGTCGGTTGCCATAGCGGCGATCTCGCTGCCGACCCACATTCCCCAGACGATTGGTCGCGGAAAATGCTCGCGGCACAATTCAGCAATGTTCCGACCGGTGACGATGCCGAGCTTCGCCGACAGCGCCTGGAATATCATCGCGATGATGTTGGCGACAACGACGACCCACAGCAGGTTGTAGTTGTATTTGGCGCCGGCCTGGATGTTGGTCGCGAAGTTGCCTGGATCCATGTAGGCAACCGAGGCAATAACAGCTGGCCCGGCGAACGGCAGCAGCGAGCGCAGCCCGCGCCGCCGACCGGCCAATGCTTCGCTGCCTGCGAGGATGGCACGGTCGGTCAGCGTTGCTTGGCCGAGTAAAGCGGTCATTGCGGATCACCCCGGCAGGATCTCCGGCTTATCCTTGGGGAACTTCGCGATCGTCGCCGTATCCGTGTTGAACGTCGCGGCGACCATCGCGGGCGGCGTGTGCGTCAACCAGTCGGACAGGGAGACGTCCTCAAAGCGGTCGCTCCTGAACACCTCGAGGAATTCCAAATCGGTGTCCCCGACGTTCTTCACGTAGTGACCATTGGTGCGCTTGATGTAGCCGATGTCGCCCGGATTGAAGTTTGTCGTCACTGCCTTCGGGCCGGCAGCGAACACCCCGACCTGCGCCGTGCCTTTGATGAAGTACACCCATTCATCGGCATTGGGGTGCCAGTGCAGTTCGCGCAAGGCGCCGGGGCGCAGGGTCACCAGTGCCGAGGCAATGGTCTTCGAGATGTGGAAGCTTCGGCTGTCGGCGATCTGCACCGTGCCGGCGGCCGTCTCCCGCGCGAAGGGTTGGCCCTTCAGGGAAAAGGTAAACGGGTTTTTCGGGGCGCCTTCGCGACTCAGCACGGCGGCCTGGTCGGCTGCGAGCGGTCCCGGCAGGGTGCTTTGGAAAATGTAGCGATCGTTCAGCGGTATATTCGAAAACGCCTCGGCTGGAACGCCAAAATTCTGCGCCAGGATACCCGGCGGAGTGTGGGCGATCCAATCGGTCACCAAAAGTGTATTGAACTCCGACGCGTGGCCGTCATCGAACGCGATCACGAATTCGCAGCCGTCGGGACCCAGGCCCTGCAGAGAATGCGGAAAGCCGGGCGGGAAAAACCATATGTCGCCCTCGTTCACATCGGCGACATAGGCATGCCCTTCCGGGTCGAGGACCGTGACGCGGCAGGAACCGTATGTCATGAACGCCCATTCCGCAAAAACATGCCAGTGCAGCTCACGCACACCGCCTGCTGTCAGCCGCATGTTGACGCCCGCGATGGTCTCCGAAATCTGGAAGTCGGCCTGCGTCACTTGCCGCGCCCAGCCGCCATTCTGCATCCGCTTGTTCGCGTTGTTGAACGACGCCCAGAATTGCGGCATGTCGCCGACATCGGTGGGTGGCGGCGAGGATGCGGCCGGGAACCGGTCGGCCAGCGCCGCACTGTGCGGGCCCGGGTCGGTCAGACTGGCAGGGTTCGTCGCGTTGACTGCCCCTTGCGGCGGCTCGTCCGGGTTGCCGAAAGAAGCCGCCCGCGCCCCGGCCGAAAGCACCGCCGCCGCGGCGAGCCCGCCGGCACCGGCTCCCAGCAGGCTACGTCTTGTTACATCAACCACGACTATCTCCCCGAAACAGCGATCGTAAAAGGGTCCCGGCCCTTCACCCGCTGCCTCCAATGCGGCTCATGACACGCAACATAAAAGACCGGCACGTGACGCAGGCGTCGCCCTGAGATGAAATCGGGTTTAAATCGTCAGCATCATCGACTGGCGCCGGGCATGTGCCTGCAAGATGAGATCGAGTCGCGGTCCATCGGAGTTAACACTAGTAAAAACCAGTTAAATGTAGTGAAGCTATTTTGCTGCCCTCACAGTCAAAGTTGTGACGGAAATCGTTACGTCGGTCTGCAGTCACCGCTGCGATTGGCGTTTTACTGGAATTAACTTAGATTTACCGAACTTAACTGCGTCTGGAAAGCCGGGCGATTAGGTTACTGCCGCGGTCGATCAGGGAAGCCGCAAGAGTGGACGGCGCTTTAGGCGCGTGAGGTTCGCAAGCCATGGGGCGCGGCACTCGCCGTTGTGAATTTGACGCGACGTAAGGAACAAATTCGAGGCCGCCCTCTGCATCGGAGGCTGCATGTACGCCTGGTGTTACGCGCTTCCTGATACGCCGCACGATCTCGCATCTAATGCGCAGAACGGGTCTTCGTACTCGGGCTTACTTCGCTGGCTGGTCGTATGCGGCGCGGCGCCGCTCGCTTCCTGTCACCAGACCGGAATACTCGATCCGCAGGGGCCGATCGCGTCGCAGGAACGGCTCCTCCTGATCAACTCCACGGCGATCATGCTCGTGGTCGTGGTTCCCGTGATCTTGGCGACTCTGGGGTTCGCCTGGTGGTACCGGTCGTCCAATGCCCGCGCCAGCCGCACCCCGGATCGGGCCTATGAAGGGCGTATCGAGTTCGTCGTCTGGTCGATCCCCACCCTGATCGTGATCCTGCTGAGCGGGGTCAACTGGATCGGTTCACATCAACTGGATCCGAGAGCGCCAATCCCCGCGGACGCCGAGCCGCTTCGCGTGGACGTCGTCGCGCTCGATTGGAAATGGCTGTTCCTTTACCCGGATCAGGGCATTGCCGCGGTCAATCAGCTGGTTATCCCGGCCGGAACCCCGGTGAGATTTCGTCTCACATCGGCGACGGTGATGAATTCCTTCTTCGTGCCGCAGCTCGGCAGCCAGATCTATGCGATGTCGGGGATGACCACGCACCTCAACTTGCTGGCAGACCGGCCCGGCGAGTATCGGGGGCTGTCGGCGAATTTCAGCGGCGACGGCTTTTCCGATATGCAGTTCATCGCCAAGGCGGTGCCGACCGGCGATTTCGACAGCTGGGTCGCCACGGTGCGCGGCACCGGCTCCGCGCTCGACGATGCCGGATTCGGCGAATTAGCGAAACCGAGCCAGGCCGTGCCACCGACGACCTATCGCTCGGTCGACCCGAAGCTGTTCGAACGCATCATCGACCAGACGGTGTCGGGTCCTGAAAAGCCCGCCGGCGCGGCCTGGTGGCCGCCGGCGCCGCGGGCGGGAGGCTGAGATGCTGGGCAAGCTGAGCTGGGCGGCGATCCCGTTCAACCAACCTATCCCGCTCTTGACCGGGATGGTGGTCGTCCTCGTCATTCTGGCGGTGCTCGCGATCATCACCGTAAAGGGGTGGTGGCCCTATCTGTGGCGCGAGTGGTTGACCAGCGTCGACCACAAGCGGATCGGCGTCATGTATTTTGTTCTGGCGCTGGTCATGCTGCTGCGCGGCTTTTCCGATGCGATCATGATGCGCTCGCAGCAGGCGGTCGCGGTCGGCGGCGCCCAGGGGTACCTGCCGCCTGAGCACTACGACCAGATCTTCTCCGCGCACGGCACGATCATGATCTTCTTCGTGGCGATGCCGTTCGTCATAGGGCTGATGAACTTTGTCGTGCCGTTGCAGCTCGGCGTGCGCGACGTCGCCTTTCCCGTGCTCAACTCGGTCAGCTTCTGGCTGACGGCATCGGGCGCGCTACTGGTCAACGCCTCGCTCGTCATCGGCAATTTCGCCCGCACCGGCTGGATGGGCTATCCGCCATTGTCGGAGCTCGGCTATTCGCCCGATGTGGGCGTCGACTACTACCTCTGGCCATTGCAGATTTCGGGCATCGGCACGTTGCTCGCCGGCATCAATTTCGTCACCACGATCCTCAAATTGCGCGCCCCGGGCATGATCTATTTCCGTATGCCGGTGTTCTGCTGGACTGCGCTGGCATCGAACATGTTGATCATTGCCGCGTTTCCAATCTTGACCGCGACATTCGCGATGCTGCTGCTCGATCGCTACGTGGGGATGCACTTTTTTACCAACACTGCCGGCGGCAGCGCGATGATGTATGTCAACCTGTTTTGGGCGTGGGGCCATCCCGAAGTCTATATCCTGATCCTGCCGGCATTCGGCGTCTTCTCTGAAGTGATCGCGACGTTCTCCGGCAAGGCGCTGTTCAGCTACCGCTCGATGGTTCTCGCGACCTTGGCGATCTGTGTCCTCTCATTCATGGTTTGGCTGCATCACTTCTTCACGATGGGAGCCGGTGCCGACGTCAACGCCTTCTTCGGCATCATGTCGATGATCATCGCGGTACCGACCGGCGTCAAAGTCTTCAACTGGCTGTTCACCTTGTTCCGTGGTCGGATCGTGTTCAGTACCCCGATCCTGTGGTCGATCGGCTTTATGGTCACCTTTGTCATCGGCGGCATGACAGGCGTTCTGCTGGCGGTTCCACCGGTCGACTTCGTGCTCCACAACAGCGTCTTCCTGGTCGCCCATTTTCATAACGTCATTATCGGCGGCGTGCTGTTCGGCGCGATGGCGGGATACAATTATTGGTTCCCAAAGGCGTTCGGGTTCACCCTCGACGAATGGTGGGGCAAGGCCAGCTTCTGGTGCTGGCTGATCGGCTTTTATCTCGCCTTCACGCCGCTTTATGCGCTGGGCCTGATGGGCATGACCCGGCGCCTGGAGCACATTCCCGATCCGAGCTGGCAACCGTTGCTGGTGGTCGCCGAGTTTGGCGCCGTCGTCATTTTCCTCGGCATTCTCTGCCAGATCGCGCAGCTCTATGTCAGC
>WNFE01006781.1_pt1 | contig 14515 bp, 16 predicted proteins | sample 5400451 | NCBI WGS metagenome assembly WNFE01 (sample SAMN13153344, study PRJNA577476) | soil metagenome | isolation source: 200 cm saprolite under Douglas fir tree site 2 hole 2 | place: USA:California | collected 2015-04-18 | reverse complement strand
ACGAGTAGAAGGGCATCCTTTCCCTCGACAGCTTCCTTGAGATTGGAGGTCACATACAGGGTATTGGGAAAACGAAAGCCAGGTAGGAATAGTGTATTCTCACGCTGCTGCTGTATTTCAACGGCCCTCTCAGGTCGATGCTCCCATAATATTGTTTCGGTGCCTTTGTTCGCCAACAAGAGGGCCAGCGTAGTTCCCCAGGCACCGCTGCCAATTACACCAACTGATGCCATCGAATCTTCTCCTATGTTTCGCTTCTTTGAGGGATCTTCTGAGACATGGCTATTGTAGCATAGGAGAGAACAGGTTACGAATCAAACTTAAAAATGTGTCGAGATGGCGATGTGCGGCGCAGCCGCACATCGCCATCTCGACACATTTTTAGAGGTGGCGGGAGCTTGCTCCCGCCAGGTTCGAGGCTATGACTCTGCAGGACTCTTATGAAGTTTCTGTGGCTCCTGCAGGTCATTCTGGTATACAGAGGGCTTGAGGATACCTATATAGGGCAGGTTACGGTAAAGCTGCGCATAGTCCAGGCCATAGCCAACCACAAATTGATTGGGGATTTGAAATCCCGTGTAATCGAGATGGACAGGTTTGATGCGCTCGCGCTTTTTGTCTAGAAGGGCGCAGACGCGCAAGCTGAGAGGTTTGCGCTGTCGCAACACATCCATGAGATAGTGCAGCGTCAGGCCACTATCGACGATGTCTTCAACGATCAGCACGTGCTTGTGCTGGACAGGACCTTCCAGGTCTTTGAGGATCCGTACCACGCCGCTGGACTGGGTAGCATTGCCATAACTGGAGACTGCCATGTAGTCTATCTCCAGCGGCAGTTTGATCGCTCGCGCTAGATCGGCGATGAAAGGGACAGCGCCTTTGAGTGTGCCCAATAATAACAAATATTTGCCCTGGTAGTCAGCGGTAAGCCGCTCACCTAACTCAACAACCTTGGCCTGTATCTGTTCACTGGTTAATAGAATCTCTTCGATGTCTTCCTGCATGTCCACCTCTTGAGCTTTCCTGGCGGGGGCAAGCCACGCCACTACATTTCCGTTCTCACAGGTCTTCCATATAAGATGGAGCAACCCCACCACGACCACAAAGGTCCACACCCCACTCCACACCGCTCCCGCCCCTACGGAACGTCCTGCGCGCTCGCAAAAAGTTCGCGCTTTTGGGGCTTGTCCCCGCCAGGAGGATCCCGTTGAGCAATAATGATGGATAAACGTACTACCTGTCGCGTCTTGCTGGTAAGTCGCGCTCTTTCATCGAGACTCACACCAGCTAGCCATATACAATGGGACGGTGTACAAAATATCGGGATTGAGCCACGTTCAGAACGAGCAACGTGTTTATCTACGAAAATGTTCTGCACTTTCTTCTCGTGCCGCATACCCAACGGCTGCATTCGATCGCCCGGTCGCCTCGTGCGTACCTCTAAAAATGAGCCAACCACATCGGCATCTACATATACAATATGGCAAGTGGGCGGAAGTAATCGCCACACTTCTGGCCAATCTTCACGATGCAGAGCTTCTCTGACTCTCTCCATCAACTCAGCAGGTACAAGATCTGCCGTGGCTGTCCAGGGTGTCCCTGGAACTTCAATACGTCCCGGAATAGCTAGCAGCGCTACTTCTGTATTTAACTGATTCAATGTTAATTCGGTCTTATTAGTAGTATACCCATCTAAACGCTTAAATGTAACCTCATTTAAGTTGCGGGTCACGTGCAATTGGTGAGGAAGATGCAGCATTCGCTCTTGCCTATCGTTATGTTGAGCTAAAAATTGTTCTATGAGCGTATAGTGACGAATTTCGAGCGGCGATTGACCCTCGCATAGGCGGGCTGTAACACGGCGCAGTAGGTGACGCTGCAAGCTCAAAGGCAGTGCTAAAAGCGCCTGGATGCTTAATTTGATAAATCCGTCTTGCTCTGAGATAACTACAGCGGGCCAGCAGGCATCTACTTGCGCTTCCAGCCATTCAACATCTACTCGCATTACATCGGCATTTCGTAAGAGGGTATTTTGTATACCCGGATTCAGGGACTCCAACACTGGCAGGAGTTCATGGCGAATGCGGTTACGCAAAAACCTGGGATCGGTATTGCTCAGATCTTCTAACGGCTTAATACCATGCTCCTGGCAATAGGCGATCGTCTGCGCATGCCTTACTTCCAGGAGAGGACGAACGATATCTTGCTGGCGCGGCAACATGCCGACCATACCCGTCAGTCCGCTTCCCCTGAACAAGTGGAGCAACAGCGTCTCCACCTGGTCGTCCGCATGATGAGCCACAGCTATGGGTTGGCCATGTGCTACTTCACGCAAAAAGCGATAGCGAGCGCTGCGCGCGGCATCCTCTAATGAGCGTCGTTCGGTGCGTGCCAGGGCGGGCACGTCGATTTCGCCAAGCGTGATTGGAAGACCCCAAGATGCGACGATACCGGCAACAGCGGCGGCATCGCGGTCACTTGCTTCGCCCCGCAGTTTGTGATTGAGGTGGGCCGCGAGTAAGCGCACTTCCGGATAACGTTTGCCAGACCCACAGAGTCGATGCAAGAGATGCAGAAGGCATAAAGAATCGGCCCCGCCTGAGACCGCGACGACGACTTCACCACTAGCGGGGAGAAGTTGGTACCTATCGATGCAGCTTGCAACAACAGCCTCTAGCATGTTTCGACCTGATATGATACGATATAAACAATTATACACAATAAACAAACGACCTCTTGATGGTCACTGGATGCATGGGCACTTCCGATTCGGAAGAGTGCAGGGAAGAATTTCTAGGCTATGGCAATTCATAAGGTTATAACGTCAGAGAATCCTATTCTACGACAGAAAGCAAAAAAGGTTCATCATTTCGATCCATCCATTGCAAAGTTGATCGATGACATGTTTGAAACGATGGGTGCCTCGCACGGCGTGGGGTTGGCAGCCCCTCAAATCGCATTATCGATTCGCGTTTTCGTTGCCGAGTTCGAAGACCATAAAGTAGCGATGGTGAATCCTGAGATCATCAAAGCCGAGGGAGAGGAACTGGGTACCGAGGGGTGTCTAAGTATTCCAGGCTATGTCGGTGATAATATCCGCCGAGCAACCAACGTGGTTGTGAAGGGTCAGGATGCGCGAGGCAAGCCGATCAAGGTTCGTGCCGATGGCTGGTTTGCGCGTATTCTACAGCATGAGATCGATCACCTGGATGGCATTCTCTTCCTGGATCGCCTGGATCGTCCCGAAGACTTGCGTGAAATAACTGAAAGCGAGTTCGAGGAAGCAGAAGAAGAAGCGGTGATAGAGTAAAATTAGTAACTGTGTAGAAAAGCAAGATGGCCCCGAATGCTCGGGGCCATCTTGCTTTTCTACACAGTTACTTTTGTTGTCGTCTCACCATGGGGATTTTTTGTTTACCGAGTGCGCGTTCGCAATTCAGGCAGACATAAAATCCCTCTTCTTCACGATATGTTAAAATGCTTACGACAAAATGCAGATAGCAGATACCACAGCGCGTGCTGTCCTGCTGGCTCGCAACCTGGCGATCTTGCATGAACAACTCATGCAAAGAGGCGATCAGGTTGTCGAAGTCGAAAGAACCTGAATAGGTGCGCCCGGGGCTAACCACTGGTAATGCGCCTGTTTGATTGGTTACACGCATTTCGCGACGACTTGCAAACGAATTACTGTTATTCGATGGGCCAGAACCTGAATCCGGTGTATATTTACTGCTCAAGGCAATACGCCTCCCGATGTACGCTGATGTCAGCCAGGGTTGTATAATATTTCGCTAATTATAGCATATTGACTTTGGATTTGATAGTGTCCTGGTATGACTCCTCTCTGCGAAATTCTATCTCTGTTATCGTTGGAGGCAGAAAAATGTTAACAAGACAGGTTCTCTTTTCTCCGCTAATTAGCATGGCTTTTCTCATAATAATACGAGAAATTTCCGGGATACATTCTCACACGGCCATCATTGTCAATCGCCAGGATCTTTGTAACGATCTTGTCGAGGAAGTAGCGGTCGTGCGAGACGGTCAGGATTGTGCCCTCGAATTCCTCCAGAGCTGCCTCCAGTACTTCGACTGATGCGATATCAAGATTGTTAGTGGGTTCGTCGAGCAGTAGGAAGTTGGCATCGGTGAGCATCAGGCGTGCTATTTGCAGGCGACTTTTTTCGCCGCCACTCAAGCGCCGGATGGGTGTATGGATGTCCTCGAACGAGAAGAGCAGGCCGTGCAAGAAACTGATGGCCTGTGGCTCATTCATTGGTTTTATACGGCGTACGAAATCCAGCGCGGTACTGTCGAAAGGCAGCGTTTCCTGCTCCTGGGCATAGTACCCCACTACGACACTCGCCCCAATTTTTACCGAGCCGGTGTCGGATGGCATCATCTCCATCATGGTTTTGAGCAGCGTCGTCTTGCCACTGCCGTTGGCTCCGACGATGCCGACACGCTCACCATAGAGAATAGTGAAATCAAATGGTTCGAACAGGTGACGCCCATCAAATGACTTGCTTAGCCCTTTTACTTCCAGCACTTTTTTCCCGCTGCGGTCCGGGTCAAGGTTGACTTTGATTTTATCGCGGATCAAGACGGGGCGATCTACACTCTCCAGTTTAGCCCGTTCTATACGCTTCGCCATATCCTCTGCCCGGGTCGCAAATTTTTCGTTTACTTTGGACCAACCTTTGAGTTGACGCATGCTGGCTTCCAGGCGTTTGATCTCGTCCTGCTGTATGCTATACAGCTCATACTGTTTCAATAGCCGACGCTGGCGTTCCTCAAAGTAGTAGCTGTAGTTGCCTGGATAGACAGAAATCTTACCATCTTCGAGTTCGAAGATCTTCCTAGCTGCGTGATCGAGCAACTGCCGGTCATGAGAGATGATCAGCACTGTGCCGGGATAGCTCTGTATGTATTGTTCCAGCCACACTTTCGCTTCCAGGTCAAGGTGGTTATCCGGTTCGTCGAGCAGTAAGAGATCTGGCGCCTTAATGAGGATACGGGCCAGGTTTACAAGCTTCTTTTCGCCTCCGCTGAGCAAACCTACTTCCTGGTCGTACCACGCGGGACCGAATCCCAGGCCGTGCAGGACAGCTTCTACTTTGTGCTCGAGCGTATAGCCACCCAGCGCTTCAAAGCGCTCCTGGGCTTTGCCGTATTCGTCCAGTATCTCGGTCATGAGATCCGTGTCAGCGACTACCTCCGGGTCTGCCATCCTGGCTTCAAGCTGGCTCAGCAAGAAAGGTAAATCTACCAGTTCTTGTGTAACTTCTGAGACGGCTTCGAAAACCGTCTTATGACTTTGCCCTGGATCAGCCTCTTGCGCCAGGTAGCCAATGGTCAGGTTGCGCCGGCGTGAGATAACGCCGTCGGTGGGAGTATCGATACCAGCCAGGAGTTTGAATAGCGTCGATTTGCCACCTCCATTTTCTCCAACGAGGCCGATGCGTTCACCCTCCATGATTTCTAAATCGATATCGCGAAAGATTGGATTGCCGCCAAAGTCTTTACTCACTTTGGAGAAGTTGATGAGTAACATGGTTTACCTCCTAGGCCAACTCGCGCTTGCCGCGCACAACAAACAGGGCCGAGATAAGAACCTGATAACATATGCAAAGCATTGGAGAGAATGATGAGATGATGATACGTAACTATGTTATAGTTTGCAAGGACGCCTTTTGCAAAACTCTATGATAAAGCTAGAAGGTAACTATTCAGGTCTTCTCTCTTCTTGACTCCTCACTGCCTACGGCAGTTCGCTAGGGGTATGGAGTGGCTGCGGGCTATGCCGCCGCAGGCGGCACAGCCCGCAGCCACTCCATACCTGGGTGAGCCGCCTGCGGCGGCAAGAAGTCCCGAGTAATTACGCTAGAAGTTACAAAAAGGAGAGAAATACCATGAGCGAAATACCTCGATTGAGCATAAGAATTGACGAAGATACGGAATTGCGCATATACGAAGAAAGGTATGCACAAGAAGTTGCTGAGCTAGTAGATCGGAACCGAGAGTACCTGCGGCAATGGCTGCCGTGGGTAGACAGCTCGAGGACTGTTGAGGACAGCAAAGCGTTCATTAAAAGCTCTCTCCAGCAATTCGCGAACAACGAAGGGTTCCAGACCGGCATCTGGTACCAGGGCAGACTGGCAGGCGGCATTGGTTACCACCCGATCAACTGGGTCAGTCGAAAAGTAGAGATTGGTTACTGGATTGGCGAATCATTCCAGGGAAAGGGCCTGGTGACAAAGGCGTGTAGAACTTTGATAACATATGCATTTGAAGAATTGGGATTGAATAAAGTTGAGATACGCTGTGCCACTGAAAATATACGCAGTTGTGCTATCCCTAAAAGGTTGGGCTTTACACAGGAAGGAATCTTACGAGACGCAGAGTGGCTATATGATTACTTTGTTGATCTTGTTGTTTATGGAATGCTTGCGAGAGAGTGGCAGAGTTAGAATGTGCTATAGTTCATATCATCTGACCTCTATGTGAGGTATAATGCTTCTATTAGACTAGATAGACTGTTCCTTTCTTGAAACATGAACAAGGCCATAGATATGTTTAGAAAGATGCCTGAATATATATTAGCAAAGAGACGAAACCAGTTATCACGCATTTTAGTGGTAGTATTAGCATGTCTCACTATCCTGGAGATGGCCGGCGGCACCCCAGCCGTCTATGCAGACGGCACTCCCGGTGGCAAAGTAGCTGACCCGGTAGTACGGGCAGTTGATATTGCTAAACCCGCAGTGGTACGCATTATCACCTTTTTGACCGGTCAACTGACGGTACGTTTTTCTGCAACTCAGAATGTGACTTTTCCTCAAGGTGGCAACGGCTATCAGATTGCCTTATCGGGTAGTGGTACGTTTATTACGGCACATGGCGACATCTTGACCGCCGACCATGTTGTCAATCCTCCGCGCCAGGACCTGGATCAATTCCTTCAGCAACAAGCAGCGCAGGATATAGCTAAGTATATGAACGGGGTTCTCAAAGCCAATCCATCCGTAACGCCGGACCAGGTGACAGCGGAACTGGCAAGTGGGCAGTTATCCTCAAATACACAATACCCTACTCCTCCTCAGAGCCAGGTCTACCTGAGTACAGATTTTACCGGCCCATTGAACGTACCGGACATACAGAGCATTCCGTCGAATCTTTTTGCGAAGGTAGACAGTATTGAAAAGCAGAGTTCCTTCACTGACAAGGATGTTGCTATCATTCATGTCAGTAATATGAATGACCATGCGATGGTTCAACTGGGGGATTCTCAGGGTGTTCAACAACAGGATAATTTGACAATCATCGGTTTTCCGGGCAATGGCGATGTTAGCAATAATCCGACAGATCTACTAACATTGTCAATAAGCCAGATATTCGTAAGCTCTATTAAAACAACAGATACAGGAGCACCAGTGATTCAAGTCAGCGGGAATGTGGAGCACGGTGATAGTGGAGGTCCTGCGCTGGATAATAGCGGCAAGATTGTGGGCATTGTTAGTTTCGGGACTAATGGACCGGGCAGTACAAGTTTCCTGCAAGCCAGCGATAGCGCCCGTGCACTCATACAATCATTAGGACTGGATACGACTCCTGGACCATTTGAGAAAGCCTGGAGCCAGGCCTTTACAGATTATGCGTCAAGTACGCCTGGTCACTGGCATAAGGCGCTGGGGGAATTCCAGCAGATCGCTGCGCAGTATCCTTTATTCAAAGCCATAACACCCTACCTGGACTATGCGACTGCTCAGGCTAAGACCGAGAAGCTGTCACAGCCAAAGCTACTGCCAACAACACAGCCAGCATCAACAGGTTCACCCACGTTGAATACGCTCACCAACAAATGGACTATCATTGGAGCTGGCACTGTGGTGCTAGTGGTTTTACTCCTCTTTGGGGGAGTGGTTCTACAGCGGAGACGCGGAAAGCGGGTTCCAGTTGCAACTACACCGGCATCGTCGTTCAATCCGTCAACACGGGTGTCCACACCGCCAACAGTTCAGAGCCAGCCTATGAGTACATCGCAGTCTGCATATGGGCGACAGGTAAATGATGGGATGATTGCATTCGGAGCGCCGCCGCCACCACCAGTATCGCCCAGACCTGTTCAAATGCCGATACAACCACGCGCGGGCCAAGCGCAGCAATACCAGTACCCGCCGCCGTCAATACCTTTGCAGCAGCCGACCGTTCCCAACGGCAGCCCGACTGTTCCATCGAACCCTTCTGGCGCCCTGGTACCCTGGCCATGCGGGCATATGAACCGACCTGTTGCACGCTATTGCAGTGTCTGTGGCGAGCCCGCTCCTCCAAAACCTCCTGTTCGTAAATATGAACAGTGAGCAAAACGACAAAATTCAGGAAGATGCATGTCTATAACAGTTGAAGCTTATGCTCCCATGATGTTATAACCCGCATCAACGAAGAGAATTTCCCCGGTGATGGCACGAGCAAGAGGACTATTCAGGAAGAGCGCGGCGTCGCCCACCTCGCTCTGCTCGATGTTGCGACGCAGAGGCGCGGCCAATCCCATGTGCTCACGGAAGTTTGTGAAACCAGAAATGCCACGCATGTAGGTCATGGTAAGAATGGAACCGCCACCATTGGCCTGCATGAGGGGTTTGGCCCGGCGCGCCATAGCAATTAGAGAATAGGAGCTAATATCCAGTGCCGTATGAAACCCCTCGCGGGTTGTTTCAACGAAAGGATTCTCCAGTTCACTCGGGGGCGCAAAGGCAACTGAATGGATTAGAATGTCGAGTTTACCGCCGAAAGTCTCGCCGGCCCAGTTAAAAGCCGCGTCGAGTTGCTCGTCGCTTTGCACATCGCACGGAAAGACCGGGGTATTGGGAATCTTGGCGGCAAGTTCGCGCACATACTTCTCCATGCGATCCTGGTACGTAAAGGCCACGCGAGCACCTTCACTGGCAAGAGATTGGGCAATAGCCCAGCCAATGGAACGATGGTTAGCAATGCCGAAAATAAGCGCGGTTTTACCTTCTAATAGGGGCATTTGTTTACTCCTCTCATTGTATTACCGTTCAACAGGGTATCGTCGGCCAACCCATCCATTCATACCATTGGCCAGGTTATAGACTTTTTTTAGACCAGTCAAAAGTGCAATTTCAGAGGCAGACGCGCTTCTCTGTCCCGAGGCACAGACAAAGATCACGTCCTCGTCTTCTGGTATGTCCAGGTCCTTGACGGCTTTTCCAAATGAGTAAATACCATTGAGAGGAACCAGAGTCGCTTCGGCGATATGACCACGATACCACTCATCCGGTTGACGCACATCGATTACATGGGCTCCCGCTTCAATCATACGTTTGGCATCATCAGTTCCAACGGTGGCATAGGGGTATGCCTCTTCTTGATCGTCATTGTCTGACATTTTTCTAATGCTCCTTGTTCTCGCTATCGTACTGTTCTAACCAGAGACGACCGTACATAGTCGTGCTTAGTATGTATTCGTCGCCGATAAATTCCATGGTGAGTAGACCCTGGTCTTCCATCTCGCGAAAGTCATCCGTTACCAGGAAGTAGCCAGATACCAGGCGCGACAGGTCGCTTTCCGGCAGTTGCTTCCAAATCAGGAGTTCACGCATGACAGCCGCATATTTGGGACGACTATCATCAATTGCTCGCATTGGCCTATCCTTCCTTGCATTTGTATTTTCACGAGGGGGATATCTATTCACTTCTCCGGCTACCTCATTGCACCTGATATGACCATAGTGTAACAAATCCAGGCAGGTTGAGCAAGTGAAAGTTCATCTTTGTGTGCATTCAAATTTTTGCAGGTGGACGCAGCCGAACTAAGCGATGGCAAGTGAGTAGGGACGCGATCAATCGGGAATCGGGTCCCTACTCATTGAAATGTATCCCCTTATCTAGATGTGCTTGACGGTGCCAAAAGCAGTGTGCTATGGTCAGAGGGAACACAAGAACCATCTGGAAAGAGGAATTAACTCATGCAGAATATTGATACGATTCCTGTAACCGCACAAGCGTCCACACAGAGATCGGCACGAGAGCGGGTCGGGCTGGTAGTGTATGGCACGGACTCAGTGGTAGCGGCATCGACCATTGTAGCGGCAGAAGCTGCCGGTGTGCGACAGGTCTGGATGACCCAGGGAACACCAGCGCCGGACACCTTGACCATATACGCGGCGTCGGCCGTGCGGACCACCAGCGTACGTATGGGAACATCCATTGTACCCACCTATCCACGCCATCCCCTGGTCCTTGCGCAACAGGCCCTGGCACTGGGCGACCTTGCTCCCAATCGGCTGCGGCTGGGGGTCGGGACGAGCCATCTTCCAAACATTGAGGGGGTCTATGGTCTCCCCATGACAGCCCCGATGGAGCACCTGCGCGAATATGTCATCGTGCTGCGCGCGGCCCTTTGGGAGGGCAAGGTCGATCACCACGGTCGCTTCTACAAGATCAAAGCTAAGCTGCCGCGCATACCACGCACCCCCATCCTGATCTCGGCCTTGCGCGAGAGGGCGTTTCACCTGGCAGGAGAGCTTGCTGACGGCGCCATCTCCTGGGTGTGTCCCGTCCTGTACTTGCTCGAAAAAGCGCTGCCGGCCTTGCAAGCAGGGGCAGCAAAGGGTGGGCGTCCTGCACCTCCCTTGCTGGCCCATATCCCGGTAGCGCTCAGCCAGAATCGCCAGGCAGTGCTGGCGGCTGCGCGCCGGCAGCTCGGTAGTTACGGGCGGCTCCCTTTCTACGCCAGAATGTTCGCCGACGCGGGCTTCCCCGTCGCCCCTGATGGGACAATGCCCGATGCGCTCATCGATAACCTGGTCGTCTCTGGCGACGAAGCCGCCATCGCTGCGCGCCTCATTGAACTCCTGGCGGCGGGCCTGGATGAATTGCTCGTCATGCCCGTACCAGTCGCGGATCCCGAGGGTGAGCAGGCGCGGCTCATGCGTCTGATTGGGCAGCTCTAGCCTTTGCGCGGGCCAGGAAGCCAATCTATAACGGCAACCCCCGTTTCCCCATTGTGCCTCGAAGCAGAGCAATCTCACCGTAATGCATAAAAAGGTGCGAAATACATACCAGTCCGATGGCCTGAATAGCGGGAAGATCCCCCCTTGGCTTCACTGTCACCATGCGTTCGGAAAGTTCCGCACCACCATCAGATATACCGGCAAGGTACGCCTCAAATTCTCGCCACACCTCCTCAACATACTCCATAAAGAGCCTGGGGTCGGCAATACGGAAAGCCCGTGCCTCCTCCGTTGCCATGCCTGTACCCTGCTCCCTGAACGGGAGACCCAGGCGTTCATGCCAGTTTCCCTCTCCCCAAATCGTCGGACGTCCCTGTAAAATAAAGCGTAGTATATTATCCTCTGTACGCGCACAGTGCCAGACCAGGAAAGCGATATTGTTGCCGCTTCCTTCAATTGTATGGTTCCACTCATCAGTGGTAAGATCACTAATGCCCCGGCGCATCCAATCGTGTATCCGTTTCTGCTCCGAGCGGTAGAAATCGATGATGTCCATAGTGAGCCTCCTCTGGAATGAGCAATCTTATCTCAGCATTTCAGCATGCATCATTCTACCCACATTTACCCTGCAGCGGCAAGCTTCGCTACGAAGTGCCTTGCCAGACCCGGATCAGCCTACTCTTCCACCAGCGGAACAGCAGGTTGTTCCGCCCCTCCTACTGGCATGGCAGAAATAGCTCTCCACGGAATGCGTACAGTAGATCGTATATCGCGCAGGTGCATATCATCATTATAACGGATCAATCGCCAACGCGCAGCCCTGCCATTTCCTGAGCGTTTAGCCCAGTGAGTAATAGAAGTGTTATCAGTATCGAAGCCCGCCTGCGGGTACTGTAGTGTGGTTATACCAAAAAAGTAGAGGAATGAGATGCCAATAACCCCACCATGGCAAACAATCACGATGGTTTTCCCCTCGTACTTGCGGAGGATTCGATCGAAAGCAGTACTCACACGTAGCACGAACTGTCCCCAGTTCTCTCCACCCGGCGCTACCTGGCGGAAAGGAGTCTCTCGAAAGTTGACTTCACCATACCTGGCACGGTACTCCTCTGCACGCATCCCCTCCGCTGCTCCATCGCGCAACTCCTGCACTTCATCATCGAAGCTGATCGGCAGCCCTAACGCGGGGGCTATGATCTCAGCAGTCTGGCTGGCGCGTATCAGCGTACTGGAGATAAGCGCGTCAGCCAGGATTTCGCCTGTAGCTGCTAAGCGATCACGCAGGCGTTGAGCCTGTGTTATACCAAGAGGAGACAAAGCCGTATCCCCGACGATGTCATGTATTGCACCCAAAGCTTCCCCATGTCGTATCAAGTACAGGTCGGTCATATGAATCGCATCCTCCAAATGTGTCTTGTCCTGCAAAAAAACACGAATGCCGAGCCGAATACCTTGAGGGATTCAATTCTGGCACGGCACTTCTTGCGTGGCAAAAAAGCATGAAGATCCATAACTTCTAGCTATGTTTTCACCTATACTAATTATAACATCTGGCAGAAAAACACTCTGACAATTGGCACGTGCCACACTTGTTTTTCCAGGTACAACCGTGTATATTTATAGCAAAGAGGATTGATACAAAATAGATTGGAGGAATTAATGAGCACTACCCTATCTTCATCTGTCCAAACGCCGAGCTTCCTCAAGCTCCTGACAAATGATATACGCTGGAAAATCCTGGTGTTGCTTGGGCGGTCCGACCGGTGTGTACAGGAAATCGTTCGTCTGCTTGAACAACCACCAAACCTTGTATCGTATCATCTTCGAAGGTTGCATGATCAGAAGCTGGTGAGCGAACGACGGAGCACCGCTGATGGTCGCGATATCTATTACAGCCTCGATATCAACATGCTGCGCACCCTGTACTTCGCTGCTGGCGATTCCTTGAATCCGGCCTTGAATACGATCGATGTCGATAGTGCACTACAAGAGGCAGTCTCACATCTTTCTCGTGAGAAAGTACGCGTGCTCTTCCTCTGTACGCATAACAGTGCACGTTCACAGATGGCCGAGGGCATTCTACGCCACTTGATTGGCGGGAGGATCGAGGCGTACAGCGCGGGCAGTCAACCATCACAAATCCATCCCTTAGCCGTGCAGGTCCTCGCAAAGATGGGCATTGACATCAGCCAGCAGAGATCGAAGCATCTCGATGAGTTTCGCAGCCAGTCCTTCGATTACATCGTAACGGTCTGCGATCGCGTGCGCGAGTCATGTCCCACCTTTCCCGGCGATCCCGAGTGCGTCCACTGGAGTTTCATCGACCCGGCTGCCGTAGAAGGATCAGACAAGGAACGCTACAAAGCATTTGAACAGGTAGCGCTCCAACTTACGAACAGGATTCGCTATCTCCTTATACTGATTGAACGCGAGCAGAGTGGAAAGAAATGATGCGCGAGCTGGCCAGTCCTCAGATCTGGTTTACTTTTTCCTGAGGTATCAAGGAGAAAAGATAGTCTTGATGCTGGTCGACCCACACAACGTTCTTCCCTGTAGACAACAACTCGACATTATAGCGGGCAAACTGCCCAGTGAGAGGGAAACCATGACAGACACACCCGAGGATTTTATCAGCACGGAACCGATGCGTGTGCTGTTTCTCTGCACGCACAATTCGTCGCGCTCACAAATGGCTGAGGGACTGCTGCACGCACGTGGTGGGCAACGCTTCCGCGTGTTTAGCGCGGGGACGCATCCGCGTGCAGTGCACCCGCTGGCGGTGAAGGCGATGGCGGAACTGGGTATAGACATTAGCGAACGCGCGGGCCACCGTGCGAAAGGCATGGAGGAATTTGCCAACGAGCCGCCGATGGACCTGGTGATCACCGTCTGTGACGAGGCTGCCGAAGAATGCCCGTTCTTCCCGAACGCGCGAAAGCAGAGGCACTGGAGCTTCCCCGATCCCAGTGCGGCTACTGGCAGCGAGGAGGAACGGCTGGCCGTATTTCGCAGGGTACGCGATGCCATAGCCGCGCGGATTGATACCTTTGTGAACCAGGCGAGTTCCCCCTGAAGACGTGCAAGATAGGCGCCGAAAGTGATTGCTAGAGTCCACTTCTTACAAAAGGGTCATCCCTCTTACGACTACATGAGGCAGCTACAGCAAGGGAAGGATGCAATCCAATGGTCAACCTCCTTATTATCGGAGGAAGTGATGCGGGCATCAGTGCAGCTCTACGGGCGAGGGAAGTGGATGGCACAGCTGATGTGACAGAAAAGGGCTTGAGCCCGCCGCAAGCCGCAGGGTTTCAACCCTGGCGGTTAGGCGTCTGTGGCTTGAGCCCTTGCCCGCTCCTGCTCATATTCCGGTCTATTTCGCTTCACATATTCCCGCAGCGCCACCAGGACTTCACCGTTAAGGGAACGGGTATGCTCTTGTGCCAGTGCTCTCATCTCTTTGAGCAATTCCGCACTCAGACGGATGGTTAAGGTTTTTGTTTCCATGCAACTAGTATACTTGCCAGTAGTTGCAAAGTCAATTC
>WNFE01002134.1_pt1 | contig 14521 bp, 10 predicted proteins | sample 5400451 | NCBI WGS metagenome assembly WNFE01 (sample SAMN13153344, study PRJNA577476) | soil metagenome | isolation source: 200 cm saprolite under Douglas fir tree site 2 hole 2 | place: USA:California | collected 2015-04-18 | reverse complement strand
ACCTCGGCGGCGGCGCGCACGATCTGTGTGAAGTCGGCCTCCTTCAGGCTCGCGCCGCCGACCAGGGCTCCGTCGATTTCCGGCTGTTCCATCAGGGTCCGCGCATTGGCGGGTGTCACGCTACCCCCGTAGAGGATGCGCATCTGCGGCGCGAGCTGGGGGAACTTCTCGGCGAGCAGGGTGCGAATCAAGCCCATGGTCTCGTTGGCGTATTCCGGTGTGGCCGCCTTCCCCGTGCCGATCGCCCACACCGGCTCGTACGCGATCGTCAGGTCCGCGGCGCGCTTGACCTCGGTGCCGTAGAGCGCGGCGTTCAGCTGACGCGTGATCACCTCCCGGGTCCGCCCGAGCTCGTGCTCCTCGAGCGTCTCGCCCACGGCCAGGATGACCTTCAGCGTGTTGCGAAAGCCGGCTTGCAGTTTTCGGTTGAGCTGTTCGTCGGTTTCATTGAACAGCTGGCGCCGCTCGGAGTGCCCGATCAGCAGGTAGTGGCACCACCCGGCTAGCATCTTCGGCGAAATCTCGCCGGTGAAGGGGCCCTGGTCTTCCCACGAGGCGTTCTGCGCGCCCACCTCGATCGGACACTCGCGAAGCGCGTTCGCGATCTCCCACAGCATCACCGCCGGGGGCAGGATCACGAGGTCGACGACATTGGCATACGTCTCCAGAGCATGCCGCAGTCGCAGCGCGTACTCCAGGCCCTCGGGGACGGTGAAGTGCATCTTCCAGTTGCCGGCGATCAGCGGCCTACGCACGATTCTTGTCACGCAGCACCGCGATCCCGGGAAGAATCTTGCCTTCGAGGAACTCCAGCGTCGCCCCGCCACCGGTCGACACGAACGACATGCGATCGGCCAGATGCTGTTTCTGCAAGGCGGCCACCAGGTCGCCGCCGCCGATAATCGTTTCCGCGTCGCTACCGGCAAGCCCTTCGGCCAGCGCATCGGTTCCACGGTCGAAGGGTGGGACCTCGTAAACCCCGAGCGGACCGTTCCAGACGACCGCGTGCGCGCCATCACAGGTTTGAAGGAAACGCTCGACGGTCATCGGGCCCACGTCCAGGACCTTCATGTCGGCCGGAACGGCGTCGATGACAACGGTGTCGACCTTCACGCCCGGTCTCGCGTCCGCCGCGATCACGGCGTCGAGCGGCAGCACCAGGCCCGCCGAGGTAAGCAGCGAACGGGCGACATCGAGCTGATCTTCCTCGACCAGCGAGCGGCCCATCTCCAGCCCTTTGGCCTTGAAGAACGTGGAGGCCATGGCGCCGCCGATACACATGCGATCGACCCGCTTCAGCAGGCTTCGCACCACCCCGATCTTGGTCGAGATCTTCGAGCCGCCGATGATGGCAACCAGCGGATGCGGCGGGTCGACCATGATCCGGCCGAGCGTCTTGATCTCGCGCTCCATCAACAGACCCGCGACCGCCGGCAGGTGTTGTGCGATCCCAACGGTGGACGCGTGGGCGCGATGTGCGGCACCGAACGCGTCGTCGACGTAGAGATCGCCAAGGGCGGCGAGCTGCTTGGCGAAGACCGGGTCATTCTTGGTTTCGCCCGGATGGAAGCGGACGTTCTCCAACATCACGATGTCGCCGTCCTGCATGGCCCCGACGGCGGCCTCGACCGCAGGACCGATGCAGTCATCGAGGTGAGGGACCGGGCGCTGCAACACGTGACTCAGGCGCTCGGCCAGCGGCCAGGTCCGGTACGCCTCGTCGACCTGGCCGTCCGGACGGCCCAGGTGCGTCAGCAAGATGACCCGCGCATTCCGCTCAAAAAGGTCCGTGATGGTCGGAAGCGCCGCGCGGATACGGCTGTCATCGACGATCCGTCCCCCCTCCATCGGGACGTTGAAGTCGACCCGTACAAGCACGCGTTTACCGGCAACGTCGACATCGCGGATGGTGGCTTTGTGCAGCGCGCCGCCGATCGTTGCGTCCGTGGTCAGTTCAGCCGGTCGCCCATAAACACGGTGAGGTCGACGACCCGACACGAATATCCCCACTCGTTGTCGTACCAGGCAAACACCTTGCCATAACGGTCACCGACCACCATCGTGAGCGGCGCATCGACGATCGATGAGTAGGGATTGCCTTTGAAGTCGCTCGAGACGAGTTCGTCCTCGGTGACGGCCAAGATTCCCTTGAGGTCGCTGGCAGCTGCTTCCCGGAGCGCCTCGTTGATGGTCTCCGCGGAGACCGCATCCCGGGTCATCACCGCGAGGTCGACCAGCGAGACATCCGGCGTGGGAACCCGAAGGGAGATCCCATGGAACTTTCCCTTCAGCTCCGGCATCACGAGCGCCATCGCCGTCGCTGCGCCCGTGGTGGTTGGGATCAGCGACAGGGCCGCGGCGCGAGCACGGCGAAGGTCCTTGTGCGGCGCATCGAGCAGTCGCTGATCGCTCGTGTACGAGTGGATCGTGGTCATCAGCCCGGCTTCGATGCCGAAACTGTCGTGGATGACCTTCGCCACCGGGGCCAGGCAGTTGGTCGTGCACGAGGCATTGCTGACGACGTGATGCTGACGCGGGTCATAGCGCTCGCCATTGACGCCCAATACGATCGTGATGTCCTCGTTCTTTGCCGGCGCCGAGATGATCACTTTTTTGGCTCCACCCTTGTCGATGTGGACCTTGGCCTTGGTGGCATCGGTGAAGAGGCCCGTCGATTCGATGACGATGTCGATGCCCATGTCCTTCCAGGGCAGGTTGCCTGGATCCCTCTCGGCAAAAACCTTGACGCGTGTGCCGTCGACCTTGAGCGCGTCGCCGTCGGCGCGGACGTCACCGGCGTACGTGCCGAGGATCGAATCGTACTTTAGGAGGTGCGCAAGCGTGGGCGGATCCGTAATGTCGTTGACGGCCACAATCTCTAGGTCACGCCGGCCCTGGGCGGCGCGATAGACATTGCGCCCGATGCGGCCAAACCCATTGATGCCAACCTTTACCGGCATAACGCGCTCCTCCTTGTCAACCTATTAGACCATTTCGATTCGCCTGTACCACCAGTCGACGCAGCCGGTTCGCGACTGCGGATTTGCTGACCTGCGCCAGCTCGGCGAGCTCTTTCAGGCCGGCTCGAGGATGCGCCCAGCGAAGCTCGGCGATCTCGCGCAGCGCGGGCGCGAGCGCATGCAGCCGGGCATCGCGCGCCTTCAGGCGACGGACGGCTTCGCGCTGTTGCAGCGCGGCCCGTAGTCGCTTGTCGAGGTTCGCAGTCTCGCCGTTGGCCCGCCGGTTCGCCTGACTGCGCATGTCGCGCAGGATCCGGTCGTTCTCGAAACGCATCACCGCGCGGTTGGCTCCCATCAGGCCGAGCAGGCGCGAGATCGGCTCCGCACCTTTGAGGTAATAGACGGTCCGGCCCCGGCGCGTCGTGCGCTTCAGCGGGATATGGGTGCGAGCCGCGGCGGCGGAGACCAGCGCCCCGCTGCTTTCAGGCAGAGCCAGCTCGAGGTGATAGGCGTCGGCCGGGTTGCCCATCAGGCCGCGCGCCAGAAAGGCCCCCCGGAGGATGGCCCGAGCGCAGCAGGTATCACTGGAACCCCGTCCGGCAGGCAGGGTCAGATGCAATCGGTAACTGGGCCGCTTCTCGGTCGCGCCCTTGCGCACCGTTTCCACCCGGCCGCCGGCAACTTTAGCCAGGTGTACGACCTTTCGCGCGACCGCGTTCCGAGGGATCCGCAGCGTGACCGGTGTGCCGTCGCTCGTTCCGACCAGCGCCTCGGCCATGGCGGTGAGCTCGGCTTCCTGACAGCAGGGACGCGCCGGCTGGACATTGGCGAGCTCCGCCTTGACCTCATCGGTGAAGGACGCGCGGACCGCCATGCGCTCAGATTACCCTCGGGAATCCCGCAACCCGACCTCGTAAACTGGGACAGTGCTGATCAAGATCGGAATCGATCCCGTACTGGTCACGATCGGGGGTCTCAAGATCCACTGGTACGGGATCATGATCGCGATCGGCCTCTACGTCGGCATCCAGGTCGGCCTGCGCGAAGCGGCGCGCCGGGGCATGAGCCGGGACCAGCTGATGAACGTCGCCCTGTTGGCCGCCGTCCTGGGCATCATCGGCGGACGCCTCTACTACGTCGTCCAGAACAACCCGAGCTTTTACGTGCACCACCCGGCCGAGATCATCGCCGTCTGGCAGGGTGGCATGGCCTTCTTCGGGGCGATGGCCGGTGGAGCGCTGGCGGTGGCGATTTCCTCCTGGCGCTGGCACATCCCCTTCTGGAGCCTGCTCGACGTCGGAGCCATCGGGATGACGATCGGCCAGGCGATCGGCCGCATCGGCAACATCATCAACGGCGACATCGTCGGCTACAAGACCAACGGCTGGGGGTTCGAGTACACCAACCCCAACACCTTCGGGCCCCTCAACGTCCCGGTCCAACCGGCCAGCCTCTATGAGCTCCTGATCAGCCTGGCGCTGTTCGTGCTGCTCTGGAACCTGCGCAGCCGGGTCCATCCCGCGGGGATGCTGGCCATGATCTATATCGTCCTCTACTCCGTCAGCCAGTTCTTCATCTTCTTCCTGCGCGACAACATCGTCATCCTCGGCGGCCTCAAGCAGGCGCAAGTGACATCGCTTGTGGTGATCGCGCTCGCGCTCCCGGTGATTGCCTACCTGCTGCGCACGGACCGTCTTGCCGGCGATCGCGAGGTGCAACCGGCGGGATCACGACCGACCGTGGAGGAAGTCCCGGGCTAAGCGGCGCGCTTGCGCCGTTCGCCGCGCTTCAACAGGAGTTCCAGGAAGCGTTCGGGCTGGAATTCCGCCTTCTCGACGATCGACTCGACTTTGCCCTCGAGCCGCTGGCGGTCCTCGGGCGTCAGGGTCTTGGCGGTGTGAACCAGGATCGGCACCCGGCTCATGTCCTTGTCGCGGCGCAGGGCGGCGATCACCTCGAAGCCGTCGACCCCCGGCATCACGAGGTCGAGGATGACGAGGTCAGGCTTGTTGCGTAGCGCTTGCTCGATCCCAGCCCGGGCGTTATCGACCGAGCTGACCCGGACGTTGTAGGGCTTGAGGATGGCTTTGACCAGGCTGACTGCCTGGGCATCGTCGTCGATTACCAGCAGGTTGGCGGGCATCTTCTTGGCCAGCTTGCCATCGGCCATCAAATCGAACCGCACCATCAGTTGGACGAGCTGCTGGCGATCGACCGGCTTGACCAGGACCTCGCAGTCCGCGACGGCTACCGCGGGCGCGCCGGGGGCCACCAGCAGCACGAGTGGGATCTCGCGGGTTCGCGGATCCTTTCGTAGCTCGCGAACAAGGGCGGGGGCGCCACTTGGCGGCAGGTGTCCGTCGATCAGAATGGCCAGCGGCTGGAGGTGCGAGGCCTTCTCGAGTGCGCGCGGGCCGTTGTCCACATAGATCACCTCGTAGCCGGCCCGCTTGAGGAAGGGTTCGATGCGCTGACGCGACGCGGCGTCGTTGTCCGCTACCAGGATGTCGGGCGGCCGGCGTTCGCTGGCGACCACCGAGGCCGCGTCGACCGAGGCACGGTTGCCCGTCAAAGCACGAACCGCCTCGGTCAGCTTGAGGGCGCTGTCGTGCATGTATTTGAGGTACTCGCGCCGCTCCTCGACGCCAAGCGGATGCGCGCGCTCGTCGAGCAGAACGCTGGAGAAGCCAACCAGCGCGTTCAGCCGCGAATTGATGAAATGGCTCTGTTCGGCGCTGGGCACCCCCGCGAGCGCGGGCGCCTGCGGCAGGCTGACGACGCGGCGCTCGCGCTCCTGGCCCTCCTCTAGCAATTTGCGAACCTGTTCCATCTCTTCGTTCTGGGCATGGATCTCGGCCGCCAGCGCGGTCCGACGGGTCACCCAGTCCGTCGCCAGCTTGTTCGACTGCTCGGTGAGCTGGGCATGGCGCTCGACGAGCGCCTGGTACTCAGCCCGCTGCGCCGCAAAGTCCCGCTCGACCTCGGCCACGCGCTCCTTCACGCGCGTCTGCTCGGCGAGCATTTTTTCGCGGTCCAGGCCCCACTGGATCTGGTCGGCCTGGAGTGCATCGCGATCCTTCGCTACGACAGCGAGCTGCTCGCGCAGGCTGGCCAAATCGGCCGTGACGCCGGCGACCTCGGCCTGGCGCCGGGTGGCCTCCTGCTCAGCGGCCGCCAGCCGGTCACGAGTACCGCCCAGCTCTCGCTCGGCCGCCCCGACCGCTTGCCGCGCCTGGTCACGGTCGGCGGTAACCTGGTCGCGCTCCTGCTCGACGCGATGCACTGTCTTGCGGACGTCCGCCAGGCTCGCGTTCAGGGCCTCGACCTGGGCGCGAAGCTTGTCCGCTTCGGCGTTGATCGCCTGCCGTTCGCCGGTCCAGCGGCGGGCCGCCTCTTCATGGCGGGCCAATTCGGCCGATAGCGTCTCGGCGAGCGATTCGACGCGCGCGAGGAACTGGCGCCCGTGATCGACGGTTTCGCCGAGCGCGCTGGAGAGGTTCGGCGAGTCCGGCACGCCCCTATAACGGTGGGTTGCCACGCGGCTGGCACCTTGGCCATTTTTGGCTCAGGGCGCCGGTTCGGGCTAGCCGGAGGTGACTTCCGTCACGATGAGGGGGCCCCGCTCCGGATCGCGCGGCCCCGGTGTGGAAAGGCCCCGCGGTTGCTCGTCATGGCCCAGGATCTCGTTACAAAGGGCGACGCACAGGTTGCAGATATAGACCTCGCTGGGGCCCGCCACCAGCCGCACCTCACCCTGCTTTTTGCCACAAAACGAGCAACGAGGGACCGGCCGATCCACGGTCCGGATTATCGCAGAGCTTCCCTCGGCCGCGCCATCAGACCATCTCCTTGATGGCGACCGCCACCGGGCGAGTTATCCCTTTCACCGCCATCAGCTCCTCAACGGTGGCGCTTCGGATGTTGTCGATGCTGCCGAACTGGCGGAGTAGCGCCCGGCGCCGGACCGGGCCGAGGCCGGTGATGCCATCCAGGACCGAGACAAAGGCATCCTTCTTCCGGACCACGCGGTGGAACGTGATCGCGAACCGATGCGCCTCGTCGCGGACGCGCTGCACCAGGAAGAGCGCCTCCGAGTCGAGGGGCAGGCGGATCGGATCGCTCTGTCCGGGCCGGAAGAGCTCCTCCTGCTCCTTGGCCAGACCGAAGGTCGATACCGAGCCAAGGCCCATGGCTTCCATCACCTCACGGGCGGCGGACAGCTGGCCCTTGCCGCCGTCGATCAGCACCAGGTCGGGCAGGCGGCTGAAGCTGGGTTCCTCCGGGATCCCCTCCTCGGAGCGGGCGTGCCGGCTGAAGCGACGGCGGAGCACCTCCTGCAGCATGGCGAAGTCGTTCGCGCCCTGGACTGTCTTGATCCGGAAATGTCGGTAGTGGGCGGGTTTGGGTCGGCCGTCCTCGAAGACGACCATCGAGCCGACCGGGTACTTGCCCTGAATGTTCGAGATGTCGTAGCACTCGATCCGGACCGGCAGCGCCGGCAGCGCCAGCCGGGCCTGCAGGTCGTTGAGCAGGGAGGCCGTCCGGTCGGCATCGTAGTCCAGCTTGATACGCAGCTGGCGCATCGTCTCCTCGGCATTGGTGGCGGCCTGCTGCAACAGTTCCCGTTGCTTGCCTCGCTGCGGGACCCGGACGGTGACGTTGCTCCCACGGCGCTCCGTCAGCCACTGCTCGATCAACTCCCGGTCGGGAAGCGCCGCCGGGACGAAGACCTCTTTTGGGATGTGGGTCGCGTTCACGTAGTACTGACTGACAAAGGCGTTCAGGATGTCGGCGTCTGTCTGGTCCTTGTCGAGCCCGACGAGATCGAAGTTCTCGGAGCCGGAGAGTCTCCCCTCGCGAACGCTGAAGACCCGGACCGATCCCTGGCCGTCGGCGCGCGCCAGCCCGAAGAGATCCTGGTCGTAGCGGCCCATCGCCAGCACCTTCTGGCGCTCCGCCATCCGCTCCATCGCGTCGAGGCGGTCCCGGTAGCGCGCCGCGGCCTCGTACTCCAGCTTGTCGGCCGCCGCCTGCATCTGCTCCTTGAGCCGCTTGGCGACGTGGTCGGAGCGTCCATCGAGGAAGCTCGCTACCTGGTTCAGCTGCTCGTGGTAGTCCTCGCGGTTGATGAAGCCCGCGCACGGCGCTGAGCAGAGATTGAGGTGATAGTAAAAGCAGGGCCGGCCGAGCGCGAACTCCGAGTCTTTGCAGCTGCGATAGGGGATGACCCGCCGGACCGTTTTCAAGGTCGTTCGCAGCGCGATTGCGTGCGTGTACGGTCCCCAGTATCGGGCGCCGTCGTTCGCGGGCCGGCGGACCAAGGTAATGCGGGGGAAATCCTCGTACAGCGGCAGCTTGATATAGAGGTAGTTCTTGTCGTCGCGTAGCCGGATGTTGAAGCGGGGTCGATGCCGCTTGATCATCGTCTGCTCGAGCACCAGGGCCTCTTTCTCGGTCGCCGTGGTGATCACTTCGAACTCGTAGACGCGCGCGACCATGGCGGCGATGTGCTCGGGCAGGACACTTCCGGGTTGGAAATAGTTCGGCACGCGGTTGCGCAGGCTGAGCGCCTTGCCGGCGTAAATCACCCGGCCCTGGGCATCGCGCATCAAGTAGACGCCCGGGGTCTCCGGCAGCGCCTTCAGTCGTTCTCGAAGATATTCCGGCCGCTCCGTGATCGGAGCCGCCTTCTGGGCCGCGGTCACCACGTCCTTAGGCTATCGCGAGCTCCGGGTCCAGGACACGCTTGAGGTACTGACCGGTGTAGGAGCGGGGATTGCGCACGATCTCCTCGGGGGTACCGACGGCGACGACTTCGCCACCTTTGTCGCCGCCTTCCGGGCCGAGGTCGATGATATGGTCAGCCGTCTTGAGTACGTCGAGGTTGTGCTCGATGACGACCACCGTGTTGCCGGCATCGACGAGACGGTGCAGGACGTTGAGCAAGCGCTCGATGTCGGCGAAGTGGAGGCCGGTGGTCGGCTCGTCGAGGATATAGAAGGTCTTCCCGGTGTCCCGCCGGCTGAGCTCTTCCGTCAGCTTGACCCGCTGCGCCTCTCCACCGGACAACTGCGTCGCCGGTTGCCCGAGACGGATATAGCCGAGGCCAACCTCGCAGAGGGTCTGCAGCTTGCGCTTGATCTTCGGAATGCGATCGAAGAACTCGGTTGCCTCCTCGACGCTCATGTCGAGCACGTCGGCGATCGTCTTGCCGCGATAGGTGACCTCGAGCGCCTCCTGGTTGTATCGCTTGCCCTTGCAGACTTCGCAGGGCACGTAGACGTCCGGCAGGAAGTGCATCTCGATCTTGATGATGCCGTCGCCCTCGCAGTTCTCGCAGCGGCCGCCCTTGACGTTGAAGCTGAACCGCCCCGGCTTGTAGCCGCGCACCCGCGCCTCCGGCATCTCGGAGAACAGCTCCCGGATGTAGGTGAATACGCCCGTGTAGGTCGCCGGGTTCGAGCGCGGCGTCCGCCCGATCGGCGACTGGTCGACGTTGATCACCTTGTCGATGAAGCCGAGTCCCGAAACCTCGCGGGCGGTCCCCGGGCGATCTTTGGCGCGGTAGAAGTGCTGCGCCAAGCGTCGATACAGGATGTCGCTCACCAGCGTGCTCTTGCCCGAGCCGCTAACGCCGGACACGCAGATCAATTTGCCCAGAGGGAAATAGACGTCGATGTTCTTCAGGTTGTTCTCGGTCGCGCCGCGGACGACGAGCATCTGCCCGTTGCCCTTGCGGCGCCGCGTCGGCAATGGGATCGATCGCTCGCCGCGGAGGAACGCGCCCGTGATCGACTCGGGTGATTTCAGGATGTCGTCGAAGGTGCCCGTAGCCACGATCCTCCCCCCGTGCTCGCCGGCGCCGGGCCCGATGTCGACGATGAAGTCCGCCGTCCGCATCGTCTCTTCGTCGTGCTCGATGACGACGACCGTGTTGCCGATGTCTCGCAGCGTCAGCAGCGTGCTGATCAGCTTTCGATTGTCGCGCTGGTGCAGCCCGATCGACGGCTCATCCAGGATGTAGAGCACGCCCATCAGCTTGGAACCGATCTGGGTAGCGAGCCGGATCCGCTGCGCCTCCCCGCCTGACAGCGAGTCGGCGGCGCGAGCCAGGCTCAGGTAATCGAGGCCAACGTCGACGAGGAACTGAAGCCGCTCGCGGATCTCCTTCAGGATGGCGCGGGCGATCAAGAGCTCACGTTCCGAGAGCTGAAGCTTGGCAAACCACTTCTGCGCGGCCGTGATCGAGAGGTCGCAGACGTCCATGATCGAGCGATCGGCCACCGTCACGGCGAGGAATTCCGGCTTGAGCCGCTTCCCCTTGCAGACGGGGCAGGGCCGCGGCGTCATCAGCCGCTCGATCTCCGCGCGGATGAACTCGGATTCGGTCTCGCGGTGACGCCGCTCGAGGTTGGGAATGATGCCCTCGTACGATGTTTCGTACCAGCGCCGCTGTCCTTCGCTCGTCTGATACTTCACGCGCAGCGGATCCCCGTCGTTGCCGTAGAGGATGATCTGCCGTTCTTTCACCGTGAGCTTGCCGAACGGCTTGTCCATAGGGATCTTGTATCGGCGCGCCACCGCCTCGACCAGATCGTTATAGAAATAGGAGGAGCGGCCCAGAGAACGGATTGCCCCCTCGCTGAGTGGCCGATTCTTGTCCGGGATGACCAGGTCGGGATCGATCTCGAGCTTGCTGCCCAGCCCTGTACACGAAGGACACGCGCCGTGCGGGTTGTTGAACGAAAAGTTGCGCGGCGCGGGCTCTTCCATCGAGAAGCCGTCGTATGGACAGGCGAAATTCTGGCTGAAGAGCAGCTCCTGCCCCTTGCCATCCGTCGGTACGACCAGCACGAGGCCGGACGCCATCTTGGCCGCCGTCTCGACGGATTCGCGCAGCCGGCTGATGCCCTGCTTGTCGATTACCAACCGGTCAACCACGATCTCGACGTTGTGCTTCTTGTTCTTGTCGAGCGTGATCCGCTCGGTCAGCTCATAGAGATTGCCGTCGACGCGGGCCCGGACGAAGCCGGACTTGCGCGCCTCAGAGAGCACGTCGTGGTGCTCGCCCTTGCGATCGCGGACGACCGGCGCCAGGATCATCACCCGGCTCCCCTCTGGCAGCTCCATGACCTTGTCGGCGATCTGCTCCGTCGTCTGGCGGGTGATCTCGTGGCCGCTGATTGGACAGTGCGGATGACCGATGCGGGCCCACATCAGTCGCATGTAGTCGTAGATCTCGGTGACCGTACCGACCGTCGACCGCGGGTTATGGCTGGTCCCCTTCTGATCGATCGAAATCGCCGGCGATAGCCCATCGATCTGGTCGACGTCCGGCTTATCCATCTGGCCAAGGAACTGGCGCGCGTACGACGAAAGAGACTCGACGTAGCGGCGCTGCCCTTCGGCATAGATGGTGTCGAAGGCAAGCGACGACTTTCCCGACCCGGAAAGCCCGGTGAAGACGACGAGCTTATCCCGGGGAATCGTCAGATCAATATCTTTCAGGTTGTGCTCGCGTGCACCCCGAATGACGATGTCGGTGTGCTGCGCGACTGGCTTCTTTGACTTACCCACGAACCCTCGCCCTCATGCGACTGGTCTTCGGCTTGTGCCACTGGCCCGACTCCGCGGCGGCCGCCGGCGGCAGCGAATCACGATATTCCATTGCATCGCGGCGCAACGCCACCAGCCGGTCGCGCAGCTCGGCCGCGCGTTCGAACTGCAGGTCGCGGGCCGCCTTCTTCATTTGGCGCTCGAGATCCTTGATTAGCCGCTCGATCTCGTCCGGCGGTAACCCGGACGCGAGCGTCGCGATCGTGTCTTCGATGGCTCGCGCTTGCTGCCGCTCGAGGTTGTAGACGGCTTTGACGATGGTCGCTGGCGTGATGCCGTGCTCCTCGTTATAGGCGATCTGGATATTGCGGCGGCGCTCGGTCTCGTCCATGGCTCGCTGCATCGAGCCGCTGACGCCGTCGGCGTAGAGGATGACGTGCCCTTCGACGTTGCGAGCCGCCCGCCCGATCGTCTGGATCAGGGACCGCGCGTCACGCATGTAGCTCTCTTTGTCGGCGTCGAGGATCGCGATCAACGCGACTTCTGGCAGGTCGAGGCCTTCCCGGAGCAGGTTGATGCCCACCAGTACGTCGTAGACGCCCAGACGCAGGTCGCGCAGAATCTCGACCCGCTCGAGGGTATCGACGTCGGAGTGCAGGTAGTTCACCTTGATGCCCATCTCACGCAAGTAATCCGTCATGTCTTCCGCCATCTTTTTCGTCAGCACCGTGATCAATGTGCGCTGCTTCTTGTCGACCCGCTTGTGGATCTCCCCGAGCAGGTCGTCGATCTGACCGGTGGTCTTGCGCACCTCGACCGTAGGATCGACGAGACCGGTCGGCCGGATGATGACCTCGACGGTTTGTTGGGAGCGCTCTTGCTCGTACGGGCCGGGCGTGGCGGTGACGTAGACCACCTGTTGTACCTTGCGTTCCCATTCCGCAAACGTCAGCGGTCGGTTGTCAAGCGCCGACGGCAGCCGGAAACCATAGTCGACCAGCGGGATCTTGCGCGACCGGTCGCCACCGTACATGCCACCAATCTGAGGGACCCCGACATGGGACTCGTCGACCACGATCAGGGTGTCCTTGGGGAGAAAGTCCATCAACGTGTACGGCTCCTGGCCGGGACGCCGGCCGGTGAGGTGCCGGGAGTAGTTCTCGATCCCGGCGCAGCTGCCGGTCTCTCGCATCATCTCGAGGTCGAACATCGTCCGCTGCCTGAGCCGCTGGGCTTCGAGCAGCTTGCCCTGGCTCTCGAACCAGGCGACGCGCTCCTCGAGTTCGTCGCTGATGGCGTCGAGCGCCCGCAGCAATTTCTCCCGCGGCGTCACGTAGTGGGTGGCCGGGAAGACCTGGAACGACTCGACGTCGCCGATGACCTCGCCCGTCAGCGGATCGAGCTGGACGATCCGCTCCACCTCGTCGCCGTTGAACTGGATCCGGGTCGCGATCTGGTCATACGACGGCTGGACGTCGACGGTGTCGCCGCGCACCCGAAAGCGCGACCGGCCGAAGTCGACGTCGTTGCGCTGGTACTGGAGGTTGGTCAGCTTGCGAAGGAAAATATCGCGACGAAAACCCTCGCCGGCATGGATTTCAACCGACTCGCCCAGGTAGTCCTCGGGCGAACCGACGCCGTAGATACACGACACGCTGGCCACGACGATGACGTCAGGCCGGGTCAGCAGCGCCCGCGTCGCTGACTGGCGCAGCCGGTCGATCTCGTCATTTCGGGATGAGTCCTTCTCGATGTAGGTGTCGCTCCGGGGGATGTACGCCTCCGGCTGGTAGTAGTCGTAGTAGCTGACGAAGTACTCGACGGCGTTCTGCGGGAAGAACGCCCGGAACTCGCTGCACAGCTGGGCGGCCAGCGTCTTGTTCGGCGACATGACAAGGGTGGGCCGCTGGATCTCCTGGATCATCTGGGCGACGACCATCGTCTTGCCGGAGCCGGTCACGCCCTGCAGGACCTGGTGTTTTTGGCCCTGATCGACCCCTTCGGCAAGCTTCCTAATAGCCTCCGGCTGGCCGCCCGCCGGGGAAAAGCCAGCCGTAAACGAGAACTTTGGCACCTCTTAATTGTATGTAGTCGAGTTCGCCCTTAAACCCGCCAACTGAGATCGTTTACGAGCGGCAGCCCGGATCGTCTCCAAAGAAAGGCGGTCCAAGCTTTGAAATCAGACTCACTGTCCGACACAACGTACGACGGCCGAAACTTCCGCCCTCAACGAGCCGTTTCCCCAACGGGATGAGACGCCTCAAGTGGGGCGGAGTGATCATCGTGGTGACCGCCGTTATTACCCGGGCTGGCGCTTCACGCGAACCCAGATCGACGCCCGGGGAAATAGCCTCGGGACCTTTCCGTTTCGCCAGGTCGCCATGACAGCCGGGGGCGCGCCCGTATTCGCCAAGCCAATGCCCGACAGCATGCGGCATGCGACGCCGTATTCCGGCCCCGTTCCCTGCGCTATGACCGTCTACCTCGTGGTTGGACCGGACGACTACCTTGCGTACGGGATCAGCGGCGGGCCTTAGTCCTCGACGAGAGCGTGGCCGGGGTTCACGAGGCGCTTGCGCTCCAGGTAGGCGATCAGACCAAAGAGCAGCGTCAGACCCAGGAGAAATCCCCCGACGGCGTCGGAGAACCAGTGCCAGCCGAGGTAGACGACGGCGTAGCCGACGAAGAAGACCACCAGTACTAGTATCGGGCTGAGGCGCGAGCTATCGCGGCCGAACAGTTCCCAGCGCTCGGCGAGATAAAGAATAAGACCGTAAGCGATCGTCGCCCGCAGCACGTGGCCGCTTGGAAACGAGTACGTCCCCACGTGGTGGCCAAGCGAGGGCAGAATGTCGGGAAAACGCTGGAACGCCCTTCCGGGCGCCACGCTGGGGATGACGAGCTTGCCGAGCAATTCGAGGCCGGAGGCGAACAGAATCACCGCCACCGGTAGCACGGCCAGTAGGCGCATGCCACGAAAGAGAGCCAGTCCGATCAGGGCGGCG
>WNFE01002131.1_pt1 | contig 14528 bp, 17 predicted proteins | sample 5400451 | NCBI WGS metagenome assembly WNFE01 (sample SAMN13153344, study PRJNA577476) | soil metagenome | isolation source: 200 cm saprolite under Douglas fir tree site 2 hole 2 | place: USA:California | collected 2015-04-18 | reverse complement strand
TGGCAAAGACGAAAACCGTCGCCAGCTTCAAGCGCTCACTACCGGACGCGCCGGCGACCCTAAGCGGAATAAGAACCGCCAAGCGAGTAGCGCAAGACTGGCGGTCCCAATGATCCCATCGGGTTGGTGGAAGCAGTATCCGCCTGGTCGCCCGCTCACAATCGAGCAGATCGTCTGCATCGCAAGGGAGTAGATGAGACTTCCGAGGAACCATGCGCCGAAGAGTCGCTTCATACCTGCGGCGCACTCCCTCCCCACGTCGGCCCGAGAACCCATTCTCCGCGCACACGGAACGAAGTCGCGGCGGCCGGCGTCGCGGGGCAGGGCACGTCCCACCACACAACCAAGTAGACACCGTTCGCTACCGGCTCTTCGCGACGTTCGCCGTCTAGTTCCACTCGCACTCGGTCGGCGCCTGGGGGCGCTTCTCCCCAAACCGTAACCACGCCGAGCTCCGTGTCGGGATCAAGCAGGTGCCAACCTGGCCCATTGCTGGAGCTGCCCTCTGACCACCGGCCGTCTCGCCGCGCGTAGTGGACCTCGTACAAATAGGGCTCGCCACCGGGCCGGGTGTCGAACAGGGCGTAGCCCGCGTCACCGTGCTCTTGGATCGCAAGGACGCGGCAAGAGTCGAGCGGGAAACTCGCCCCTGCGGCGTCTGGCAGTGAGTCGAACTCGGCGACCAAGTTGGACTAATTCCGTTGTGTATCGGCCTAACGGCTTGCGCGAAAGCTGCCGCTCGCTGAACGAAGTCTGATTCCCGAATCTACGGCCCTCCACAGGGAGGTCGGACTTGCGGGCGCTGGTTAGGCGGCAGCCCACGGCCTAAGATAACGTCGAGAACTGATAGGGGCTCTAGTGCGGAAGCAGTATTACTTTCGCCAATCGACTCGCGGAATCTTGGCGTGGGACATCGACCGATTGGCGGCATTGTCGGCTGGCCTGCCTCGGAAACTGGTTCCGCTGAGCCAGATCACGGAGCTCGACGAGGCGTGGTGCGGGGACGACGAACGGCCAACGTGGCGCGCGATGCTGGAACACGTGAAGCTGATCGAAGCAGCGGACCTCTCGTTCCCGATAATCCTGTCGTCCAGCGGAGCGGTCATGGACGGTCGTCACCGCGTGGCCAAGGCCGCGCTGCTAGGACAAACCGAAATCACCGCCGTGCAATTCGACAACGATCCCGAGCCGGATTACGTGGGGCGTGGACCGGACGAGTTGCCTTCGCTCCGTCATCTGACCGAGCAATAACGAGAGAAGCGGAGGGCACAGGACTCGAACCTGTACGGGCTTGCGCCCAGCGGTTTTCAAGACCGCCGCCTTACCAGTTAGGTCTAGCCCTCCCGATTGCTATTCAACAACTTACCGAGAGGGGACCGCCCCGGAAGGGGCAAACACTGTCGTTGCACTGCCGTTGAAGCGCCTCGCAGAGGCGAGGCCAGACGCGCTCAGTTCGACGCTTCTTGACCGTCGAGGACCCCACGTTTCTTCCGCGCGAATCGTCCGACGCGGACAGCCAGCTCCCCTGGGAGCGCGGTCATGTGCGTCATGTTAGTCAGCGGCCAGCGCGCCGTCGAGGCGTCCAGCGTGTTAGTCGGCTAGGAAGCGGGCCAACTCGGGGCCGGTGACGAATTGGCTGAAGCCGCCGTCGTACAGATCAAACGTGCCCTGCACGCCCGCAGCCATGAGCTGTTCTTGCACTTGCTGCCCGTAAAGCGCGCGTCCCGCAACGATGGTGATCTTGGCAATCTTGTCCGGCACGCTGCCCGGCCGGGGCTGCTGCGTCCACAACTCCAGGAAGTGCGGCTCCGTAGCCCGCCACCCAATGACGAGCAGCTTGGTGACGTGCGGGATGTCGGACTGCAGCTGTGTGATGTGTTCCGGCGGACACTCGAAGTCAACCTTGGTATTGACGGGCAGGGCGAGCGCTGGGAATACGTAGCGTCCCTCAAGCTGGACTTGGCTGGGGTCGGCCATCAGGTGAAATCCGGGTGCCAGCGGGACCCGGTGGCCCAACGCGATAATGGATCGCTCGGCGTCGGGCCCCGCCTCCACACCCGTGTTGTCGCTCAGCGTGCGCACCCAGTTCACCGACCCATGTGGCTTGAACACCTTGTACCCAACCCTCGGCGACACGTAGCTGCTAACCGAGCGCATGTCCATCGCAGCGACTGCTGGCAGGCGTGCTCTAGGAGGGTGTCATAGTTGAACGTGACAAACCGCACTTCCTCGGTGGGGTGGGCTGTCTTCCAGACCCGGATCTCGCCAAGGAGTGATACGTAGTTGGTGACGCCGGTGGTGCGCGCGAGCCAGTCGCCACTGCAGCTCCAGAGGACCCAACGGAGGTAGTAGCGCACGGCGTTCAATTCCACCGCTCGCTGAGGCTCGTGCTCGGCTTGCAGGCGGTATCGCTCCATCTCGGCTTCGAGGGTGGCACTGACGTGCGCGCGAAGGCGCGTGACTACCGGCGTGCAGTCGGGATACCGGAGCACCCACTGGTCAAAGAAGCGGCGCTGTTGGAAGAGTTCGTCTGCGAGGGGTGGACGCGATTCCATATCGGAACCCGGCGTCCCAGGCAGAAAGGTGTAGCTGGAGTCGTACGACGCCCCGGCACCGAAGATCACCATCAGCACCGCATACACCTTGGTTTCGTGTTAGCGGGAAGCTAGACGTGCCGAGCGTCGGGGACTAGGTCGTTCTTGCGGTACGGAGGGGCGGGAATGTGGCAGGGGGGCGCCCGTCTAGAGTTGCCTTCTTATTGTAACGTAGTCAGGCTGAGCGCCGCACGGCCCGAAACCTAGAGGCGGACGAAACCGGGGGATGAATCCCCGCGAAGAGCCCCCGAAACGTGGGGGACATTCGGGGGGACAAGAGCGATGACATTGCACAGTTCGAACCTTACCTGCAGACGTGCCTTTGCGCTCGCGGTCAACACGTGGGCAGGGTACGTCAGCCCGTAGAGGCTACTCAAGAGGGCACTTGGGGCGTAGCCGACGGCTCCTTCGGCAGGTCGCAGCCCAGCGCCATGCCGCTGGCTGACTATATCGCGGAGGTAATGCAGGTGCTCGACGAATCAGACCTGTGTGACGGCGACATCCTCGTCGAGCGTGTCAAAACACTTCGCCAGGCGGAAGAGAACCACGACTATAAGCAAAAGTTCATGGCCCTCAACGAACACTGATGACCTTCGGGAGCAGCGGAGCTTATCGACCCATCTCTCGTCGAATTCTCTGGTGACGTCGTACCAGCAGGCCGAGCTCAAGGAGTGGGCGGCGGCTGACGGGCCGTGTCCGACCGACTAGCGATTCCGCTGTTCGTGGACGGCCTGCCAGCAATACCAAGCTGCCACCGTCCGGTAGGGCCGGAACCGTTCGCCCTCAACTTGAAGCCGCTTCGGTGTCGGCAGGGCCCGGAGACCGTAGGCAAGCGCATAGCCCTTCCGAACCCCGTAGTCCGCGACTGGCCACACGTCCAGCCGGCGCAGCTGGAAAATCAGAAACATCTCGGCGGTCCACGGCCCGATACCGCGGACCACCGTCAAGCGCGCGATAACCTCCTCATCGGAAAGCCGGCCGATGCGGTGGAGTGGGACAGTCCCGTCGGCCACCTTCGCAGCGAGATCTCGGATAGAGGCCACCTTGTTGCCTGAGAGCCCGGCGGAGCGAAGCCGCTGGGGAGGCACGGCCAGGATGGCCTCGGGAGAAAGCGCCCCGTCGAACAGGGCCACGAAGCGCTGGTGGATCGCTCGCGCCGCGGCTCCAGCCAGTTGCTGATAGAGGATGCTCTCGGCGAGAGCCGCGAAGTGGTCAGTGGTCGGCCTCGGCAGCCGGAAGGGGCCGGTTCGCTGCATCAGTCTCGCCATGACCTTGTCGCGGCGGGCAAGTTCCGCGGCCGCGGCGGCAAAGGTGGTCTTGGGCATAGTCCCTCGTTGAGTATCAAGCGCTGGGGCCGGCAACGGAGCGAAAGATCCTTCCTGGAACGTGCCGGTGCCACGGTTTCACTGAGGGGAAACCGCCGCGCACATCGCGCAGCGGCTCGCCGCTTTTGCATCAAGGCGCTTCGAGTCGATGACGGAAGCCGGTGCACCTCGACTTAGTAAGGCGCGAACGGAGAGTCGGAAGCGAGGAATGCCGTCACCTGCCGCGTAAAAGACTCATGCCACTGGAAGAGAGAACCGTGTCCGGAGTCCGGGTACGTGAGCAGTACCGCGTTCGGGAGGTTCTCGCTCAACCAGTAGGAGTTTGAGACCGGAATCATTTCGTCAGAGACCCCGTTCACGACGAGGGTTGGCTGGCGGATGTTCTTCAGTTCGGCAAAGTGTGCGCCCGTAAATTGCTCCCAGTCACGAAACGACGCCATCTGGGCGGCGGCCACGTTCGGGCCAGACGCGGGGTCCAGGTCCTGTTTGCGTTGCATCAGCCTTTCAACGAATGCCTCGCCCGCTGCCTGGCTCGACTCCGTCAGCGCAAAGAAGATCTTCGCGAGAGGCGCGTACCCCTGGAGCCCGGGATCCTGGATGTACTTGGCGAGCCGCGGCTTCTCGAGGTGCATGATGTCTTCGCCCCCGCGCGGAGCCGTACCGACGAGAATCATCCGGCGAAAGATTGACGGACGATCCTGCGCCATCTGCTGCGCGATCATCCCTCCCAGCGAGTAGCCGAGGACGTCGCACGTCGTCACCCCGAGGCCATCCAGGAACGCCAAGGCGTGCATCGCCATCGCGGCAATCGTGGATGGCACGCTCCCGGTCGACCGTCCCACGCCGGCGTTATCGAACAGAATGACTTCTCGCTCCACGGCGAGCGGATCCGTGACCGCCGGATCCCAATTGTCGAGCGTCCCTGTGAAGTGCTGAAGACACAGGAGCGGGCGTCCGTTGCGAACGCCGAAACGGCGGTAGGCATACGTTTCGTTTTTCACTTTGAGGAATTGCGTTGGGGCCGTGATGTTGCTGGCGATCGCGGTGGCTGTCATCTCATGACCTCCGTGTCAGGTGTGACCTTGTGCGGCCTATACTGGGGTCAGCCCGGAAAGCACCTTCTCGAGCGTGATCGGAAACTCGCGCACCCTTACGCCGGTGGCATTGAAGACAGCGTTGGCCACGGCCGCCCCGGAGCCGCAGATCCCTAACTCGCCCAGTCCTTTCACGCCGAGCACATTAGCCTTGTCGTCGAAATCGTCGAGCAACACGGCATCCAGCTCGCGGATGTCGGCGTGCACCGGCATGAGATACTGAGCCAGGTCGCGGTTGACGAATGCTCCAACACGCGTGTCCATGACGGCTTCCTCATACAACGCCATGCTCATGCCCCATGTCATACCGCCGATGAGCTGGGAGCGCGCCGTCTTCGCGTTCAATACCCGCCCAACGGCGAACACGCCTAGCATCCGACGGAGCCGAATCTCAGCGGTGTCCGCATCGACACCCACTTCTGCGAAGTGTGCGCCATAGCTGTGAATCGAGAATGCTCCGTAGTTCGGCTCCTGCCACATGCCTACGATCTCGCCATCCGCCTCCAATCCTTCTGGAGGGACGCGGCCGCCTAACGCTTGCAACTTCGCGAGGAGGACTTGACACGCGCGATGAACGGCGACGCTCGTGCTTGCGGCACCCCACGAACCGCCGGAGCCAAAGCTGGTGGGATACTCCGATTTCCCCAAGTCGACACGTACCCGCTCGAGCGGCAACGCAAGCGCCTCTGCGGCGACCTGCGTCAGAATGGTGTAGGTACCAGTGCCGATGTCGGTCATATCCGACAGGACTATGGCACTCCCGTCTCGCTCCAGCCGTACCCGCGCTTTGGTCGGTACTTGCGGATGTACGCGAATGGCGGACGCCACGCCATAACCGACGAACCACCGGCCGTCACGCAGGCTCGAAGGCCGTGTGGGGCGCCGTCCCCACCCGAACCGACGCGCCCCTTCGCGCAAGCACTCAACTAGCCGACGATCGCTGAAAGGCACTCCACGCTCGGGATCCAGCGTCGGTTCGTTACGGATCCGTAGCTCGATCGGATCGATACCTAACAAGTGCGCCAGCTCGTCCATCGCTGATTCGAACGCCAACAGGCCAGGTGCCTCACCGGGGGCGCGCACGTCTTCCCCTCGCGGAACATCCAGCGGCACCAGGCGATGACGCGTCAAACGATTAGGGGCTGCATACAAGTCGCGAGTTCCGAGAGCGGTCGGCTCGACGAATTCGATGTGTGCGTTCGTATGCATGGTGACGTCATGGGCGAGGGCAAGTAAGCGGCCTTCTCGATCTGCGCCTAGCCGTACCCGCTGTCTCGACGTCGGGCGCACACCCACGAGATGGAAGACCTGTTGCCGGGTGAGAGCGACCTTGACCGGCTGGTCGAGGGTACGAGCCGCGAGCGCCGCCAAGATCGTCTCGTAATGCACGCGAAGCTTGGAGCCGAAACCGCCGCCCACATACGGGGCGACCACGTGGACGAGCTGAGGATCCATCTTGAGCGTGCTCGCAATTGAAGCACGAGCTGCATCGACGATCTGAGTGCTCGCGTAGGCGGTCAAGGCTTGACCTTGCGGCACGGCGAGACACGCGTGCAGTTCAAGCGGCTGCGAAAATGCGTACGGAGTCGAGTACACCTGATCCACTTTGACTGCCGCCCCAGCGAAGCCTGCTTCGAAGTCGCCAACTGCACTGTCGGTCGGCAGGCCGAATACCAAGCTCTTCGGAGAATACGCCTCCTCTTGGCGCGCGGCGAAGTCGAAATGACCCTCGGCGGCGACATAGTCCACGACTACGAACGGTGCGGCGGCTCGCGCTTGCTCGAGCGTTGTCGCGACGACCAGCGCCACGGGTTGCTCGTAGTGATGAATTTCGTCGCTGCTAAGTGTGGGCTCAGCGCGCCAGTACTCCAGCGGGAGGGACTCATCACGTGTGCCTTGTTCTTGGACATTCTGATGAGTGAGCACTAAACGCACACCAGGCATTTGCTCGGCGCGCGCTGTGTCGATCCGGCTTATCCGGCCTTTGGCAATCCTGGAGCCCACGATGAAGCCATAGAGCGGCGGACCGGCGTCCCACTCTTCATATGTGTAGGTAGCCTTGCCGGAGACTTTCAGCGGTCCGTCGACACGGCTAATCGGTTGTCCGATGATAGTCATCATTGTCTCCTCAGTCCGTACGAGCCGCATCTGCCAGCGTGCGGCAGAGTGTGCGCTTCGCCAGCTCGATCTTGAAGTCGTTGTGACCGCGGCCCACGGCATCGGCCATCGCGACCTCCGCGGCGGTACGAAACGTCGGCATCGTGGCCGACTGACCCTCGAGAGCCGCTTCCGCTTCGACGGACCGCCATGGCTTCGGCGCCACTCCACCTAACGCTATGCGCGCGGTGGTGATCTTTCTGTGACGCGTTTCAACGATCGCCGCCACCGAAACAAGCGCGAACTCATACGAAGCACGGTCGCGCACTTTGCGATAGAGCTGCCGACCGGGAGGTGGTGGTGGCAGCAGAACTGCGGTGATCATCTCGTCAGGCTCGATGACGGTCTCAATATGCGGCGTCTCGCCCGGCAGGCGGTGGAAGTCGCGGACGGCGATGCGACGCGAGTGACCGGTCGCCCCGAGGAGTTCGACCTGGGCGTCGAGTGCGACAAGGGCAACCGCCATGTCCGACGGATGGATAGCGATGCAGGCGTCGCTCGCGCCAAGGATCGCGTGCCCTCGGTTGAACCCTTCAATCGCCGAGCAACCGGACCCAGGATCCCGCTTGTTGCAGCCGGTCGCGGGATAGTAGAAGTAGGGGCAGCGAGTGCGTTGCATCAGGTTGCCGCCGATGGAAGCCTTGTTTCGCAACTGCCCGGAAGCACCGCTTACCAGTGATTGCGTAAGCAGCGGATAGCGGGTCCGCACCCGCAGATCGGCGGCAGTGTCGGAATTCGTCGCCTGCGAACCGATACTTAGACCGCCGTCAGCCAGCTCGTCGATGGTCCTCAGCGGCAGCCGGCTAATGTCTACGAGATGCGCAGGCTGCTCGATCTCGAGTTTCATGAGGTCGAGGAGGTTTGTGCCGCCGCTGATGAACTTCGCACCTGGCCTGGACACCGCCGCTACGGCAGCTGCAGCGTCCTTCGCGCGCTCGTAGGTGAAGGCTTTCATCGCCGTCCTCTCTCCGTATAGTCGCGAATGGCGGCGACGATGTTCGGATAGGCGGCGCAGCGACAGATGTTGCCGCTCATCCGCTCGCGGATCTCGGCGTCAGTAAGGTCAACATCCGGACTCGTTACGTCTGGTGTGACGTGACTCGGGACCCCCGCTTCCACTTCGGCCACCATGCCTAACGCGGAGCAAATCTGGCCGGGAGTGCAGTAGCCGCATTGAAAGCCATCGCGTTCGACAAAAGCGGCCTGTAACGGATGAAGCGCGCTCGGCGCTCCCAGCCCTTCGATGGTGACGATCCGGTCGTCCTCGTGCATGACCGCAAGCGTAAGGCACGAGTTGATCCGCCTGCCGTTGATGAGCACTGTGCAAGCGCCACACTGCCCGTGGTCGCAACCCTTCTTGGTACCGCTCAGGCGGAGATACTCGCGGAGAGCGTCAAGCAGTGTGGTGCGCAGGTCCAGCTCGAGGCGGTACGACTGACCGTTCACAGTCAACTCAATCTGCCCAGAGTATTCGCTGGCAGACGGACGCCCGATGGCTGTGGATGTGCTCATTCGTCGCTCGTCATTGCGCGGCAGTCTCTATGATCCGCGCGATCTCCTGGGAACGCGCGATGAACACGAGGTGACCGCTTCGCAGCTCTGTGGTCTTGGCCCGCATACGGTTCGCCATGAATCGCTCGAGGTCGGGGTTGATCGCTCGATCCTCTGTCGCAACGACGTACCAGGACGGAATCGTCTTCCACGCCGGCGGCGTGGTCAGCGGCTCACCAAACGCGCTGCCGGCGATCGGCTTCTGCGCGGTCGCGAATGCGCGCGCCTGCTTAGGCGGCAGGCCATTGGCGAACACCTCGGGATACTTCGCCGTGTCGATGTAGAGGAACCCGGCGGCGTCGGGGACGAGGGCCTTCCCAAGCCCTAGATCGGGGAAGCGTTGCGACAGCCCACCCAAGCCTTCGTTCACGTCAGGGGCGAACGCCGCGACGTACACGAGGGCCTTGACATTCGGACTTCCCGCGGCCGCGGCCGTGATGACGGCGCCGCCGTAGGAATGGCCGACGACGACCATGGGCCCCTGCTGGGCGTCGATGACCCACTTCGTTGTCTCAATGTCTTTCGCGTAAGAGAACAGCGAGTTCTGCACGGCGACGACGTTGTAGCCGCGGTCCTGTAAGACCCGCGTGACGTCGTACCAGCCGCTTGCATCGGCCCACGCTCGGTGCACGAGCACAATCGTTGGGGGCGCGTCGCGATCGCGGCGTTCGGCGGAAATCGCCGGGGGGACCAGGGTACCGCCGTCGCTCGCGAGGATCGAGCCGCACAGCGCGGCAGCCGCGACGACGGATAAAGCCAAGCTCTTTCTCAAGTTGCCTCCCCATGGTTGTGACAGACCATGGCACTCAGACGGACATCACCTCCCTGTACGCGAGGAGCCCGAGACCTGAAAGTGCGGGCCGAGATACGAAGGTGCTATGTCGGGATGGCAGGTACCGAGGTACGTTCGAGTCATGCTCGTCGAGACGACGGACGTCGCCGACCGGAAGCGCGCTGAAGCTCTGCTCGCCGCTGAAAAGCAATTGCTCGAAATGGTGGCGCGCGGCCACTCGATGTCGGAAATACTCGACGCGATCTGTCAGCTTGTGGAAACCACAGCCAGTGGGTGTTACTGCAGTGTGGTACTCGTCGATCCGAGCGGCACGCGTCTGGAACACGGTGCTGCACCAAGCCTTCCGGTCAGTTTCGTCACGTCCATTATCGGCCGACCCGTAAACGAAGATTCAGGTCCGTGCGCGCTGGCGGCGTACCTCAACGAACAAGTCATTTCGGCTGACCTCACGACCGAGACACGATGGGCGGCGTACGAGTGGTGCCCAATGGCCTTGGCGCATGGGCTGAAGGCGTGCTGGTCAACGCCGATCCCGTCCACGACCGGCACAGTCTTGGGTGCGTTCGCGCTCTACTTCAACGAGCCCGCAACGCCCACGCTACTCCATCAGGAGCTCATTGAGCAATTCACGCACATTGCGAGCATCGCGATCGAAAGCGCCCGCACACGGTCCGCACTGCAGGAAAGCGAGGAGCGCTTCCGCCGCATGGCGGACACGATCCAAGACGTCATTTGGATCACTTCGCTCGATCCTGAACGCATCCTGTACTGCAGTCCCAGCTTCGAGCGCATCTGGGGGTTGTCGGTCGAGGCGCTACTTCGGAACCCGCGGCTTTGGAGGGACACAATTCATCCCGACGATCGGGAGCGAGTCATCCATAGGCTTGCGCGCTGGATTGCTGGCGAGGACGTGAGTTATCACGACGTCGAATTCCGCATTGTGCAGCCCGATGGCCAGATCCGCTGGATTCACGAGCGAGGTGTGCTCACGCGGGACGAGCGCGGAGCACCAACACTGGTTAGCGGTATCTCCACGGACATTACGGCACGGAAACAGGCAGAGGAAGGGCTGCACGAGATGCGCGCGGCGTTGGCGCATGTCGCGCGAGCGGCGACGCTGGGCGAACTCACGGCCTCCATTGCCCACGAAGTCAACCAGCCGCTCGCGGCGGTCGTGATGAACGGCAATGCGTGCCTCCGCTGGCTGAACGCCGCTCCTCCGAACATCGGCAAAGCGCGGGAGGCCGCGCGCCGTGCGACGCATGAAGGACAGCGCGCGGCGGACGTGATCGGGCGCTTGCAAGGGCTGTTCCGAAGGGCCGAAACGGCTAAGACCGAAGTGGACATCAATGATGCCATCGCCGATGTCCTCACGCTGGCGCGTACGGAACTGCAACGAAAGCGCATCGTGCTCCGGACGGAGTTCGCTCCGTCACTTCGTCCGGTGGTCGGTGATCGCGTGCAATTACAGCAAGTCGTCTTGAACTTGATCATCAACGCTGCCGAAGCACTGGCTGGCGTGGACGATCGACCGCGTGACATCACCGTGACGACAGTGCGTCACGATGACGATCACGTCCTTATTGCCGTCAGCGACAGCGGCATTGGTCTCGGCGGAGTCGATCTGGAGCGTATCTTCGAGCCCTTCTACACGAAGAAGAACAGCGGCATGGGCATGGGCTTGTCGATTGCGCGCTCCATCGTCGAGAGCCATGGCGGGAGACTCTGGGCAACACCCCGAGTTGGCGCCGGCGCGACGTTCCAGTTCACGGCACCCCTTTCATGACGTTCCCTCCTGGGTCGCGAGTCTTCGTTGTTGACGACGATCCCTCCATCCGCGACGCGGTCCGAGAACTGTTGGCGTCAGCCGGGCTGCGCTGCGAGGTGTTCGCGGCAACTCAGGAATTCCTTGAGGCGGAGCGACTGGACGTGCCGGCGTGCCTCGTGCTGGATGTCCGGCTGGCCGGGATGAATGGTCTCGATTTCGCGGAGGAGCTGAGCGCGCGCAGCGACCCAATTCCGATCGTTTTCATCAGCGGAGTCGGCACGATCCCGATGAGCGTGCGCGCCATCAAGGCGGGAGCCGTGGAGTTTCTCCCCAAGCCCGTGAGCGATGACGCATTGTTGTCGGCTGTGGCGCAGGCGCTCGCGCGCGACGATGTGGCGCGCCGGCGTCGCGCCCATGACCAGGCCTTGCAGATCCGGTTCGGGAAATTGACGGCGCGGGAGCGCGATGTGCTGTCGCTGGTCGTGGCGGGACGGCTGAACAAGCAGATCGCGGCGCAGCTCGGCACCGCCGAGCAGACCGTTAAGCAACAGCGCGGTCGGGTCATGCGAAAGCTCGAAGTGCAATCCGTCGCCGAACTCGTGCGCCTCGTCGCCCGGCACGAGGCCGCCAATCTTACCAAGGTCTCGTAGCCTCGCGAGCCCGGACGTGTCACTGTCTAGCATGACTGATGCTGCGCCGATGATCGCGGTCATCGACGATGATCCCAGCGTGCGTGAGGCGCTGCAGGAGCTGCTGCGCTCGGCTCGGTACCAGGCGCGCTCATTTCCATCAGCGGAAGCATTCCTGGCGGGTATGGATGCACAGGATTTCGCGTGTCTGGTGGCGGACGTTCACCTGCCGGGGATGAGCGGTGTCGCGTTGGTGCACGAACTGGTCAAATCCGGCAAATCAGTGCCAACGTTACTCATTACGGCGCGCGACGATGCTCGTACGCGCGAGCTGGTCAGCACCGCGGGAGCTGTACCGCACCTCAATAAGCCATTCAGCGATGCCGCGTTCTTCGAAGTCGTTGGACGACTCTGTAGCCGGTAGGCGACGGCATCATACCTCCGTAGCATATACCAACGTCTGACGTACCATGATGTGATTCTCCAGCCGTCGATCATCGCTTACGCTCCTTCACGCGCACCCCAAGGAGCCGGCCATGACCGATGCCCAAAGCGAAGACAGGCTCGACGCCATGCTGGTCGAAGCGATCCGCTCTGACCCCATGGATGTGGTGGCCCTCGATGGGCTGGTCCGTCGTCACGGGGCGGAGCTCCTCCAGCGTTGTCGGCGCCTGACCGGAAACCGCGAAGCGGCACATGACCTCATGCAGGAGGCATGGTGCCGCGTGCTCGCCGCGCGACATCGACTCGACCCTGATCGCGGCGTTGCCGGCTATTTGGTGATGACCGCGAAGAACCTGTGGCGAGACTGGAACAGAACCGCGCAGCGCGGCCATGGGAGGTCAGTGGGGAGAGAACAGTCGCTGGACGCGACCTGGTCGGCCACGGAACGGAGCGGATGCGCCCTGGCTGAAGTCTTGCCGGACCCCCAGACAGTGGACCGCGAGGAGCGCATCCACCGTGGGATGGATCTCGCGCGAGGCCTTGCTGCCCTGCCACTGCGGCTGCGGGAAGTGATTATCGCACGGTTTTACAGAGGGGAAACCGCTGCGCACATCGCACGCCGGTATGGTCGAACGCAGCAGACGGTTACGAGCTGGCTGCGTCAGGGAATTCGCGAGCTACGGCAGATGGTGGAGTAGAGACGCCGGCGCGCTTCCAGGTCGAACCCGCGCGGCGTATTCCCGATGAGGTCAACTCAGATGAGCGCGAACGCTACAGCCAAATACCTCCAATCCATTTCGAACGGCCCGAAGGCACGGTCGCCGCTGTTATTGGTGATTGGCGGTTGAAGAACCGAAGCTCCCTGGACCCCGGGCCTCAAGAACGCGAACCGATCCTCAGGTGCCGCAGCTGAACTTACAAGCTCCGGAAGCTGCTAGCGTGTCAAAACAATACGCGACAAACGGGGGGACATTCGACGCGAGAATCGCGTAAGTCTAATGCGCCCAGGAGGACTCGAACCCCCAGCCTCTTGATCCGTAGGCAACAACGCCTGGGCGTCGGGATCAAGTTTCCGGCTTCGATAGTGAATGGCCCAGTTGTCCGCGCCATCCCACGCAAACTGCACGAGCGTGTTCGGGGTCAGCCATACATAGCTGAAGAAGCTACCGTTCCATGGCGATTCCAGACGCGGCTTCCCGTAGAGGCCGTCGAGTTGATCCACGATCTGTCTGGACTCCGATAGGACGTCCTGGCGAGCGACGCGTCGTTCGCGCGTCGCGAAAGAAAAAGACACTCTTGCGAGGTGTAATCCCTGTCGTCCTACCCAAAAGGATACGAACGCCTTCAAGTTGTGTGCATGGACGTCGAGATCCTGCCACACACCGCGCACATCCTCAACGAGGTTGTCGCTTCGAGCATAGGTCTTGCGCAATGTGCTCACGGTCATGCCCCACGTGAGCCCGCGAAAGAGAGGTTCGGGACCGACGCCCTCAGACTGCTGAGCCATCGCGTTCATCCCGACCGCGAGGAGCATGATTGGCACGAATCGGGCTTTTAGGAACAATCGCACGCACTTTCGTTTCTGGGTGCGCCCGTCAGCTTCAATCGCTTGTGAGCCCCGCCGCTCAAGCGGGCAATTCCATAACGAATCGCGGTCGTACGGCGCGTTCGCCGTTCGACGGCAATGCAAAGGTTGCGCTGGCGTGAGTGCCATGTCAAAAGGCGGTTGGGTCGTGGGTGGGTGACAATAACCGCGAATGGATTGGTGTCGTGACGGGGGCTTGCGGAGTGCGGCGGTTCAAAAAACCGCCGCCACCCCATCACAAAACACTGCCATTGCACTGCCGGTCTGATTTGTCAGTAGACGTCAGTATTGACTCGTCTGAGCACGAATTGCCCAAAAAACAATCGGCCCCGCATAGCGAGGCCGATTTTCAAGACCGCCGCCTTACCAGTTAGGTCTAGCCCTCCCGAACTGGAGGCAACCTAGCGGCCCACCCGCGCGCCGGTCAACGATCGGCTGGAGGGATGTATCCGTAGCTGGTGTTCTTGAACACCGAGTCGGCGAGCATCAGCGCCCGGTTCGCGACCTCCCCCTTGGTGGGGCGCAGCGCCTGCGCCAAGGACTGATACAACAGCCCGTAGGTCGCGAGAATCCCTTCCGACGGCCGGT
>WNFE01002128.1_pt1 | contig 14532 bp, 11 predicted proteins | sample 5400451 | NCBI WGS metagenome assembly WNFE01 (sample SAMN13153344, study PRJNA577476) | soil metagenome | isolation source: 200 cm saprolite under Douglas fir tree site 2 hole 2 | place: USA:California | collected 2015-04-18 | reverse complement strand
GTGCTTAGGAGTCCTCAAGCGATTGCTCAATTATTTTCAGGAATTCTCACGATGGCCTAAGTGGCTGATAAATGGGCAACTTATACAGATTCGGGAGCTATTTACTCGACCGGAGAAAACGCGCACTTTCGCAGGACGGGTCACCCATCGCGCTTACCCCGAAGGCTTTTGACGTCCTGTTGTTTCTTGTTCAAAACCCTAACCGGCTCATTACGAAGGAGGAACTCTTCAAAGCGGTGTGGGCGGATAGCTTTGTGGAGGAAGGAAATCTGACGCAGAACATTTTTCTTCTGCGCAAGGCTTTGGCACAAAATTCAGAGGACAGTGGGTTGATCCTGACCATTCCAAGGAAGGGCTATCAGTTTGCTGCGGACGTTGCTGAACAACTAGAAAGCACCGACAAAGCTGCCATCCGGACTCCGGCTTTCCGTATCTCTGCGGTTTCGGCCACCCAAACTCCCGTCGAAGGAACGCGAAGAAATCGAGACGAGAGTCCTCAAACTGCATTCCTCAAAGTTCCCGAATTGGCAAAAGTGGAGCAAGCACCCTCCAAGCCTGACAGTCGCTTTCGGCTGGCCTTCGTTATAGGTACGATCGCTGTGATCCTTATTGTGGCCGGCTATATTTCCTGGCAACGCTTTCGCATTGCGCCGCCGCCAAGATCGGAAAAAATCATGCTGGCCGTGCTGCCTTTCCAAAATCTCACGGGTGATGCCAAACAGGAGTACCTTGCGGACGGTCTGACGGAGGAGATGATTGCGCAATTATCTCGGCTGCACCCGGAACAACTGGGAGTCATCGCGCGAACCTCCGTGATGGGATACAAACACGGTGACCAACGCTTGGACCAGATTGGACGTGACCTTTCAGTTCAATATGTGCTGGAAAACAGCCTTCGCGGGAGCGGGGATCATCTGCGCGTCACGGTCCAGCTTCTTCAGGTGAAGGACCAGAGCCACCTATGGGGACAGGATTACGACTATCGCCCGCGAGATATTCTCAATCTGGAAGATGATGTAGCCAAAGCTGTCGCGCGGGAGATCCAAATCCGTTTGACCCCGCAACAGCAAGCTGACTTGAAGCGGTTGCGTCCTGTCAATGCGGAAGCCTTCGACGCTTACATGGAAGGACGTTTTTTCCTTGATCGGGACAGCGCCGGAGATCTGAACAGCGCCGCAAACTACTTCGAGCAGGCGATCCAACTGGATTCCAGCTATGCGCTGGCCTGGGTAGGGTTGTCTCGGGCCCTCTTTCGCCAGGCCGACAGGGGCTCTGTTCCCCTTAGGGAGGGCCGGCGGCGGGCGCGGGAAACAGCGGAGCAGGCTCTAGCGCTCGATCCTAATCTAGCAGAGGCCCACGCGCGAATCGGCCAGATCAAGAGGCTTGCCGACTGGGATTGGACGGGAGCGAATGCTTCCTTACGGCGCGCGCTCGAACTCGACCCCGGAAATTCCGAAGTTCTAGGTCTTGCCTCCGGCTTGCCACTTTCCTTCGGCCGTTTTGAGGAAGCTATGGAATTGAATCGGCGGGCAATCGCATTGGATCCGCTCAACGCAGCGCTTCGCGGAGACCTCGCGGAAGTCTGCTTTGCTATGGGCCGCCTCGAGGAAGCAGAGGTGCACTTCCAGAAGGCATTAGAACTTGATCCCGGTCTCGCCCCTAACCATGAAGGGTTGGGCTTGGTATATCTGGCTCAGGGACGCGCTCAGGATGCTCTAACAGAAATCGAGCGAGAGCAAACGGGCATGTGGCGCTTACAAGGACAAGCTGTCGCGTACTACGCACTTCGTCGGAAAAAAGAGTCAGACACCGCCTTGAGCGAGTTAATTGACAAATACCAATCGCAGAATGCTTTCCTAATTGCCGAGGTTTATTCCTTCCAAAAGGAGCCCGACCAGGCTTTTAAGTGGTTGGACCGGGCCTATGTGCAGCACGACAGCACAGTCCCCGAAACTAAAGCTTCCACTTTGCTACAGAACCTGCGCGGCGATCCGCGCTTCACCGCGTTTTTGAAAAAGTTGCGACTGCCACTCTGAAGCCACTCTCTGTGCCACAGACGAACGGAAAGTCTGCCCGTGAGAAAACATCCAAGTAATTGCCTCTTGCTGTTGGGTGACGTTGGTGCACGCTTCCGTGAAACGGGCCATGACAGCGAAGATGTTGGGTAAATCTCTGATCGCCAAGATTCATCGGACTCAGCTTCGCCTCTAGCAACATCTGTGTTAGGATAGATCTCGCATGAGCGCGCAGATATTTGTAGGCGGTTTGGGGGCGGTTGCGCCGGAAACAGCCGCATTCTTTGACACAGAGTGCAGATCGTGCGCTATATGCAAATCTTGCAAAGGCCTTATTTGCAAGCTGTTACGCTAAGTTGTTGATTCCACGGCTGGGGACGTAGTTAAGTTGGTTAGAACGCTGCCCTCTCGTTGGTTAGAATCCCACACTGTCACGGCCAATTCCCTCCCCCGCTCGTCATTTCGCTAAAGAAGTGACGCGTGGTTTGTGCGTATCCACTGCTCAACGTCTTGCTGCAAACTCTGCGCAATCCCGATCATCTCTTCGACTTCGCGATGGGAGATTCCGCCGCCAATGTCGTAGCTGCTCACGTTTCTCTTTTTCCGGAACGCATCGAAGGCGCGGATGAACTTCGCATCTTTCCCTAAGGTCAGTTCCAGTGACTGAATGACCCGGTAGTGATGATTCTCGCGGGACGCGCGATACCCAGCGGCCGCAAGGGCCGCCGTCGTGGCCTGCAATGCCGCGTTGTAAGCGATCGCGAACCGCCAATCGTCCGACACGTCTTTCGCTTGGCTGTCTTTCAGGTCCCGCGCCACAATTCCGAGCAGGTTGCCGATCTCCTGCTTGCTGCTCTTGTGCGCGACGAGCCAACCGTTATTGACCCAGTCGGCGAAACTCACGCTCGTCTCCAATCACAAAAAGTTTCTTTTCCTTCGCCACGCTTGAAAGAAAGTGATTCTTGGCTGCGAGCTTTTCGCGAAACTCGCGGGGACCGAAGACGGTTGGATTCACCTCCCGGCCCAGTTTCCGTTCGATCTCGCTGAGGGCGGCCACCACGTCCCGGAAACTCACGTTGCCCACGACCATCAGATCCACGTCGCTCGATGCCTTTTCCTCGCCTCGCGCAATCGAACCGTACACAAAAGCAAGTTTAACTCGGTCCGCCAATCGAGCGAGTCCTTCCTGCAGAGTGTCTCGTATTCCGGACGTCTTCGCGAGAATGCTCTTCAATTCTTCGAAAATCGGATTCTCACGATTCGCGCGGTAATAAACCTGGTTCCCGCGGCGAAGCCTGTGGAGAAGCCCGGCGTCCGTCAATTGTCCGAGTTCTCGCTGCGTGGCTCCAATCCCTGTTCCGGCGCGACGTGCAATTTCGCGCAGATAGAATTGTTCGTCAGCGTGGCCATAGAGCAGGGCAAGGATCGCCCTTCGGCTTTGGCCGAAGAGGACTTTCGATAGCGAAAGGACCTGTGTACCCATTCCAGGTACAATCGTACCTATATTGGGTACGCTTGACAACATCTTTGGATCGAATAGAACAAGCCGCCCTGTCGTTGGTTAGAATCCTACACTGTCACGGCCAATTCCCTCACTTCACGGGCAATCCCCTCATCTGTTCGACGAAACGCACGGGAAATCGGCATATCGTATATATATAAGGATGCCTCTCGGAAGTGCTGTTAAGGGTACTGACTTTCACGTTCGCCTCGGTGGAGTGCATTTGCCCCGAGCACGCGATGGAAAACGACAAGAGCAATGACGATGCTCCCCAGCAGAGGATATAGCCAAACAGCAGTGTTCTGCGTATTGGACGGCTCCACGTTCAGCTGCTTAGAGAGCGACCCCTCGTCGCTGCCTCTGAGTATGGAGACGTCTAGCTCCCAAGGTCCTGGACTTGCCAAATTGAGCGTCGCGGCCTCGAGCAATTTATTCGTTGACTGCTGTCGCTCAGCACGGGCGCGCGTCACGGCGACAGTGCCGACAGTGGGTTTCGCGTCGAAGTCGACAGCGGCGTCGAGGATGATCTTGCCCGAGTCTCGATCTTGAACTAGCACGGATACATCCGATGCACCTGCATGCAGCGTCGGCGAAGTGAAAACACTAGCCAGGAACGGCCCCGCAACTCCTTGCAGCCGGACGACGGCTCCATCGGCATCCACGGCTTTGGGCGCGAGCCACCCATAGATAGCGATAGCCAGCGGGAGCGCAAACGTGAGAAGGAGAGGATAACGGCGAACACGAAAGTCCAGCCGTGTCGGCTTGCTTTCCCGTGAAGACGCCGCGGGCTCGGGAGAAAGCAATCCCACGGTCAGGAGGGCTGCTGGAATCAAGAACGCGAACGATCCAATCACCCACATGAAAGCCCCGGCCGCTACCTGGTCGTTCTGTGCAGAAATTCCCGCGAGACGCGGGACCGCCAGATATGACCGGTACAAGACTCGTTCCGAGAATGCGAGAAAAGCCGAAGGCACTGAATTCACGAATTCTCCGAGCAGCAGATAGAGGATGATGGCCCAACGGGACCAATGCGGCCGGCTCGGCCAAGGCTGGATTACCGGCCACCAAAACAGCAGCGACGTGGCAAGAAAGCAAGCATGTTCGACCTCGTGCCATCCGGGTGAGCGCAAAGCCAATTCGTACAATGCGGGCACGTGCCAGCCAAGCATTGCAACGGTCATTAAGGAGAGGCCGACCACAGGATGGGTCAGCCGGTGCCCAAGGTGTGCGAGCGCGGGCGAGGTGAGAAAAGGCCCAAGCACATCTCGCGCGATCCAGTTCGGCAGCCCTTTTAGCAGCGGAATTGCCGGATCGCCGAGAAGCAACAGGGGCGGAATCACCATCACGAGCAGCATGTGTTGCAACATGTGGCTCGCGAGAAGGAAGTGGTCAAAGGTGTCAATGGGAGAAGCGAGCGCTATTTGCAGTATGGCGACGCCGCTCAGGAAACAAGCCAGGCGCCAGGGCGTAAAACGGCTGGGCATCGCCTCGTGAAGCGGGATCCAGCCTCGGATGTAAAGAAGAGCTGTCAGAACGTTGAGCGCCGTGAGGAACGGCGGAAACGACCATGACGCGAGTACTGCTTGAGCCGCAGAGGACATCGTTTAGCCTAGCGAAAATCGAAGAGCGTGGCGACCCGGGAATTTATTCGCGATTCAAGGCTCACGAGCCTCTCCGCCCTCCTCGTCGACGATCCCGGGTGCCTCGACGCCGGCTCTGACGGCCAGCGGGTATTGCCATGTCGGAATGCGCTCTTGCCATCCCACCACAAGCCCAGCGACTACTCCAAACGCAATTTGGGTGATGAGAAACCACGGCCAGTTGATCCTCTGACTGAGAAGAAGGTTGAGGTTTCCGAGAACCGCGTAGAGCACTCCGGACCAGACGACTGGAGCAAACACTCCTCCTACCAGAATCGGATGGCGGATGAGCATCGGAAGCAGGGCGCCATACAGGATTCCAAAAAGTACGCAGAACGTAAGGTGAAGAACGATTGCGACGAGCAGCAACTCAATATGGAACGCAGTGAGTTGTGCCGTGCTGAGCTGCGTTTCCGCATACACGACAGCACCGAGCAAATTCACCGGGTACCAGATGCTGGCGTGACTCACCAAACCGTAGAGCATCGCCAGGGCCGCCATGGCGACGCTGCCGGCAAGGCCGCCTTTGATGCCCGCCGAAACGGGGTAAATTTCTAAGGGCAGGCGCGCACGGTGTGGCCGGCCGGGAGATGCCGCAATATGCGCAACCTTGCGGCGCGAAGTAGCGATCACAACCCGCTCTGCGCTGACGGGAACTTGTTCAATGCGCTCGTGCGGGAAGACCTGCCGGAACCACCCAATGGAAGCCGCAAAGGCGATCAGCGCTCCGGCCCAACTGAGCTTGCCGGAGCCCACCAAACCCGCAGCAAGCAGGGCGAGTCCGAGTGCCAACAGGGCGGGCCAAAGGGTGGGCGCTGGGACCGGCACGAGTTCCGCCCCCCGGTTGTTCTCAGTGTTCATTTTTTGCTCGCATTACCAACACTCAGATCGTAGCGATTACCTTCCAACGACGTAGACCACGGTGAAAACAACGACCCATACCGCGTCCACAAAATGCCAATATATTGAAAGGACCTCACACTGCTGTCGGTGTGCGGGTTTGACCTTGCCGAATAGCGCCAGGACCAACACGATTGCCAGGGCGATCATGCCAACGGTGAGGTGGCTAGCATGAAGTCCCACAACAGAGTAATAAGTTGTACCGAAAAGATTTGTCTCGATGGTGAACTTTTGCTGGCAGATCAAATGATGCCATTCACGGCCTGCCCCCGTTAGGAAGATCGCCCCGAGGGCCAGAGTTGCGAACCAGTAGGTGCGGAAGACCCCCATTCTGCCTTCGCGGAGCGCCGTCACCGCGAGTTGAACGGTAAGACTGCTCGAAAGCAGACAAATCGTGGTGAAGATGGGGAGTGTGAGCACCTGCCTCGGCGTCGGGCCATCCATGCTCTTCCCGATGTAGAAGATGTACGCAACGACGAATATGGCGAAGATCGCTGACTCCGCCAGAATGAAGCTGAGTATTCCAACTGTTCCACGCGAAGGAAGCTCCCACTGAGCGTCAGTTATCGTGATGCCCACCGGCGTCGTATCCATCGAGTTCACCCGCCCTTTCACAAATTTAAGGTCACTCGTACTTCCAATCCGGATCTTCGGGATGCTTGATGTCCCAGAGCGGACGCCGGCTGCGCACGACCGGGATAGTGACAAAATCAAACTCTGGAGGTGGGGAACTGGTGGTCCACTCCAATGTCCATGCATCCCAGGGATCACTGCCCGGTGCAGCGCCCCGGAAGTACGAATGGATGAGATTGAACAGGAATATTAGGATCGCAACCGCTTGGAAAATGGCTCCGATTAGAATAATCAGGTTCCAGATCTCCCACCCTCGTCCGGTCTCGTAGGTGTAGATCCGGCGAGGCATCCCGAGCAGCCCCGGGATATGCATGAAATCGAAGGTGACGTGAAAACCGATCGCAAAAAGCCAGAAGTGCCACTTTCCAGCGGTTTCATTCAACATCCTGCCTGTCATCTTCGGAAACCAATAGTAGAAGGCGGCGAAAATTGTGAAGAGGATGGCACCCACTATGACGTAGTGAAAATGTGCAACGACGAAATATGAACTTCCAAGTTGCCAATCAAAGGGTGCCGCCGCCTGCATGACACCCGTCAAGCCGGCAACCAGGAACTGAAACAGGAATGCCAAACAGAAAAGCATGGGCACCGCAAAACAAATCTTTCCGCCCCACATCGTCGCCAGCCAGTTGAAAATCTTAATGCCCGTGGGGACGGCAATGGCCATCGTGGTCAAGACAAAGAACGCATTGCCGTAGGACGGCATGCCAACCGTAAACATGTGATGGGCCCACACACCCATACTTATGAAGCCAATACTCACGGTTGCCCCCACCATAGCGGGATAGCCAAATATTGTTTTTCGGGAGAATACAGGGATAATTTCTGAGGCAAATGCAAAGGCAGGAAGAGCGAGGATGTAAACTTCCGGATGGCCGAAGATCCAAAAGAAGTGCATCCAGAGAACTGCCGAGCCTCCCGCCTGCATGTCGAAGAAGTGGCCCCCCAAGTATCGGTCGATCATCAGCATGAGTTGAGCCGCCGTAAGGGGACTGATTGCCACGAGTGTGAGTCCACCGACCACGAGGTACATCCACGCAAGTAGCGGCATGCGGCCGAGCGTCATGCCGGGGCACCGCATGCATAGGATGGTCGCAACGAAGTTTACGCCGGTTGCGATGCTGCCAAAGCCTGCAAGTAAGAGAGATAACGTCCAAAAATCTGTGCTGTGACCAGACGAGAAGGCAGTTTCCGTGAGTGGGGCGTAGGCGAACCATCCCACATCGGGAGCGTTCCCCGCCTTCCAGAATCCGTCGCCGACAAAAAGGCTAGAGTAGAGGAGAATGCCGGCAAACACAGTTATCCACAAGCCGAACGAATTCAGACGCGGGAAGGCCATGTCTCTGCTTCCGATCATCAGCGGGAGGAGGTAGTTCCCAAAGCCAAAAACAATTGGAATCACCACAAAAAAAATGCCCGTCGTGCCATGCATGGTGAACAGCCGGTTGAAGACCTGAGGCGAGAGAAATGTGGCATTCGGATGCACCAGCTGGATGCGCATCAAGATCGCTTGGGCGCCCATGACAACGAGAAAGAATAGCCCGAACGCGATATACATCAGCCCGATCCTCTTGTGGTCGACGGTGGCCAGCCAGTCGTAGACTCTCGTGAGCCGTCTCTCGTGAATCGGTAAAGATATAGATTGGGACGCCATAGTTTTCTCGGTACGACGTTCAGCGAAGTGTCAGCAAGTAAGCCGTGATCTGGTCCAGCTCCTTATCCGTGAGATCCTGAGCGGGCATCAACGATCCCGGCTTAAACACACTCGGGTCTCGAATCCATCGGCGCAAATTTTCTGGCGTATTCGATACCGGACCTGCAGCCAAAGTGTCCCGGCTCATGATATGAGTGAGGTCAGGTCCAAGTTGGCCGGCGGCCCCTGTTCCAGCAATGGCGTGGCAGGCGAAACAACCCTTGTCCGTAAAGAGTGCGCCGCCCTCGGCTACAGACGGCTCGGAAACTGCCGACTGTTGCTGTTGGTGAACCCAGCGGTCGAAGTCCGCTCGGCTATCGACATACACGCGCAAGAGCATCTTGGCGTGTTGGGTCCCACAGAACTGCGCGCACTGGCCGAGATAGAGTCCTGGGTTTTGCGGATCGATCCACATCCAGTTGGGATGATTGGGAATCAAATCCGTCTTTCCTGCAAGGCGCGGGACCCAGAAGCTGTGATCGACATCCGCTGAAAGTAAGGCTATAAACGTCGGAGTGGGATATTGAGGTTCACTGACCGGCACGTGCAGTTCGTTGGAGGTCACAAACCCGAATTGCGTATACCGGTACTCCCACCAATATTGATGGCCTACTGCAGTAATCTCAATTGTTCCCTTAGGGCGCGGCGCGTCCTGGACCCGGTGAATTACTTGGGCCGCGCTCAGAAATAGCACCAGAACAGTGATCACCGGCACAACGGTCCACGCCAACTCTATCTGGTTGCTGCCGTATATTTGGGGCGGTTCGGAGTCGGCGTCATCGTCGCGCCTTTTTCGCCGGAACTTGATGACCGCATACAGCAGTAAGCTGAACACGATCATGAAGATCGTCCCCGTAACCTCAAGCACGAACAACGATAGTCGGTGGATAGAATGGGCAGGCGTGGAATCCGGCGCGAAGATATTCGTCGGGCTGATGGGCCCGTCGACCGAGTTGGCCAGAGCGACAAAGCAGGCACAAAGGACCGAAGCGGAGACCTGCACTGTTTTCCGCCACAGAGATCTCAGCACGCAGTTATGGACCCTAATATATGACACGAGACTAGCCTCACGCTGCCCGTGACCAGGAGACCCGCTGCGCTCACGAGCATCTTGCAAAGAATGAATGGTGGTACCCCCGCTCATCGCTATCCTGTGGAATTTTAAGGGAGCGCGAAAACGATCACGGCCGAAGGGCCACGGCCGCCGAAGAAGCCAGAGACAACACCGGACGTCGTCGCGACATACTGCTTGCCGCCGAGCTCATAACTGATCACCCCGCCGCCAATCGTGCCTCCGGTGTTGAAACGGTAGAGTGTCTTTCCACTGCTGGCGTCGATCGCAAGAAAGTCGTTGTTCAAATCCCCGATGAAGAGCAAGCCGCCAGAGGTTGCGGTCAAGCCTGCTACCAGCGGCGTAGACCATCGTTGGCGCCAGCGCACTGAGCCGGTGGCTGCATCAATGGAGTAGAGCCAGCCCCTCGCCTGGTCGCGTGCGTCCGGCGTGACCGAGCCACCGTAATAGTGCGCGTTCTCAGTGAATTGTGGGGGGCTGTCAAATTTCTTGAAGATGCCGCACCAGTCGACGGTCGCGACGAATAACGTATTTGTCTTGGGATTGTAGGCAGGGCCGTTCCATTCCATCCCTCCCAGCAGGCCTGGGCACACGTGCACGCCAGCTAGGGTCGGCTCTGCCTCAAGATTCTCGAGCGTCGTAATCGGCATCTCGTAAAGTACTTCGTGGCTGTCGCGGTCGAGCATGCGTAACATTCCATCCTTCCCACTAATAGTCAGAAGGTTTCGCATCTTGCCCTTCACTTGCGCATGGAAGATCGGGCCGACTTGGCTGAGGTCCGCATCGTGCGAGTCGTTGGGGACGAATTGCTTGTACCACAGCAATTTGCCCGTGCGGACATCGAGCGCAACTACCGAGCAGCTGTAAAGATTTGAGCCAGGTCGAGCCTCTGGATAGAAATCCGGTGCGGGATTAGCCACCGGCACAAAGAGCACGCCATTCTCTTCATCGAGAGACACGGGCGTCCATACTGCCGTGCCGCCGTGTTCACGAGCCCGGGGATCGCTCCAACTGTCGGCCCCCGGCTCGTTCGCGTCGGGAATCAAGTTGAAGCGCCAAACCGGCTCGCCGGTCTCCAGTTTGAACGCTCCGATCCACCCCTTCTGGCCCCAGTCAGCGCCCGCTGGACCGTAGATAATCAAGTCGCCGAAAATCAGAGGCGGCATGCTAAGGTACTGAGCTGTCTTCGCATCTGCGATTTTGTGGCTCCACAGTAACGTACCCTTGCTCATGTCCACAGCAATCAGATAGCCGTCGGCGGTCCCACGTATGACACGGCCATCCTTGAGCGCCACGCCGCGATTAGTGGGCGACAGAATGTGATCCCTGACTGGCCAGCTATAGACCCAACGTTCGCGGCAGGTGGCGGCATCGATGGCTACAATCGTCTGATCTATCGTTAGGTACATCACGCCTCCGTAGACCAGAAGCCCTGATTGCGTTGGGCCGGCCGTGTTCGCGCGATAGATGCAAACGGCGCGCAGGTTCGCAGCATTGCTGGTATTGATCTGGTGGAGATCAACAAAACGCTGACCCATATAGTCCTTGCTGGCATAGAGCCAGTTTTTCGTGTCCGAGGCTGCCCGTGACAGTTCTTGTTGGGTTGGCCCGCCAGTGGGTGTTGCGGGCACTGGCGTCGCTGCAGCCGACGCCTCTTTCGCCGCAGATAGGTTTAGTGTCATGAGATAGGCGATCACACGCTCTCGGTCCTTCGCATCCTGCAAGGTGACCGACATTGAAGTTCCCGGAACCTTTTGAGTCGATGAGGTCAGAAATGCGTCGAGCGTGCTCGCATCCCAGGTGAGCCCTGCATTCGCCATCGCGCTTGAGTATTGGTAGCCAGGCACGCTGCCCGACGTCCGGCCAACGACACCGGCCATAGTTGGACCAAATCCCTGCCCACCGACCGTCGTTGAATGGCAAGAAGCGCACTGGGTCTCAAATATTTTTTTGCCTTGCGAAACGTCATCATCCGCACGAGCGGCATTGCCGGAAAGCACCACTGCAGCGAGCACGAACAAGCCCACTACAAAGCGCATCGCATTTCTGCTCAGGCCAGAATGGGCTTCTTGATGCCTCTCTTGAGAGACGCTGTGACTGGATGGTCTCATGCTTGCAATCGAAGTTTCTGAGAGTGACGCCGATGCACCCGGAACGAATAACTCCGCATTGGCATAGCTGCCAATCTCGCACGCCAGAGAAATTTCAACTGCGTTTGGTTTTTCCCATTCCATCTCATTCTCCTGTTCGCGGTGGTTCTTGTGTCGTGGGCGCATCACTTCTCATCCCCTATTTTCCGGAGCGATATACCAGCGATGCATCTATTTCTTCAGTGTACGGAGGTGCGCAACAACGCTCTTGATCACATCGTCTGAAAGAGACGACTTGAACGCAGGCATTTTGCCTTTTCCGTTTGCGATCAGCGTGGCGAGTTCTGCGTCGGTCTTGTTCTGAATCTCTGGTGCCCGTAGGTCCTGCGCCTTCAAGCTTTTCCCTGCCGGTGTATTGCCGGACCCATCCGCTCCGTGGCAGGCACTGCATTTTGACTTGAAGGTCGCAGCGCCATCCTGTCCCCGCGCAGCTGTCGGGCAGAAAGCAATCGCTAAGACGAGTACAATCCCGCCAACCGCCGCCGAGACGTTTGAGTGCGTTCCGTTTCTCATTGAAAGTCGCTCCTTTAGATTTCGTTCTTTCTTTACTGGCTCCTCAAAAATCGAAGTTCAAGTCCATCCATGCAGGAATCAGCCTGGTGTTTAGCGTCGTACACGCTTATGGGAGAAGGAATCGAAGCGTGGAGTAGACCACCAGGTCGCCCCCTTGCGGAGTCCGGCTCGTTCCACTCCAAAGGTTGCGATGTATGTAAACCACCTGATTCCCATACTGGATCCTGCCGAACTCACCTTGATAGACGTGATACCAATAGCCCACCGTCGCTTCATAAACGTTGCGATTCGCGCCGCTGCAGGAATTTAGCGCCACTTCGTTCGTGCAGTCGGCGTAACTGACCAGAGGAGAACCGTAACCGGCAGCTGTACCAGTGGGCGACACAAATGCGTAGCGCCCTGCATACTCGTCGCCGCCATAGGTATAGAAGTCGAATCGTGTATTGGGATGATATTCAATCCCACCCATGATGTGCGCCTCTCGCAACGGGCGCATCTCTCCGGTTGTTGGATTGAGAGTGACGTCTGGCAATCCCGAAGCGCCGTAGCGTCCAATACCCTGGCCGAGTAGCCCCTCGGCTACTACGTCCACTTTGCTTCGCACGACGGGCAAAATTGCCCCGAAGCCGACTCCGTAGCCCTCGCTGGTATTGTTGTGCCCATTTGTAGTCGCCGTTGAAGCGATCCGGTCGCGGAATAGTCGGCCCAGAGCCTTGATTTCGTAGTGTCCCCAGCCAGGTTCAAAGACCACCTTCGCCAGGAGGTCGGGCGCCAAAGTAGTGGAGTTGCCGTTACTGTAGTTGGCTAGAAAGGGCAGAAGCAGGACGCCGGTGGACGCGTTCTGGCTGGTGTTCAGCCCCATGATGTTCGCAGGCACGAAAGCCGCCGAAAAGGTACTCTCCGGGTCGTCAACTTCAAACGCTGCCCAGATTCCATTGTGGAAATCCTTGGTCACACGAACCGATCTTTCGCGCACCCAGTTGAAGCCCACGACGTAACTTCCGTCGGCCGTGTTTGGAATAAACTCTGCTCGCGTCGCAAGTCCGTGCCGATTGGTCGTGAGCAATGACCACATCTGACCGGCCGTTACCGTCCATCCCGAGGGCTTCTCGATCTGCACCCAAGCTTGCCGAAGACGCGGCGTGAAAGAACTCGCCTGCACGAAGTTGGCTGTTGGTGCTGCACCTAGAAAGTCCGTTTCGTAATAACCGCTGAGCTTTGTACTTCCGGCATTGGCTTGCACCAACAGTGACAGCCGCGAATCGCGTGCCGATCCCCGGAACTCGCTCAACTTCGCGTTCGATGTTCCGTTCAGAGGAATACCTGTGTAGGTGTTCGAGATGTCGGCGTTTTCGTTCCGAGTGCGCACCAGCGCCGTGGTTTCCAGGAATCCGCCGAGAGTTAGCGCAAGCCCTTTGTAGTGAAGCGTCGTCGGCTCTTCGAGGCTCTTCACCCTGCTGTCTTGTCTCTGCAAAGACTCGTTAACGGACGCGAACGAACTCTTTACGTTCATGACTTCGGTGTCTACGTGCGCCGCGGTATCTCGTGCCACGCTGGCCTGTTCGCTCGCTTTTTCTATGGAAGCCTGCAGCAGGTTCTGTTGCTGCTGCAAGATCTGCACACTGTCTTGCAACGATTTCTCGAGCCGCTTGATTTCAGTTTGTTGCTGCTGGATTTGTGTCTGAGCTTGGTCCAACCGGCCTTGCAACGTTTCCACTTCCACTGCCAGTTCTTTCGCGGGCTTCCCGGCTTTCGTCTTTTGAGCCGCCTCGCTCGACCTTGTAGTCCGCTTGGGCGGAGCCGGTGTTTGCGCCAAGGAATCGACGGCGAACAATCCGGCCAGTGCGACTGATAACAATGCCTTCACGGTTCTTGACATCTGCTTTCTCCCGAGTGGCAAATTTCGTAACCGGCGGCCACCTCTCCGTTCGCTGCCCTCGTGATCTTGAGCATCTTCCCTCGCTCAAAAATTCCTACTTCTGTTGCTGTAGCGAGAGACAGGTCATATGCTCCTGTGATGGCAATCACAGTTCCAAACAAGAGGTACTTAAGACGTATGAGTTAGCTGCCGGACAAATGTCCGAAACTTCAGCAATTGCCGAAAGTTCCGACAGCGTATTGTTTCTTCCGCTGCATTCCGGCCTTAGCGGACGCTGCTTTTTTTCCCTTCTCCGCCTGGTTTCGCCTTCGCGAAGGCAAGTGTTAAGGTCTTCGGACCGCTGGTTCTTCCTTCTTTCCCGACCTCGTGGCGAAGATCGCTCCTTGCAGCGAAATGGCATGGAGTCTAGAATTGCAACTTCTCCAAGGTCCTGGATGCCCATCGTTGAAATTTGCTTTCCGGGCACCGACGTTTCACGCATTCATTTCTGCAGGAAACGGTGCTTAGGAGTCCTCAAGCGATTGCTCAATTATTTT
>WNFE01006548.1_pt1 | contig 14534 bp, 16 predicted proteins | sample 5400451 | NCBI WGS metagenome assembly WNFE01 (sample SAMN13153344, study PRJNA577476) | soil metagenome | isolation source: 200 cm saprolite under Douglas fir tree site 2 hole 2 | place: USA:California | collected 2015-04-18 | reverse complement strand
AGCTCGGGAAACCGCTGCACGACGTGTCACCGGAGAGCCTGCGTCGACTGGAGGCGCACTCGTGGCCGGGGAACATTCGGGAGCTGCAGCATGTCGTCGAGCGGGCCTGCGTGCTCGCGCGGGGGCGCGTGGTAGACATTGGCGCCTCAATGTTGGCGACCGCGGCAGCGATCCCACCGGCTCCTGGTGGTGCGGCGGGCGGCTTCGAGACCCTCGAAGGGCACGAGCGCGCGTACCTCCGGCAGGTGCTCGAGGCGACGGGCGGGCGCATCGAGGGACGTCGGGGCGCGGCCGCGATCCTCGATGTGCATCCGAGCACGCTGCGATCCCGGCTGCAACGGCTGGGTCTGGCGAAGCCGACGTGGCGAGACCTCGCCCCAGCTCGCTTGGGTGAATCGGGGACTCCCGCCTGACCCACGACCCGTCGAGGTTATTACGAGATGTCACGGCACGGACGCGTGGAATCGTGCGCGCGCGTGCGGTCATCCTGGTCGACGCGATGGCCCGAGAGTTGCCTCGACGCTCCATCTGGAACCGACTTCAACAAGAGAGACAACTCATGACGCATGGATGGAAGGGCGCGGTATTCGGCATGGCCGGCGCGATGCTCGTGCTAGTCGCCGGTCGGGCGAAGGTTATGGGAGCACACCCCGCGCATCGGGCACAGACCGTGAACGTCCAGATGGTTGGGGACGCGAAGGGCAACCGTTTCGTGCCGGCCAGCATCACGATCCACGTGGGCGACGTCGTCACATGGACGAACGTCAGCGGCGCACATAACGTCGTCTTCTGGCCGGACAGCATCCCGGCCGGGACGCAGACCGCCCTGCAAGGCAAGATGAGCGCGACAATGGGCCCGCTCACCGGTCCCCTGTTCGCGGCGCCCAACGCCACCTACACCGTCTCGTTCGCTGGGCTCAAAGCCGGTACCTACAAGTACTACTGCTTGCCACACCTCGCCCTGGGTATGCGAGCCCAGGTCGTCGTGCAGCCCTAGCGGCGAGAAAAGTCCGGCGTCAGTGCGCATCCATCGCTCCGCCGGCCGTCTGCTCTGGCTGGCGGCCGTGGCCTGCTGCCTCCTGGACGCGCTGTCGGGGGTAGCGGCCGGCCAGCAGGTGGCGGATTCGCCCCCACCCCGGCTGCCGCGCAACAGCTGGTACCCGGTGCCCGTCGTCTCGAGGACCGAGGTCACCGGAGTCAAGGTACAGGGCATCCTGGCGCTGCTACATCGCTTCGCGCTCGACAGCATCACCCGCCCGAGCCTGCTGTTCGTCACGGTCATCGGAACGGAAAAGCACCAGTTCGCGACGGGCGCCGGCGGTGAACTGTGGTTTCCAGGCAACCGACGCGGCGTCAGTTATCGCGTACAGTATGAGAAATCTCCCACGCCGTTCTACGGGATTGGCCCTGGAACGACGCCCGCCGCGCTCGAGCTCGTCAGCGGCCACACGTGGTCAGGCGAACTGATCCTGCAGCAGGTGCTGCGACGCGCCGAGTACGTGCAGCTCGGACTGACGATCGCGCGGCAACGCGTCCTGGCACGAGCGCCGGGCGGTTTGCTCGCTCCCGACACGCTCCCCGGCAGCACCGGGTACACCCAGGTCGGCCTCTCGGTGGGCCTCAGCCACGACAGCCGAACGAGCACGTATTACCCTCGCGGTGGAGCGCTCGCGCTGGCTCAGTTGACGGCCAACCTCCGCGCGTTCGGCAGCAGCACCAGCTTTTGGATCGGTACGCTCGACGTAAGGCGCTACCTCGCCGTGACGCCGAGCTCCGTCCTCGCAATGCAGGGCGTCCTCGAGGGTGCGTGGGGCACGGTGCCGTTCCAGCTCCTGCCCGGGTTAGGTGGCGACGGTCTGCGGGCCTACGAGGACAACCGCTGGCGTGATCGCGTGCTGGCTCGTGGGCAGGTCGAGTGGCGACAAGGGCTATTCTGGCGACTCGACGGCGTCGCGTTCGCGGCGGCAGGCGCGGTCGCCCCCTCGGTGGGCGCGCTCCGAGACTGCCCCCTGCGCACTTCCGGCGGTGTCGGCCTCCGACTTCTGATCACGCGCAAGGTCGAAGCGTACTTCCGGGGAGACTACGCGCGGAGTACCGACGGGACCTCGGCGCTGACCTTCGGCTTCAGCGAGGTCTTGTGACCTCGCCGCGAGCGTTCGTGGGCTCTGCGAGATCTCGCAGATTCGGAGTTCGCGGCGGCGGGCATGCTAGGCTACCCGCTTGCCGCTATCCCGCTCACCACTAGGCAGTTGGCATCCGGCAGGTCCCCCTCCGCTCGTTGGTCCATGGATTGCTTTTCAGAACACCGAGCAACGTTACACACCAGCTAGTTCGAGGAAGGAGGTGGTGCCCGCGTGCGGCCTAAGAGGTTAGGCATGTCGACTCGACCTCACAGCTCGCTCCGCGAGGGCGTCATCCTTGGCGCCGTTGTGGGCACCAGCATTTGGGTGTGGATCGCGCTGGTGGACGCCGTCGTGGGCGAGCCGTTCCACACGTTTGTACTGCTCGGGGGCGTGGGGCGCTTCACCACGCTGCACTTCGTTTTCTGTCTGACATACGGCGTCGTCGCCGTCAGCGTGGTACACGCGGCGGCGCGCGAGCCCAGCCTGATGGTCGGTGCGGCCTTCGCGTTTTTCTTGCTCGAGTTCGCGTTCGTGATGCTGACGGCGACCCTGTCGCAGGGGAGCCTCGGCGGGCTCGTCTGGGCCCGGATCCTTGGCGGGAACGCGGTGGGGGCTACCCTCACGCTCCTGATTCTCAGGCGACGGCATCCACTGGCCCAGGAGTTCCGGGACGGTACGGCCGAGGGGGAAGAGTGACCCTGGGGCCCTCGACGCCATGACGCGCTGCCGCCTCTGGCTGACCACTGCCGCCCTCGCCTTCGCCGGGTGTGGCGGTCCCTTTCCGCAGTCGACCCTGCGGCCACGGTCCGATTTCGGTCGCGCGATCGATCACTTGTTCACCGACATCTTCTGGTGGGCCGTGATCGTCTTCGTGCTCGTCGAGGCGCTGCTCCTCATCGCCCTCGTCCGGTTCCGCCACCGGGAGGGACGTCCGGGCCCGAAGCCGGCGCACGGGCACACCGCGCTCGAGATCGGCTGGACGCTCGCGCCCGCGGTGATCCTCGTGCTCGTGGCGGTACCCACCATGCGCACCATTCTCGCGACAGCTGGCGACGCCTCCCCTGATGCACTCAAGGTCGAGGTGATCGGACACCAGTGGTGGTGGGAGTACAAGTACCCGAGCCTCGGGATCGTGACGGCGAATGAGATGCACGTGCCGGTGGCAAAGCCGGTGCAAGTAGCGATCACCTCGGCCGACGTGATCCACTCCTTTTGGATCCCCGCGCTCGCCGGAAAGCGAGACGCGACCCCAGGGCACGTGACCCGGATCGCGTTTCGTGCCGACTCGGTGGGCGAGTACTACGGGCAGTGCGCCGAGTTTTGCGGCGTGTCGCACGCCAACATGGGGCTTCGGGTGCTCGTCGATTCGGATGCCGCATTCGAGAGGTGGGTGAAGACCGAGCAGGGCGGGCCGGCAGCGCCGGCGCCGGCGAGCCCCGCCGAGGGTGGCAAGGCCGTCTATTCGCGCAGCGCCTGCCTCGCCTGCCACACGATTCAGGGTGTATCACCCGGCGTCCTGGGTCCGAACCTCACCCATTTCGGGAGCAACACCACAATCGCCGCCGGCATGTTCCCGAACGACTCGGCGCGCCTCGCGCGCTGGATCGCCGATGCGCCGGCCCTGAAGCCCGGCTCCCTGATGCCCCGGATGCAGCCGCCGCTCTCGGACGCCGAGATCGCGGCCATCGTCGCGTATCTCCAGAGTCTGAAATGAGCGACGCCAAGGGTCTCAGTAGCTGGCTCACCACGATCGATCACAAGCGGATCGGGCTGCTCTACTTCTGGACCGCTTTCACGTTCTTCCTGATCGGCGGGCTCGAAGCCCTCGTGATCCGGGCGCAGCTCGCTCAGCCGAACGGCCATGTGGTGAGTGCCGAGACGTTCAACCAGCTGTTCACCATGCACGGCACCACGATGCTGTTCCTCGCCCTGATGCCGCTGTCGTCGGCGTTTTTCAACTACATCATCCCGTTACAGATCGGCGCCCGGGACGTGGCGTTTCCGCGGCTCAACGCCTTCAGCTACTGGGTGTTCCTCCTCGGTGGTCTGCTCCTGAACGCCAGCTGGTTCGTGGGGCCGCTGTTCCACGCCGGCACGCTGAGCGTCGCGCCTGACGGTGGCTGGTTCGCCTACGCGAACCTGACGGAGCGTCAGTTTTCCCCCGGGCCGAACATCGATTTCTACCAGCTGGGCGTCCAGATTCTCGGCATCTCGTCACTGGCGGCGGGGTTCAACTTCATCGTCACCATCCTGAACCTGCGGGCGCCCGGGATGACGATGATGCGGCTGCCCGTGTTCGCGTGGATGACGCTCGTCACCCAGTTCATCGTCATTACTGCGTTCCCGGTCCTCACCGTCGTGCTCCTGTTGCTGATGTTCGATCGTCTGTTCGGCGCGCATTTCTTCCTGGCCAGTGCGGGTGCGACGCCCCTGCTGTGGCAGCATCTCTTCTGGATTTTCGGCCACCCGGAAGTGTACATCCTGATCCTCCCGGCGATGGGAGTCGTGTCGGAGGTGCTGCCGACGTTCGCGCGCAAGCCCCTGTTCGGCTACACCGTCGTCGTGTATTCGGGAGTGCTGATCGGGTTCATGGGTTGGGGGGTGTGGAGCCACCACATGTTCGCGGTGGGCCTCGGTCCCATCGCGGACTCGGCGTTCGCGGCGACCACCATGCTCATCGCGATTCCCACCGGGGTGAAGATCTTCAACTGGATCGCGACCCTGTGGGGCGGGGACATCCGCGGCACGACCGCGCTGTACTTCGCGGTCGGCTTCATCGCGATGTTCATCATCGGCGGCCTGTCGGGCGTCTCGCACGCGTCGCCGCCGGCGGATCTGCAGCAAACGGACACCTACTACGTGGTGGCGCACTTCCACTACGTGCTGTTCGGCGGCAGCGTCCTGGGCCTGTTCGCCGGCATCTACTATTGGTGGCCGAAGATGACGGGCCGGCTCTTGAACGAGCCCCTGGGCAAGTGGCACTTCTGGCTGCAGCTCGTCGGGATGAACCTCGCGTTCTTTCCGATGCACTTGATCGGCCTCCTCGGCATGCCGCGTCGCGTCTACACCTATGCCCCCGAGCTCGGCGTGGGCGCCCTGAATCTCGTCTCCACGATCGGGGCGTTCCTCATCGCCGTATCGATTCTGGTGTTCCTCTTCAACGTGTGGCGCAGCGCGCGGCATGGGCAGATCGCACCGAACGATCCGTGGGGCGGCGCGACGCTCGAGTGGAGCATCCCCTCACCGCCGCCCGCCTACAACTTCTCGGTCATTCCCACGGTTACGAGCCGGATGCCGCGGTGGAAGACGGAACGCCACGAGCCGATGCAGGATCCCCCGGCTGCACCGCCCGCGCCGATCCACCTCCCCGGAGGATCGCGGTGGCCGCTGGTGGCGGCGTGCGGGCTGCCGGTAATGGCGCTCTCGGTCCTGACGCACACGCTGTGGGTGGTGTTCCTGGGGGCCGCGATCCTGCTCTTCGCCATCTACCGCTGGGCCTTCGAGCCCTTGGAGGGCTGAGCCATGACACACGCCGCCCCATCCCCCGCCATGGCGCACCCGACCAGCACGGGAATCGACAATCGCAAGATGGCCTTCTGGGCCTTCATCGGCTCGGAGTGCCTGCTGTTCGGCTCGCTCATTTCCACCTATCTGGTCTATAAAGGAAAGAGTGTCGTCGGACCGTACCCCCACGACATCCTCAACATCCCCCTGACCTCAGGTAGCACCTTCGACCTGCTGATGTCGAGTCTGATGATGGTGCTCGCGCTCGCAGCGGTCGAGCGCGGCGACATGAAATGGGGGAAGATCTGGTTGTTCTCGACCGCCTTGCTCGGGCTCGTGTTTCTGGGCGCGCAGGTCATGGAGTTCACCGAATTCGTGCACAAGGGGCTTACGATCTCCACGAACCTGTTCGGCTGCACCTTCTTCGTGCTGACGGGAACCCATGGCGCGCACGTCGCGGTCGGAGTGCTGTGGCTCTTGACCCTGTGGGTACGCGCCCTGCAAGGGAAGCTGGGACCGGCGAATGTGACGACGGTCGAAATCACGGGGCTGTACTGGCACTTCGTGGACGTCGTCTGGATCGTGATCTTTACCGTGGTTTACCTCATCCAATGACCGAACAATCGCATCCCACGGCCGGGGCCTACCTGCGGGTTGGCGCGGTGCTCGTGATCCTCACGGTGCTCGAGGTGGGCGTGTTTTACGTGCCGGTGTTTCGTGCGGTACTCGTGCCGGTGCTGCTGGTGCTCTCGGCGGCCAAGTTCACTCTCGTGGTGATGTTCTACATGCACCTGAAGGCCGACAGCAAGTTATTGACCTTCCTGTTCGGCGCTCCCCTGCTGCTTGCGGTCGGCGTGATGGTCGCCCTGCTATTCCTCTTCTTGGGTGCCCTGACGCTCCGGGGTGCTGCGGGCGCCGGGTGATGCTCCCGGCGCTTCCCGTGCCGCCCTGGCAGCAGTGGGACCTGCATCCGAGCGTCGTCATCGGGCTCGCCGTGCTGGGTGGGCTCTATGTGTATTGGGGTGGGCTCAGGGCTCCGCGTCGCCGCGTGGTGTCGTTCGCCGCGGCGCTGGCGGTGCTATGCCTCGCGCTCAACGGTCCGCTCCACAACCTCTCGGACACCTATCTCTTCAGCGCCCACATGGTGCAGCACCTGGTGCTGACGCTCGTGTTCCCGCCGCTGCTGCTCTATGGAGCGCCCGCGTCGGTGGTCCGGCCGCTGCTGCCGCCTCGCTCGGTGTTCCGGTTCGCGCGCTGGGCCACGCGCCCGCTCGCCGCCGGCGTGCTATTCTCCGCGCCGATCACCCTGTGGCACTTCCCGCAATTCTACCAGGCGGCGCTCGAGCGTCATCCGCTGCACATCGTGCAGCACCTCGTCTTCATCGCCACCGCGGTGATCATGTGGTGGCCAGTGCTCTCGCCTGTGCCGGAGCTGCCCCGAGCAAGCTACCCGGCCCAGCTCATGTATCTCTTCTTGCTCGGCATTCCCATGTCGCTTGCCGGCGCGATGATCACCCTCGCGGAGCGGGTGCTCTACCCCTTCTACTCGGTGGCGCCGCGCGTGTGGGCCTGACGCCGCTCGCGGACCAACAGCTCGGCGGTCTGCTCATGTGGGTGGTGGGGACGATCTACCTGTGGGCGGCGACGAGGGTGGTATGGTTCCGATGGAGCGCCCGGGAAGAATCCGGCGATGCGGAACGAGCGGTGCCGCTGCAGGCCTATTAGTCATCGTCCGTGCCTCCGAGCGGATGCAGCTTGAGCGTCGCCGCGATCTTGGGGTGCACCCGCCACAGGTAGTAGCCCATCCCGTACGCCGCGATCGCGTTGCCGATCGCCACGTTCCACCAGGCGAGTGAGCCGAGCAGCGGCTGCGCGAGGACTGCCACGGTGACGTAGAACCCAAACTCGAAGATTGCGAAGAACACGACGACTGGATAGAAGGTGTGAGGGGTGATCTCCACCTCGGCAGCCAGCACCGCGGCGATGGTCCCCACGACGATGAACGCGCTGACGTGAATCATCGTGTAGCCGATGATGCGGGAGTACTCGATCACGACCTGCGAGGGGTCGTGCGCCCCCCAGAACACGGCGGAGCCGAGCATGGCCGGTGTGAAGAACGGCCGGCCGGCGATCACGTCGACGACCAGGAACCAGAGCGCGACTGCCGCGGCGCCGATCAGGCCGGCGATGAAGCCTTCGCGCAGGACCCGCGTGAGCTGCATAGTCAGTCCTCCTCGCTTCCGCTCTGGCGCAAGTATGGCGCCAGTGGCGCGTGGGAAAGGTGGCCGCCTCGGTGCGGGATGAGTCTGCGACCCGCCGAGTTTCCGCGAGATGTCACGGCGCGCGAGCATCGACCGGCGCCTGCGTCGGTGCGGTGGCCCGCGTATTGCTCACCTCTGGCCGCGACCTTCACTTTGGGGGGTACGTCGGAGCACATCTGGTAGCGTTCCTCGAGCTCACGAAGCCGCGCATCACGCAGCTGGTGCTGCTCACCGCCGCCGCCGGATTCTATCTCGGCTCGCGCGGCGGGGTGGACGTCGGGTTGCTGGTACGGACGCTCATCGGGGTCGCGCTGGTGGCGGCGGGGACCAACGCCTTCAACCAGGTGCGGGAGCGGGACGTCGACGCGCGCATGCGGCGCACCGAGCGGCGGCCCCTGCCGTCGGGACGCCTCACCCCGCGCGCCGCCGGCCTGTTCGCCGGGGTCATCTCGGTCGCCGGCGTCCTCTATCTGGCGCTTGCGGTGAACCTGCTCACCGCCGGCCTCGCGGCGCTGACGCTCGCGAGCTACGTGCTGCTCTACACCCCGCTCAAGCGGAAGACGACACTCAATACGCTGATCGGGGCGGTGCCCGGGGCGCTACCCATCGTGGGCGGCTGGACGGCGGCCGGCGGCGCGATCGGACCGGCCGTCGCGGCCCTGTTTTGGATCCTGTTCCTGTGGCAGCTGCCCCATTTCCTCGCGCTCGCCTGGATCTACCGGGAGGATTACCGGCGCGGCGGCCTCGCGATGCTGTCGGTCGCGGACCCCGACGGGCGTCACACGGGTCGCATGGTATTGCTCTACGCCCTGGCGCTTCTGCCGGTGAGCCTGTTGCCGACCCTGCTGGGCGTGACGGGCGCCCTGCTGGGCGTGACGGGCGCCTGGTACTTCTTCGGGGCGCTGGCCCTCGGCGTCGCGTATACGGGCGTGTCCGTCGCGATGACCAGCGCCGTCACCACGGCCCGCGCCTGGCGCGTGTTCCTGGTCTCGATCGTCTACCTGCCCGCTTTGCTTACGCTCCTGGTCGTAGACAAAGCCGCGCTCTGAGATCATTTGGGCCGGCGTTCGCCGCCCGCGACCTGTCGTCTTCCCGCGAGATATCACGGGGCACGAGCGTCTACAAGCACCCCGTGGGAGCCACCCCCACCGCCGCAACGTCGCTCCTGGCGCCCATTTGCGGTGACGCTGCCCGACGGCGATGCGATGGCCCGCGGGTTGCGAATCCTGATGCTCGCCATGAAGTCTCCGCACCCAGGTAGCGAGCGCCTCAGGCCTGCTGATCGGCGCGCTACCTGGCGCGGCGCTCGCCCAGTCGTCATCCGGCCTCACGTTCCGCGACGCCTTGGCCATCACGCGACAGCGCAACGAGCGGTGGCGCGCCGCCGATGCGAGCGTGTTGCGTGCCGAGGCGGTTCGCGGCGAGCAGCTCGCGCTGTACTGGCCGACGGTAAGCGTGAGCGGTGCGTACGCACACCTGAACGACCGCCTGTTCGTGAACCTCGGGAGTCTCGGAACAGCGACGGTGCTCCAGAACGATCCTGCCAAGGTGACTATCTCTGCGCGGTGGACCGTGTTCGCGGGCGGGCGCATCGTCGCCGCTAATCGGGCCGGGGAGGCGGGCCTGACGGCGGCCGGCCAGGAACGCCGCGCCACGCAGCAGGCCATCACGACGGAGCTCGTCGACCGCTACTTCAGGCGGCGGCTCGCGGCCGACGTGCTCGAGGTGCGGCGCCAGGCACTGGCTACTCTCGATCGGCACTTGGAGGACGCTCACCGTCTCAGGGCGGCGGGACAGATCGCTCGAACCGAGGAGCTGCGGGCGGAAGTGGCTCACGCGGAGGCGGATCGCGACTACAAGAAGGCTCGGCGCGACGTCGACCTGGCGACGGCGGCGCTGCGCGCCACGCTGGCGATCGACGACGATGTCGTCCCGACGACGCCCCTGGCGCCAGTCGACAGCCTGGAGCCGCGCGAGGCCTTCTGGGGTGCCGCAGATAGCGGTAATCCTGGTCTCGCCCGTCTGGAGGCTCTCCGGGAGCAGGCCCGTCAGGGCACGCGCGCCGTGCGCGCCGAGTACCTGCCGGCGGTGAGCCTCTTCGGGCAGCAAGAGCTGCTTCAGAACCACCTCAACTCTACGACCGATCCGAACTGGATCGTCGGAGTCGCGGTGCGGTGGGATCTGTTCGACGGATTCGGCCGCGAGCACCGGGTCCGCGCAGCGCGACGGCTCGAGGAGGCGATCGGCTTCGAGCGCGAGAGCGCCCGCCGTGACGTCCGCACGCTGGTCGAGGCTCGCTACGACGACTATCGGTCGGCGGTCGAGCAGCACACGTCGCTCGAGACGTCGCTCGCGCTTGCGCAGGAGAGTCTGCGCGCGGAGTCCCGGGCGTTCGCGGCGGGCGTTGGGACGTCGCTCGCGGTGGTCGACGCGGAGCTTGCGTTGTCGCGAATCGAGGTGGGTCGGCTCACCGCGATCTACGACATGGACGTGGCGCTCGCGCGGCTGCTGGAGGCGAGCGGCAAAAGCGATCGCATTCTGGACTATTTGGATTGGGCGAACGGAGGGACCTCGCGATGAGGGCTCACAATCTGGGTTGGCTGCTGCTGGTCGCCGCGTGCGGCAGCGGCGAGGTCATTCAGGGCGAGACGGATGCGGCCCACGTCTCCGTCGCGGCGAAGGTCTCCGGTCGCGTGGACTCCCTGTATGTGCGCGAAGGCGACATGGTCCGGCACGGCCAGGTTGTGGCCACGCTCGACGGCCCGGAGATCCGGGCGCGCGCTGTGCAGGCGCAGGCGGCACGCGATGCCGCCAAGGCGCAGGCGGACAAGGCGCGCAACGGTTCGCGCGAAGAAGACATCCGGGCGGCGCGGAGCAACTACCAGCGAGCCGTGGCGGCCGCGACGATTGCCGAGACGACGTTCGCTCGGCTCGACCGGCTGCAGGGCGAGGGCGTGGTGGCGACGCAGCGGCGAGACGAGGCCGAAGCGAGCTTCCGCGCCGCCCGTGATGGCGCGGAAGCAGCCCGGGCGCAATACGAGGTCGCGCTGGCGGGCATGCGCGCGGAGGACCGGGCGGCCGTGACCGCCGAGCTGCGGCGCGCCGACGGCGCCGTCCGCGAAGTATCGAGCTACGTGGACGAGAACACACTGCGGTCCCCGCTCGACGGTCAAGTCATGGTGAAAGTCGTCGAGCAGGGCGAGCTGGTATCACCCGGCCTACCGCTCCTCACCATCGTGGATCTCTCCGACCAGTGGATCACGGTGAACCTTCGTGAGGACCGCCTGGCCGGGCTGCGGGTCGGCGACAAGCTCAGCGCGACCATCCCGGCGGTGGATGATGAGCGCCGGCAGTTCACCGTCTACTACATCTCCCCGCTCGGATCGTTCGCGACGTGGCGCGCCACGCGCGAAGCGGGCGGGTTCGATGTGCGCACCTTCGAGGTGCGCGCCCGCCCAACGCAACCGATCGAGGGTCTCCGCCCCGGGATGACCGCCTTGATCGAGTGGCTCGGGCTGCGGCGGCGGCCCCAGGTTGCCGCGCGATGAGGTCGCTCGCAAGCGTCGTGCGCCGGGAAGCGACTCGGCTTCGTCGACTTCCGGCGCTGTGGGCGCTCCTCCTGCCCATCCCCGTCGCCGGGACACTGCTGCTCATCGGCGTGCTGAACTCTGAGGTCGCTCGGGAGCTGCCGGTCGCTGTCCTCGATCTCGATCACACCCCGGCCGCACAGACCGCCACGCGCTGGCTCGAGGCGACGCGGAGCGCCCGCATCACGGCCCACATCGACGACCTTGGGGCAGCTCGCGCTCTGCTGCTCGAAGGCGCCGTCTACGCGGTGCTGGTCGTTCCCCGGCACTTCGAGCGCGACCTGCTGCGCGGACGCTCGCCGCACGTCACGCTGCTGTACAACGAGCAGTCCATGACTGCCGGGAATCTCATCGTGGGGGACGTCATGCGAGCGGCGAGCGCGGGCGCAACGGCGCTGGCTATCCGCCGACAGGAGGCAGCCGGTCGCACCGCGGCTGCCGCGGCCGCCGAGGTAGCCCCGATAGTCGTCGATACGCACGTGCTGTTCAATCCGGGGGTGAATTATGCCCGCGCGCTCGGCCTGCTCCTCATCGGCGCCGTGCTGCAGGTCGCTATCGGAGTGACAACGGTGTACGCCATCGGGCGAGAGCTCGCCGACGCAACGGTCAAGGAGTGGGTCGCCGTCGCTGGGGGATCGCCGGTAATCGCATGGGTCGGCAAGCTGGTCCCGTACGCCGTGTTCGACTGCCTCCTCGTGCTCACGCTCGTGGGGACCTATGCCGCCTGGTTCCAGATGCCGGTACGGGGCCAGGCATGGCTCATGGCGTTGGGCTGCGTGGTGTTCGTAGTTGCCTGTCAGGCACTCGCGGTGCTGCTCATCGTCCTCACCGCCAACCTGGGGTCGGCGCTGGGTGCGGCTTCAGTCCTCTTCGGGCCGGCAGCGGCGTTCAGCGGGGTGAGCTTTCCGCTGAGCGGCATGCCCGCGCTCGCGCGCGGGTGGGCCGAGGCGTTGCCGCTGACCCACGTGATGGCGCTGCTGCGCGCGGAGATCGTGGTCGGGGCGCCGCCCGGCGTCGCCGTCGCTCAGTTGTTGGCACTCAGCGTCATCGCCGTAATCGCACTGCTGCTCGCCAGCCGGCGGATGGGCCGGGTGCTGCGTGAGCCTGCGCTCTGGGCACGGACATGACAGCGCTGCTGCGCTGCTTTCGCGCGACCTTGCGCCAGATCGCCCGCGAACGCGAGGTGTTCACGGTGCTCGTCGGGGCGACGGTCATCTACGGGCTGTTCTATCCGACGCCGTACCTCCGCCAGTTGCTGCGCAAGGTGCCGGTCATGGTGGTCGATCGGGACCAGACACCTTTGAGCCGCCAGCTCGCGCGGTGGCTGGACGCGAGCGAGGGCGTAGCGATCAGCGGGCGGACCAACGATCTCGACGCGGCACAGGATGCGGTGCGCGCGGGCAGCGCCGGGGGCGTCGTGCTGATCCCCAAGGATTTCCAGAAGAAGGTGCTGCGGGGTGAGCCTGCTTATGTGGGGGCCTATGCCGACGCGAGCTATCTGCTCGTCTACCGGACGGTGACCGGCGCGGTCAACGGCGTCGCCGGTACGTTGTCGGCCGGCGTGACTGTGCGCCGACTGCAAGCCGGCGGGGCGACCTACGCCGAGGCAGTGACGCGGCGGCAGCCCGTCGCCGTGGCAGGCTGGCCGTTGTTCAATCCGATTGCCGGGTACGCGACCTTCATCGTGCCCGCCGTCTTTATCCTGATCCTGCAACAGACCATGCTCATCGGGATCGGTACGCTTCGCGTGGCCGAGCGCCACACGGGCGCGGACGCCGCTGAGCCCGTCTGGGCGGTGCTCGGCGGCAAGGTCGCGGCGCTCACGCTGATCTACCTCCTGCACGCTGCCTATCTGTTCGTCGTTGTGTTCCGGATTTACGGGCTGCCGATGCGGGCGAGCCCGGGCGCCGTTGTCGCGTTCCTCGTTCCGTTCATCGCCGCTACCACACTCCTCGCCCTGATCGTCGCAGAACTGTTCGAGCGGCCCGAGACCTCGACGATCGCGCTGGTGGCGACCTCCATTCCCGCACTGTTCCTGTCGGGGGCGAGCTTCCCCGTGGACGCGCAGGCAACGTGGGTCCGGGCGTTGTCCGTGGTGCTGCCGAGCACGTTCGGGATCCGCGGGTTTCTCCAGCTCGGCGAGATGGGCGCTCAGCTTGGCGAGGCATGGCGATCGTGGGGCGCCCTCTGGTTGCAAGTCGCGGTCTACGGGGGGGGAGCGTGGTTCGTGATTCGGCGGCGGCGACTCGCGGTCGCGCGTTCCCTCAGTTCATGATGACGGTGTGCGACCTCAATCGGGGGTGCTATGACCACAATCTCGAAGGACAACAAGCTTCTCACCCTGATCAACGTCTTTACCGTCGAACCTGCTAAACAGCAAGAGCTCGTTACCCTGCTCATACATGCTACCGAGTCCTCAGTCCGTTATGCTGCGGGCTTTATTTCCGCAAGCCTCCACCGCAGTCTCGACGGCACAAGGGTCGCAATGTACGCGCAGTGGCGCAGTGTCGATGATTACCAAGCGATGCGCAACAATCCTACCGCTTCACCTTACATGCAGCAGGCAGTCGCGCTCGCGCAGTTTGAGCTGGGAATGTATGAGGTCGTCGAGACCTTTTCGCCAGCAGTCGCCTAACATCATTAAGACGTAACCGGTCTGACGCCTTCCGACCTCGCAGACCGGCGGGGTGAAGCCCACGATCTGTCGAGTTCTCGCGGGATATCACAGCGCGCGCACGTCGGACGGCTTCGCCCGCGCGCCGGCCTGCCGCCATAACATCACGTCTGACGCCCACTTGCTGCGCTGCGGGCCGCCTGCGATCCGGTGGTCCGCGTGTTGCCACGTGAGTTGGCTAGGCGGGATCGATACGGATGCTCCAACGGGTTCCTGTTTGTCAACCGAGAAAAGTCAGCTCCGCGAAGGTGGCGAGCTGACGAGGATGACCCAATGCGTTTAGGCACAGCGATCATGAGTATCATCGCGCTCGCGGCGCTCGCGGGTTGCGGCTCAAACTCGTCCGGCCCGTACGGGGGCGGCGGTGGCGGCGGGGGCGGGGGTG
>WNFE01002127.1_pt1 | contig 14535 bp, 10 predicted proteins | sample 5400451 | NCBI WGS metagenome assembly WNFE01 (sample SAMN13153344, study PRJNA577476) | soil metagenome | isolation source: 200 cm saprolite under Douglas fir tree site 2 hole 2 | place: USA:California | collected 2015-04-18 | reverse complement strand
TCCGGTCCCACCTGGAAAAGGAGGGACACCGAGTCCAGCAGGCCTTCGACGGCAGGCAGGCGCTCGCAGCCGCGGACCGCGCCCGCCCGGACCTCGTGATCCTCGACTGGATGCTCCCCGGCCTCGACGGCCTCGCCGTCTGCCGCGAGCTGCGGCGCAAGCACCTGATGCCGATTCTCATGCTCACCGCGCGCGGCGACGTGGCCGACCGGGTGACCGGGCTGCAGGTGGGGGCCGACGACTACCTCGGCAAGCCGTTCTCGATTGTCGAGCTCTCTGCCCGCGTGGCTTCGCTGCTCCGGCGCGTGGCCCTCGACAGCGCCGCGGTCAGCTCCGACAGCTCGCAGCCGATCGCATTCGGCCCGCTCGTCCTCGACCCTGTGGGTCACCGCGCCACGCTCTCCGGCTCCGCGCTCGACCTCAGCCGGCGCGAGATGGACCTGCTCGAGCTGCTGCTGCAGCATCCCGGCCGCACTTTCTCGCGCGAATTCCTCCTCGAGCGTTTGTGGGGTGCGGATTTTGACGGGCTCGATCGGGCGGTCGACACCCAGATCGTGCGTCTACGCCGCAAGCTGGGCGAGATTGGCGATTGCATCGAAACGGTGTGGGGCGTCGGCTACAGGTTTCGGCCAGAGTTGCACGAACTGACATAGATTCGACACAACGCCCGATCAAGCTCACGAGGTTATGAAATTGGTTGACACCATCATCGATGCCAAGGGCGTCTGGAAGCGTTACGACGCCGGTAAGCACAAGATCGAAGCGCTGCGCGGTCTCGACCTCATGGTGGGTCGCGGCGAAGTGGTCGCCATCATGGGACCAAGCGGCTGCGGCAAGACCACGCTCCTCAACTGCCTGAGCGGCCTCGACGTGATCGACGAGGGCACGATCAAGATCGCCGGTCGCGACCTGAAGGACCTCACTGACAACCAGCGCACCGACTTCCGCGCCCGCGAGATGGGTTTCGTGTTCCAGACCTACAACCTGCTGCCGGTGCTGACCGGAATCGAGAACGTCGAGCTGCCAATGCTGGTCGGCGGAGTCAAGCCCTCGGAGGCGCGCAAGCGCGCGCAGGAAGCGATCGAGATGGTGGGTGTGGGCGAATGGGCGCGCCATCGGCCGGCGGAGATGAGCGGCGGGCAGCGTCAGCGGTTCACGATCGCGCGGGCGCTGTCGACCAGACCCGCCATCGTCTGGGCCGACGAGCCCACGGGCGCCCTCGACACGGAAACCAGCGCCGGGATCATGGACCTGATGGTCCAGCTCAACCGCCAGAACGCGCAGACCTTCGTGTGGGTCACGCACGCCGAGGAGGTCGGGGCTCTCGCGCAGCGCCTGATTCGCATGCGCGACGGCCAGATCGTCTCCGATTCCAAGCCGGCCGTCACCAGCGATGCGGCGCCGCAGCTCGATGGCTCGAATCCGGCCGTGGATGCCGCCATCTCGAGGACGGATTGACCTCGTTCTTCGGCATCCCACCGATCACGCTGGCCGGCTGGATGGCGGCGGCGGTGTCGGTGGTGCTGGCCGGCCTGCTTCTGTTCGCGGTGCTGAACCGCGTCCTTTTGAAGATGGCGCTGCGCAACATCCCGCGGCGGCGAGCGCAGACGGTCCTGATCCTCTTCGGGCTCATGCTGGCGACGCTGATCATCACCGCGTCGCTTTCGGTGGGCGACACGCTGAGTTTTTCGCTGCAGGCGATCCAGCTGCGGCAGATCGGTGGCATCGACGAAGCGTTCACCCGTCACCAGGCCTTCGGGTACGTACAGGGCGCATCGACGGCCGACACCGAATTCTTCAGCGACGCTCAGGCCGCCGACGTCATCGCGCGGAGCAAGAAGGACCAGAACGTGGCCGCGGCTACCGGTGTCATCGCGGCCTCCGGGTCGATGATCGACACCACCACGAGCCAGTCGTCATCTGAAAACGTGGCTGTGTTCGGCGTCCCAGCCGATTTCGGCAAGGTCTGGGGAACGCTGCGCAGCCGGTCTGGTGGGAACCTCGACGTGGCCGCCCTCGCTCTCAATGAGGTGTACATCGGGATCCAGCTCGGCGACACGCTGAACGCCCACAGGGGCGACACCCTGCAGCTCTATGTGGACGGGCATCTCATGCAGGTCATCGTTCGCGATGTCCTCGACACCGAGGTCAACCCGAGCATCGCCAATCACGGCCCCGTCGTCAACTCGGTGCTGATGCCGCTCGACGCCATGCGCGCCGTGATGCAGCGCCCCGGCGGCTACAACCTCATCTTCGTCCACAATCGCGGCGCGGGCGGGTTCGACGACCTCGGCCCCGGCGGCGCCACAGGTGACGAGGTCACCAAGCATTTCCGGGTCGAGTTCACCGACCCGCAGGCCGCCGCCGCTCTGTGGGCATACGTGAGCACGCCGGCGATCAAGGCCCAGGTCAAGAAGATCCACGACCAGGCGAACTTCCTCGACCCCTCCAAGGACCTGAGCCAGCAGCTGCTCACAGAGTTGAACCAGCCGGCGGTCACGGACGAGTTCAAGGCGCTGGCCGGGAACAGGTTCGTCGACCGCATCATGGGCGACGCGGTGGCCGCCTCAGCGGCCGCATCGGGCGGGCCGGAGGCCGCGCGCACGGCCCAGGACAACCTCATCCTTTTGGTCGGAGTCCTGCAGGTCGACAGCACCGCCGCCGCCGAGCTGAAAGCACTCCTGAGCCGGCCGGAGATCCAGGGCCCGCTGAGCTTGCTCGCAGCGACGCTGCCCGCAGGCGATCCGGTGGGGACGACGATCGCGGAGCTGTTCGCTGAGGTTCAGCGTCCGGAGCTGACGGCCAAGTTCAAGGCCGCAGTCAGCAGCCCAGACCTGCAGACGCAGCTGGCCCAGGCCATCGCGGTGCTCGACCCTGCAGAGCTGGCCGGCTACAAGGACATCGCCGGCCGCCTCGACCTCTACAACTACTCGGCCTACAAAGCGGACGCTGTCACGTTTGCCCAGACCGGCGGCCTGTTCATCACCGCCGCGCTGCTTGGAGTCAGCTTCTTCTCGATCGCTGTCGGCGTGCTCCTGATCTTCTTGATCTTCGTGATGCTCGCGGCCGAGCGGCGCGCGGAGATGGGCATGAGCCGAGCGGTCGGCCTCAAGCGCCGGCACCTGACCCAGATGTTCCTGTTCGAAGGGACCGCCTACACGCTCGCGGCGAGCGTGGTCGGCGTAGTCCTCGGCGTGGGCGTCGCCGCGCTGATGATCCGGGTGCTCTCGAGCATCTTCAGCGGCTTCTACAAGGGCATCACGCTGCAGTTCCACTTCGAGTGGACAAGCCTCGTGATCTCCGTTTGCCTCGGCATCCTGCTCACGTTCATCGTCGTCGCCTTCTCCGCGTACCGCGTGAGCCGCCTCAACATCGTGGCCGCGATCCGCGACCTCGACGAAACAGAGCAGCGCGACGCCGGCATGCGCACCATGTTCGTGGCACCGTTCAAGGTCGCCTGGGCCGCGATCAACCAGTTGCGTTTCGGCCACCCGCTCGTGTTCCTCAACGGTTCCACGCTGGGCACCCTCGGCGCGATCCGGTCGTTCTGGTGGGGGCTGTTCAGGCGCGGCCCGCTGACCATCCTCCTTGGCGCTGGCCTCGTCGCGCTGACGCTCGGGGACAACGCGCCGCTGGCCCACGGCGAGGTCTGGTATTCAGCGGGCGTTTCGCTCGTGATCATCGGCACCGGCCTGCTCGTGCGCTGGATCCTGGCCCTCGCCCGCGTACGCGCGCTGGTGGCCGCGCGCGCCGGCTTCACCCTGGCAGCGCTGGGCCTGCTCTTGTACTGGGGCCGCCCGTTCGGCCGGGTGGAGAAGCTCCTCCATCTCGAGGACCAGCTGCAGACAAAGCAGCTGTTGGGTGGACCCGAGGTGTTCATCCTCTCAGCGCTCATGACGCTGCTGGGCGCGATCTGGCTCGTGATGTACAACAGCGACCTGCTGATCGGAGCCGTCATGTTCTTCACCGGCCGGATCAGCGGCCTCGCCGCCGTCACACGGACCAGCATGTCCTACCCGATGTCGACCAAGTTCCGCACCGGGATGGCGGTGGCGATGTTCGCGATCGTCACTTTCATCATCGTGTACATGTCCGTCTTCAAGGACGTCCTGGTCCAGAACTTCGCGCAGGTCGACGCGGTGTCCGGCGGGTGGCAGATCGCGGCCGGCACTCCCGACAACAACTTCAACCAGACGGACAAGACGACCTTCCCGCCCGACGTTGCCACCCTGGTCCAGGCGAACCCCAACGTTGCCGCCGAGCTCAAGGGTGTGGGCTGGGAGAACCAGTCGGTCGGGGTCCAGCTGCAGCAGATCAAGGCGGACGGCTCCGTCTTCAAGGCGCAAAAAGACAGCGGCTACGCGCTGCACGTCGTCGACGACGGCTATCTGTCAGCGACCGGGTATTCGCTGCAACTGCGTGCGGCCGGCTATTCGTCCGACCGCGCCGTTTGGGACGCCGTCCGCGACCACTCCGGCTACGCAGTCATCAACGCTTCGAGTCTCGACGCCAGGACGGGCGCCCCGGCCGACATCGTGGGGATCAAGCCGACCGACTCGACCTTCCAGCCCTTCCAGGTGCGCGCGCCGGCATTCCGCCAGAACGGCAGCAGTACGTGGACGCTGACCGTGATCGGGTTCATGAGGTCCAACGCCCTGTGGGGCGGTGTTTATGTGTCGACCGGGACGGCGATGGGAAGCGGTCTGTTCGCGTCGACCTCCGCCACGACCGCGCCCGCAGGCGGGCAGCCGGGCTCGAGTTTGCCGACCGGCCTCCGGCCGCTCACACCCACCGGCTACTACTTCGCGGTCAAGCCGGGGGTGGACGTGAGCACGGCGCGACTCGATCTCGGTCGCATGCTGGTGAAGGACCAGCTCGAGCCCGTGATCGTCGCCGACCAGCTCGCACAGCAGCTGAGCGGCATCCTCACCCTGCTCAACCTGGTCACCGGATTCCTCGCGCTTGGGCTCATCGTCGGCATCGCCGGCCTCGGCGTGATCAGCACACGTGCAGTGGTGGAGCGATGGCAGCAGATCGGCATGCTGCGCGCCCTTGGCTACCGGCGCTCGCTCGTGCAGCGATCGTTCCTGATGGAGTCGAGCCTGATCGCGATCCTCGGCCTCATCATCGGAGCGCTCGTGGGTGTGTGGCAGTCGTACAGGTTCTTCGTCATCGACAAGAACTTCGGCACCGTCATCTTCAACGTGCCGGTTGTGCAGGTCACGCTCATCCTCGTCGGCGCCTACCTGGCGACGCTCGTCACCACGTATCTGCCGGCGCGATCCGCTTCGAGGGTCGCCCCGGCCGAGGCACTGCGTTACGAGTAGAGGCCCCTCATGCTGGTCTGGAAGACTCGATCTGCCAGACCGCCGCTGACATGCCGGCGATCAGCTCCCAGCCGGCCGCTCCTCCGAGGCCGTCCGTCATGACGACGAGCACGTAAGCGCCGTTGGGCCCTGTCGTCACCAGCGCCGCGTCGTTCTCCGCGGCGTCGATGGCGCCGGTCTTGTGAACCACGGTCGTTCCGGCGGGAACACCGGCGGGCACGCCTGCCTCGGTGGTGGTGCCGGTCAGGAGCGGATAGAGCCACGCCTGAGCGGAGGCGCCACCCAGCCTGCCGTCCGCCTCGGCCGTCCAGAGCACGGCCAGGTCGGCGGCGGTCGTCGTGTTGACATCGAAGAATGCCGAGTCTGTGGTGCCTACCGAGGCCGCCCATGCGTTCAGCGCGTCCGCGCCGCCGAGGTCGCGCACGAGCATGTGGCCGGCGGTGTTGTCGGATTGCTGAGCGGCCCGCGACGCCAGCTCGTTTCGGGTCAGACAGACGCCCGGCGCGTAGTCGTCAAACCAGCCGGCCTCGTAGTCGGAATCCTGATAGCAGACCAGCCCGTTGGGATCGGTGTTGCCGGAGGCGACGTTCTGCGCCTCCATCATCAGCGCGACCAGCTTGTAGGTGCTGGCGGCGCTGAAGACCGCGCCTCCGTCGAGCGACCAGCTCAGGGGATCCGAACCGCCGAGCTCGACCACGGTCACGCTGACTGAGGCCCCGCTCGCCGCGGCCAGCTGCTGCAAAGCCGCCACCAGCACGCTGGAGTCTCGGACCGCGCCCATGGGTGCGGCCGCCATGGCACTCGTGCCCGCTGCGCCTGTCGACGCGACGGTGCGGGCCCCGCTCGCTGCTCTCGCCTCTGACCGCGTGTCACGCCTGACCTCATGGGCCGCAACGATCAGCGGCGATGTGACGAGGGCGACGGCCACCAGCGTGAGCATCGCGGCGACGCTTCGGCCCATGAGTGCCAGCGTCCGCTTCGCTGCTGGGCTTCCACTGAGCGCCGGATGTGAGCTTGCTGAGGAAGTTCGGCAGCGCACGGTCTACTGATCATCAACGGGCCGCCGCGGGGGTTGGTAATGAAAGCATCAGCGCCCTGAAAGGGCAAGATCAAGAAGTTCTTGCGCGTGACTGGGCGCTTGCGCGCCGGCTTTCCAAAGGGGGGTTGCCGTGCGGGGGTCGAGCGGCGGAGGATGGACGTATGGCTGCTGTTCAACCGATCCGAATCGTTCCGCTTCATCCAGGGCCCGCGGCGGGGGTGCGCGCGACGCCGGCACAGCTCACTTACCGAGGCGGCCGGCTGCTGGCGGCTGTCAATGTGTTCACGATCTTCTGGGGCGGTGTTTGGAAACGCGCCGACGCGCCGCTGGTTGCGCATGTCAACGACTTCTTCCGGTACATCCTGACCAGCCCATTGCTGGACCAGCTCGCCGAGTACGCGCTGCCCAGCCAGCCGATCGGACATGGCTCGCTCGCCGGCACGACGACCATCACCGCCCCCAAACCACACCGTGCGGTCACCGATGCGGCCATCCAGAGCTTCATTCAGATAGAGGTGGCGAAGGGAGGGCTGCCCAAGCCGGCGGCTGACTCCCTCTACTTCGTCTACCTGCCACCCGGCGTCACCTCCACTCAGGGCGGCCAGCAATCGTGCAGGAACTACTGCGGCTACCACGACAGCATCGGCGGGACGATCTATTACGCCGTGATGCCGTACCCCGGGTGCGCCGGCTGCGCCGGGGGCCTTCCGGTGCTGGACGCGCTCACGTCGACGAGCTCGCACGAGCTTTGCGAGGCGGTCACCGATCCCGTGCCCGGCCAGGGTTGGTACGACGACGCGAACGGGGAAATCGGCGACATCTGCGCATGGCAGACCAAGAAGGTGGGCCCCTGGACCGTGCAGCTCGAGTGGTCCAACCAGAAGGGAGCGTGCGTCTAGTTGCCGGCGACGACGCCGATCGAGCACGTGGTCATCGTGGTCAAAGAGAATCACCGGCTTGACAACTACTTCGGGAACTTCCCGGGCGCCAACGGCATGGCGATGGCTCACAGCCCCAACCCGCCGAAGAAGGACCCCAATCATCGGCACCCGGCGTGGCTCACGCGCGCCAAGACCGCGCCGCGCGTGCAGTTCCTGGAGGCGGACATCCCCTAGTACTGGGCGTGGGCACGATCCATCACCCTGTGCGATTCGTACTTCACCGATGTAGTTGGACCGTCGACCCCACGAAGACCCCGGCTCAATTTGCGCTCGACGCCGCCGCCGGCAAGCTGCCCACGGTCTCGTGGCTGTACGCCGACACGCCTCTGTCGGAGCACCCGCCCGACACCCCGGCCGAGGTGAAGGCGGGCAACGGCAAGGTGACGAAAGGCAGCGCGTGGACGGCGGCGCCGGTCGCCGCGGTCGTCAAGGGCGGGCTGTGGCCGAAGGTGGCCATCTTCGTCACCTGGGATGACTGGGGCGGCTGGTACGACCACGTCAATCCGCCCTTGCTCGAGAAGTGGACCGATGGAACGCAGTTCCGCTACGGCGGCCGGGTGCCGTGCCTGGTGCTCAGCCCCTACGCGAAGGGAAGCTTCATCTCACACGCGGCGCACTCGCACGTCAGCCTGCTGCGGTTTTGCGAGAACGTGTTCGGCCTCCCCTCTTTGAACGCACGCACGGGGGCGGATGACGGGATGGCGGACTGCTTCGACTTCAAGCAGAAACCACTACCGCCGCCCGCGTGAGCGTTTCTTGACCCTGGTGAGTCTTGGATCTGTGAGGTAGCGCTGCAGCGTGGGGCCGAGCCATGCGACTACGTCATCGGCGCGAGCCGACGCCAGCGGCTCGACCCTGACCACGTAGCGGAGCATCGCCAGGCCGACGAGCTGGCTTGCGACCAGCGCGGCGCGAAGCTGGGGCTGGTCGAGCTGGAGCGCGTGCGCGAGCCGGCCCAGCACCTCGCGAGTGACGAATTCCCGAAGCTGGTCGGCAGCGTCCTCGTTTCCGACCACCGACCGGATCAAACCCAGGAACGGGCTGCCGGCAGGCGAATCCCAGGTCTCGACAAAAAAGCGCACGAGGCGCTCGCCGAGCCCTTCCAGGCCAGGCGCCACCAACCTCGGTATGAACTCGGCCGGGTCGACTGGAAACTGGACGGCGGCACGGAAGACGCCGTCCTTGGACTCGAAGTAGTGCATGACCAGGGCTGGATCGACCTTGGCCTGGGCCGCGATGCCCCGGATGGTGGTGCCTTCGTAACCGCCCTTGCCGAAATCAGACCTGGCGGCGGCGAGGATGCGCTCCCGCGTGCCGCCTGTTCCAGGACGGCGGCCTGTGCGCGCCATTTACGCCGTGGCGGCCGGCTTCGGTTTGCGACCGGCTGTCAGCTCGACCAGCCACATGAGCGCCAATCCGGCGGCCAGCCATCCGGCCAGCACGGCCGCGGGTGCGGCCAGCGCCGCGCCGCCGAAGAAGAGGGCCGCTCGCAGCGCGCTGTACACCTGGGCCGCGATCGTCCAGGGCGCCAGCGCCCGGTAGAAGTCGGGCAGGAACTGGCTCCCGACGGGCCCCCCTGACGAGACCAGGCTGAGCAGCATGAGCAGGGCCGCCAGCCCGATACCGGGCGGTCCGAGGAGGCGAACCAAACCGCCGATGATGGAGCCGATGGCCATCGAGGCCAGGGCGACCAGGCCTGCCGCCAACCAGAACCCGTCGCCGTAGCCACCCGCGATCCACGCCGCCATGCCCATGGCCGTCAACCCGACCAACACGCCATACGCGGCGATGACGCCCATTCGCAGGCCCAAGCTCACAGCCTTGCTGGTGGCGAAGAGGATCGCCTGTGACGCCAACGTGCTGATCAGGGTCGCCACGACGACGAAGAAAAGGATCAGGCCGTGCGCGTCGCCACTCGCGAATGGGTGCACGGTCTCAACGGTCAGTGCCTTCCCTTGCGCCTTGAAGGCGTTCGTGAAAGCTGCCGTGATGACGCCCGTCGCCCCATCGCCCGCTGCCCCGGCCACGATCAGAGTTCCGCTGCCGAGGAGCAGGACGCCGTCCGCCGACCGATCGTCGAGCGCGGCCCGGGCGTCTTGCTCGGAGGCGTAGGTCGTGAACTGAAACGCGCCGGGCGCATTGGCGCCGAACGATGACGAGATCTGCTGCACGGCGGGGGCCGGTCCGACCAGGCCCACCGGAATGTCGTGCGGTTGCGGACTGCGAATAGCGGTCCCGATAAGGCCTATGAACACGACCACGATGACCAGGCCTCCGACCAGAGGTGGTACGAAACCCCTTAGCGATTCCCTTCGACTCGACATTCCCACCTGCCTCCTTCCGGTTAATTCAACGGCCATTGAATTCTACGGCCGTTGAATTTCAGATGTCAAGCTCGCGGCTCCGAACGACAATGGCTGGTAATCACGATGACCGACGACCCACAGGCCGTGGTGCGGGCGCATCTGGCCGCCATCGAGCGGTTGGACCCGCGCATCCATGCCTACGTGCACGTGGACCGAAACGCGCGAGCGGCGGCCGGCCCGATGTCAGGTGTGACGCTGGCGGTGAAGGACAACCTGCCGGTGGCGGGGATGCCGTGGACGGACGGGAGCGCCGTGTGGCGCGACCGCATCGCCGGCTCAGACACCGTACCCGTGGCGCGAGCCCGGGCGGCCGGCGCCGCCATCCTGGGCAAGACCAACCTCCCGGAACTCGCGGCCGCGGTCGGGACGACCAACGCCATCTTCCCCGCCACCAACAACCCCTGGCGAACAGGTGTCACCCCAGGCGGATCGAGCGGGGGCAGCGCTGCGGCCGTGGCCGCGGGGATGGCCTCGGTCGCGATGGGGACTGACATGGGCGGCTCGATTCGCATTCCAGCCTCGTGCTGCGGCCTGGTCGGGCTCCGCCCCTCGCCGGATCGAGTGCCCTGTGAGATAGCCGACCCGGCCGGGCTTTCGGTCGTCGCCCCGCTCGGTCGGACCGTCGCAGATGTGAGGCTGCTCTTCTCTGTGATGGCGGACTCCGCCGTACCTCAGAAGTCGCCGATTGCAAACGGCCTCCGGATCGGCGTCGCGGACACGACCGCCCTGGGGATGGACGCCGCGTGCTCCGACGCCTGCCGCCGGGCAGCCGATGCGCTCGAGTCGGCCGGGCATCGCGTGAAGCGGATCGCATGGGAATCGGAGGCGGTGGCAGCGGGCTACGCGGTGGTGCGGCGGGCGAGCATGGCGTCCTTCCCCGCCGACCCGCAACTGTTCGCACTCGGCATCCGCAAGCTGGTCGAGCAGGGACGCGCGCTGTCCGCGCTCGACTACTTCGGCGCTTTCGAGAGTGCGACCGCCGCTGCCTTTCGGATCGTGGTCAAGCCGGTGCTCGCCGACTTCGACTTCCTGCTCACCCCCACCTTGGGCCTGGTCCCAATGCCGATCGAGGCCGTGCCGCCTTTCCTCAGCGAGCCCTACGGGCGATACATCCAGTTCGTGCTGCCGGTGAGCTTCGCCCACACACCTGCCGTGTCGGTGCCGGCCGGCCTGCACGACGGGCTGCCGGTCGGCGTGCAGCTCGTCGCGCCATCGGGCCGCGAGTGGCAGCTGCTGGCCCTAGCGGAGCAGCTCGAGTCGAAGCCGGGCTTCGGATTCCAGCGCCCGCCCGACGCCGCCTGACAATGTGTACGTGATGAAAGCTCAAAAGGTCGAACTGTTCGTCTGTCCCATGGCCACGCCGGCCGACACCACCGGGCTGCAGGCACTCGCGGACTCGGGAAAGATCAAACCCGACACGCTCGTCGCGCTCGTGGGAAAAACCGAGGGGACCGGCGCGCACGACGACTGGGGTCGCGTTTGGGCCGACGTGGTGCTGCGCGAATGGACGGGCAAGTTCCTTGGCATTCCGGCGAGCGAGGTGGCCAAGCAGGTGATCTTCGTGCTATCGGGCGGCTGCCCGGGCGTGATCACACCGCACATCGCCGCCATCACCCGGGAATTCGTCGATGTTCCGGATCAGGACGCCGACGCGCACGGTGAAAAGATGATGGTCGTCGGGCGGGCGGGGTCCGACCCGATGCCTCCCGAGGAAGTCGGACGCATGGGCCAGATCCGCAAGGTGGCCGCGGCCACGCACGTGGCGATGAAGGATGCAGGCCTGACCGATCCCAAGGACGTCCACCTGGTGATGGTCAAGGTGCCAGGCCTGACGACCGCGAGCATCAAGGACGCGGAGTCACGCGGGAAGACGGTGGTCTCGCATGACCTCACGTTCGGACCCGAGGGCGCGGGCGTGTACGCGAACGACGCGGCCGCGCTCGGTGTGGCGATGGCGCTCGGCGAGGTCCCGGAGTCGTCGCTGTCGGACGCAGTGGTTCGCCGCGACTGGAACCTGTTTTCCGAGGTGGCCATGACCTCCTCAGGGGGCGAGAAGCGCCACGGCGAGGTCGTGGTTTTCGGCAACTCGGTCACGTCGCGGAGCCGGGTGCGGATCGGCCACGCCGTGACCCGCGACTTCATCGATGCCGAGGGCGTGAGGAATGCGCTTCGCGCTGCCGGCCTGAAGTTCAGCGCCCTGCCGTCTGAAACCGATTTATCGCGCCTGGTTCATGTCTTTGCCAAGTCGGTCATCCCGGGGAGCGATCAGATCCGCGGGCAGAGGATCACGCTCCTGGACGACGCGGACGCATATCAGATCGGGAAGGCGCTGGGAGGCATGCTGGTGGCGTCGGTGACGGGCCGCACCACCAACTACGTGAGCGGAGGCGAGCGCAACTCACACCAGGGACCGCCGGGCGGCAACATCGTCGCCGCCGTCGTGAGGGCAGAAACGTAGCCGCCTACACCATTGCGAACCGCTACATGGACTAGAGGCATAGAAAGGCGCCCTTCCAGAGTGATCGTCCCCACCCGGCCAGCTCGCTACGCGAGCCGGTCGACCTCCCCACGTGGTGGGGAGGTGAAAAGCTCGTAGAGCTTCAGCGGCGAGAGCGGCATCTCTGTGATCGGAACGCCGAGTGCCTCCTCGACCGCTGCCGCAATCACGGCGCCCACCGGTATCACCCCCGCCTCCCCCGCGCCCTTGATGCCCAGCGGGTTCAGTGGTGACGGCGTTTCGATGTGGTCGATCTCGATCGCGGGGATCTCGGTCGCGTAGGGCATCAGGAACTCCATGAAAGACGCGTTCCGGAGCTGCCCGTCGGCGTCGTAGGCAAGGCGTTCGTAGAACGCGCCTCCGATCCCTTGCGCCACGCCGCCCTCGATCTGGCCCTCAACCACCAGGGGATTGATCAATCGACCGCAGTCGTGGACGACCACATACTTGAGGATCTCGAGCCGGAAGGTCTTCGGGTCGACCCGCACATACGCGGCGTGGCAGCCCGCCGCCCACGCGGACCCGACCGGGCTGAAGTATCCGGTCGCCTCCAGGCCAGGCTGCTCTCCCTCGGGCAACGGCGGTCCCGGCCGTGGCTTGGCTGCGAACTGGGTCGCTGCTTCCGTGCCGCCACCGAATGCATAGCGCATCGGGTTGGAGAGAACCGCGACTGCAGCGAGCGGGATGCCGCGGTCGGGCGATCCTTTCACGCGTACACTGCCGCCGGCGAGCTCCAGGTCCGCTGGATCCGCCTCCAGGTGCTCGGCGGCGATGAGCTTCGCCTTCTCGGCGACCATCCCCGCGGCCACCGCCATCGCGTTGCCGGCCATGATCGCCGCTCGGGACGCGAATGTGCCGACGCCCCATTTGAATCTGCGGGTGTCGCCGCTCGACACCTCGACATCGGAGACGTCTACTCCCAGCTGGTCGGCCACGATCTGCGCCCAGACGGTGGCATGCGCCTGTCCCTGGTTTGGGATGCCGGTAGAGGCCACCACCTTGCCCGAGACCAGCACCTGCACGTGCGCGCCCTCGTAGGGCCCGACCCCGGTCCCTTCGACATACGGGCTGAGGCCCATGCCGATGTGATCGCCCTCGGGTCGAGGGCCGAGCATCTCGAGCGCTCGATTCACAAGCGCGGGGTAGTCACCGCTGTCGTAGATGACCTGGTTTCCGTCCTGCCACACGACACCGACCTCGTAGGGAAACTGGTCAGGCTGGATGAGGTTGCGGCGACGGACATCGATGCGGTCGAGCCCTAGCTCGGCGGCGATCGCATCGAGCGTTCGCTCCATCACGAAGCACGCATGCGGGCGGCCCGCGCCGCGATAGGGCGAGGTGGGAATCGCGTTGGTGTACATGTCGCGAAACCGCACCCGATAGCTGGGCACGCGGTACGGACCCGGCACCTGGGCGGCGGAGATGATCGGCAGGATGATTCCGTACGGCGTGTAGGCGCCGCCGTCGTGAATAAAGTCGTCATCGAGCGCAAGCACGCGGCCGTCGCCATCGAAGCCGACTTCGACGTCGTGCACCTGGCCGCGCTCCTGGTTGACCGCGGTGAAATGCTCCTGGCGGTCCTCGGTCCATTTGACCGGGTGCCCCAGCTGCATGGCCGCGAACGGGACCAGCAGCTCGTCGGGGTAGAACAGCATGATCTTCGGCCCGAAGCCCCCGCCCACGTCTGGGGCGATCACGTCGACGTTCGATTCGGGGAGCCCGAAGAGCACCGCGAGCCCCCCGCGGATCGAGGTCGGCGACTGGGTCGAGTCGTAAACCGTGAGCCTGTGCTCGGTCTCGGACCATCGCGCCCAAACAGCGCGGCCCTCCATAGGGCTGGCGGCGCCACGCTCGAAGCGGAGATGCAGGCGCTTGCGATGGGGCGCGGCGGCCAGCGCGGATTTCACGTCCCCCACCTCCTGCAGCAACTCCGCCGCGACGTTGCCGGGCACGTCGTCGTGCACGAGGTGCGCCGCGACCGCCGCAACCTCCGGCGTGATCACGACCGGCAGCGGCTCGTAGTCGACCTGGACCAGGTCGGCCGCGTCTTCGGCGATGTATCGATTCTCCGCGACCACGAACGCGACAGCCTCGCCCACGTAGCGCACCACCTGCGAGGCGAGGCAGCGCTGGGTGCGGCCGTGGGTGAGGTTGGGGTGCGGGATGAGGATCGGCAGGTCGGTTGCGCCGAAGGGGAGATCGGCCGCCACATACACGGCCACCACTCCGGGCAGCGCGCGTGCCGCGCTTACGTCGATCGATTTGATGCGCGCGTGGGCGTAAGGAGACCGCACGATGCACGACTCCAATGCGCCTTCATCGATGTCGTCGGTGAAGTGGCCGCGCCCGCGCAGCAGCCGGTCGT
>WNFE01002122.1_pt1 | contig 14554 bp, 14 predicted proteins | sample 5400451 | NCBI WGS metagenome assembly WNFE01 (sample SAMN13153344, study PRJNA577476) | soil metagenome | isolation source: 200 cm saprolite under Douglas fir tree site 2 hole 2 | place: USA:California | collected 2015-04-18 | reverse complement strand
CTGGCTCGAGGCGGGCCGGCGCGTCCGCCCCGCCGCCATCGCGGCCGGCCCGCGCGTCGGAATCGACTACGCGGAGGACTGGGCCGCGCGGCCCTGGCGCTTCTGGCTGCGAGGCAACCCGTTCGTGAGCCGCGCCCCCGCCGCCTCGCACCGTCGTCGCCGCGCCTAAGGAGCTAGTCGGAGTAACTGCCGGTCCGAGCGCCGGCTTGGCCGGCGCAACCCCTTCCTGGGGGAGGCTCGGAGGGGGCCGCCGAGGCCCCCTCCGATGACCTAGACGCGCAGGCGCAGCCCGCTCCGGTCGAGCGCCCACATGAGCGCCCACCACAGCAGCACGTACGCGAGGGCATAGGCCAGAGACGCGTCGACGGGAGAGGCCCAGGGCGCGAAGACGTGCTCGAACAGCCACGTCTGGAGCCGCGGGCCGCCGGCTCCCACCCGGACGATGAAGAGGACCTTCGCCATCAAGCTGGACAGGAAGAAGAGCGTGAGCGCGTGCACGCCCAGCAGCGCGAAGGGCGCGGCGCAGCCGCGGCGGCCGCGCACCTCGATGACCCAGTGGCAGGCGGCCAGCACAAGCGCGGCCAGCCCCGCCATCAGCAGCGCGTACGAGCTGGTCCACAGCGGCTTGTTCACCGGGAACGAGAGACCCCAGAGCCAGCCGAGCGCGGCCGCGGCGACCCCGCCCACCGCGAGCCCCCCGACGATCTGAGCTCCGGCCCGGCCCGCCACCTGCCCGGCCCGAAGCCAGTGCCCGGCCAGCACCCCCAGGAGCGTGGTCGCGGTAGCGGGCAGCGTGCTCAGGATGCCCTCCGGATCGTACACGCGCGTGGCCTGCCAGATATGCCGCGAGCCGAGAACGAGACGATCCACGTAGCCGGCCAGGTTCCCGTCGGGGCTCAGATCGCCCGCCTCCTGGCCGGGCGCGGCCACCTTCGTCATCAGGAGCCAGTAGCCCACCAGCAGCGCACCCGCCGTGACCGCCTGGACACGCCACCCGCGCGCTCCGCGGGTGGCCCCCACGAGCAGCGCGGCCAGCAGATAGCAGACCGCGATGCGCTGGAGCACGCCCGGGATGCGCAGCGTGGCGAGCGGGAAGAAGGGCAGCGCGTGGAGCAGCAGGCCGAGCGCAAAGATCACCGCCGCGCGCCGGAGCACGCGCACGGGCAGCCCGCTCGCGCCTCGCTCGAGCGCCGGGCCCAGGGCCAGCGCGATGGAGACGCCCACCACGAAGAGGAAGAACGGGAAGACCATGTCGGTGGGCGTCCACCCGTGCCACTCCGCGTGCTGGAGCGGCCTGTACACCGCGCTCCACGTGCCGGGATTGTTCACCAGCACCATCGCGGCCACCGTGAGCCCGCGGAGCGCGTCCACGGAGAGCAGGCGCGGCGGCGCGCCGGGCGGCGTCACAAGATGGAGCGGCCGGCGTCCACCATCAGGGTGGCGCCCGTGACGAAGGACGACTCGTCGGAGGCGAGGAACAGGATCGGGTACGCCACCTCGCGCGGCTCCGCCCAGCGGCCGAGCAGGTTGTCGCCCGCGCGCTGCGTGCGCATCTCCGCCTCGGACACCCCCCGGGCCGCCGCGCGGCGGATGTGATAGGGCGTGATGGTGCCGCCCGGGCACACCGCGTTGACCCGGACGCGGTGCGGGGCTTCCTCCACCGCCAGAGAGCGCGTGAAGCCGAGCACCGCCGCCTTGGTGGTGTCGTACTGGCCCATGCCGGTCCGGCCCATCACGCCATAGACCGACGACACGTTGACGATGGTGCCGCGCCCCGCCGCGCGCAGCCAGGGCAGCGCCGCCTTGCAGCAGTGCGCGGTGCCGAGCACGTTGACCCCGATGATGCGCTCCCAGTCCGCCGCGTCCGCGTCCGCCAGCGGCGCGTAGACGCGCACGCCCGCCACGTTCACGAGAGTGTGAAGCGCGCCCCAGCGGGCCGCCGTCTCGTCGATTATTCTACGGACGTCACTCTCGCGCGTGACGTCGCCCGCGAGGGCCAGGATCTGGGCGCCCGGCACCGCGGTCTGGATGGCGGAGGCCGCCGCCTCCACCGCGGCCGCGTCCGTATCGAGCAACGCCACCGCGGCGCCTTCCTCCGCAAAAACCCGGCCGGTGGCCTCCCCGATGCCCCCGCCGCCGCCGGTGACGAGCGCCACGCGGCCGGCCATGCGGCCCGGCATCAGGCGAGCGTGAGCTGGTCGCCCGCCTTCACCACCATCCTCGACATGGCGCCCTCGACCCAGCTCTCGCCCGGAGCCAAGACGACGGAGGTGGACCGGACGAGGAAGGAGCGCGGGTTGGAGCCGGGCGCGGGGGTGCCGTGATCGTGCAGCGCCCGGGCCGCGGTCATCATCCGCCGGCGCACCTGGATGATCGCGGTGTCGCTCGAGCCGAGGCGCTCCCGGCTGCGATCCACGATCTCGCCCTGGCTCTCCTGGACGGCCTGGTCCTGCACGCCGAAGCCCGGGATGCCGCAGTACATGCGGGTCCGGTGCACCTCCCAGTCCATGAAGTAGTCATTGTCCCGGTTGGCCGCGGTGCGCACGTCCCCGTAGGGCTCGGAGGTGGCCGGCGCGTAGTCGCAGACGTGCGCGCCCTTGCCCTCGATGTTGAGCCGGATCTCCTCGCCGGTCAGCTTGCGATCCGGGTGCCACGTCACCATCCAGTTCACCGAGTGAGTGTCGTCCATCGGCACCCAGATGTGCGACTGCACGATGCGCTCGTCCAGATCGGTGGGCGGCATCGTGTAGAACGGCAGGAGGAACTGGGTGATGCGCCAGTACCAGCGGCCGTCCGGATTCGCCCGGCGCGCGCCGATCAGCACGCCGTAGTCGGTGTCGGCCACCTCGAAGCGCGGCGCCCGGTCGCCCGTCGAGACCGCGGCGCCCACCCCGAAGCTCACCCGGTCCATGTCCTGGGTGACGTCGCTGTTGCGGTGGTCGATCGGCGCGTGGAGAAAGGAGATGTGACTCGAGTCGATGCCGCCCTCCATGGCCTGGAACCAGTTGCAGTCCTGCACCCGGCGCGAGAGGAACGTGTGCCCCTCGGGCAGCAGCGTGAACTCGAGCTCCGGCAAGGGCGGCGGCGGACTCGCGGGCCCCATGTAGGCCCAGATCACCCCGCCCTTCTCCAGGCACGGATACGCGGTGTGCTTGACCTTGGCCGCGAAGCCCGACTCGGGCGGCTCGCTCGGCATCTCCTGGCACTGGCCGTCGAGGCCGAACTTCCAGCCGTGATAGGCACAGCGCATCCCATTCTCCTCGACGCGCCCGTAGTAGAAGGAAGCCCCGCGGTGGGGGCAGAACTCGGCGATCAGGCCGGCCCGGCCGCTCCGGCCGCGGAAGACCACCAGCCGCTCGCCGAGCAGCATCACCCGCTTCACGCGCCCACCCGGCTCGAGCTCCTTCGACTCCAGCACCGGGATCCAGTATTGCCGGATCAGGGCGCCCATCGCGGTGCCCGGCCCGGTTCTGGTCAGGAGCTCGTTCTCTTCGCGGCTCACCATCGGTCAGCCCTCCCTCGGCAGGAAGGTTAGCACGCGGTCCGGCGGGCCGCCAAGCCAACGGGCCGCCAAGCCAACGGGCCGCCAAGATTGACAACGGGCGCGGCCTCCCCTACTCTCCGGCCGCAGACCACGCGAATCCGGTCGCACATCCAGGAGGGGTCCATGACGAGACTCGGCTATTGCCTCATCGTCGCCCTGCTGCTTGCCCCGCCGGCGAGCGCCCAGGAAGTCACGTTGAAAGTCGTGAGCGCGTTCCCGGAGAACTCGCTCTACGTCAAGCGGCTCGAGACCTGGATCGCCCGGGTGAACGACGAGGGCAAGGGCGTCCTGCGGCTCAACTTCATCGGCGGGCCCAAGGCGGTCCCGACCTTCGAGGTGGGCAACGCGGTGCGCACCGGCGTGGTGGACGTCGCGATGTCCACCGGGGCCTTCTACACGAGCGTCTTCCCGGAATCGGACGCGCTCAAGCTCACCCAGATGCCCATCGCCGAGCAGCGCAAGAACGGGGCCTATGACTACATCAGCCGCGTGTGGAGTCAGAAGGGCAACATGCACTATCTGGCGCGCATCGTGGAGCACCAGTCTTTCCACGTCTACCTCAACAAGAAGATCGACAAGCCGGATCTCACCGGGCTCAAGATCCGCGTCACCCCGGTCTACCGCGACTTCTTCACCGCGCTCGGCGCCACCGTGATGCAGACCGCCCCCGGCGAGGTCTACACCGCGCTGGAGCGGGGCGTGGTCGACGGCTACGGCTGGCCCATCGGCGGCATCTTCGACGCGAACTGGCACGAGAAGACCAAGTACCGCGTCGATCCCGGCTTCTACGACGCGGAGGTCTCGCTCCTCGTCAACCAGGACGCCTGGAAGAAGCTGACCCAGGCCCAGCGCGACTTCCTCACGCGCCAGGCCCTGGCCCTCGAAGGCCAGAACGACTTCTGGAAGGCCTACGCCCAGGACGAGATCAAGCGCCAGGCCCAGGCCGGGATCCAGGTGATCCGCTTCGAGGGCGACCAGGCCAAGCAGTATGTCGAGCGCGCCTACGAAACCGGCTGGGCCGGCGTCCTCAAGGCGAGCCCCGAGCACGGCCCGAAGATGCGCGAGCTGTTCTCCCGGCGCTAGGAGCGTGTCCGATTGACCTCTGTTCGAGCGCCGGCTTTGCCGGCGCAACCGGTTCTGGGGGAGGTTCGGAGGGGGCCGTCGAGGCCCCCTCCGACGACCTAGCCGGGTCCCCGCGCGCTCCGATGCCGGCCCGCGCCTACCGGGGACTGCTCCACGCGGGCGCGGTCGCCGCCGCCCTGCTCCTGGGCGTCCTCGCGCTGCTCGTCACCGCCGACGTGGTGGCGCGCAACCTCGGCTGGGGCACCCTGCCCTGGATCCTCGAGGTCTCCGAATACTGCCTGCCACTCGCCACCTTCCTGGTCGCCCCGTGGCTGCTCTCCCGCAGCGAGCACGTGCGGGTCGACGTGCTCCTCACCATGTTGCCGCGCCGGGTCGCCCGCGCGCTCGACCTCGCGGCCGACGCGGCCGGCCTCGCGGTGTGCGCCGTCTTCGTCGTTTACGGGATCCGGGCGGTCACCAGCTCCGCCCAGCAGGGCTCGCTCGTGATCAAATCGATCGTCTTCCCGGAGTGGTGGCTCTTCGCCCCGGTGCCGGTGAGCTTCGCCTTCCTCGCCGTCGAGTTCCTGCGGCGCCTCGCCACTCGCGAGCCCCTGGCCGGGGCCGGCCCGCACGCCTAGCCCATGGCCTGGTGGCTCGCGGCCCTCGTCCTGTTCGGGATGCTCACCGGTTTCTTCGCCATCGGCCTGCCGGTGGCCTTCGCCTTCCTTGGCATCAACGTCGTCGGCGCCTGGGTCTGGCTCGGGCAGGACGCGGGCCTCGTGCAGATGATCCGCAACGGGGTCGCCTCCATCGCAAGCTTCTCCCTCACCCCGATCCCGTTCTTCATCCTCATGGGCGAGATCCTCTTCCACACCGGCGTCGCCATGAAGGCCATCGACGCGATCGACCGCCTGATCTGGCGCGTGCCCGGCCGCCTCTCGGTGGTGGCGGTGGTGGCGGGCACCGTCTTCTCCGCCATCTCGGGCTCGACCATCGCGACCACCGCGCTGCTGGGCAGCCTGCTGCTGCCCGAGATGCTCCGCCGGCGCTACCACCCGAGCATGGCGATGGGCCCGATCATGGCCATCGGCGGCGTGGACATGCTGATCCCGCCCTCGGCGCTCACCGTGCTGCTGGGCAGCCTGGCCGGCATCTCGATCTCCCAGCTCCTCGTCGCCGGCATCGTCCCCGGCGTCCTCCTGTCGATCCTCTTCGTCGGGTACATCGTCCTGCGGACCTCGCTCGACCCGACGCTGGCCCCGCCCTTCGAGGGCGAGCGGGTGACCGGCTGGGCGCGCTGGTGGCCGCTCGTGATCTACGTGCTGCCCCTGCTGCTCATCTTCACGGTCGTCGTCCTCGCCATGTCCGCGGGCTGGGCGACGCCCACCGAGTCGGCGGCGGTCGGCGCGGTCGCCACCGCGCTGATCGCGACGCTCTACCGGTCGCTCACCTGGCCGAGCCTGCTCAAGGCGCTCCTCGGCACCGCGGGCATCTCCGGGATCATCCTGCTCATCATCGTGGGGGCCACCACCTTCTCGCAGATCCTCGCCTTCTCCGGCGCCACCAACGGACTCGTGAACGTGATCCGGGCGGCGCAGCTCACCCCGGTGGTGGTCCTCTGGGCGATGATGCTGGTGCTGCTCGTGCTGGGCTGCTTCATCGACCAGGTGAGCATGATGCTGATCACCCTGCCCTTCTTCATGCCGCTGGTCGAGCTCTACCGCTTCGATCCCATCTGGTTCGGCGTCATGTTCCTCATCTGTCTGCAGCTCGGGCTCCTCACCCCGCCATTCGGGATGCTGCTCTTCACCATGAAGAGCGTGGCTCCCCGCGAGATCACCATGGGCCAGGTCTACCGCGCGGTCACCCCGTACGTCCTGTTCGGCCTCCTGATGCTCGCGGTGGTCTGGCTGGCGCCTCCCGTCGCCACCTGGCTGCCGCGGCTGCTCTTCGGCAAGTGATGGACGCCGTCCGGCTGGAGATCGACGGGCCCGTCGCCCGCATCACCCTGAACCGCCCCGAGGTGCTGAACGCGGGCGACCCGGGCTGGGTGGCCGAGCTGACCGACGTCGTCGCGCGCGTCGGGGCCCTTCGCGATCTCCGGGTCGCGGTGATCACCGGGGCGGGGCGCGCCTTCTCGACCGGGGTGGATCTCAGGTCCCTCGCCGCGGGGGAGATGACGCTGCCGCACTTCGTGGCCTGGGAGGACGCGATGACCGCGATCGAGCGCATGCCGCTGCCCTTCATCGCGGCCATCAACGGCCACTGCCTGGGCGGCGGGCTCCAGCTCGCCCTCGTCTGCGACTATCGGCTGGCCGCCGCCGACGCGGTCATCGGCCTGCCCGCGGTGAAGGAGTGCCTGATCCCCTCGATGGCGCTCTATCGGCTCCCGCGGTTGATCGGGGCCGCGCGGGCGCGCGAGATGATCCTCATCGGCGAGCCCATCTCGGCGGCCCGGGCCGCGGACTACGGGCTCATCAATCAGATAGTCCCCGCATCCGGGTTCCCCCATGCGCTCGACGAGTGCATCGGGCGCTTCCTCGCGCTCCCCGTGACCAGCGTGGGCGTCAGCAAGCGTCTCCTGGCGCGCGCCTTCGATCTCCCCTTCGACGCCTTCCGCCGGGAGATGGAGGCGGGCTTCCGCATCTGCCTCGACTCCGCCGAGCACCGCGCCGCCATGGACGCGCTCCGCCGGCGGAGGATAGGACCCGCGCGATGACCAGTCCCCCGACGCTGCTGCCCACCTCGGTGATCGGCAGCCACGGGCTGCCCGGCTGGGTCTGGCTCGCCCGCGAGGCGCTGCAGGCCGGACGCCTGGGCGCCACCGATCTTCACGAGCTCATGGAGGACGCCACCCAGGTCGCGCTGCTCGACCAGGAGCGGGCCGGCATCGACGTGCTGACCACCGGCGAGATGGGCCGGGTGCGCTTCATCATCGGGTTCTACGATCATCTCCAGGGCATCCGGACGATGGAGGAGCCCCGCAAGCTGGGCCAGCCGCACTGGGACACCAATACGCCGTTCGAGGTCGTGGAGCGCATCTCGGCCCCGGCCGGCCTCGGCATCGTGGACGAGTTCAAGCTGGCGCGGTCGCTCACGAGCAAGCCGCTCAAGGCCACCGTGCCCGGACCGTATACGCTCATGTTCCCGCTACGGCTGGGCGGGGGCTACCGTGATCGCGACACGCTGCTGGCCGACCTGGTGGGCATCGTCAACGCGGAGTGCCGCGCGCTCGTGGAGGCGGGCGCCGACTTCATCCAGATCGACGAGCCGCATAGCGGCATGTACGCGGGCTCCTCGCCCAACTTCGCCAAGGGCGTCAACCGCGCGGTGGAGGGCGTCCGGGCCAAGATCGCCGTCCACGTCTGCTTCGGCAATCTCTACGGTCGCCCGTTCCAGCCGGTGCGCAGCTACCGCAACGTGTACCCCGCGATCCACGAGCTGACCGCGTCCCAGGTGGTGCTCGAGTACGCCAATCGCGGCATGGACGATCTCGCGCTCTGGAAGGAGTTCTCGACCGACAAGGAGCTGGGCGCCGGCGTGATCGACGTGAAGGCCTTCAAGGCGGAGACCGCCGAGGAGGTCGCCGAGCGGATCCGCGCGCTGCTCCGCTACGTGGCCCCCGAGAAGCTCTGGCTCAACCCCGACTGCGGCTTCTGGGAGACCCCGCGCTGGGCCACCCGCCTCAAGCTCGCTGCCCTCGTCGAGGGCGCCCGCCTCGTCCGCCGCGAGCTAAATGGGGTCAGGTCTTGAATTACGACATTTCCGCCGGCCGCTGACCACACCGCGCGAGAGGGAAATGTCGTAATTCAAGACCTGACCCCGGGCTAGCCGGCGGCGCGGACCAGGGTGAGGTGGTCCTCGACGGTGTCCTTCGCGGTGATCGCGCGGAGCACGACCTCATCCACCGCGCCGTCCCAGGCCGCGAGCGCGCGCTTGATGCCGTCGGCCGAGGTGGCCGCGATGGCGGTGTCCACCGGCTTCACGCCCATCCGGACGAAGTGGGCGTGGTACGCGGGGATGGAGTCGTAGCGGCCGCCCTCGTCGGCCAAACGCTCGGACGCGGCCGGTCCCAGGGCCACGCGGACGTAGGCGTAGAGCTGCGGCATCGGGCGCTTCGCGGCGTCCGCGCCCGCGCGCACGAGCTCGGCGGAGCGGCGCGCATACTCCGGGGTGAGCCAGTTGAACAGCACGCCGTCGGCGACCTCGCCCGCCAGGTGGCACATCTTCGGCCCGAGCGCGGCCACGATGATCCGCGTGGACAGCTTGGCCCGGAGCGTGGCCACGCCGTCACGCACGCGCTTGAGCGCTTCGGGATTCGGGCTGCCCACGCCCAGTAGCAGGCGCTCGGGCGCGAGCCCATGCCCGCGCGCGCCATCCGCGATGGCCTCCGGCCCGCGCGTGTGCAGCGGGATGACGCCCACGCCCAGGTCCAGGCGGCGGGTCTCCGCCGCCGCGTGCGCGAGCGAGCCCAGGCCATCGACCGGGCCGGGATGGTTCACCCAGAACGAGCGATAGCCGAGCGCTTCGGCCTCCCGGGCCGAGGCGCGGATGATCTCCGGTGACACGCCCGCGAATACCGCGAATCCCTTTGCCGTGCCGGTCGCCATGACGGCCTCCTGTTCGTGTGGTGCGCCCGATTCTACGCCTCGCCGGGCTTGCGCTCCACGGCATTACGGGATACACCCGAGCGGTCATGCGAGAGCCCGCGGGCATCCGGCTCCTCGTCTGGATGTGCGTGCTCATCGCGGTCAACCAGCTCGGCTTCGGCAGCATCATCCCCGCGCTGGCCCTCTACGCGCGCTCCTTCGACGTCACCCAGTCCGCCATCGGCCTCGCCATCGCGATCTATGGGCTCGCCCGCTTCCTGGTCGCGGTGCCGGCGGGCCAGCTCGCGGACCGGCTCGGGCGGCGGAGCACGCTGGCGATGGGCGGGCTCCTCTCCGCCTTTGGCAACCTGCTCTGCGCGCTGGCTCCGAACTACCCCGCCTTCGTCGGCGCGCGCTTCGTGGCGGGCGCGGGCGCGGCCCTGGTGCTCACCACCGGCCTGATCGTGATCGCGGACATCTCGACGCCGTCCAATCGCGGGCGCATGATGTCGGCCTATCAAGGCGTGTTCATCTTCGCGGTGGGCATCGGGCCCCTGCCGGGCGGGCTGCTCGCCACCCACTGGGGCCTCGCCGCCCCCTTCCTGGCCTATGCGGTGACGTCCTTCGTGGCCTCCGCGGTCGCCTGGCTCGCGATTCCCGAGACGCGGGCGGCGCGGCGCGCCGACGAGCCCGCGCCCACGGAGGTCCCCTACCGGACCCAGCTCCGCCTGCTCACCGCCCATCGAGGCTTCATGCTGGTGAGCTTCCTCGCCTTTGTGAACGCGGTGGCCCGCACCGGCGCGCTCTTCAATATCATCCCGATCCTGGCCCGCGACCGGCTGGCGCTCCACCCGGACCGCATCGGCTTCGGCCTGGCCCTGGCGAGCATCGTGGGCCTGGTCGTGGCCTATCCGACCGGCGTACTCGCGGACCGCCACGGGCGCAAGATCATCATCGTCCCCGCGACGATCATGTCGGGCCTCTCGCTCGTCCTCTTCCTGGTCGCGCCGACCTACGGCTGGTTCCTCGCCGCCTGCGCGGTGTGGAGCGTGGCGATGGGCCTCAGCGGCGCGGCCCCCGCCGCCTACGCGGCCGACACCGCGCCGCCGGGCATGAACGCGGCCGCGGTCAGCACCTATCGGATGCTGGCGGACCTGGGCTACGTGGTGGGCCCGATCGCGCTGGGTCTGACCGCCGATGTGGCGGGCATCGACGCGACGCTGGGCGGCACCGCGGTCCTGCTGGTCGCGGTGGCGCTGCTCTTCGCCCGCTTCGCGCCCGAGACGTACCGCGCCGGCCGCTTCTAGCGGCCGCGACGGAAGGGGTACGCGAGCTGGCTCCAGTAGCCGCTCGGCACCGGCGGGCCCGCCAGCCCGTACGCGGAGGGCCAGCGATCGCGCGGCAGGTACTGGGTGCCGAAGATCCGGTCGATCACCGGCAGGTGCACCGCGAAGTTGACGTCCACCGGCTCGACCGCGTGGTGCCAGTGGTGGTACTGCGGGGTGGCCAGGATGTGGCGGATCAGGCCGAAGCGCCAGCTCACGTTGGCGTGGATGAGCACGGCCTGGAACGACACGAACAGCACGTAGACGAAGACCGCGCCCTGCGCGAAGCCCAGCACATAGAGCGGCACGAAGGAGAGCCCCCGCGTGACCACGATGTCCACCAGGTGCAGGCGGGAGCCGGCCAGCCAGTCCATCTGCCGGCTCGAGTGGTGGATCGCGTGGAAGCGCCAGAGCCACGGCACCTGGTGAAAGAGGCGGTGCACGGTGTACTGGGTGAGATCGGCGACCACGAGGACCTCGACGAACTGCAGCACCAGCGGCTGCGCGGCCACCGCGGCCTGCAGCTCCGGCGCCACCGCCCAGCGGAAGAAGATCGCCGCGGGCGCCATGGTCAGGAACACGGTGAGCTGCACGAGGAGATGGCTCACCCCGAAGTGCCAGAGATCCGTCCCCCACTCGGGCCGGAAGATCGGCTGCTGCCGCAGGCGGCCGAAGAGCAGCTCGATCGGCACGAAGATGGCGGAGAGCAGGAACAGGTCGAGCAGGAACCAGTCGAGGCCCACGTGGTTCGAGCGCGCCACCGGCGTGGCCACCGCCACCTCGGAGCCGCCCATGAGCGTGGCCAGCAGCGCGAGCCCCGCCCCGGTGAGGCCCAGCGCCTTCCGTCGCTTCAGGAAGATGCTGATCACGCCGAGCACGAAGGCCACCCCCAGGGTGACCTTGATCGTGGTCCGGACGACCTCCATCGGATAGACGTCGCGCAGGGCCGGCGTGGTGAGCACCGCGGGGAACCAGAGGCAGAGCACGGCGCCGAAGGCGAGCGCGCCCAGCACCGCCGAGACCACGCCGGTGACCCACCCGAGGACGCCGATCCGGCTCGCCATCGTCCCTTGATCGTAGCGCCCCGGGCGGCCCGTCTCCAAATCGGTCGCAAGTGGTATGGTGTGGGGCCATGACCACCCTGCTGATGCTCCCGCCCCAGACCGCCACCACGCGCGAGTGGGCCGCGCGCGTGGCCACCGCGGTGTCCGAGCTGACCGTCGTCATCGCCGAGGACGAGGCGCACGCCGCGCGCGAGATCGGCCGCGCCGAGGCCGCCTTCGGCACGCCGTCGCCGGCCTTGCTACGCCAGGCCGGCCGGCTCCGCTGGCTCCAGGCCCCGCAGGCTGCGCCGCCCGCCGGCTACTATTACGACGAGCTGATCGCGCACCCGGCGGTGGTCACCAACTTCCGCGAGATCTACAACGACCACATCGGCGCGCACATCATGGCCTTCGTGCTCGCGTTCGCGCGCGGGCTCCACCACTACCTGCCGCTGCAGCTCCGGCGCGAGTGGCGGCCGGCGCCGTCGGATACCGGCGTCGTGCACCTGCCCGAGGCCGCCGCGCTGATCGTGGGCGTGGGCGGCATCGGCAGCGAGGCGGCGCGCCTGGCCGGGGCCTTCGGCATGCGGGTGATCGGGATCGACGCGCGACGCCGGGAGGCGCCCCCCGGGGTCTCCAAGCTCGACGGGCCGGACGCGCTCGACGGGCTCCTGCCCGACGCCGACTTCGTCATCCTCACGGTCCCGCACACCCCGGAGACCGAGGGCTTCATGCACCGCGCGCGCTTCCAGCGCATGAAGCGGAGCGCGTTCTTCATCAATATCGGGCGGGGCATGACCACGCGGCTCGACGACCTGGTGGCCGCGCTGCGGGCCGGCGAGATCGCGGGCGCCGCGCTCGACGTGTTCGAGCAGGAGCCCCTGCCCGCCGATCACCCACTCTGGACGACGCCCAATGTGCTGATCACCCCGCACACCGCCGGCTACGGGCCGTATCTGGACGATCGCCGCTGCGAGATCCTGCTCGACAACTGCCGGCGCTTCCTCGCCAACCAACCCCTCCGCAACGTGGTGGACAAGTCCCGCTGGTTCTAGTCGGCGAGCAGGCGGGTGGAAATGTCGTAATTCAAGACCTGACCCCAATCTGCTACGCGCGGGCGGGGGCGGGCTGGGTGCTGCGGCGGACCTGCGCGACGGTACCGATCGTGCAGAGCATCAGGATGGCGACCGCGACGAAGAGCATGCGGGGGTCGCCGTGATCGAGGAGCCAGCCGAAGGCGAGCGGGGTGAGGCAGGAGCCCAGGTCGAGCCCCGAGTAGACGAAGCCGAACACCTTGCCGGAGGCGCCCAGCGGCGTCGCCGCCCGCACCAGCATGTCGCGCGAGGGCCCGGTCGCCCCGTGGCAGAAGCCGGTGAGGCCGAGCACCACCGGGAGCAAGGCCGGCGCCAGCGCGCCCGTGGACAGCAACATCATGAACCCCGCGGCGGTGACCAGCCCCGCGACGGCCACGATATCGTGCCGGCGCGTGCGGTCGGCCAGGAGCCCTCCCGCCAGGATGCCGGTGGCTCCGCCCACCAGGAAGGCGGTGAGCGCCCCGGTGGCCAGCCCCAGCGGCGTGTCGTAGATGCGCATCAGGGTGGTGACGCCGAAGGTCTGCACGCCGATGAGCGCGGTGGCGATGAAGGCGAAGTAGGCGAAGGCGGACAGGATCGGCGCGGTCAGGAGCAGGCGCACCTCGCGCCCGGTCGTGCTCCGCGCCCGCTCCGCCGGCCGGCCGCCCACGAACGCGCGGAGCTGGGCCGCCAGCAGCCCGACCACGGCCAGCCCCACGGCGCCCACCGTCACCAGCGCGACGCGCCAGCCGAGGTGCGCGGTGAGGCCGACCACCACCGTAGGTGCCGCCGCCCAGCCAAGATTGCCGGAGATCGAGTGCACGCTGTAGCCGCGGCCGATCCGCCGCGGGTCGACCGACGCGTTCAGGATCGAGTAGTCCGCGGGATGGAACACACTATTGCCGAGCCCGGCCAGCAGCGCCACCGGTAGCAGCAGCCAGTAGGTCGGCACGAGTCCGGCTAGCGCGACCGACGCGGAGAAGAGCGCCATGCCGCCCAGGAGCACCCGGTGCGCGCCGACCCGGTCCACCAGGAAGCCGGAGGCGGTCTGGCCGATGCCGGAGGCGCCGTAGAACACGCTCATGACCAGGCCGAGCGCCACGTACGGCACGCCCCAGACCTCCTTCAGCAGCGGGAAGAGCGGGGGCAGCGTGAGCTGAAAGAAATGGCTGAAGAAGTGAGCGGCGGCCACGAGGCCGATGATACGGATATCGGCGATGACACGGACGTCACTGCGGAAGGCGGCACGATCGGTCGGAGCGGGCACGGGCCCCTATTGTACACGACGTTCTGCTATGATCCGGCCGTCCACCCAAGGAGGGCGGCCATGGACACGACCTACTCCCTCGATCAGTTCCTCGCCGACACGCGCACGACCATCCGGACCAAGGGCATCCCGGCCGGGCTCGCCGAGATCCGCGATCACCTGGAGAAGCTCCTGCACAATCCGGAGCTGCTCAAGAAGCACCTGGGTGATCCGGTGCCCTACGTCGAGCGCGCCACCATCGGCCACGATCCGGAGACCGACGTGCACGTGCTCGTCCACGGGCGGCCGAAGGGCGCCAAGTCCTCGGTGCACGACCACGGACCGTGCTGGGTCGTCTACGGCAACTACCAGAATCCCACCCGCATGCGCCGCTGGCGCCGCCTCGACGACGGCAGCCGGCCGGGCCACGCCGAGCTCACGCTCCAGCGCGAGTTCATGAACGAGCCCGGCCACGCCGCCGCCTTCACGGTGGGCGACATCCACTCCATCGAGTTCGGCGACGACACCTTCTTCATCCGCGTCACCGGCGGCGACGTGGAGACCAAGGAGACCCACCGCTTCGACGTCGAGAAGCAGACGGTGGAAGTCGCCAACCGCGCGAAGGGGCAGAGGTGACTCGGAGGGGGGCTTTGCCCCCCTTCCGAACCTCCC
>WNFE01002120.1_pt1 | contig 14560 bp, 11 predicted proteins | sample 5400451 | NCBI WGS metagenome assembly WNFE01 (sample SAMN13153344, study PRJNA577476) | soil metagenome | isolation source: 200 cm saprolite under Douglas fir tree site 2 hole 2 | place: USA:California | collected 2015-04-18 | reverse complement strand
CGCTCTACATCTGGCTGTTCGGCTCGCAGTAGTCGCCGCGCAGGTCGTCCAGATGCCACCACCCGCCGTGCCGCTCGCACTGCGCCCGCTCCTCGGCCGGCGTGTAGAGCGGCGGTACCGGGGCGGACGGCGTCGCACAGGCGGCGAGCCCGGAGAGGGCCAGGCCGACGCTGACGGCGAGAACCGAGCGCGGCAGGCGACGCATACCGGGCACGGTACACCCCCTCCCCGCGCCTTGCGATTTCCCGGCGGTTCTGGGACGATCCGGCCATGCGGGAGCCGCCCTTCCCGATCGTCCGGCATCCGGCCGCGGGAGCCCGCATCCCGGTCCTGGTGAGCGTGCCGCACTACGGCACCCAGCCGCTGCCCCACATCACCCGCGACGACTACGGCGAGCCCTCGTTCGAGCCCTTCGCCTACGGCTTCGCGGATACCTTCGTGGGCGAGCTCTACGGTGACCTGCATGAGCACGGGGCCACCGTCCTCGCCACGCCGTTCTCGCGCATGTTCGTCGACGTCAATCGCCGCCGCGACGACTTCGAGCACCATGACGGCCTCGTGCGCTCACGACGCGGCGTGGTGCGCACCCATACCATGCGCGACGTGCCCATCTTCGCGCGTCCGCTCGCGCTTGCCGATCTCGAACAGCGCCTGCAGGCGCTCTACGATCCCTACTACTCGGCCCTGGAGCACCTGCTCGCCCAGCTCCGCGATGCCTACGGGTGCGCGATCCTCCTCGATGGCCACACCGGCAGCCCGCGCCGGATGAAGAACCATGAGGTGATCATTGGCACGCGCCACGATTCGACCTGCGCCCCGCCGCTCGCGGCGGCCGTGGCCGCGGTCTTCACCCGCCACGGCTTCGAGGTGCACGAGAACGTCAGTGGCTATGCCGGGGGCAATATCGTGGCCACCTTCGGTCAACCCCAGACGCGGCGCGTCCACGCGATCCAGCTGGAGATCAACGCGTCGCTCCTGATGGCCACGAGCCGTGAGGAGTTCATCGCCCTGGTGACCCGAGGGGGAATCCCCGAGAAGGCCGAAGAGAACATCGCCCGTGTCCGCCAGTGTCTCTGGGAGGTGCTGGCCGCGCTCCCGTCAGTCCTCGCGACTGTGCACGATTCATAGCGGAGGACCTCGGGCCGGAGAGCCTGACCCTCGGGCCCTTCTGCTGCAATTTCCCTCTCCGCATGCGGACGGTGTCGGCCTTTCTTACACTCCGATCGAGCGCGACGCCGCTGCTTCTGATAAAGCCCTGTCCCTAAAACGATCCCCCAATTGGCTCTTCATTTGCGTTATCGTCTCCGGCACACTCCTGCGCCCGTGGTGTCGCACGTCCAACGAGCAGCACGGTTTCCAACCCGGGTCAGGATAGCGCGAGCACCCGGAAGCGCAGCGGGCGACCAACAATCGGCAGCGCCACGTGGCACGGTGATGAACGAAACGATCTTCATATCCGGTCTCTATTCTGGTCCGAGCCCGTCGGCCGGGCTCGGAGTCGCGCGATCGTTGCGCGCGGCATTCCCCTCGTCCCGACTCATCGGTGTCGACTACTGGCCGGGGAGCTCTGGGCTTCACCATGAGGTGTTCGACGCCACATGGCTGAAGCCGCCGTGGGATCTCATCGAAGAAGAGCTCTATGCCAAGGAAGTGCGGGCGGAGCTCGATCGTGATGCCTTCTGGATCGCCACCCTCGACCTCGAGGTTGCCTGGCTCGCGCGGACACTCGCGCCCCACCCTCGACTTCTCACACCGTCCGAGACCGCCCTCGTGACGACTCTCAAGCCACAGCCCAGCGTCGCCGGGCTGCTGCCGTTGGAGATGGCGCCCTCGCTCGATTTGTCAGCGCCGGACGAAGCGATCCACGCCTTCTGCCGCGCGCATTCCTGGCGGGTGTGGATCAAGGGTCCCTACCACGACGCCGTGGCCGTCGGGGACTGGCGCCACCTCGAAGAGGTGCGCGCCCAGATGAAGGACGGCTGGCAGACCGATCGCGTCTCGGTACAGGCTCATGTGCGCGGCTACGAGGAGTCGGTGTGCCTCGCCGCTTTCGACGGGCGGCTTGCCGATGCGATCTACATGCGCAAGCGCATCACGACTCCTGACGGCAAGACCTGGGCGGGCCACGTGGGCGAAGTGCCGGCAGATCTGCTCGGCCCGATCGAGGCGGCCGTGCGCGCGATCGGGTGGACGGGAGGCGCCGAGATCGAGCTGCTGCGCGACATCGATGGCCGGCTGTGGCTGCTCGAATGGAACCCGCGCTTCCCCGCGTGGGTCCACGGCGCCACGCTGGCCGGGCGGAACTTGCCGGCCGCCCTCGTGCGCCGCGCGCTCGGCCTTCCTGACGGCCCGCGCGTGCGCTCGAGGAATCCGGAGTTCACCCGGGTCGTCACCGAAGTGCCGGCCCGGGCCGATCTACCGCTGCCCCTTCCCGCCGAGCCCGAGCACGGACAGCTCGGCATCCACGGCAAGTACGGCGCCTCGCTCTCGGCGATAGTGCCGAAGCTCGTCCTGAGTGACGCCCCGAGTCCCGCGCCCCCCACGCTCTCGCCGGAGACCGAGATCGACCTCCGCGAAATGGCCGATGTCGTCGAGACGCCACGTCGCCTCTTTCTCCGCCGCACCGCGGAGGCGACCTTTGCCCGCCTGGAGGCAGGCGCGCCGGTCGAAGGCATTCCGCTGCGCTACGCCTACAGCCTGAAGACGAGCCCGGATGCCGAATATCTGACGCGCGCGCGCATGGCCGGCATGCTGGCAGAGTGCATCAGCCTGCTCGAGGTGCGGCGCGCGCTGGAGACGGGCTGGCTCCCCGACGCGATCGTGCTGAATGGCCCCGGCAAGTGGTGGCCGGCGTCCGAGCGTGCCGTGGACGGCCTGCGCGCCGTCTTTTGCGATTCGGTCGAAGAGCTTCAGCGCCTCGCCGCCTCCGGCCGCTCGGACCGGCTGTGGGGGGTGCGGCTCCGCATTCCGGGGTTTCGCTCGCGCTTCGGCGTGCCGGTCGACGAGCCGGCCGCCTTCGAGCGGCTCTGCACCGTGGTGGCCGCGCTGCCCGCGGATCGGCACTTTGGTATCCACGTGCACATGGCAAGCACGATGATCGGCGTCGGGCACTGGCGCGACATCGCGGAATCGGCCGTGGTGTGGGGGGCGGCGATCGAGGCCACGACCGGCCGTCGGGTGCGTGCCCTCGACCTGGGCGGCGGCTATCATCCGGACGACCTGGCGCACTTGCCCTTCCCGGAGATCGTCCGCTTCGCCCGGAAGCACCTGCCCTCCCTCGCCGAGGTCTACATCGAGCCCGGGCGCGCGCTCACGCAAGCCACCATGGCCATCGTCACGAGCGTGCTGGACGTGCGCCGCCATCAGGGCACGCTGCACGAGGTCGTCGTGGATGCCTGCCTCGCCGAGCTGCCTCTCGTCGCCGTGTATCCCCATCGTTTTTTTCGCCTCGCCAATCATCGCGTGGTGCCGGTCGCCCGTGGCCCGGTACGCGTCCTCGGCCGCATCTGCATGGAGGATGACGTTCTCTCCCCCGGCCTGGATCTGCCGGACAACCTGAGCATCGGCGATCGGCTGGTCGTGTGCGATGCGGGCGCCTATGAAAGGAGCATGAGCTATGCATTCGGCCGTGGCGGATACCCTTGAGCGCAGAGAATGGCGGCATGCCTCAGGGTCGGTGCTCGCTCATCACGGCCCGTGCTGCGATCGGGCGCGCACCTGGATGATCGCGATGGGGCGTTCCTATGATTTCTCCTGCACGGACGGGCTCGCGTTTGCCGGGCCGCGCTGGCTCACCCGCCGGTGGGCGTGGGGGCCAACCCGCTGGCCGATCGCGTGGTGCGAGGCCGTCAAGGCAGAGACGATCGACTGCGGCGTCTTCGGCGCCTTTGCCCTGGAGCTCTTCCGCGCCAAGGGCATCGAGGCGCACTCAGGGCAGCTCGTGCGCAGCTGTACCGAGGAGAGGATCACGCACTGGCGTCGCAAGTGGGCCTCGATGCCCGACGCCTTCGACTGGATCGGCGCGCGCGTCGTGTACCACGAAGTATGCATAGTACGCGTGGGGGCGGACGAGGCGCGGATATACGACCCGACGGACGGCAACTGGATCGAGCCGCTGGTGCAGGCTGGCCACGGCGCGCATGTGGCGATCCGCGCCGAGATCCCGGTGGCGCTCAAATGGGGCGCGCACGTGCTCGTCAATGGTCAGTGGACGGAGACGGCTCTCGGTGGCTGAGCCGTTCTTGGGGCGAGCGCGTCGGCTTGCCGAGCGGCAGCTCGCCTCGATCGGTCAGACCTTCTTCGTCTACGATCCATGGGTGGGGCTTGTCAGCATCGTCGTGCTGGCCGTCGCCACACCCCGGCTCGCGATCGCGGGAACGCTCGCGAGCGTGCTCGCCCGCCTCACGGCCCAGCGCCTGGGCGCGTCGCGCGCATTCCTCGACACGGGGCTCGCCGAGCTGAACGGATGGTTTCTGGGCCTCGCATGCGCCACTTTCTTTGCCGTAGGGCCCGGCCTCGCGGTGTCGCTTCTGCTGGGTGGACCACTCGTCGCCGCGCTCTCCATCGTGATGTACCGCGTGCTCGCCACCTGGGACGTGCCCCTCGTGATCGGTCCGTACGTGCCGGCCTTCTGGCTATTGTGGAGCGCGCTGCTCACGTTTCCATGGACACAGGCCGCCGCCCTCCCCCTCGTGCCGGCTGCCCCCGCCTCTCCGTTCCTGCTGGTCTTGCTCGGCGGCTTGCGAGGGGTGGGACAGATCTTCTTTCTCCCCGACGCCGCCGTGGGTGTCGCGCTCGCCGTGGCTGCTTCGCTTGCCGATCGCCGGCTCGGCCTCTTGATGGTAGCGGCGTCGGTCGCTGCCGTGGGGATCGGCTATCTCGCCGGATCACCGTTGTGGCAGGTGGAGCAGGGCCTCGCCGGCTTCACCGCGGCACTGGTCGCGGCCGCGGCATTGCGTCGCTTCGCGGGGCTGGGCTGGGCCGCACTCGCTATCACCGTCGTCACGATCCCGTTCCTGGAGGCAGGCGCGCTGCGGCTGGCCGGAGCGGTGGGCCTCCATGCGCTCTCGGCCGCGTACATCGGGCTCATCTGGATGTTCGCCCTGCTGCGACCGGTGCGCGAGGCTGGCGCGGTGCGGGCCGGCTGGGCGATGGGCACACGGCCCCGGATCTACGAAAACCGATGATCCTGGTGAAGTCGCGCCATCGAGGGCCGCGCGAAGACGAAGGATCCAGGTAAGGCGGCGGCGGAAGCGATGCAAATCAAAACTGGAAACATCTCCGACACCGACGATCGTTTTTCCCTGTAGATCATTCAAGGAAAGCTCATTCGGCATTTCTCTGTTCACGAGTCTGTCCGCCGAGTGACGCAGTGTCAGTGACACTGATCGCCTCGCTGACGGTGCGCGGCCACCGACTCCACTCGACGCCGCGGCTTCCGCAAGCTTTTCCTGAGGTTATGCGACGGCCTTTCCTCAGTCGCCCTGGCAGAGAAATTGCTCTCCGGCGATTCTCACGAGCGCGCCCAGTCCTCGCATCCGTAGCCCTCCGCGCACGTGTGTGCGAATCAGCCCTGAGGAGGGCATCTGGTGGACTGGCTCATCGACACCCTGCAGCAGCATCCGGAAATTTCCATCTTTCTCGCCTTGGCCCTTGGCTACTGGCTGGGCAGCCTCAAGCTCGCGTCCTTCAGCCTGGGCTCGGTCACCGGGACGCTGCTCATGGGCGTCCTCGTCGGGCAGTTGAACATCACCATCTCGGCAAACGTGAGGGCGACGTGCTTCCTGATCTTCCTCTTCCTCGTGGGCTACAGTGTCGGCCCGCAGTTCTTCGACGGATTGAAGCGCGACGGCGTGCCCCAGATGATCTTCGCGGCACTCCAGTGCGCGATCTCCCTCGCCACGGGCTATGCGGTAGCGAAGGCGTTCGGGTACGACGCGGGCCAGGCCGCCGGTCTCCTCGCCGGCTCGCAGACCATCTCGGCACTCCTCGGCACCGCGACGGACGCGATCAACAAGCTGGAGATTTCCGACGAAGAGAAGAAGCGCTTGCTCGACGCGATGACGGTTGCCTACGCGGTGACCTACATCTTCGGCACGGCCGGGACGGCCTGGATCCTGTCGGCGCTGGGGCCCAGGCTCGTGGGCGGCAATGTCACGGCCGCCTGCCGCGAATACGAGGCCGGGATGAGCGGGAATGCGGCCGACGGTCCAGAGATCACCGCCGCCTGCCGGCAGGCTGGCCTTCGGACGTATCGGTTCACGGTCGATCGCGCCGCCGACACGACGATCGACGAGTTCGAGTCGGAGTTTCTGCGGCCACGAGTGTTCGAGGTCCATCCCCGCTCCGCCCTTGTGAGCGTGGCCTCGCGCCGGGACGTCGGGCGCCCCGCGACGACTCTGGCCTCCGCGCCCCGCACCGGCAGCGTGAACGCCGTGATATTCGTCGCCGCCGGAGTCACCCTGGGTGGTCTCGTCGGCGCGCTCGCCATCAAGGTCGGCGAGGTGCCGCTGAGCCTCAGCACGAGCGGCGGGGCGCTGGTGGCCGGCCTCGTCTTTGGCTGGCTCCGGTCCAGCTACCGGCTCTTCGAGGGCGTACCCGAGCGTGCTCTCGCGACGATGAACTCAGCGGGCCTGAACGTGTTCATCGCCGTGGTCGGGATCAATGCCGGTCCCGGATTCGTGGCAGGGCTCGGCCAGGCGGGCCCGAGCCTCCTCATTGCTGGCATTCTTGTGACGGCCATTCCTCTGGTCGTCGGTCTATTGCTCGCCCGGTATGTCTTCAGGTTCCACCCGGGCATCGCGCTGGGCTGCGTCGCGGGAGCACGCACGACGGCTCCGGCGCTGGGCGCCGTCCAGGAGGTTGTCCGGAGCAAGGTGCCTGCCCTCGGCTACACCGTCCCCTACGCCGTCGGCAATACGCTGTTCACCGTCTGCGGCGTCGCCATTGTCATGCTCATGACCTAGCGGCCAGGCGGGGCGGACCTCCCTCTCCGCCGACACCGGGCGCCCACCGGAGGGAGAACATACACCGCCTCGAATTGGCTTATGATCGGCGGAATGACAATCACCGAGGCTGCGCGGACCGCGCGGACATGGTGCGCGCGGTACCTGCCGGACGACCGGGCCGACCGCTATCTGGCGGTCACCGTGCTCGTGTCGCTGCTCCTGCATGGGGTCGTCGGGGTGGCCTTTCTCGTCTCGGGCTGGCTTCGCAATCCCGTCGTGGCGAGCCGGGGCGAGGCCCTCTTCGCGGATATCGCGCTCGCCAGGCCCGAAGAGACAGGACCTCGGGGCAATCCCCTGCGGCCCGTTGGGCCGGACGTCGCAGAGACCGAGAAGCCGAGACCTGTCGCACCGCCTCCGGCGAGGGCGCAGGCGTCGTCACCGGCGAGTCTGCCCGTCCCACCGACTCCGAGCGTCGCCGAGGCGCCCAAGCCAACGCCTCGGGCGCCGGAGCCGCGCGAGGTTGTCCGGGCGGCACCGAAGTCTCAGCCCTCGTCGCAGGCCGAGGAGCCCGCCTACGAGGGGCGAAACGCCCAGGCGCCGAACCCATCGCAGGCGCCGCAAGCCCAGATGGAGGCTCAACCTGTATCGCCGACGCCCTCAGCCGGCGGTGAGCCGCGCGTGGCGTCGGTATCCCGGCCGTCCCCGGCCCCGCCCGGCATGTTCGGCCAGCCGGGCGGGACAGGTGGATTCCAGGGGAGCCAGGGCGGAGTAGTGGGCCAGGCGGTCCCCCTCGATACACCAGATCCCAACTATCGCGAGTACATGCAGAGGGTGCGGCAGCGGATCTATGCCAAGTGGAGCTATCCTCACGAGGCCCAGAATCGAGAGCTCCACGGCAAGCTCGCAATCGAATTTCACATCGGCAAGGACGGGCAGCTCTTGAGCCTCGAGCTCATCGCGTCTTCGGGCGAGGCCGTCCTCGACGCCTCGGCGATCAATGCGGTCAAGATGGCCGAGCAGTATCCGCCCCTGCCCGATGCCATGCGACGGGATGTGCTTCCCGTCGTCGCCATCTTCACCTACAGGATTCGCACCACGCAGTCATCGGTGTTCCAGCTTCTCCAGTAGCCTCCTGCTGACGAACGGACGCATCACTGGGTCCAGCTCAAGGGTTTGAAGGCGAGGACCTGGGCCTCACGCGCGTTGAGATCCAGCGGACCGAGTGCGGCCAGGGTTCGCCAGACTCCCGTGGCGAGATTCACCGCGCGGATCTTTACGCCGTCCTTGCCCAGGGCGACCACGGCGAGCTGGGTCTCGTCGGGCGCCCACTCGATGGCAGCGATGAGCTCTTCCGTCTGAAAGGTGGCGAGCGGCTTGTCCGTGGCCAAGCCGTCGGGCGGCCCGCCCAGAGCGTAGACGAGAAGCTTTCCCGCGCCTCCCGCGCCGGAACCCAGACCGACCGCCAGCTTCGTCCCTCCGGGGGAAAGCGTCATGGCGCCGAGGACGATCTTGGCCGAGACCGTCAGCCCCAGCGCGTCGAGCTCCCGCCGGCCCAGCAGTAGCGTCGGGGGCGTCCCTGATCCGAGCTTTGCGCGATAGAAACCGGCCAGCAGAGGTCCGGACGGCCGGTCGCGATCGATGACGTCGAAATAGTAGACGGCATCGCCGGCGGGCGCCCACTCGGCGAGGATCGACCCGCCCGGCAGGAGCTCGAACCCTCCCGTCTTGATGTCGAGGACCGCAGCCGTTTCCCAGGACAGGAGGATCTTGCGGCCATCGGGGGACCATCGGAACTTGTTGGGGGGCGTCGAGTAAGCGGGAATATTGGTGACCCCCCGAGGGATGGCAAAGCGCGACTGGACCTTCCTCGCTGCCACATCGACGAGGGCGATCGACACCTTGAGCGGAGCGGCGGGCCCCGGCACGAAGGTGAGGACCGCGATCTGCCTACCGTCGGGTGACCATGCGGGCTGCCAGGGGTAGAGCTGCTCGTTTGGGTCGCTCTGCAAAAGAACCGTCTCCTGGCCCGCCCCTTCCCGGAACTTGAGGGCGAGCTGGGGGTCGACGAAGGCGAAGCCCGTTCCGTCGGGCGACCACGTGGCGCCAAGCCCGAACACCAGGGTGCCGAGCTGACGGCCCTCGGGCAAAACCCCCGCCGTGACCAGCCGCCGATTCGTTCCGGTTCCCACCACATCGACGTAGAGGAGGGCCCTCGATCCCGTCGCTGAGTCGACGATGGCGACGGGCGGCCTGGACGCCGGCTGGCCATGCAGGCTGGTGGCGACCCCCAGGACGAGGACCAGAATCGAGCAGAAGGCCATGCGGGTGGGACGGGCCGGTGCGCCAGTCGGTCTGGACATGGTCAGAACCCCCTTGGTCGAATGCGCGCGGGCCTACGCGAAGAGCTCGCGGTCCCGAATCTTGTGGGCGTTTGTATAGTCTTTGTCCCACCACGGTTTTTCGCCCGGGTTCCGCGGAGGCTTGGCGAGCTGGAGCTTCCTCTTGCCGTCCTTAGCCTCCTGCTCGAGCACCCGGAAGTGGTAGTGGTCGAAGATGCTCAGCCCTTCCACGAGGTACGAGACGGCAATCCGACGGTCCCGGATGACCAACAGGTTTTCCCCGTTCTTGACGTCCGCCGTCGAGGAAAAGTTGTAGGACCCCATGTACACACGCGCCGTCGGCTTTTCGAAGTCGATGACGACGAACTTGTGGTGCATGCGGACACCGCTTCCACCGGTCGGCTCCGATTTGAACGGTTCGGGAAGGTTGCCCTGAAGATTGGCGGGAAACACCGGAGCGACGTTGCCGTCAGGCTTCTGCAGGTCGATGCCGCCGACCTTGCGGTCGGAGATTCCATAGACGAACATCTTGTCGTCGTTCGTGACTTTCTTGATCGCGTCGAGTATGGGTCCCGGCGTCTGGTAGAGAAACGCCAGCGAGTAGAACAGATTCGATGTGGTCTTCTGGCCGATGTCGTCGGCCACCGTTGCCAACAATGCATTTGTCGAGCTGTGCGGAGAGAAGGCCACGCGCACGTCGATCCCGGTGAATCCGAGACCGGCCAGCTTCGCGGAAGCGGTCTTGCCGAAGCCGGCCACGTCGCCATGCGTCCAATAGTCGTCGAACGCCGCGAGGAACAGTTTGACCGCGTTTGTGCCCCGCAGAACCAACGCGTTGTTGGATTGCACGAAGAAGCCGCGCCAGGAGAAGTTGGTCGACCCGCACACGACCGCCTGCACCTTCGGCCCGTCAACCACGATGGTCTTGTTGTGCTGAAGCTGGCCCATGTGCTGCCGCTTGACGTTGCCCGCACCGGCCGACGCGGCCAGGCGTTGCGCCGCCTGTGTCTCGCCGGAATGGGGCTGGCCGTGGGAGCCGTCGTCGTCGATGATCACCTTGACCCTGCCCCCGAGCTTTTCGAGACGCGAAACCACGCCCGGCTCGTTGAGGTCATAGGCCACCACGCGGACCTGGGCCTTCTTGTCGGCGATGGCCTGGTCGAGCACTTCGAGGATGACCTGTCGCGCCTCGAAACCCATCCACGCGAGGGCCTCGGTGGCGAGCGGGTGCGTAGGGACGAACGTCAGACCCTCGTCGGCATTGCCCGGCAACAGCGTGGAGATCGGCCCCTGGGACTCGTACCGATCGACGAAGGCCTGTGACGACACGAAGCCGCGGGTAAAGGCGACATTGATCTTCCCCGGGTACGTTTCCCGCCGCAGCTCGATGCTGACCTGCTGTGGTTCGCCATAGCTCAGCTCATCTTTGTTGTTCATGAAAACCGGCGTGACCTGATAGACGAATTCGCCGGGAAGCTCGGCATTGCGCGGGAAGTGCACCCACCGGAATTTCTGGATCGGCGAAAATCTGGTCGACAGGCTGTTTGGATTGACGGCGCCATCGAGGCCGGGGAAGCTCAAGCGGTTCTTCAAGGGAAAGAATTTAGTGCCGCCGGGCTCCTTGTATTCGATGGCGAAGCCCACGAAGTCGAGCGGGGGCTTGCCCTTTTTCCAGTTCATGGCAAGGAGGGCCATGCCATCGCCGCGATGAAGCTTGAGCGTGAACAGCGCCGCCGCGTTCTGTCCGGTGACCTGGAATTCACCCGCCATAGCCGATCTCCCTGAAGTGCTGCTCAGAGCGTAGATGACGCAGAGTCGCTTCTCGGACCCTGCCGCTTTGTGACCACGTGGATGCACCCTAGCATTTCGCGCCGATCCTGTCAGAGCACCGGTGAGAAGTCAAACTGGGCGGCGCCCGGGGAGTCCAGGATGCGCGAGTGCTCGCGACCGGGCACGCTTCAGGCGTAGACCGTCAGCGGCGAGCGACGAGCAGGCGGATTCCAGGCTCTGGCCGCAGGGTGACATAGGGCGTCGGCGTGATCCGCTGACCCGGCATCAGCGAGAGCCGGAAGCCCTGGGCAATCGTGGCCAGGAGCAGAACGGCCTCCATCTGAGCGAAGCCGTTGCCGATGCACTGGCGTGGGCCGCCGCCGAACGGGAAGTAGGCGAAGCGCGGTAGCCGGCGGGCGAGATCGCCGTCCCAACGTTCGGGGCGGAAAGCCGTGGGCTCCTCGAACCAGCGGGCGTCGCGCTGCACCACATAGGTGGGCACCACCACGATGTCGCCCCGCACGATGGGTTGACCGGCAATCTCCGTGGCCCTCGCCGCCTGGCGCCCGAGCCCATACGCCGGTGGGTAGAGCCGCATGGATTCCGTCACGACCATGTCGGCATATCTCAAGCGGGGCAGGTCGGAGGTCGCGGGAGCGCGACCATCCAGGGCCGTCCGCAGCTCGTCGGCAAGCCGGGCCTCGGTCTCCGGGTGCCGGGCGAGCAGGTACCAGATCCAGGACAGCGCCGCCGCGGTCGTCTCGTGGCCGGCCAGGAACAGCGTCATGACCTCGTCGCGCACCTGCCGTCCGGTCATGCGCGTGCCATCGTCCGCGTCCTGGGCGTCCACGAGCATGGAGAGCAGGTCGCCCCGGTCCTGGGAGCTCGCTCGTCGCTCTTCGATGATGCGGTGGACCAGGGCGTCGAGGTGCCGGATGGCCCGGCGCGATTTGAGGTTTCGCGGCGTCGGCAGCCAGTACGGAAGTACCCAGAGGCTCTGCAGCCGGTCGCCGAAGTCCCGCATCACCACCTCCGCGGCTTGTCCGGCTTCGAAAGCATCGCCGGAGACGTCCGCGTCGAAGAGGGTCTTGGCGACGATGGCCTGGGTCAGCGCCATCATTTCGGCCTGCATGTCGACCACGCTCCCGTCCTTCCAGCCGGCCACGTGACGCTGGGTGAAGGCGGTCATGACGTCGCCATATCCGGCGAGGCGCTGGCGGTGGAAGGCGGGTTGAACCAGCCGGCGCTGGCGCAACCAGGTGTCGCCCTCGGAGAGGAAGAGGCCGTCACCGACCAGGGGGCGCAGCCGGCGCAGGCCGAGGCTCTTGGTGAAGTCCCGGTTCCGCGTCACGAGAAGCTCTTCGATGGCGTCCGGGTGGTAGACCAGCAGCATGCGGACGGGACCCAGCCGCGTCTGGACGAAGTCGCCGTATTCCCGCGCGCACGACTCGTAGAAGCCGAGCTGATCGCGCTTGAAGTCGGCCGCGCTTCCGAAGAAGAAGCGCCCCTTCGGTCCCTTGAGGCGGGTCTTCACCTGGTAAAAATGGATTGCAGCATTTCATGCCGATCCTGTCAGACCCCCCGCGAGATGTCAAACTGGGGCGGCAACAACCGGGGCGTCGAGTCATTTCCGAAGCCGCAGTAGCTTCGTTTCTACCCGGTAATTCGTGCCGGTGCCTGGCGGGAATCCTGCGCTCCATCGTCGCATTGCGGGTGTAACCCCGTTACGGCGCTTGGCACAGACAATGCTGCAGGATACAAGAAAGCCTCGATTCCGGACTCATGACAGCCGGACTCATGACAGGAGGAGGGACGATGCGAAGGGCATGCGTGCTGCTTTTGTTGCTCATCACCACAGGCTGGGCTCAACCCGCAACTGCTCAGATCAGCATCAATATCGGGATCAATCTTCCGGTGTTCCCCGAGCTGGTGGTCGTGCCCGGCTATCCCGTGTACTACGCTCCGAACGTGAGTGCCGACTACTTCTTCTACGACGGCCTTTACTGGGTCTTCAACGTGGAGGACGGGCAGTGGTATTCGAGCTCCTGGTACAACGGGCCGTGGGTCTTCGTCGAGCCCGTGTACGTGCCCCAGCCCATTCTCGTGATTCCGTTCCGCTACTATCGGGTCCGCCCCGTCTACTGGCGCGGCTGGGCCTACGACGCACCGCCTCGATGGGGGCAGCATTGGGGACGCGACTGGGACTCCCGGCGGGCGGGATGGGATCGATGGGATCGGAACCGCGCGAGCGCCCCCGCCCCTCTGCCGCTATACCAGAGGGACTTCCCGCGAGACAGATATCCGGCCCCGGCGCAGCAGGTGACCCTCCACAATGAACGCTACAAGTATCAAGCCCACGACACGCAGGTTCAGCAGCAGCGCGCCGCGATTTTCCGCCAGCAGTCATCCGGTGGAACGAAGGCTACCGTGAAAGCGGAGCGCGTCGAGCATCCGGGGACGGTCGCTCCCGCTCGCGAGCGTCCGCAGCGTCCGGAGACGGCACCGCCGCCCGCTCGCTCGCCGCGTCAGGAGACCGTGCAGCCTCCGGCGGCGCCGCGGGAGGAAGGTCATCCGGCCGTCGAGCGTCCACAGCCGGAGCGCGGGCGGAGACCTGAGCCCCAGCGGGTCGAGCCTCCGCCCAACGCCCCGAGAGGAGAGCAGGCGGCTCCCCAGCAAGCTCCCCGCGGGGAGCAGCAACGTCCCAGGGAGGAGCGTCAGCAGGAGTTGGGGCCCGAGGGCCATTCTGACGAAGGGCGGGGCCAGGGTCGCAGGTAGTCGGTTGAGTGAGCTGGCCTGGCTTGACACCCGGGCCGGCTCACAACGCACGGGGAGCCTGCCGGCGCCGCATCATGCCGGCAGGCTCCGCAGGCTGACCTGCTAGACCGCCTCAGGCGTCCGCAACGACCTCGCCACCGACCATGGTCACAGTCGGTGTGATGCCGGCGATCACTTCCTCCACGCAGCTGAAGACGTCGTCGGAGAGCGCGATGAGGTCGGCGCGCTTGCCCGGCTCGAGCGAGCCGGTGTCCGCCTCCCGACCGATCGAGCGCGCGTTCCAGATGGTGAAGGAGCGCACCGCCTCCTCGCGCGTCATGCGCTGCGCCGGCCGCCAGCGCGGATCGTCGCCCTCGCGGGGCCGGCGCGTCACCGCGGCGTGGATTCCGTAGAACGGGTTGGCATCCTCGACGGGAAAGTCGGAGCCGCCCGCAATGTAGGCCCCGGAATCCAGCAGGGACCGCCAGGCGTAGGCTCCCTCGAGCCGCTCGGGACCGAGGCGGTCGCCGGCCCAGCGCATGTCGGAGGTGCAGTGGGTGGGCTGCATGCTCGGCACCACGCCGAGACGCGCGAAGCGCGGGATGTCGGCCGGGGCAAGGATCTGGGCATGCTCGACACGCAGTCTCGGTCGCGGGCCACCCCCGGCCAGCACCCTTTCGAACACGTCGAGCGCGAGGGTGTTGGCGCGGTCTCCGATGGCGTGCACCCACACCTGAAAGCCGTGGTCGG
>WNFE01002115.1_pt1 | contig 14569 bp, 13 predicted proteins | sample 5400451 | NCBI WGS metagenome assembly WNFE01 (sample SAMN13153344, study PRJNA577476) | soil metagenome | isolation source: 200 cm saprolite under Douglas fir tree site 2 hole 2 | place: USA:California | collected 2015-04-18 | reverse complement strand
GCGACGGCGCGCCCTACCTGTTGTTTGTCTTCTGCGGTTTGACTGTCTGGACATATTTCTCGCAAGCGCTGCAACACGCGGGGAACAGTCTCGTCCGTAACGCCCAGCTTGTCTCTAAAGTTTACTTTCCCAAGTTACTTCTCCCCCTCGCCCAGACCCTTCGTGGGCTCGTTGATTTCACGGTTACACTGGTCGTGCTTTTGGTATTAATGGCGATTTATCGAGTCCCGCCCACATTTCGACTGGCCGTATTACCTGTCTTTCTGTTCTTCATGACTCTGACCGCAACTGGCGTAGCTCTATGGTTTTCCGCGCTCAGCGTTAAATACCGTGATTGCACACACGCATTGCAATATTTCATTCAAGTTTGGATGTACGCAAGTCCAGTCGTGTACCCAATAAGCATGATTCCTGAACGATGGCGGCCGTTGTTCGCCTTGAATCCCGCTGTCGGATTCATTGAAGGTTTTCGGTGGGCAGTGCTGGGCCACAGCGTTCTGAACCCTAATCTCCTCTGCATCACGATTGTAGTGTCCTTAGTTGCCTTGTTCAGCGGCGCGTTTTTCTTTCGCCGCGCCGAACGTGACTTCGCCGACATCATTTAGTCTTTGGATTATTTCGCGAAATGTCGGACGTCGCCATCGCTGTCAACAACTTAAGCAAGTCTTTCAAGATCGCGCATCAACGGGACGGACTGCCGGGATACAGGACACTGCGTGATGATCTAATTGGTTTACCGCAGCGAATGCTGGCGCGATGGAAGAGAAACGGCCAAGCTACATCCGAAACGTTCTGGGCGCTTAAGGACGTTTCGTTCGAAGTTAAGAAGGGCGAAGTAGTCGGCATTATCGGACGCAACGGAACAGGCAAGAGCACTTTGCTAAAGATTCTAAGTCGTATCACTGAGCCGACATCCGGCGGCGCAGACATTTACGGACGCGTTGGAGCGCTTCTCGAAGTCGGGACCGGTTTCCATCCGGAGCTAACCGGCCGTGAAAACATTTTTATGAACGGCGCGATCCTCGGCATGAAGCGCGTCGAGATTCAACGAAAGTTTGCCGAAATCGTTGCCTTCGCCGGGATTGATAAGTTCCTGGACACGCCGGTAAAGAGGTATTCCACCGGAATGTATGTGCGGCTCGCTTTCGCCGTCGCCGCGCACCTCGATCCGGAAATTCTCCTCGTCGACGAAGTTCTGGCTGTGGGCGACACCGAGTTTCAAAAAAAATGTTTAGACAAGATGCACGACGTGTCGGCGGCTGGCAGAACCATTATTTTTATCAGCCATTCAATGGAAGTAGTCTCGCGACTCTGCCCTCGCGCGATTTGGTTGCACGAGGGGCAATTAATCTCGGATGGCCCTTCGGACGCTGTTATTGCCAAATATTCCGGCGCCGGCGAGCGTTCGGCGATTCAAACTTGAAAGACCGCCTGCGAAGGAAACGGGAGAGGAAATAAGATACGTCCCCGCACTTGGAAGCGGGAACGAAGGCACTCCACAGGGCGCCGCGCTCGTTTTTGGAGTAATCGAGGAATCCCATCCACCACTCTGGATGAACGTTCCCCCAGTGGCGCCACTGGCTCTTGAAAATGTCCTTGTATGCCTTGCCACGCTGGGATTTCGTTTTTGTTGCCGAATATTCACGCGAACATGACAGCAGTTTATCGATGCGAACGATAAGCCCTTTGTTAGCAGCAATGCGTTGCCAGTATTCATAATCCATCGCCGTCTGGAAATCCTCGTCAAAGAGCCCTATGCGATCCATGATGCGCCGGCACCAGAAAGCGGCCGGCTGGCAGATGGTACAGCGGCCCTTAAACTCCTCGAGTTGAAACTCGCGCGTATCGTATTCGCGGATAATATCGCCATGTTCATCGATATAGTTAGCTCGCCCGTAGAATAAATCCACACTAGGCTGACGTCTCCACTCATCGACAATGGTTGAGACCGCCCCTGGCAGGAGCAGATCATCACTGTTGAGAAAGGCGAGGATACTTCCCTTTGCAAGTTGTAGACCAGAATTGATTGCGCTGGTTTGCCCGCCGTCTGGCTCGCTCTTCCAAAAAAAACGCCCATCGTAACTTTTCAATATCTCCCGCGATTCATCGGTCGAACCGCCGTCCAGAACAAAATACTCGATCTGCCGGTAATCCTGAGTAAGCACGCTCTCGATGCACTGCCGCAGAAACCGGCCTTGTTGGTAGGAGGGTGTGACGATGCTCACCAGCGGTGGCTCAAGGACGGCGATTTCTCGCAGCCTGGGAGCCTCTCGCCGCGCGGGAGTTTCGCGGAGCCCGTCAAGAAGCTCGGCCGCCGAATCGAGATAGTTGAAACGATGCGACTGAGCCTGCCCCTTGGACACCGTGGTGGCGTTCCAGGGTGCATTTTTCCAGACGTCTTCCACCACACGCGCAATCGACTCAACTTCCTGCGGATCAAAATAACGGGCCGTGTCCCCCCCGACTTCGGGCAGGCTGCAAGCGCTGCTGCAAGCAACCGGCACGCCGACGACCAGCGCTTCAGCCACGGGAATTCCGAAACCTTCAAACAGCGATGGAAAAAGCAGACAGGCGGCCCCGCTGACGAGCGCATGGAGTTCTTCGTCCTCAACGTAACCAAGCATCCAAAGCCATCCTTCGCCTTTTGCCCGCTCGAGCTGTTCTATTAACGCCCCTTCCGCAGAAGAAGCACTTCCGACCAGTACGAGCGGTATTGCCACTCCGCGTCGGCGTACGCGCAGGAGCGCATCGAGAAGCTTTTTATGATTCTTATGCGGCCAGAAGTTGCTGGGAAAAATCGCATAACGCACAGGGAGTCCGAATTTCTTTTTTGCCCTGTCGATTGCCTCCGGCGAGGCGCTTCCGGAAAGAAACTGCGGACTGGGAGAGGGATACACCACTTTTATTCGCCGCTCGTCGCAGCCGTAAGTCCGCGCGAGATCTTGCCTTGCGAATTTCGAGAGCGCAAAAACCAGGTCTGCCGATCCGATCGCAGTGCCGAATGCGAAGTCGCGTCGCGACCGCTCGGCTGGCTCAAAGAAATACGGATACGCCAGATGTTGAAGATCGGGAAGGCAGGAAGCGACCTTGAAGGCGCGGTCTGCATCATAGATATCGAGCGTATCGGGATACCAATAAACGACCCAATCGGGCCTGATTTCCTCGATGGCCCTGCGCTCGTTGGCTGCCCAGATAGTATTTTGCGCGCCGGGAAGATACTGGCGCGCCATATTGTCTGGCAGAGAGGCGCCAATCTCTTGAAAATTAAGGGGCGTCAGACCAACGTGGATCGAAAGCTCTGGATTTCTGGCGAGTGCGCCCGCGAGGCCAAGGAAATATCCAACGATCCCTCCACTGGATTGGGCCTGCAAAATTCGCGCGCTGAAATAGATTACCAATTGCCCACCTCGGATTCTTAGTTGCTTACAGGGAAACCGTCGCTTCTTCCAGCGAGCATGCGCAATCCCTCGCCAGCGCAACCCCACAATTCAAGGACCTTTTTTTCGGCTTCTTTGGGAAACAGCTTGCTGATTTCAGCATCGGTCATGAGGTCGTGAATCAAGCGCATCAGTTCGCAAAGGACCCCAGGGGTCAGTTGCAAATTCGAATATTGGGCGGCGAGCCTCTGAATTTCCATGAAACGCAGCCAACCGCCCGTCGCAGTCTTTGTGCTCGGGTATTCGCGGGTGCAAGCGACAGGGAAAGGGACCCAATCGGGATCGCCAAGAGTAAGGAGCCGAAACCAAATCTCGGAATCCAGGACGTAATGCAAGTCTGTGTCGAGCTGCCCGCCCGCCTTTTGCAGCGCTTCGCGCCGAATAAAAGTGGCAGGTTGCAGGATGTAATTGAGTCCCGCGACGAACGCACGTCGGTTGAAACAGAACTTATCCGGATAAAACGGGCGGCGCGCCTTGCCCGCTTGATCGGTCCGGAACCCCATACCCATGTGAAAGGGGGCAGCCGGGTTCTTTTTGCATGCGTTCTCCATGTGCTGAAAGGCGCCAGGCTCATAAAAATCATCGGTGTTCAACCACGCAACGAGGCTGCCGCGCGCGAGACGCAAACCCTTATTGATTGCGTCCGCCTGCCCTTCGTCCGGCTCGGAAATAAAGTGCGCGCACCGGCTGCGGAAAGGCTCAACTGCCGCAAGTGTCTCCGGGTTGGACTGGCCGTCCACAAAAATGACCTCGTAGCTCGCACCTTTTTGAGCGAAGATGCTTGCGAGACATTCCGAGACAAACTCGGGAGGCTGGTTATAACTGGGCACCACAATCGAGATCTCAGGCTGCATAAATTGTCCGTCCGTTCTAGCGTGCGGCGCCCGACCCATCAGCCGCGCTGTTCGAAGCAAGTCTTTCTTCCATGGCCTTGTACAAGGCATCCATTTTCAGAAGCTTCTGTAACCTTGCCTCGCGGTCGGCCTCGATCTCCTCGATGTGCGCGCGCGCCTCTTCATAACGCCGGACCAACTCTTTATGCTGAGCATTGGCGTCGAGCAACGCCTGAATGATGCGTCCCTCGGGATGGCGCAGCAGCGCTTCCGTCGCTTCCGCTTCGCTGTGCGGAGTGCACTCGCGCGGGCTCGCGACGACACACATGTCGTAATGGTGAAAAATTGCTGGTTCAAAATAAACAAAAGGCGCTCCGACATCTGAAAAAAGGCGCGCGATAGACGCCTTGCTAAAAATGTACAGATGCTCGGCCGGCCTGAGCATCTCAAGAAAACGATCCTTATTTCGCACCATTTCCTCGTACGTGTGGCCAACGGGAAAACAAGGCGTTTGAACGATCATGAAGCCGTCCGGCTTTAGCAGTTCCATGCAGCGTCGCATTGTGTTACGGGGATCGGGCAGATGCTCGAGAACGTCGAAATGCAGGATCAGATCCAGGCTGCGCGGCTCGAGATCCTGCTTTTCGATCGTGCCTGTAAGCATCGGGACGCCAAACGCGGACTTTGCGTATTCCACCAGCCAGGGACTCAGTTCCAGACCCGCTGCATCAAATCCGGCCCATCGCATCAAGGCGACGAATCCTCCGTGGCCGCATCCCAATTCGAGCGTCCGCGCGGGCGGCAGGCGGCATTTGAGCACAGTTCTCATCCAATGCACACAGCGCTCGTTCAGATCGTTGCGCGCCCGCTCCGCCAAGCTTGGATACCCGTCCTGGACTACGAACGATTCGTAGTAGCTGCGCCCATAAAAATCGCTGGCATCGTCGATTACGTCGAATCTCTCCGCCGGCGGCCAGTTCTTGAGCACGAGGGTCTGGCAGTTTTCGCAACAGAAGTATTCAGGTGAAAAATCGGTGAGATCGGTCTGTCCGCACCAGCAGGGATGAGTGAAATTCATCGTCAAGAAATATGTGGCCAAAACCGGCTTGACGGCGACGTCCGGTCGCCGAGCGCCTCTTCGCGGTTAAGCGTAACCACTGAGCCACGCGAATCTGGCATGCCTCCCGGCAAGCGTCAAGCGTCTCGAGGATGCAGGGCCGTTTATTGGTTGTCCGTTTGTCGACGCACGACCGGCTCTGCGCGCATGTAACGAATTTGCGCGTTCAAACACGGATTCATTATCCTATGGCGTTCATCAACAACCTGCATAGAGAAACTGCAGACGGATTCCGTCGGGATTGCGAAACGCCGAGATTGACCGACTCGTTTCCAGAACGTAATCTTTTGCAGCATAAGGGAGCGGATCGGGCATCGTGGAATCGGGAAATTAGGACATTTCTATTCGTGGTGCCGGTAATTACGGGAACGAACCTCTGATTTTTCCATTTTCATCGCTAAAGGAACTCAATAGTTATGTTTCGGCGTATAGCTCTGCTCAAAGCCTTCGGGTCAGCCCATCTAACCACGTCGCGCGGCAAGTTAATGGCCCATGTATCCGAGAGGTTTCGAGTGTGACTAAAGAACGAAGAAAGGCGGATCAAGCGTCCAGTTTCTCATCACTTCGTCGACAACGCGATGATGACCATGATTTGCTCCTCGCTCGCGCGGCCTATCGACGATCGAACACGCTCTCAAACAAAGTATTTTCTCGAAGTAGGCAGTCGAATCCTTAGAGCGAGTTAGCTCCCAAGAAAATTAGTTCAAATGGGTAGACCGCTAGTCTCAATTCTCTTACCGTCTCTCAACGCTTGTCAGTTTCTCGACGCACGCATCGAGTCTCTTCTAACCCAAACGTTCTCCAATTGGGAGGCGATCGTCCTCGATAGCCATTCCAGCGATGGTAGTTGGGAGCTTTTTAAATCGATCGCATCCACTGATTCCCGTTTTCGGCTCTACCAGGTTCCACGGGATGGGCTTTACGCCGCACTTAACCGGGGCATGCAGCTCGCAAGTGGCGAATTCCTGCACATTGCCACTTGCGACGACACAATGGCTCCGGAGTTTCTCACTGATATGCTAAACGCATACGCCCAATGTCCTGGGGCGGGCATTGCTGTATGCGACCTATTGTTTATCGATCGCAACGGAGATGAACTTTCGCCTGCGGATTTGATTGGTCATTTGACGGTGCGCGCGACTAAGGATTTGTTGAGTTTGGATACCGTTCGCACTTCTGTCCCGGGAGAAATATGCCGTCATCTCAATTACCGGCCTGCCCCTCACGATTGCCTGCTGCATTTTGCCGGACGCAGTGTTTATTGTTCTCTAACGCAACTGGTTGTTCGCATGTCGTCCGTAAAAGCGGTGGCACCGTTTGAAACCAAGATAGGTTCTATTGCTGACTACGAGTGGTTGATTCGTCTCACCGCTCATACCGGTTCGGTGCATTTGCCAAGAAAACTGGCAATGTGGCGCTACCATGGAAATCAGCTCAGCCTCCATCGAGATGATTCGCGCCCGGTTTCCATGAAGGTGATGGGCGGGCGCACCCTGCGGGGAATTTGCGAGCGCCAGCCGCGCCTGTTGACTCGGAATGACTGCGAGGCACTCCTGTTACCTTACAAAATTCTAATGGCGCGTTCGGCGATTGGCCGCGTTTATCGCTGGTTTGAAGCCGCCATTAGACTCTCGCGGATGGTTTTTGACAGGCCTGCCGCCACTTGGCGCGGACTTCGTCAAGCGAAATTTAGATTCGGCACGCGGCGATACTCTTTGCTTCCGATGATCTTCCAAGGTATAGCGCTCGCCCCCAAGCGAGCTCAATGTCATTCGGTGAACGTTATGATGGGCCCGCCACGGAAGCAAAGCGCGGCATTGCGCAATTGTGCGCTGTAAGTGAGAAGGTACAGCACGACCGAATCATCACGAGTTATGTCCCAGCGGGCCGCGCCGCCGGGCTTCCGCCTGTCGATACCGTCTGTGAGCGGCTAATCGGCGCGAGCCGGGCAACCCACTCTTTCGGCTTATTCAGGTAAACGCGACCGCAATAGGCCTCAACGTATTTTTCGATGTGACAGAAGAGAATAAACCCGCTAGGATGCCTCGGATGGGCCACCAGGGTGTGGAGTCGCACGCCGCACCGATTGCCGAACGAAAGATCTACGGCCAATGAAACTGCTCGACAAAATCGGCCGCGACCCATTTGCTCGGTGCAGTGGGCCTCGGTGACAAGCTGCGACGTCCCAGCCGGCATCTCTCCGGTGGCGAGCAGCAACGCATCGCCATCGTGTGCGCGCTAGCCACGATCCGCGGGTGATCCTGGCGGACGAACCGACCGGCAACCTCGACACCGCCAATTCAGAGCGCGCCTTCGAACTACTGCAAAATATCATGCAACAGGGCGAGAAGGCATTGCTCCTCGCCACTCACAATCCCATCATCGCCGAAGCTTGTGATTGGATTCAGGAGATGAAGGATAGCCGCATTATCGCGAGCCACCCACGCGGCGCGCCAAGCCCAGCTTTCTGATCGACCAGCGCGGCGAAAAGACTTTCCACGTATCGTGGAAATACGCGATCGTCTCATTGTTGTTATGCCGGCGCCCGCTCGGCACATCGTGCAAAGTCATCGTGCCGACCTGCCGCCGAACTGTGCGCATCATTCCAGATGCCGGCACGACGTACTTGTCGATCTTGCGGCGGTCGAGCCAACCGCTAATCCAAATGTCGTCCATATAAAACGCGCTCGCTGGCGCGGCGGAATAATCCCAAAGTTGCGCATCGAAAAAACGCGGCTGGATGAAATAACTTCCGCAGCCGGTGATAACCGCAACCCTCTTTAGGTCACGAATCCGGTCCGCGCGGATGGTTCTTGCCCGGAGCCATATCAAGTCGCTCGGCATCAGCGCGCCGCGAAAACAAAGCGCCGCGTCCGGCAATAGTCGATGATAATGAAGATAAGTCTCGAGCGCATCGCCGGGGTAAATGCGATCATCGTCCAACACCATGATCAACGTATCGCCGCGACCCGCTGCCAACTCTTCCTGCACCACTGGAATAAATTTTGTCGCCGGCCCCCAATCCTTGTCGGATCGCAAGATGCGAACCCGTGAATAGGATGCGAGATATTCCGGAATAACGTAAGGCTCTTGCTGGCGGAGCGAGAACTCGGGAAGAGCGAGCACGATTTCGTCGGGCGCCCGCGTCTGGCTGATCAAACAATCGAGCGTTGGCTCAAGATTCGCAATGCGGTCGGGCAAAGTGGAAAGTGAAACGATTACGCGAGGCGCATCGATCGGCGTCCGGTCCTTTGCCAGTGTTTCGCGAATAAAGCGGATTTGCCGACGGCGTCGCTGCAACGATCGCAATAGCGCGAGCAGCGTCAGCAAGACCGGCAAGATCGATATCTTCAAGATCGACATCTTCTCGGCGAAAGTACCACATTGTCCTGCCCAGCGTGAACAACAGAACATCCGACACGGACACGCCTGATGCGGTTACGCTCATTAAAGCGGCGTTACTTTTTCTCCGCGCTTTCGCGCTCTACTTCGCCAGGCGTGCGCCCGCGCTTGACGAACAGGACTCGGTGCAATTCGCGATGGGCGTCTTCGACTTCAACCTGTGGAAACATCAGTCACATCCGCCCGGTTACCCGCTGTTCATTTTTTTGGTCTGGATCGGCGACCAAGGTCTCGGCGTCGGCCCGGAACTTTCGCTGCGTTTTGTTTCTCCAATCATTCCGTGACACTTTACTTAATCAATCGACACGATCGTTAATCGCGATGGAGACCACTCTTTCAACCGTGCCCGAACCTGGCGATCTTGCACGGCGCGCCGACGAGGCCAGCGCGGAGTTGAAACGCGGCGCGTTCCTCAACACCATTGCGATGGTCACCTCGAACTTCCGGTCGGTCTTCACCGTTCTGATCGCGCGACTGCTTGGACCGGTATCACTCGGGATTTTTTCGGTCGCCTGGGCGACCACCGATCTCTTCAGCAAGCTTGGCATTTTAGGTCTCGACGACGCAATCACCACCTTCATCGCGCGCGCGCATGCAGTCGGCGATCAAGCGCGCGCGCGCGCGCTATTTCGGATCGGGATCATAATAGCCGTTGCGCAGTCGGCCCTCATTGCCACCCTGTCGATCTTTGCCATCCGACTTTTCGACGATCGTTTACGTCTCGAACCGGAAATGATTTCCGCGCTCGCCGTTATCCTCTGCGCAATGCCGGGCATTGCCTTGTATCGCATCAGCACTTCCGTGTCGCGCGGCATGAAGGTAATGAAGCACGACATCTACTCGCGTGGCCTGACGGAATCGGGTGCAACCACTCTTGCCTTCCTGATCGCACTCGCCATCGGCTTCGGAAAGCTCTCCCCAGAGATTGCGGCCATTGGCGGAACGGCCGCGTCCGGGCTTGTCGCCTTCGCATTCGCTTCAAAATTATTTCGACATCTTCCTAACGAAAAAAGAGTTGTCTTACATCGCCTTGAAGCACGCCAACTGCTCGCCTACGCCCTTCCGATCGGCGCCGACCAATTCCTGAATGCTTTCATCTGGCGAGTGGACGTAATTGTGTTGGGCTGGTTCGTGGGACGCGCGCCCGGCGTCACGTTAACGACCCTTGGAATTTACGGCGCAGTCGCCGGCGTCGCCAATGGTTTGCGAAAAGTCAGCCAGTCTTTCACGCCCATTTTCACGCCCGTCGCCGCTGGTATGATCGCGACCGGGGAACGCGAACGTGCCGTCGCGACCTATGGCCGCTTCGCGCAATGGGTGTTGTGGATCTTATTCCCATTTGTCGCCGTGCTCGTGCTTGCGGGTGATACCATCCTGCTAATATTCGGTCCTTCGTTTCAACAAGGCGCGGTGTGGCTGGGCATCGTCGCGGTCGCATGTGCAACGAACGCATTCATCAACCTGGGCGAAACGGTAATCATGGTGCAGCGTCCTGGTTTGAATCTTTTGAATTCCCTGACCACCTGCGCAGTCGGCGGCGGCGCAACTTTGTGGCTGATTTCGCGCTTTGGCGTTATCGGCGCAGCGTTCGGTATTCTAGCCACGTACCTCGTGCAGGGCCTGATACGCAATCTCATCCTGCGCTTCGTGTTTAGATGGCATAATCCATGGAGCAACGTTGCTCCGCCAGTGATTGCCGCGCTCATCGCCGTTGTTCCCGCGCTCCCATGCCGCGTGTTGCTGCACGGTATCGCTGCGCAAATCTCAGCCGCTGGCGCATTCCTTGTTACGTTCGGCCTCGCGTGGAGGCACCATCGTTTGCGCTTCAAAATGCAACGGATTTGATGAAGCGCGTATTCTTGACCGGCGCGAGCTCCGGCATTGGTCTCGCTATCGCAAAATCGTTGACCGAACGCGGCGACGAAGTTTGGGGAACCGCCCGCGACCCTGCCCGCGTTCCACAACTTGCCCGATTGCATCCCGTTCTACTTGACTTGTCCGATTCCAATTCGATCGAGCGCGCATTCAGCACCGCCCTGGCCGAGGCCGGATTTTTTGACGTGCTGATCAACAACGCGGGCAGCGGCCACTTTGGTCCAGCGGAAAATCTTTCCGCTGAGTCGATCACAAATCAATTCCAACTGCTCGTCTTCGGGCACATTCAATTGATGCAACTCGCGCTTGCGGCGATGCGCGCACGAGAACACGGCCTGATCATCAACGTCACTTCACTCGCTTCGCGATTGCCAGTTCCATTTATGGCTGCATACAACGCGGCCAAATCGGCCATGGCCGCTTTCATCATGTCGATCCAACTCGAGCTGCCGCGTTCCCGGGTGCGCATTGTCGATCTTCAACCGGGCGATATCTGCACCGAATTCAACGAAGCGGTAACAAAGAGCCGACAACATGATCCGCGCTACGAAGTGAAGGTGGCGAAAACGTGGAGCGCGGTCGAACGCAACATGGCGGCGGCGCCCAAACCGGAATTGGTCGCGCGGCATATTCTGAAATTGCTCGACCAAATAAATCCACCACCGCGTGTAACGGTTGGCGATGTCTTTCAATCGAAGGTTGCGCCGCTGATTTTCCGATTCCTCCCGCAGCGCGTCCGCATCTGGGGATTGAAAAAATATTATGGGCTATGAGCAGCGCGATCTCCGAAGCAGTGATTTTGATGGCTGGATCGGGCTCGCGTCTTCGCAGCGCGGGAAAAAATTGCTTGAAACCGCTCCTGCCTTTACTCGGGCGTCCTCTGATTTCGTACACACTTGACGCGCTCGCGAATGCCGGGATCAAAACCATTTACGCGGTAGTGGGCTTTGAAGGGCACGCACTTCGTGCCCACGTAAAGCCGTTGATTCCATCGAACATCAAGGTTTGCTGGATCGAGAATTCGGCTTGGCAAAAACAGAACGGCATTTCAGTTCTCGCCGCCGCGCCGCACGTCATCGCACCATTTCTTTTAACGATGGGCGACCATCTCTTCGAGCAATCGATTGTCGATCTTCTTCTGTGCGAAGCGAAGCCGGACGAGCTCAACCTGGCAATCGACAAAAAGCTCGATTCCATTTTCGATTTGAATGACGCCATGAAAGTCCGGATGCGAGGCGATCGGCTCATCGCCATCGGAAAAGATCTGCAACATTACGATGCAATCGACACTGGGTTTTTTGTCTGCCCACGAGAATTTTTCGATTATCTGGAAAAGGCGAAACGGAATGGCGACTGCAGCCTGACCGACGGAGCACGATTGATGGCCGCGGATGGCCTGGCTCGTAGCATTGATATCGGCACCGCCTGGTGGCAGGACATCGATACGCCAGAGATGCTAGCGTGCGCGGAGCAACATTTACGAACGCGAACCCCGCGACAAACTACGGAATCGATCAGCGCGCGCACGCAGCCGGGCGACAAGAGCGAGCAGTAAGCTCACAGCGGTGACTGCGGTCCACAAATGCAGGATCCATTGCGGGCGACCAGCGATCGCGAGAACGAGAAACAAAAGGATAGCGACATCGCGCTTGGTAAGTTGAAACAGCCACCAAACCAATTTTTCACCGAGGAACAAGAGACCTGAATGCTGAATCATTGCGCGATGACGCACATATAATGTGTTTGTCAGCGCGTTTGGCGCGAAATCAGCTTCGATTTTTGGATTTCTTAAGAGCCACTCGTTCGCGGCAATCATGAGTGCGCAAAAAATTCCTTCTCCCAGATAGGGCCAGTTATGCGGACCAAATCGGTGGAGTTGATAAAGGCCGAGGCCGAGACCGATCGCGAACAGAAGACTTCCAAAAATATCGCACAGAGTATCGAAACGGCGGCCGGTGTCCGACTCCAAGTATTTAGAGCGCGCAATTTCGCCGTCGCAGCCATCGAGAATGCTGTAGACCTGGAAAAGCGCCGCACCGATAACGAACCCGAGATAGTCGCCGCGTTGTAAGAAGAGGAATGCCGCGATTGGCAATGAAAAGATCGCCAATGTCCACGTGCCTGGCGTGATGGAAAATTTCAGCAGGCGACGGCTGATCGATTGGGAGATCGGGCGATTAAGAAACGTGGAAACGAATCCGTCCTCCAGTTTGCCGGTGTCACGAAGAAACCAGCGTTCGGACTGCGCAATCTCGCGGTCTTCGACGACGTAACGCCATCCAGCTCCGCCCCTATCGCGACAAACATCCGCAAAAACGCGAGCGAGTCTCTTCCAAAGTTTCGTTAGATCTACAATCAACGTTTCGCGCTGAATGACTGGCGCGATGGAAATGAAGTTGGCCAGCGCGCTTCGATGTACGAGCAGCCGGGTGCTGAGAACACGCGCCGGACCACCATCACCAAACCGATCTCGTTCAGGAGTAAAATTTAGTTCGCATCGGCTCAATCTCGAATCCTGAGGCAGCCACCGCTCCTCAAAAGAAGTCTCCGGGTTCCAATAAACAAAGATGTCGATCTTCGATTCGAGTTTCCTTGATTCGGCGAATTCGTTAACGGCAAGCACGACTCGCTCGAGCTGGCGCAAGCCGGCGATTTTCCAATTCGCCGATTCGTCCGCCAAAATCACAATTTTGCTTGGCTCCACGCTCAATGCGCCGGGACAGTGTCTTCCAGGCGCTGGTTGTAAATCCGAAACGTTTTGTATCGCGCCGCGCCGAGCGCTTCGATGAAACGGTTAATCATAAAATTGTCTTCGAGGGTCATGCTCAGCTCGCCGGTGAAGCCGCGTTTGAATGCTTCGTCCATCAAACGCAGGACCAGAGTTTCGGCAATACCAGCGCGGCGATACTTTTCGACGACTCCGAGCGCCACAAGGCGGCCGGTCCGAATTTTCGTCTTATAATAGAGCAGTTTAATTAAACCGATGGGAAAACCAAAACGGGTCAATCGTCCGTTGATATGCCGGAGCGCAACGTTGATGTCGGGCACGGAGATGACGAAGCCGACCGGCTCGTCGCCAATTTCCGCAAGCAATGTTCCCTGCGGCACGATGAGCGGCTTCATCTCGTGCGCGAGGTGATCGAATTCGGCTTCGGTGAATGGAACAAAGCCCCAGTTTTTTTCCCACGCTTGATTGTAAATCGCGCGCAGACGCCGGCTTTCGTGCTCGATCTTACGCAAATTCACGGGACGAATCGTAACGCCATGTCTACCGGCGCGGGCTGTCGCCACTTTGCGCAGCCGCTCCGCCGCTTCCGGAAATTCCGAGAACCACCACGCATACCAGTCTTTCGCTTTGCTGAAACCGCACGACTCGATGAGCGGCGGATAATAGCGCGGATTATGCGAGGTCAGGAGAGTGGGCGGATGTTTGAAGCCGTCGATGAGCAATCCGCAAACGTAATTGGTCGAGTAATCGATGGGGCCCATGATCTCGCCGCGTCCGCGAGCGCGAAGCCAATTGGAGGCCGCTTCGAATAATGCGGCGGCAACATCGCGATTGTCGATGCACTCGAATAGACCGAAGCAGCCGACGTTGGATTGATGGAGCGAGTTGTAATTTGGATCGTCACTCGCCATGATTCGGCCGACGATCTCGCTCCCGCGACTGCGGGACCGGGCGAGAAACAGCGCGGCGTTGCCGTGCTGATAGAAGGGATGTCGTTTCCGATCGAGGAATGCTTTGCGTTCGAGAATCAGCGGCGGCACCCAAGCGGGATCGTTCTTGTAGATCTGCCACGGAAATTTAATGAACGCGTTGCGATCTTTGCGACAACTGACTGGCGAGACTTCAATCTGAGACACGCGATTATAGAGAATCTACGCGGGTTCCCGCCGCGCCGTCG
>WNFE01002112.1_pt1 | contig 14573 bp, 14 predicted proteins | sample 5400451 | NCBI WGS metagenome assembly WNFE01 (sample SAMN13153344, study PRJNA577476) | soil metagenome | isolation source: 200 cm saprolite under Douglas fir tree site 2 hole 2 | place: USA:California | collected 2015-04-18 | reverse complement strand
GCAGGACTGGCACGGTTGCCCGTCCCACTGGCAGTGATTCCGGAGAGAAATGTTCCAAGTCAGCGTGGAAGAAACATTTTCGGCAGGTCACGCTCTGCGGGGATACAAGGGTAAGTGCGAGAACGTGCATGGCCATAATTACCGACTGCGCGTTACTCTGGAGGGGCCGCAATTGGATGAGGCCGGGTTGCTGGTCGATTTCACCCATCTCAAGCAGGTGATTCGCGAAGTTATGGGCAGGCTGGATCACCAGTTCATGAATGATCTCGAGCCATTCAAGACTGTGAACCCCTCCGCGGAAAACGTGGCGAAGTATTTGTACGACGAAGTGAAGGGACGGTTGAAGGATTTGCCGCCCGGCGCCCGCATTACCGATGTGATTTTATGGGAGACGGATACCAGCAGGGCGCAGTACCGTCCGGGAGCCTGAAGGGATTCGCCCGCGGCGAAGCCATGAATCGCGCTTTTTCCATGTTCAGGCCGGGATCGGGCGGGCATTAAACAACAAACTTCAAGGCGACAGTGAGAAAGTGGCGGCGAGCGGCCGCCCGCAAAGTCATGTTCATCACCGAAATCTTCAAATCGATTCAGGGAGAGGGCACTAGAGCAGGTTTGCCTTGCATCTTTGTGCGCTTAACGGGTTGCAACCTGCGCTGCACATGGTGCGATACCGCGTACGCCTTTCACGGCGGGACTAAGATGGGCGTGGAAGAGGTAATCGCGCGGGTCGACGACCTTGCGGCGCGGCGCTCGGATCAACCTGGGACACGGGCCAACGTGCCTCTTGTGGAGCTGACTGGCGGGGAGCCGCTGCTGCAAGAAGAGATCTATCCGCTGTCTGAAGCGCTGCTTGTTGCCGGATACACGGTGATGATCGAGACGAGCGGCGAACGTTATGTGGGCCGCCTGCCCCGCGACGTCATTAAGATTGTCGATGTGAAGTGTCCGGACTCGGGCGAGCCGGATACGTTTGAAACGAGAAACCTCGAAGCACTCGATACGAAGGACGAAGTAAAATTCGTCCTCGCGACGCGGCGGGATTATGAGTTTGCGAGGGACTTCACGGCTCACCACCGTCTGGCCGAACGCGTTAAGCAGGTGCTGTTTTCACCGGTCTTTGAGGACCCTGGAGCAAAGTGGCCGGGACTGGAACCTCGGACGCTGGTTGAGTGGATTCTTGCGGACGGCTTGCCGGTCCGGCTGGGTCTGCAGTTGCACAAATTCATCTGGGACCCAGCAATGCGCGGGGTTTGAGCGATGAAAAACAATGCGCAAGCTAGGAAAGCGGTCGTCCTTCTAAGCGGCGGAATGGACTCCTGCGTGAGCGCGGCGATTGCGCACCAGCGCCACGGAGCGACGTGTCTCGCCTTGTTGCACGCCAGCTACGGACAGCGCACACAAGAACGGGAGCGGCGTGCCTTTGAAGAGATCGCAGATTTCTACGGGGTGGGCGAGCGTTTGGTAGTGCAACTTGACCACTTCCGCGCAATCGGCGGATCGGCGCTCACGGATCGAAGCATCGCTGTCCCGGAGAATGATCTTGGCGCACCGGGGCCGCACGGTAGCGCCATACCGGTTACCTACGTGCCATTTCGTAACGCGCATTTTCTCTCGGTGGCCGTGAGTTGGGCGGAGGCGATCGGTGCGGGCGCGATTTATATCGGGGCCGTGGCCGAAGACAGTTCAGGCTATCCGGATTGCCGGCCGGAGTATTACCGCGTGTTTCAAGAACTCATTCGGGCGGGCACGCGGCCGGAAACGCAAATCGAGATCGTGACACCGGTAATCACCCTGAGGAAGAGTGAGATTATCCGGCGTGGCATCGCGCTAGGGGCGCCACTGCATCTAACTTGGTCATGCTACCAGAATGAAGAAACAGCTTGCGGAGCGTGCGATAGTTGCCTGTTGCGGTTGAGAGCATTCGCAGAAGCAGGCGTGACAGACCCAGTCCCCTACCGGCGAGGCGTCGCGGCACGCTCCTGAGCTCGGAATCCCCGCCCGATTGCCAAAAGTCTGCGATTGGAGATAATAGGGCACACACCGCCCGGTTAGGCCGGGCAGGGGCTCCCCAGGACAAAAGGAGAATGGAGCATGAAGAGAAGCGTGAAATCGTGGGCGTCCGTTGCGGTACTCTCCGCGGCGGTAATGTGCATGCTTGCACCGCGTGCCGCGGCCCAGCTTGACGGTTCGATCAGCGGGCAGATACTGGACGTGACAGGGAAGCCGTGGATCGACATTGGAATCCAGGCTGTGAGCGACCAGGGCGCCAAGCAAGACACAAAGACCGACAAAGACGGTAAGTATGCGTTTCACAATTTGCGTTCGGGTGTCTATACCGTGTTCGTCCAATTACCAGCGCCAAACAAGCCCTACGAAGTGCAATGCCGTGTTCAGGGCGGACAAGATGCGCCAGTCAACCTGAATTTCAAGGATATCGTTGGCAAGCAGGGCGCCGAGGCTCAGGCGCAGGTGAAGAAGCAGGAAGAGGAGAAGCAGAAGTTCGAAGGGATGAAGGCACACTTCACCGCGGGTAACACCATCCTCGACCAGGAGCGCCAGACAAAAAACGATCTACAGAAGGCGACGGCCGACCAGCGGGATGCCATGAAGCAGAAGCTGAATGACCTTTCCAACCAGGCCGTGACTGAATTCCAAGCCGCCCGGCAGGCCGCTCCCGAGAAAGATCCGAACCTGCACTTGATCTGGGCCAAGCTCGGCGAAGCTTACGATATTGCGGGCCGGAACGACGAGGCCGCCAACGCATACCAACAGGCGATCAATTCCAAGCCCGAGCCCGGCTACTACAACAATCTGGGAAACGTGCTGGCGCGCGCGGGCAAGATCGACGAGGCTCGGGCGGCTTACACAAAGAGCGCGGAACTTGATCCGCCGAATGCCGCAACGGCGTGGCGCAATTTCGGCATCAGCCTGTACAACGCGGGACGATTGAAGGAAGCGCTCGAGCCGCTGAAGAAAGCCACGGAGTTGGATCCGAAGAGCGCGCAAGCCTGGTATCTGCTTGGAGCTGCGCTGGTCGGCGCGATGGAAACAAAAAAAGTTGGCGACAAATTGGAATTTATCATCCAACCAGGCACCGTCGAGGCCTACCAGAAAGCTGTGGAACTGGACCCGAATGGAACTTACGGTGCGCAGGCTAAGCAGGGACTCGATGCGCTTCAACAGATTGCGCCTGGCATAGACACGAAAATCAACGTAAGGAAAAAGAAGTCCTGAAGTGAAGTCATCCATGCCTGGCCAGACCGGCTGTGCAACCGAGGGCCTGCTCTCTTTAGTGCGGCACGGCCGGAGATTCTCCGCCGCTCGCGAAGCCGAGTCGAGGAAACGTCATCGTGAGCGGCCCCCGGATGTTCCACATTCCAGCCTCCGAAACGAGTGCGCCGCGATGGCGAACGCGCCGATTCGCGAGTACAATCCTGGCACTAGGTAGGTCATTCTGGCTGGAAGCAAGAATAGAGAATCAAGGGTTGCGGGAAAGTGACCGCGCTGATGGTGTCTTTCATGGATCGTGCGACTATTCCTCAGCATGTGCTGGTGCGGGTTCTCGATCGAGAGTCTGTGCTCTTGAATCTGCAGACGGAACGTTATTTCGGTTTGGATGAGACTGGCACGCGGATGTGGCAGTTGGCGACTACGGCGCCCTGCATTGATGCTGCTTATCAAGATCTTCTGGCGGAATTCGACGTTGACGCTGAATTGCTCCGCGCGGATTTTTCTGAACTTCTGGAGCGGCTGGTCGAAAATGGCCTGCTGCAAGTCGTGCCCGCCGATGTGGGAACAGCTCCGGCGATTTAGCGCGCTGGAACGCCCCGCGCGCGGCGTTTTCTTGCGCGCCTCGCTGCTCTTGCCCCTCATTTCCCTGAGCCTGCGACTACGAGGTTTTCAGAGGACGCAAAATCTTCTCCGGAGGTTTTTGTCTCCGCAGGGCCCATCGGTAAAGGTTGTTGCGCCGGAGCGCACGGTTCTCATGGCGCGAATGGTGCGCGCCGCGGTGTGCCACGGGATTGGCCGGTCGACCTGCCTCGAAGAATCCCTCGCCCTCTGGTGGCTGCTGGGGCGGGAAGGCATCACCTCCGATCTCCGGATCGGGATTCGCAAGCATGCTGAACGGTTCGAAGCGCACGCCTGGATCGAGCGGGAAGGGAAGGCGCTCAACGAACCGGAGGCCCGGCACCAGCATTACACCGCATTTGAAGCAGCATTTTCTGGGCTGCCACCGGAGACACGGTGAGCGGTTTTGCCGGAATGGTTTCCACTGCCGGGGCCACTCCGGACTCGCATCTCCTCGAACGCATGGCCGCACTTCTGGCGTTTCGCGGACCCGAGGCCACGCGCATCTCGACGCAGATCGGCGCCGGATTCTGTTTCACCTTTCTTCGGACTGGACCAGCGCCACAAACTTCTTCGCAACCCTGTTCGCTCGATGACCGCGTCTGGCTTCTCGGGGACGTGCGCCTGGACGGGCGGGAAGATCTGCGCCGTCGCCTTGAGCAGAATGGCGAATCCATCCCGGCCGGCGTTACCGACGAAGAATTGGTTCTCCACGCCTGGAGCCAGTTGGGCGAGGCCGGATTCGCCGAGCTCCTCGGGGATTTTTCTTTTGCGCTGTGGGATAGCACCGCACGGCATCTCTGGTGTGTTCGAGATCTTATGGGGCCGAAGCCGTTCTTCTATGCTCAAGCGGGTGGCTGGCTCTACTTCAGTAATACTCTCGACGCGATTCGATGCGCGCCAGAGATCACACGGGCGCTCGATCTCCACTTCATTGGCGATTTTTTGCTGCAGGGTTGGTGCCCGGACCTTGCGCGGACGGCGTTTCGCGATATTTCGCGGCTGCCCGCGGGCCATGTATTGCGGTTTTCAAGCGACGGTCTACAGATTCGCCGCTACATCTCACTGCCCATTGAGGAGCCGTTCTGGCTCAAGCGGCCCGAAGAATATGTAGAACGCTTTCGGGAATTGCTTGGACGGGCGGTTCGTGAGCGTCTGCCGCAAGGGCCGGCAGCAATATTCTTGAGTGGAGGTTTAGATTCAACCAGCGTTGCGGCGGTGGCGACAGATACGGCGAAAAGAAACGCGACACCCTCGGTTCTGCGGGGCTACACCGTGGACTACCAGCCGCTCTTCGATGATCAGGAGGGAGCACTCGCGTCTCGAGCCGCGCAGCATCTCGGCATTCCGCTTGAAGTGTTGCCCGGCGCCTCTCACCTGCCGTTTGCCGGGTGGAATGAATACGCCATGCCTTTTCCGGAGCCGTTTCACGAGCCCTTTTGCCGCATTTACCTTGAGCAAATCCGCCGCATCGCGGAACACACGGCCGTTGCATTCACCGGCTACGGTGGAGACAGTATCCTAACTGGACAGGCGTGGCCTTATCTCGTCCACCTGCTTCGCAGGCACCGCTTTCTCACCATTGGCAAGGGCTTCGGGGGATACGTTCTCAGGCATCGAAGGATTCCACCTTTGCGCGGCGGGTTTCGCACCAGGTTTCGCCAGTGGACCAGCCGCAAAGACCCAATGGCAGAATATCCAGGTTGGCTGGCGCAACCGTTTGAGAAAGAGTTGAAGTTGCGGGAGCGCTGGCTTGAGCTTCAGCGTCCTCTTGAGCTGCGACATCCTCTGCATCCAAATGCGCACGCTGGGCTGAGTGGATCCTTTTGGCCGAACGTGCTCGAAAGCGAGGACGCGGCCTGGAATCACACGGCGGTCGAATCGCGAGCGCCGCTGCTCGATTTGCGGATACTTCGCTACCTGTTACGTATTCCCCCCGTACCGTGGTGCATGGACAAAGAACTCTTGCGGCAGGCCGTGCGTGGCCTTCTGCCGGAAGAGATTCGCTTGCGGCCGAAGGCGCCGCTTTCAGGCGACCCCCTTCTCCTCCAGATGAAGAGCGGACAATGGAGCCCGTTCCCTCTGCCCCAGCCAACGGGAGTCATCGAAGAATTTGTCAACTGGAAAAAGCTGACCACGGTTTTGACCGATGCCTCTAGTAGTTTCCCGTGGCGGGACTTGAGGCCTCTTTCGCTACTCTACTGGCTGAATGCTGTTGAAATCGCCGGGCGGTTTCAGTAGAGTCAGTGGGAGAGGTCATCCATGAGGCAAGCGGAGGGGACATGTGCGAAGAAGCCGTATCAGCCACCTAAACTCTTTGTTTACGGCGACCTTACGGAAATGACCCGAACCAGTGGGATGACGGGCAACCCTGACGGCGGTAGCGGTAAGGGTTCGATGAGTCATACCGGTGCCTAGCGACTCTCGACTAGCCTTGCGTGCTTGACCGATTTTCTCGTGATTTACTCCTACCGCGTGTCCGGCGTAACTTGCCATTCGAACACTTCCCTTCCTGACCTTTGGCCTGAACGCCATCGATTCACCTCGCCCGACGTTGTTCTCCGAATCGACGCGGACCCACCACCCTGGGCGACAAAGTCACGAAACCTCTTTTCCTCCGTGCGTTACAGCAGGCCCGGAGTGGCGGAAATAGCCGACCCCGGATTCACTCTTACTGCTTACGGGCAGGGAGAATATTTTGAATTGGCGTACAGCCACGGGATGAAGTTCTTGCTTGACGGCTCGGCAGATCGCCTTTGGGCGACTTATGTGCCGCCTCTTACCCTAGATGACGTTTCAATTTACTTCCGGGGTCCCGTTCTCGGATTTGTCCTTGGACGCCGAGGAGTGAGTTCGCTGCACGCCAGCGCAGTGTGCGTCGGGGGGCACGCAATCGCGCTCTGTGGCGTGAGTGAAGCGGGTAAATCCACGACAGCAGCGGCTCTTGCCCTTCGTGGGGTCCCTGTCTTAAGCGAAGACATCGCTGCACTGAAAGTGGAGAACGGGAGATTTCAAATCGAGCCAGGATATCCTCGAATTTGCCTGTGGCCCGATTCCGCACAAGCACTGCTGGGCGCGGGAGCAGCGCTCCCGCGGATGGCACCAGGCTGGGAAAAGTGTTATCTACCTCTCGACGGGAAAATGGCAGACTTCGAACCGGAGCGGAAGCCTCTCGGAGCGGTCTATGTCCTCGCGCCGCGCGCAGCGGAAGCCAATGCGCCACGAATCGAAGAAGTGAGCGTGCGCGAGGCGCTCCTTGATCTAGTTCAGAATACGTACATGAACTGGCTATTGGATCGCAACCAGCGCGCTGCAGAATTCGACCTCTTGAGCAGACTCGTTGTACAGGTACCAGTGCGGCGCATCGTGCCGCATGTAGATCCAGCGCGCATCGGCGCACTCTGTGATTTGATTGTCGGGGACGCGGAGCGCCTATCTCCCGCGCGTGATTCCCGCGCTTTCGTATCCGGCCGCTGACATGTATTCGCTCCGCAACTTCGGAGAGATGATCGCCGATGGCGTCCGGCTCACGGCATACACCAAAGCCATCACCAGTGCGGTGCAGCCCGGCGACGCTGTTGCGGACCTCGGATGCGGTCCGGGCTTGTTCGCGCTGCTTGCGTGTCGGGCCGGCGCGCGGTAGGTCTACGCGATCGACACGGAAAGCATCGTCGAAGTGGGCCGAGATCTGGCCAAGAGAAACTGTTTCGCGGAGCAAATCGAATTTCTCCAAGGCGATTCGCGCAAGATCGAGTTGCCCGAGCGCGCCAATGTCGTCGTATCTGACATTCGGGGGGCGCTCCCGCTTTTTGGCCACGCGGTGCCATCCATCGAAGACGCGCGCCAGAGATTTCTTGCGCCGGGAGGGGCTTTGATACCGGAGCGCGACACACTGAAAGCGGCAGTGATCGAGGCGAATGACTACTACTCGGGGCTTACCTCACCGTGGCTAAAAATGGTGCCTGGGCTGGATTTCACTGCGTCTCTCCCCATGGTCCTGAACTCTTCATACGGGGGGAAGTTCCGGCAGGAGCAACTCCTTACCGATTCACAGACGTGGGGTGTGCTTGACTACATTGGTGGTGCTAACGCGTGCGCGGCTGCGGAATTGCACTTTCGAGCGGGACGAAACGGGACGGCCCATGGACTGTGCGCGTGGTTCGAGACGCAACTATTCGGCGAAATCGGCTATTCCTCCGGCCCGGACGCCCCGCAAACTATCTATGGGCAGATTTTTTTTCCGTTGCTGAAGGCCGTGGCGGTTACTGAAGGTCAGGAGATTCAGGTAGATCTGCGCGCCGATTTAGTCGGCGGGGATTACGTTTGGCGCTGGACGACCAAAATACCTTCTGGCGGCAACGGAGTGGGCCTTGAGTTTCAGCAGTCAACATTTCAAGGCGCTGTCCTTTCCTCACATTCTTTACGGCGGCATGCCGCCGATCATGTCCCGGTACTATCCGAAGAAGGCCAGGCCGATCGCTGGTTGCTCCAAGCCATGGACGGAAAGGCTTCCTTGCAGGAGATTGCGCAACAGGCTACTAAGCGATTTCCAAGCCTCTTTTCTTGCTGGGACGCGGCATTCCAGCGCGCGGCAGGCCTGTCTGGAAAGTTTTCCGGCTAGCACGCATGCTTGAAAGTTTGCTCAGCGCAAAGATGGCATAGCCATGGAGAATTTCCTGTTCGAAGCAAATACAACCGAGACCTGCTCGCCCGGCGCGGAATGGCCCATTCTGCTCGAGTTGGCAAGCCCCACTCCCGACGCGGGGCGCCTTGCGGGGTCCCTTCGCGGCGCTGTGGACTGGAGCGCTCTGCTGACTCTCGCTGAAGACCACGGACTCCTCGCCCTCGCAGCGATGCGGCTTCGAGATTGCCAAGAATCCACGGTGCCCTCCCCGATCCGTCAAAAACTCCGGGAATGGCAGCGCGCTCACACGCTCTCTACACTGAGCATGACTGCGGAACTCTTCCGGCTGCTTGAGAGATTTGCGGCGTCCGGCATTGAGACGCTGGCAATCAAAGGGCCGGTCTTGTCCGTGCGGTGCCACGGCGATCCCGGAATGCGGCAGTACGGGGATCTCGATCTGATCGTGCGCAGCAGGGATATTCGCCGGACAACCGAGTTGATGCTCGGTCTTGGGTATGAACCCAAAGTTCCGCTGCCTGCCATCGATGCGGGAAAAATTCCCGGCGAGTACGTTTTCTTGCGCACGGAAACAAGGCTCCGCGTCGAGTTTCATACCGAAAATACCTTTCGCTATTACCCTCGCCCGCTCCAATTAAACGGGCTTTTCGCGCGACAGACGTGCGTGCAATTCGACGCCCACAAGGTTCCCGCACTCTCTCCCGAAGATGAGCTCATTCTTATCAGCATTCACGGTGCGAAACATTTATGGGAGCGCTTGATGTGGATCGCAGATGTGGCCGCGCTGGCGACGCGCACACCGCATCTCGATTGGAAGCGCGCCATGTCATCGGCTCGTGAACTTGGCGCGGAACGCATGTTGAACTTGGGGCTGCGCCTCTCGAAGGAGTTGCTGCATGCAGCGCTGCCGCAGGAAATCATTCCCGAGGTGAGCTCGGACGAGCGCGCCGGCGAATTGGCTGTACAAATCCAACGATGGCTGCCCGCTGCCGGCGCAGTCCCGCCTGGACTCCTCGAGCGCGCCAGATTCCGCATGCGCCTGCGCGGTGGGTTCTTTTCGGGAACAGCTTATCTTCTGAGGCTCTCCCTTTCTCCCACCGAAGAGGATTGGGCGGAGGGTGCGGGACACCGTAGGCCATGGCTGCTTGATGCGCTGAGGCGGCCGCTTCGTCTGGCTCGGAAATACGGCCGCGCGCGTGAGGCCTCCATCCCCCCGCACGAGCAGAACGGCTTACTGCAAGAGCCGCGGCACGAAAAGAAAAAGGCCCGGATGTAACATCCGGGCCTCCGCCTATGAACAGGGTTAGATATTTGTGCGATGCAGTGTTTTACGTTGGACCTTAGGCGCGGGCGCGGGCAGTTCAACAGTGATGGACATCTCGCTCTTGTTGCGCAGGACCCCTAGCTTTGCTGTCTTGTCTTCGCGCTTGGCTGCGAGTCTTTCGCGCAGTTGTCCGATACTGTGAATGCGCTCACCATTCACCGAGGTGATCACGTCGCCTGCCTTGAGGCCGGCCTTCTCCGCGGCAGAACCCGGATTGACCTCACGCACCAGAATGCCCTCCCCATCCGGCGCGCCGAAGTACGTCCCCAGCTGGCCGCTCAAGTCTTCGGCATCGATTCCAAGCCGCGGGCGGGCTCCGGGAAATATTTCGTAATTCCAGTCCATCCCAGGAAACTCCTGCAGATCAGGAATCTCGACTCTCGGGAGTGTGAATGCCCGAGGACCGGATTTGATCCAGGTCTTAGCGTGTTCCTCCGACTTGCCGAGCGTCACGCTGATGGTTTGCGCGCGGCCGTCGCGCCACACCGTGAACTGCGCCGTGCGGCCCGCCGGAATCTCGCGAATTATCCGGCGGAATTGCGCCGCTCCTTCCACCTTCTGTCCATTGATCTCCGTGACGATGTCGTTTTCCTTCAGGCCGGCCTTCGCCGCTGGGCTGTCCGGTAGGATGCGCTCCAGCAGGACCCCGCGCTCCGCGGATAGCTTCAGCTCTTTGGCTTTCTCCGATGTTACCTCCTGCGTTTCCACGCCCAGCCAGCTCGCGCCCTCTTCGTCCATTAGAACACTTAGGTCGTCGCTGTCCGGTGCTCGGAGCACCTGTACCTGAGCGAGCGCCCCCGCGGCCTTCTGCAGGGCGCGGTCCTGTGCCCTCTCCGCGATCTCTCCTTGACTGTTTGCCAGCCTTTCCTCTAGCCGCGCCTGAAGATCCTGAAGGCGCTGCTCTAGCCGCGCCATCTTTGCAGCATCCGAATCTTGCGGCGCTTTGGAAGAGCCAGGCAAGGCGGCCAGGGCCAAGCCCAGCGTCGCGAGCCCCCCACACATGAATAAGGTTCTTTTCGTCATGTTCGTCCCATCCTCCTTCCTGGTTAGACGCAGCCCGGGCTAAACCGTCGACCGCAGGGCGACGATTCGAATTCCGCCATTGACGGTGCGCAATTGGATCGGCACTCCTCCTTTGCCCAGCTTCCCGTGGATCTCGCGCGGACGCTGAGAGCTTTCCAGGGAAAGCGGGAGCTCGCTGAAAAAACTGCCATTCAGAGACCGGGCCTCGATGTTGGCCTGAGTATTCGAGGGCACCGCCAGTAGAACTGATCCGTTTGTCGTCTCCGCTGTCGTGCCGCTCTCGCTGCGAATATGCGCGAGTTCGATGCGAATGTTGCCGTTGGTGGTGCGCGCGTGCACGTTTCCGCCGCCGTCGAAAACATCGATGTTCCCGTTGACAGTGTGAAGATCTTCGACCGCCTCGACTCCGGTAACCGTGAGCGTGCCGTTCACCGTAGCGATGTGCTCGACGCGCGTGCCATACGGGACGTGCACCGTGTATTCGACTGCCACTTCCACCCCTTCGTTCTGCGGATACCGTGTGACCACGGAGACCGCGGCGGATCTGGCGCTCACCTCAATCGAGACTCGATCCAGGTCCGCCTCTTTTTGTTTGGCGCTCTTCACCGCGTGAATTTCGACCTCATTGCGCTCCCATCCTTGCACTTCGACGGGACCGTTGACGTTTTGCAGCTCAAAGGAACCGCCGGGCTGGAGCGGGTAGGTTTGATTGAAATCTTTGGTGATGCCAAAACACGGAACGGCCGAAGCCGCGCTCAGGACCAGGACGGACAACACCACCGCTCGCAAGGCTGGACGAAGCATTTTCATATACCCCCTTCGAGTACATCTCACTGCCGGAACACAAGGGCCCTTACAAACTCGTGCGCGCCTCGGCGCGTCATTGCGATCTACGGTCACTTCAACTGAAAATTAAACGTAACCGTCGAGATGACCTCAACCTTCTCGCCGTTAATCCAGGCCGGCTTGGCCCTCCACTTCTTTACCGCTTCCATCGCGGCATCGGCGAGGACCGGTTCACCCTGCAGCAGCTTCTGTACTTCGAGGCTCCCATTTTTCGTCACTCGAACTTGCAGTTTCACGATTCCCTGGATTCCCGTGCGGCGAGCCAATTCTGGGTACGCCGGGCGCGGGGAAGAAATCAGTCGCTTCTGAAAATCCCCGGCATCCTCCTGTAAGCCGCCGCGCAGTTTGATCTCCAGAATATCCATCCAACGTTCCAGCCAATCGGTTTTCTCTTCAGCGGTGGGTACCTCTTCTGAGCCGGAAGATCGATCCAGACTGACAGGCACCGGAGGAAAAGAGTCACCCTCGCGCCGCCGATTGATCCGCTCCCGCTGCTCGCGGATAAGCGAGTCGCGCAGCCCGGTATCCGAATCAAGGAACTGCAGCTTGATTTTTCCCACCGTCGTGCGCAGCTTGAGCACCGCTCCTCCCCCGTTCAGAACGGCAGTAGCATGCACGGGACCCGAAGTGCGATTCCCGGGCGGCTGGATACTCAGAAGAAGCGCCGGGTCGGCATCGATTCGGCTTGCCCCTCCATTTTCGACCTGCGCGTCAATGTTGGCGGCAAGGTTTCTGGGCAAGAAGATGATGATGTCCCCCGCTCCAGAAGAGAGTTGAGACGCCCCGGCGAGATGGACCGTCCTGCCGGTGGAAGGCGTATCCGGATTGATCCACGCCCTAATCGTACCGCCCGCGGTCGCGGCTTGTACCGCGCCAGCTACCCGCGTCAGACAGATACTGCCCCCGTTCGACTCGACCTCCATCGGTCCGGAAACGGTGATGATACGAATGCCCCCGCCACCCGTTTGCGCGCGGACTGATCCGCGCACTTCCCCGAAATCAATCTGGCCGCCCCCCGTGCGCACGGTGACGAAACTTCCCGCTTGGCCCAGGGTGACATTACCGCCTTCGGTTTCGAGCTGCGCACGGCCGGCAATCTGGCCGGCTCGGATATGACCACCTCCGGTCCGCAGCACGGCATCTCCCGCGATATTTCCAGCGCTGATGTGCCCCCCCGCAGTGAACGCATCCAAGTCGCCGGCGACATCCAACACCTGAATGTGTCCGCCTTGCGTCGAGAGTTTAGCTGTGGGATGGCCTGTTGAGCCCACGCGAAGCCCAGTGAACCCTATGCGTCCGCTAGCGACGTTGCCGCCCTGCGTGATCAGGCTGGCGGTGCCGTTGATGTCCTGGGTGTAAATGTCGCCTGCGCCCGTGCTCACTTCCACGTTGTACGCAGCCGGTACCGCCACTTCGTATGACACCCAGAATTGGGCGTCGTTCCCTGAGCGGGTCGCGAGTGATGGCAGGGAGCCAACGGTCTCCACGCCGAGGGATGTCCCTTTTGCCGTCAACGAGTAACGCGCGAGAAGTTTCTCCGCCAAAGGCGGACGGGCATCCGTCTCAATCCGCACGCTGTATCGGACGACTGGCGCTGCCCCCGCTTCCAGGGGAACGATGCGAACCGAGCCGAGGTCCGTAGTGAGGCGGAGTGTCAGGCCCTCTTTGGTTTGAAGAGTATCGGAACGTTCGGCAACGGCCCGCGACACGCCGGATTCGCGCAGAACTGCTGGCTCGATCGAATTTCCGGAAGAATCAATCGCAGGAAACGCTGCGCCGAGCAATAACAGCGAGAGTGCTGCACGGTACGCCGCGCTGCGTGAAAAGGGGGCGAGACTCAAAATCGTAGGCGTGATCATCCTTTGCCTGCGGATCTATGAAAGCTATTGCACTTCACGCGGGCCAATCTGCTTCAAAGCAGCAGCGCTGCGCAATCGCACAAAGCGGTTAGGATCGCTTCGCTCCAGTTGCTGCAGCGTGCGTAGCAAGCGCTCCACGGACGGGTCGCCCCCAGGAGCCGCCGGGCGAGCAGGCAGCTCCATGGGACCGTTCATCCCTGTCGAAGCTCCCGTTTCCAGCGAGCGCACCAGCAAATTGACGGCTTCCACTCGCACGCCGGGGTTCGGGTCGCGCTCCAGCGCATCGATCAATGCATCTCGAACGGATTTATCCGCCACGAAATCCCGCAACGATTCGATCGCCTTCATGCGGATGGCGGGGTTTTGATCCCTGCGCGCGGCAATGAGCAGTGCCTGGCGCACTTCCTGGTCGCTCGTCCTTGTCCGGAGAGCTTCGAGGCAATCCGATCGCACTCCGGGATCGGTCTGGTCTCCATTTTCAACGACGTAAGTCAAGACCCGCCGCAGGTCAGGATCGTCGACGCTGCCGTAAAGCACCAACGGTTGCTCCGTGCGTACCTGGACCTGCAGCGTTCCGGGCGCAGCATCTGGCACCGGCGCTAAATTGATTCCGGCAACGGCCATTTTTGCGAGTTGATCGTTCGAGAATCGGGGGCTAGGTGAAACATTCACGGTATGGCTTGCGTGAGCTGAATCGGTGGGAGTCGAGAACCAGGGCATCAACTGAGTGCCGAGAATCAGGCCGAAGAGCACTAGGAGTGCGCCGCTCCACGCCGGACGCAACGCCATCCAACGGCGCAGCCAGCCAAACGGCCGCCAATGCTCCTGCATGAGCGGGTTCGCAAGATCGTCCAGCCCTTCGGCCAGTTCGCTGCGGCACTGCGAAAGGAGTATTCCCGCGCGATCGAGTTCATCAGCCGGCTGCAGCGCCTCAGCAAATGTCGCGTGCAGTGCGCGCTCCTCAGCTAGTTGCGCAGCGCATGTTTCGCATGCTGCGAGATGTGCTTCGACTTGACGGCGTTCCTGGTCG
>WNFE01002111.1_pt1 | contig 14573 bp, 14 predicted proteins | sample 5400451 | NCBI WGS metagenome assembly WNFE01 (sample SAMN13153344, study PRJNA577476) | soil metagenome | isolation source: 200 cm saprolite under Douglas fir tree site 2 hole 2 | place: USA:California | collected 2015-04-18 | reverse complement strand
CGGGTGATGGAGTGGAACGCCTATTTACGGATGGAGCGTAATCAGTCCTTTTTGGGCGGCTAAGGAGACGGCTTCGGTGCGATTGGTTGCCCCTAACTTGCCCATGATGGAACTGACGTGAAATTTGGCGGTACGCTCGCTGATCGTCAAATGCGCGGCAATCTCTTTGTTGGGCATACCCTGGGCCAATAAGGCTAGCACTTCCAGTTCGCGCTCAGTAAGAGTTTCATAGGGCATACTATGCCGGGCAACAGTGGATAATATACTATGTTGGCCCATGTGGCTCAATAACTTAGAAGCTATAACTGGTTGGAGAAGCGAGCCGCCTTGCATTGTGACGCGGATGGCATTGAAGATATCTTCTCGAGGTGCCCCTTTGAGCAAGTAACCGTTAGCTCCAGCTTCCAAAGCGGCGATGATACGTTCATCGCTATCGAAAGCGGTAAAGACGATGATACGCAGGCGTAATCCATCTCCCTTATGCGAGTCCATACGCATGTGCGGGCGCAAACGACGAATAGTTTCGACGCCATCCATGACAGGCATTTCGAGATCCAGCAAGAGGATATCGGGCTGCAGTTCCAGGGCCAAACGCAGAGCTTCATCTCCACTAGCAGCTTGCTCTGGCGTACCAATCACTTCGAAGTCGGGCTGAGTTTCTAGCACAGCGCGGAGGCCCTCACGCACGATGGGGTGATCGTCGGCTAGCAAGATGCGAATCATCGTTTTCCCCGTCCTTCTTCTAAAGGAAGGCAGGCAGCTACGCAGGTGCCGTCTCCTGGTTCGCTCGAAATGCAGAGGGTGCCACCTAGCAACTTGACACGCTCGCTCATACCTGTTAAGCCAAAATGTTCCACTTTTGAACCTGATGATGAATTGGTCGCTTGCGTCACTTCGTCGGGAACGAAACCACGACCATCATCTTGCACATAGAGGCAGAGTTCACCCTCCTCGACGATGAGAGCAACTGAAATATGCTGTGCCTGGGCATGTTTATAGGCATTGGAAAGTGCCTCCTGCGCGATCCGATACACACCTGCTTCCAGCCGCGGTGATAGAATTGGAAAATCGGTGGCCGGTGCAAAACGATAGTTGATCTCGATCCCTTCCTGGGCTGTCTCTCGCGTGAGGTCTCCTAAGGCTTCGGGCAGCGTGCGATCTTGCAAAGGAGCGGCCCTTAGATCGATCACGGAGCGACGCGCTTCTTCAAGGTTTATGCGAGCAAGGCTGAGTGCGCGGCGAATGGCTACCTGGGCACGTTCCCGGTTCGAATCCGCCAGGGCATCGGCGGTCTCAAGTTGAAGCGTAATAGCTGCCAGCCCCTGTGCCAGGGTATCGTGGATCTCGCGCGCCAGGCGGTTACGTTCTTCAATGGTAGCCAGGCGGGTCGCTGCCTGGGTACGCTCACGTGAGAGGCGGGCACGTTGGATAGCAAGGCCAATCTGGTCACCAATGATGTGCAGAAGTTGTAGTTCTTCTGCTTCCAGTTCGCGCCAGTCTTCACTGGCGACGTTCAGTACACCGATGGGTGTTTCTCCCGCGTAGATAGGCACGCTGGCATGGAAACGCAATCCCAGTGAGGATGGGTCATTCTCTCGTTCGGCATTCTTTAGCCGGCTGCAACGTAACACATCGATGTTGGCTGCACCTTCAAGGTCGCCTTCGAGAAAGGTATCAAGGCAGAGACAATAACCAGTCATGCGCCTGGGATAGTCAGCGAGGTATGGCGGGAGCGACTGCGCTGCCGCCAGGTAAGGTTTATCTCGTTCATCGAGCAACCAGACCCAGCCTGTTTGCAATCCAAGTAGTTTCGTGACCTGTGCAAGCACTTCCTGCAAGGCCTCGTGTACATCAATTTTGCGGTTGAGATGCCCCGCGATGGCATAGAGAATCGCCAGGTCACGATTTACCCGTAACAAGGAGTCCGATTCTTGATGATCAGCGTTATTTCCAGGTTCCGGCATTGCCGGAACCTCAAATGAAAGGGCTGCTGAGCCTGTTTCACGATCATCTATTTCATCATTATCTCGTTGGGTTGTCATGCCTTTATTGTATAACGGGAGTATACTGGATTGCCAATTCGATCCCATTATAGGGTTTCTAACAGTTGCCCCATAGATACAAATATGCTATATTACCCCTAGCTTGTGAAAGGCTCCAGTAACCGGGAACGCCGTTCGCACGCTTCGCGAGGGGGCGCTGGCTCTGGCAAAACCGTTCAGGCATACATGTATCACAGGTCCTACACCCTTGTGGTGTAAAGCCGCGTCCTATATGGGTGCGGTTGCCGCGCTACGGTTTCCGCGGCTGGTCCTTCGGGGCCACCTACTGCATGTAGGAGCATGTAAAGCGTGTCTTGCACTGATGGATACCTCCAGAAAGTGCGGATAACTCTACTTGTTAGAAACGGTGTTATACATAGATCACGCCGCAGTTTACTGCCCTGCGCCCACCGACATCTCGACTTTGTGTGCCGGGTGGTCCGCAGGGGCATCTTCATCAACGTTGGAGTTACAGGCATGGACAAAAGCCGAGAAGAGGCGAGCAAAAGCAGGCACTATCGCGTATATCTCTTCTGGATGACTCTGTGCTGCCATAACAAAGCGATAGCCGGGCACTTCGAGCAGCTCTGCAATGCCATCATCTGCACGCCCGCTGATCCTTACGCCTTTACCAGGAAGCTTGACGGCCTGGTGATGGAGGCTATTGACCAGCACTTCTTGCGTACCCAAAGCTTGCTCCATGCGGCTACCAGGTTCAATAATGATGCGATGGGCGAGATGGGTGCGCGGCAAACTTCTATTTGAGTGCTGTAGGCTGTTAGGATACTGGTCGCTGATATCCTGGTAAAGACTTCCACCTAGAACAATATTTAAGACTTGCATACCCCGGCAGATACCGAGTATGGGCACGTCTTCTTTGAGTGCCCAGGATGCAAGAGTGATTTCGAATTCATCAAGTTCCAGATCAGCCTCTTCGGTAAGCGGATGAATTAATTCTCCGTAGCGATCGGGATGCACGTCTGTGCCACCTGTTAACAACAGTCCGTCCAGGCGAGGGAGAAGGGCATTAAGTATGTCTGGATCCTTGAGCATGGGAATGAGAATGGGAACACCACCAGCGCCTTCTACAGCACGTACATAAGCACGATTATTGGCGTAGATAGGTCGTCCCGTTTCCGCACGAATGATCGCATAGCACGGTATTCCAATAAGTGGACGCATTCTGAATTACTCCTAACGATAAAGACTATTTTTTAAAGAAAGACATGGGTAACGCTAAAAAATAAAGCGGAACGCCTTTCGATGCGTTCCGCTGAAAGCAGTAGTCAAATCTACCAGCCGCGACGCATCACTCCAAAATCGAGAAGCTCCAGATCTGACTGGAGCCATCTAATCACGATGAGTGATGATAAAAGTGTAAAGTAGCGTACCATGTTCTTTCCTTGAAATTTTCAAATGCCTATTTTTATCATAGGCGTTGTGTCAAGATTGGAAGTATAAAAGCTAGGTTCCGCTATCAAAGAACACATTCCACCATGCTTGCCAGAAGTTCTGGGCCGCCGGCTGACTGGCAGGATGAGAGTTGCTCTGCTGTCCCTGTTCATTGGAGGCAACGATGACCAACGGATGCTCTCCAGGACGGATGTAGCCCAGTTCTTGACGGGCTTCACTTTCAATAACAAATGGATCCTGGTAGTTATTCACCTGTTGTTCAAGGCGATCATGATATGCCTGTAGTTGCTGTGTCTGCTGCTGCTCCTTCTCTACACGCTGTATCAACTGGCTATTTGACCAGGCCTGTGCCAATGAGCCGAGCAGGAACGCCATGCAGACCAGCCCTGTCACCCAGATGATCGTCTGTGTGAACAAAGAGCTACGCCTGGCACGCAGCCGACCTGTACTCTCCTGCAATCCAATCGCCCTGGTGACGTAAGGCCCGCTATCGTTTGTACGCGCCGAATTTGGCGGTCTGCGTTGATTGTTCTGCACATGGCCTCCTCTCTTGCTGGTAGCTTATTACATCCTACACTACTCCAAAGTTAGGAGTACGTCAAGATGAATATTTGGTCGTGGTTGACAAGGTATCGAAGAAGAGATGGGCATAGAGCGGCGATTCCCCCGCAGGGCGACCGCAAGGGTAGGTATTTAGGAGGAATCCACTTGGGAGAGGCCTAGGTCGCGTAGGAGCGGGGTGGGGACCCTTGGGTCGCCCTGGCCAGAGATCGGTCCCCCACCAAGGGCGACCCAAGGGTCCCCCATACACATTAAGTTAAGACTTTTTTCCGTGGTTTCCGACGTTGAGGCCAGACCAGCGGAGTCCCCTGCAAGAACTGCGAGGTGTTCGGATAGGTCTTGCGCGTATTCAAGCGACAGCCCGACTGCATACAGCGCACGATCGAGGCCACGGTCGCTTCGACGCCGCCCCGATAGAGGGCCACCATCAGCTGACCCGCCTCGCGCCGCACGACCTGCGCCGCCTTGACCAGGCTGCGATGGGGGTCCTGCCAACAGCCCAGTTGGGTGAGCCACTGCTGGATCAGCATGGCGCCGAGTTTGGCATACACCTCGCACAGGATGCGCCAGGGCTTCTTGCTGCGCCACTCATCGATATGGCCATGCTCCTTCCACAAGCGGAACAGCCGCTCGATCTGCCAGCGCAGCCGCAGGATGACCAGCACCTGCTCGGTGCTCAGCCGCTTGCGCGGGACATTGGTCAGCACGATGGTCCAGTCCGCCAAGTAGAGCACCTCCTCATCGGGCTGGCGCCCATGCGCCTGTGCCGTTTCCCGGATGCGCTCGCGCCGCTCGTCGGCCACCTCTTTGGGCACCCGTTGGACAATGACGCGCACCGGTAGCCGTCCGACCTGCCCTAACAAGGCTCCGAACTCCACCACCTGTCCCACCTGCTGGGGTAACACCCCACGCAGCTTGATGCGATGGCCGCTGCGGGTCAGCAACACCGTCTTGGTCTGATAGCGGCTCACAAAGTAGCGTTTGCGTCGGCCCCGTCGCCCTGCTGCGCGGCCTACTACCTGCGTGAGACGCTGCACCCCGAAAAAGCCCAGATCCGCCACATACAGACACCCGTCGGGCAAGTCCTCCACCGCCAAGGGCCCGCGCTTGTCATTGCGCCGGCCCTGCTCCAAGGCCGGCCCTTCCAGCTTCCCGCAGAGCACATCCCAGCGCACAAACAGTTTGAGGGCCGCCTCGCTCATCCCGGCACTGCCCCCACAGCCGCGCCACATCTGCGCCAGCTCCTCGGGCAGCACCAGGATGGAACTATCCTCCACGATCACCGCCGTGAATTGCTTGAGCAGCGGCAGGTCGACGGCCTCGACCTCCAGCTGCTCGGCCGAGAGCCGCTCCAAGACGCGCTGGAGCAACGCGGCCGCCTCCGGCGTGAAGCGCTGCGACAGCCCGGAGGCTGTGATGCTCACGTCCCGTCGCCCCAGCACTTGGGTCAGCCCATCATAAGCAATCTCTGGCTCCTGCAGCCAACCCAGCAGCAAGGTTTGCACAAAATCGGCCCCACTGAGCACGCGCTCGCGCTGGATAAAGCCCACCTCACGGGCTAGCTGGTCGGCTTCTTCGGTGAGGATGCGTCGGATGGCTTCGGCCACCTGTGGTATACTGGTCATCGGATCTCCTTCTTCTCTCATGAACGGGTTCAGAATGTTTTCCTCGTTTCATGATAGACGATGGAGTCCTTGCTTGTCACCTCCTTAACTTAATGTGTATGGGGGCCGATTTATCGCGCCCACCGCCGATGTATCGGCTTTTCTCGCTGGCTGGGAAACGGCCTGGGCTGGCCGATACATCGGCGGTGGGCGCGGTGAACCGGCCCCTACGTTCGTTTTGCCTACAAACAATTCATTCATGCACCCTTGCAGCAGGTCTGTGCTTGCTTCTCATAAACTCTAATGTTATGATTAGAGAACAATTTCCTGGCTACTACTTTGGGAAGCGAAGTCGCCTCCCGGAAATAGGAGGAAGTCGATGTCAGGAACCCTGTCCCCTTCAGGGGACGGGCTTGCGTACTGTTCCGCGCTCGAGCGGAGGCTGTTGCAAGTTCATGCCTGACCAGTCTCAGTCTCTCTCTATAGCCTGGATACAATCAGTCTAGGGGAGACTCTGTTAGGAGCGAAATAGGTACTACCTTTCAGCTTGCCTGAGCGAAGCTAGACGCGAATGCGTCGTTGGCAAGCTGGATAAGAGGTACGTCAGGGTGCGCGGCCAGCCCTGACCTCTACGGTAGCAGGTTAAACATCTGGACGGGGTAAAGGAAGTGCTTGCTACATCAAACCGCTCCATAACCTTGACGAGGCCACCATTACCTCCAAGGGGCAACCCGAGGAGAGTGGGTTTAGGCGTTCCCACCCAAAAACGCCTCCCCGTCGGGGGTACAAGTTGGACAAGAGATACGCCTGCGGGCGCCTTTCTTTCCTCCCATAGCCTCAAGGCCTATGGGTCCCCAGAAAGGATTTTTATGGCCATGCCACTAGCGCACCAGAGTGGGCCTGAGCAGCGTGCTCCTGCATCGAATCGTCTGATATGGCTTCGCAGACTTGGAGCCTCGATTGGACGTCCCGTCTTTGCAGTGGTCCTGGCGATGGTTGCTGGCATCATCGTTATCATGATTACCTCGCCTGGCTCCTTTGGTGATCGCCTTACAGAGGCCATTAGCGCCTATCAAGCCCTCTTTATGGGCTCTTTTGGTAGCCTGCAAAGTCTCTCGTATACTCTGGTCAACGTCACCCCGCTCATTTTTGCAGGTCTTTCTGTGGCAATCGCCTTTCGTGCCGGGCTCTTCAACATTGGAGCCGAAGGCCAGCTCGCCGTCGGAGCAATAACAGCTAGCGCTATCGGTATCCATGCTACAACCTGGCCTGGTTGGGTACTGATTCCAGTCCTGATTGTCGCCGGTGCCCTCGCGGGCGCCATCTGGGGAGGGATTGTGGGGATACTGAAAGCGTGGCGCGGCGCGCACGAAGTCGTTACAACGATTATGCTCAACTGGATCGCCTTTTTTGTCGCTGACTATCTCATCAATGGCCCTCTCTTAGACCCCGCTCTGGCCAACTCCACTAAACCTCTTCCTCCGCAAGCTACATTCCCGTTGATTTCCGTCTTCTACAACCACACCCTGGGCACTTTTCTACCGCAGATCGCTGGCCCCCAGGCATATTTGGCGGATGTCACCTTCTTTTTTGCTCTTATCGCTCTGGTTGTCTACTGGTTTCTCATGTCGCGCACGACGTTCGGATACGAGGTACGTGTGATTGGACAAAATCCCAAAGCGGCCAGGTACGCGGGTATACCTACCAAACGTAATATTTTTCTGGTGATGGCGATTGCAGGTGCCTTCGCCGGCCTGGGCGGTGTATTTCATCTGATGGGACAGTTCCCCTATTACTTGACTGGCTCTACCTTCAGAATTGATACGGTGGGATTTGACGCCATTGGAGTCGCTCTACTCGGTCACACCACCGCGATAGGCGTATTCTTTGCCTCTCTCCTCTTCGGAGGATTACGGCAGGGGGCCGGACTCATGCAATTGAATGCCAATGTACCGGGTGATCTCGTCTACATTATTCAAGCCCTGGTGCTGTTTAGTATCGCCGCTGAATTTTTACCTGCTATCCAGCGCGCGCTGCCCAAACGGATGTTCTCTCGTCTCAGGCCATTACCGGCAACTGCGGGTGGAAGTTTAACGGTCGTTGATCTCCCTGAAAATGACAATGGAAGTCTACATGATAGAGAATCCAATGGCGGAGATTCTCATAAAGATGACTCGACTGCTGAGCATAGCCCTGGTCAAATGCAGATAGCTGAGGAGGAATGATCGTGTTCTTTCAAGTCTTATTTCGTGTGCTCACCTCCAGTGACCTCTGGCAGGCGACCCTACAATTTGGTGCTTTGCTCTTGCTGCCGGCGCTGGGTGGCGTGATTTCTGAGCGTAGCGGAGTCGTCAATATCGCTATGGAAGGAATGATGCTTACAGGTGCCTACGCGGGTGTCATGGTTGCATTGTCGACCAATAATCTACTGCTGGGTGTGCTTGGCGCGATAATCGCTGGAGGCTTGATGGCACTTATCCATGCCGTTATCTCCATCAATTTTAAGGCTAACCAGATCGTGAGTGGTATTGCTATTAATATCGCCGCACTTGGCCTGACCAATTACTTGCTTTTGGTTCAGACATCGGGACAGGGCGTGCGATCTTTAGCAAGCAATCTACGCTTACCGGTTATTACCTGGGGACCTCTCGCGAATATCCCATTCCTGGGCCCGGTCCTGTTTCAACAGAATATCATCTTTTATGTAGCCGTGTTGATCCTGGTCGGCATTCAACTTCTCCTGTTTCGCACCAATGTTGGTTTGCGTATCAGGGCGGTGGGTGAGCATCCACAGGCAGCCGATACCGCCGGTGTGAATGTGCGCCTGGTGCGTTACCTCTGCGTGATTAGCAGCGGGCTGCTCTCTGGCCTGGCAGGTGCGTTCCTGGCATTGGGTATTAATGGCATTTTCAACTCGAATATGACGGCTGGTGCAGGCTATATCGCGTTGGCCGCCATGATTTTTGGCAAGTATACCCCCCTGGGAACTGCTGGCGCTTGCCTTATCTTTGGATTGGGTGAAGCTCTCTCTGTACGCATGCAAGATTCTGGTGTTTCTCCATATCTACTCAGCACGATACCCTATATACTAACGCTGATTGCATTGGTTGGCCTGGTTGGTCGCACAATAGCGCCTGCCGCCGATGGTATCCCCTATGAGCCAGGAGCAGAGTAAAAGCTTAAGATTGTTGGGGCGGCCTTTGTGGACGCCCACTTAGCTTGCGAAGCAGGAGGATAAGCTATGCAGGAAAGTACGGCTCTCGCTTCAGCCGAGGAACTCTCTACACCCCTGGCTGTAGAGATGCGCAGCATCACCAAGGCGTGGCCCGGTGTCGTTGCCAACGATCATGTCAATCTCAAAGTGCGTAAAGGCGAGATTCACGCGCTGGTTGGCGAGAATGGCGCTGGCAAAACCACCTTGATGAATATCCTGTATGGGCTGATTCACCCCGATAGTGGTGAAATTTTCATCAATGGCCAGGTTGCGCATATCACGGGGCCACGCGATGCTATCCGGCTTCATATTGGTATGGTGCACCAACACTTTATGCTCATTCCACCCTTGACGGTAGCCGAGAATATCGTGCTGGGGCACGAGCCAGGAGGTGTTGGTTCCGTCTATGAGGTTAAAAATGCGCGCGAGATTATTCTCAACCTGAGCAAGCAATATGGGCTGCCCATTGACCCCGACGCCCGCATTGAAAAACTTTCGGTGGGCTTGCAACAACGGGTCGAGATACTTAAAGTCCTCTATCGCGCAGCTGACATCCTGATTATGGATGAACCAACCGGCGTCTTAACACCCCAGGAGACATTTGAACTCTTTGGCGTTTTGCGTGGCCTTGTGCAGCAAGGGAAGACCATCATCTTCATCACCCACAAGTTGCGCGAAGTGCTTGAACTCACCGATACAATCACCGTGCTGCGACGTGGCAAGAACGCTGGTGAGTTGATTACCAGCCAGACCAACCAGGCTGAGATTGCACGCTTGATGGTGGGACGCGAGGTGCTGCTGCGTGTCAATAAAACGCCTGCCCATCCTGGCCCTGTCATATTGCATGTGGAGGATTTGCATGCCCTATCTGACCGCGGCCTGGAGGCTCTACATGGCGTTAGTCTCAATGTAAGAGCAGGGGAAATCCTCGGTATTGCAGGTGTAGAGGGCAATGGTCAATCCGAACTCGTCGAGGCGCTGACAGGCATGCGTAAGATCACGAGTGGGAAGATCACTATTACCGAGGTAAAAGAGGGACAACCCGGTAAAACGTGGGACCTGACGACTTTGAATGCGCGGGAAGAACGCAGTGTCGGCCTGGCGCATATTCCAGAGGATCGTCGTGGCAGCGGGCTTGTGCTCACCGACTCCATCGAAGACAACATGATCTTAGGACGGGAACGCTGGCCACAGTTCTCATGGCGCAGCTTCGTGCTGTTACTTCGCAACATAGCTAATTGGGCCAGGCGGCTTGTCGCTGAGTTCGATGTACGTACCTCTTCAATCGAAGCTCCGGCTCGTTCCCTTTCGGGAGGAAATCAGCAAAAGGTTATCATCGCTCGTGAGTTTGCTTCCGAACCGATGGCGTTGATTGCGTCACAACCTACACGCGGCGTCGATGTCGGCGCGATTGAGTTCATCCACCGCCGCATCATCGAGCAGCGCGATGCTGGTAAAGCAGTCTTGCTTGTCTCCGCCGAGCTGGAAGAGATTCGCTCGCTTTCCGATCGCATTGCGGTAATGTACGAGGGCAAAATTGTCGATATCGTTTCACCAGATGCTACCGAGGAACAATTAGGCATCTTGATGACGGGAGGACATTTGTAGGGGTTATACTCTCAACCCCAACACCCGTACCAACCTTAGCACTTCCGCTCCTGTACTCACATCGTGATTTGCTACAACCGTCTCCGCCGCCTGCCTGAGCAGCAGTAGCGCCTGTGGTGTATTCAGGTCATTTTCCATAGCGGCTACGAACCGACCATGCAGCAGGCTATCTGTCCCATCCACATGTTCACCCACGATCGTGCGTACTTGCTCAAACAGTCCAACTGTTTCCGTTGCTACTCGCAAGTCTGCGGGGAAACACTCCCAGGGATAGCGATAGTGATGGTTGAGCAACATTACACGGATGGCATCGGCGCTATAGTCCTTGAGCAGGTCGCTTACAAGCGTCAGGTTACCTAGTGATTTGCTCATCTTCTCACCATCCTGGTAGACCATTCCCGTGTGCATCCAGCAGCGCACGAAAGGCGATTTGCCGGTGAAGTGCTCGGACTGCGCGATCTCGCACGTGTGATGCGGGAACGCGAGATCGGCTCCACCTCCATGAATGTCTATCTGTGGGCCAAGATAATGTATCGACATTGCACTACACTCGATATGCCAGCCGGGGCGGCCCGGTCCCCACGGACTCGGCCAGGCCGGTTCGCCAGGAGCCTGTGCCTGCCAGAGGACAAAATCAAGCGGATCCTTCTTACGAGGATCATCGGGATGATTTCCACGCTCATTAGCGATAGTGAGCATAGCAGAATAATCGTTCAGACCAATCGCGCGAGCCATGATGCCGAAATCCGGGTCGCGCTGAACACTGAAATAGACGTTGCCCTCATTCTCATATGCATACCCACGCGCCAGTAGAGTCTGAATGATCTCAATCATCATGGGAGTCTCCAGGGTGGCATGAGGGTAAACGTCGGGGCGGCGCACATTCAGCGCGTCCATATCACTCAGATAGCGCTCTGTTTCGATTCTCCCCAATTCATCCCACTCCATACCCACTTCGCGGGCCTTCCGCAGGATATCATCATCGATGTCGGTGACATTTTGCACGTACTTCACATTGTAGCCGCGAGATTCTAAGTAGCGTATCAACGTATCGAAAGAAACATAGGTGAAGGCGTGGCCCAGGTGAGTTGTGTCATAGGGCGTAACCCCGCAGACATAAATGCGTACAGTATTGTCTTCTAGCGGAACGAGTTCTTCAAGAGATTGTGTCAGCGTGTTGAACAGTTTCATCGTATATAGCCTCCTAGGCCAAACAAACGAACGGCATTTGCTGTGGTAATCTGGGCAACCTCCTCGTAGCTCATCCCACGAATCTCGGCCAGCTTTTCAGCAACGTATTTGACGAAGAGCGGCTCGTTACGCCTGGCGCGTAATGGCTGCGGAACTAGATAAGGGCTGTCAGTCTCGACCAGGATACGGTCCGGCGGAGCCATACGCGCTACCTCTGGCAGCGCATTGCCCTGGCGTGTGAGCGGCCCGGCAAACGAGAGCATAAAGCCATCAAACTCAAGGCACTCCTCAGCCTGGGCGACGTTTCCTGAAAAACAGTGAAAGACGCCTCGCAGCCCCTGCCCATGAGCACGCAATAACTCGATCACGTCGTCGTGCGAGTCGCGTACATGAATAATGCACGGCAGATCACACTCGCGAGCAAGCTGGAGATGCGAACAAAATACGGCGCGTTGTACATCTCGCGGCGAGAGCATACGAAAGTAGTCCAGCCCAAACTCGCCAATCGCTACGACTTCTGGCTCTCGCGCCATCTCGCGATACTGTATCCCTACTTCGTCGCTGTAAGTAGTGGCATCGTGCGGGTGCGTGGCGACACCGGCAAAGACAATACCTGGATGCGTCTTAGCCAGTGAGAGTGCGAACCGGCTCGAGGAAAGATCGGTACCAGGATCGATGATGCGAGTGACGCCCCCTTCAAGGGCAGCCTGAATAACAGCTTCGCGATCGCTATTGAACCGCGAAGTGTCAATGTGAGCGTGGCTATCGATGAGCAACCATAGTTTCCTTTCTGAGAGAAAAAAAGAGAAAGGCAAGATACGAGTTAAGATGACCAGAGCAAGGTAATCAGGACCCCGAGGGCGACCACGACCCCAAGCAAGGTGATCACAACCCGGTAGGGGAATCACGACCCGGAGCAGGGCGACCACCAAGACAGCAAGGCGACCACGACCCGGAGCAGGGCGACCACAAGGGTCGCCCCTACTATGGACGAGCCTCGCAAGCAACTTCATTCGTAGCATAGTAGGGGCGACCCTTGTGGTCGCCCTGCTCCGGGTCGTGGTCGCCCTCCGGATCGTGATCACCCTGCCGGCTTATGGTCCCCCTGCTGGCTTGCGTTTCCCTTTAATCATATTTAGTATAGTCCCACGTTTAACGGGTTGTCAAATTTACACCGCCTGCCACACCTGCACAGAGCCGTCGCCGCTTGCAGAGGCAATGTGCTTGCCGTCGGGCAACCATACCACCGCGTGCACAGAATCGCTATGCGCGCGAAAGGTCAGCACGTTAGCTTGTGGTTGAGACCTTGTAATTACAGGTGAGCGCTCGGCGTCCCAAACCTGTACAATATTATCTTTGCTTGCAGAAGCGATGCGCGTGCCGTCGGGCGACCATGCCACGGCATACACCATCCCGGCATGGCCCTCGAAGCTGGAGATTTTTTGGCCTGTCTCTATCACGCACAACAGAGGGCAAAGTGGTTAAATCCTCACGGGCCTCCCGCGCGCCTCCGCGATGCGGACAGCCGAACTCGCATGGCGGCAGGCACTGTTCTGCGCAGCACCTGGCCGACATCCGGGCCAGGGCCTCGTCGCGTAGGACCTGAGCGGCGGTCGGCGCGTTGGCTCCTCAGTCGTCCAGGACCGAAAGGCGCAGCTGGCGGAGGCGCGCGGGGTCGGCGACCGCTTCGATCTCGACGATCTTGCCGCCTATGACCGTGAGATTGAGGACGAGGAACAGCCGACCATGCCGGGCCACGACGAGTCCTACGGATCCGTTCACGAGAGCAGGCCGCGCTCCCCGGGCACGTCTCGAGAACTGTCTGGCCACGGAAGCAGCACCACGGACCTCCCTTGACGCGCCCGCAGACACAGCTGTGCGGTCGGCTCGGAACACGACGTCCGGGTCGAGCACGGCGAGCAGCGCATCGAAGGAACCTTCGCGCGAGGCGGCAAGGAAGGCGTCGACCACTTCTCGCTGGTAGGTGAGATCAGGGTCCTGAACCCTCGCCGCTCCCCGCACCCGGCGGCGTGCGCGGCTGGCGAGCTGCCTTGTCGCGGTCTCTGAGCGCTCCACGAGAGGAGCGATCTCGTCGAAAGGCATGGCGAATATGTCGTGCAGCACGAACGCGAGGCGCTCGGCGGGATTTAAGGTGTCGAGGACCACGAGCAGCGCGAGGCCGACCGAGTCGGCCAGCAGTGCTTCTTGCTCGACATCAATCCAGCCCTTACGGCTCGTGATGGGCTCAGGCACGGACGCATCCAGGGACTCCTCGCGCCGCGAGTGGCGCGAGCGCAGCATGTCGAGGCAGATCCGCGCGACCACCGTCGTCAGCCATCCGCCCAGGTTAAGGACGCCGCTCGTGTCGGAGCGGCTGAGGTGGAGCCAGGACTCCTGTACGGCGTCCTCCGCCTCGGAGAGCGAGCCAAGCATCCGGTAGGCCACCGCCCGCAGGTGGGTGCGGTTGGCCTCGAATTGCTCCGCCAACCAGTCGTGTTCGTCCATCGGTCACACTCCTTCGTTTCGTTTCGTCATACTAGTGACGAGCGAAACCCAACCAATGTGACAGGGAGACGAACTCACATTGAAGCGCCGGATGGGCAACCCCGTCAAGATCAAACCTATCAGTAAGAAATTGGTGATGTCTTTGCCTGGATGTGAGAGCATCCTGGTGAAGTTCCGACACCTGAAGGAGATGTATCATGCAAACACGAATGCGCAACCCAGCAACGATCCTTCCTGACGCCACACAGGGCATACAAACCCTGCTCAAGGCCACGAGAAAGGGCGGTGTGCCGTCAGCGACGCTTGAGCTTGTCCACCTGCGCGCGAGCCAGATCAATGGCTGTAGCTTCTGCGTTGACTCGGGCGCACGCAGCGCCAAGAAGGCAGGTGAAACAGACGAGCGCCTCTTCGCCGTGGTGGCCTGGCGGGAGGCAC
>WNFE01007687.1_pt1 | contig 14575 bp, 13 predicted proteins | sample 5400451 | NCBI WGS metagenome assembly WNFE01 (sample SAMN13153344, study PRJNA577476) | soil metagenome | isolation source: 200 cm saprolite under Douglas fir tree site 2 hole 2 | place: USA:California | collected 2015-04-18 | reverse complement strand
ACAGACAGGCATTAGAACGTGAGGTCGTAACAGAAATTCCACGCTTGTCTCCATCTGCCGCTCTAAATGGGGACCATAAGCGAGGCGGGTATCGCTTTGAGAGGACCGGCCCGTATGGAGGTCCTTCATCCTTATCTTTGAAAACGCCTCTTCACTTGTCTACTATGGTCGCACGATACTATCGATCGGAGACAGCACCGATCTGTGGGCAGCCGAGTGCGCTCGCTGTGTAGATCACGGCGGTCTCGCTGCTAAAGAAGGCAACAGCACAACCAGCCGTAGGCACCAATTGAATGGCGTAGTGTTGACCATCGGCTGAAGCAACCACAGAGAGCCTGTAATTCTCCTTCAAACTGGCGGTGACACTATCCGTAGCTGTCGGTGCACTCTGATGGCCAAGGAAGGCTCCCCTTGACAACAATGCTTCTAACGGCGCGTATTGGCGCTTCGCCGCAAAAACACTTGCCTCTGAAGTGTTGAGAACGCGGATCAATGCTAGGGCGTCTTTCTGTGATAATCCGCTCACCGCCTCCTGTGTGTACGTGCGGACGCAGAGTATCAGGTTGGCAAACACGATCGTCAGAACTACGATGTGCGTTTTCATCTGTTCCTCGCTGAGCGCGAATTAACAACTACAGGTGCAGCCTAAGCAGCAACTCAAACAGAACCTGCAACAAGGATAACTGCAGCCGCCGCAGTACCCAATGACATTTTTCGGTGGTAAACCCATCCGGGCCTGCCACGCCCGCCATCCCACTCCTGTTATTAAATGGTAACGTGTAGCATTTTTGCCGTCGCCATACACTACCCCCGCTTCGCGTTGACTTGCTACATCGCCCCACCTAACATGACAGCCTCGCGGTCTTCACAGATATAGTTCGCGCGCCATCCGCGATCGGCCAAACCGTAAACGCCAAACCGTGAACGCCAAACAATGATCGCCAAACAATGATCGGCCAGACCATCTCGCACTACCGAGTGGTTGAAAAGCTCGGCGGGGGCGGGATGGGTGTCGTGTACCGGGCCGAAGATACTAATTTAGAGCGCTCCGTCGCCCTGAAGTTCCTCCCGGAGGAGGTGGCGAGGGACCCGCAAGCTCTGGAACGTTTCCGCCGTGAAGCCCGCGCGGCCTCTTCCCTCAACCACCCTGGCATTTGCACCGTCTACGACTTCGGCGAGCACGAAGGCCGCACCTTTATCGTGATGGAGTTCCTCGATGGAATGACGCTGAATCACCGTATTGCGGGAAGGCCGCTGGAGGTCGAGACCCTCTTGTCACTCGGCATCGACATTGCGGATGCCCTCGAGGCTGCGCACGCCAAAGGCATCGTCCACCGCGACATTAAACCGGCAAATATTTTCGTAACCCAGCGCGGGCACGCCAAGATTCTGGACTTCGGGCTGGCCAAGGTGACGCCAGCGAGCGGCCCAGCAGCGGAAGCGGCTGGAACTGTGAGCGCGGTCACGGTTACAGCGACCCCGAAGAACTTGACGAGTCCGGGAACAGCTCTGGGGACGGTCGCTTATATGTCTCCGGAACAGGTACGAGCCAAGGAGTTGGACGCTCGCACCGATCTTTTTTCATACGGGGCAGTCCTCTACGAAATGGCAACCGGCGCCATGCCCTTTCGCGGGGAGAGCTCGGGTATGATCTTTCGCGAAATTCTGGATCGTGATCCGGTTCCCGCAATCCGCCTGAACCCCGACGTTCCGCCAAAGCTGGACGACATCATCAACAAGGCTCTGGAGAAAGACCGGGACCTGCGTTACCAGCATGCTTCGGAAATGCGTGCCGACCTGAAGCGACTGCGGCAACAAACCACATCACACCCATCTATCACAGTGCCGAAGACTGCGGCATCGGAGGCGTGGCACGAGTGGCTGCACCTGCGCGGGCTCGCTCTGCTGGGGGTGCTCGGCACCTTGGCGATTGTGGCGCTCGCGTTCTGGTTTCGAGCGCCAGTGCCCGCGCCGAAAGTGGTCGGGTACACGCCTCTGACACATGATAGGGAGCGGAAGTTCCCTCCTTTGGTCACGGATGGTACGCGCCTGTACTTCACCATGCCGAGAAAGACGGGCTGGACGATTGCGGAGGTCTCCGCATCGGGTGGAGAAACCGCGCCCGTTGCCTCGCACTTCGACGACATTCAACTGGCCGACATCTCTCCGAATGGGTCGGAGCTGTTAATTGGGCAGTTCGATTTTCCACGGGACGTGCCTCTTTATATTTTGCCATTGCCCGCCGGCTTGCCAAGGCGCGTGGGAGACATTCTCGCCCATGATGCCACCTGGTCGCCGGACGGACAACAAATCGTCTATGCGCACGGTAATGAGCTGTACCTGGCAAAGCCCGACGGCAGCGAGTCCCGCCGGCTCCTGACTCTGGCAGGCCCTGCCTATTGGACCCGATGGTCGCCTGACGGAAAGGCATTGCGCTTTACAGTAGAGGATTTGAAAACGGATGCGCAGGCACTGTGGGAAGTGGCCAGTGACGGGACCGGCTTGCACCCCTTGCTGCCCGGCTGGAGCAGTCCGCCAGCAGAGTGCTGCGGCAACTGGACTCCCGACGGGAATTACTTTGTCTTTCAGTCCGACCGCAAACAGAACCTTTGGGCCGTTCGGGAAAAGCGTGGATTTCTAAGCAAGCACAACCCAGAACCAATAGAGTTGACAACGGGCCAAAGCCCGATGGTCAGCCCGGTGCTGAGCCGGGACGGAAAGAAGCTTTTTGCGATTCAAGGAGCTCCCCTTGGCGAACTGGTGCGGTACGATGACAAGTCTCGGCAGTTCTTGCCTTACCTTTCAGGTCTATCGGCGATTCACTTAAGTTTTTCGAAAGATGGACAGTGGGTCGCCTACCTAAGTTATCCAGACGATACATTGTGGCGCAGCAAAGTGGACGGAACGGAGCGGCTTCAACTCACTTCTCCCCCTATGGACCTCGTACAGCCCACATGGTCACCCGATGGAAAGCAGATTGCATTTGCTGCTTCCGTACCTGGCAAACCCAAGCACATCTATATAGTGTCGGCCGATGGTGGAGCACCCAAAGAAGTGACAAAGAGCGATCGCGCGGAGATCATTCCCAACTGGTCGCGGGATGGTGATTCGTTGTTTTTTAGCAACGGGTCAACTGACATGCCGAGAGCCATCTATCAGCTGAACTTGAAGACCAACCAGCTCACGACCTTGCCTGGTTCTGAAGGCAATTGGTTTTCCAGACTTTCGCCGGATGACAAATACATCGCTGCTCTTTCTACTAAGGGCCATCTCATGCTTTTTGACATGAAAGCCCAGAAGTGGACAGAGCTAACCCAAAACACGGCGGACTACCCAGCATGGTCGCATGATGGAAAGTATGTGTATTTCAGCTCCAGTGCGGAGGGTGAGCCGGGGTTCTACCGCGTGCAAATCAAAGATCACAAGCTGGAACGCGTGGCCAGCCTAAAGGATGTGAAGCGCCCGACCTCGGGAAGCTTCGGAGATTGGACCGGCTTGGCTCCCGATGATTCTCCGCTGGCTCTGCGAGACATCAGCACTTACGAAATCTACGCGTTAGACTGGCAGCTAACCCAGTAGTGCCGGCGTCACCGCAGGACACCATCTGAGCACTTCTGCTCCCAGGCCCAGGGGCACAAGCTTGCGGTCGCCAAACACTCCCTTAACTCACATTTAACGAACATTGACTTGCCACCTCACCGCACCTAACATGGCTTGCTCCAACTCATGATCGGGCAGACCATCTCGCACTACAAGATTGTCTCGAAGCTGGGCGGCGGCGGGATGGGTGTGGTTTACAAAGCCGAAGACACCCGGCTGCACCGTTTTGTTGCGCTTAAATTCCTCCCTGACGACGTCGCTAAGAACGCCCAGGCGCTCAGCCGTTTCCAGCGGGAGGCGCAGGCCGCGTCCGCGCTGAACCATCCCAACATCTGCACCATTTACGACATTGGCGAGGAAAACGGCCAGGCGTTCATCGCCATGGAATATCTGGAGGGCGTGACCCTGAAGTACCTGATCGCCGGGCGTCCGGTGGAACTGGACACGCTGCTGGCGCTCTCCATCGAAATCGCCGACGCGCTGGACGCGGCACACGCCAAGGGCATCATTCATCGCGACGTCAAGCCCGGGAATATTTTTGTCACCGATCGTGGTCATGCCAAGGTGCTGGATTTTGGCCTGGCGAAAGTCACTGGCACCAGCGGGACCGCGGACGCCGCCGGCGCGGGAGTTCTTTCGCAAGTCACCGCCATGAGCGAAGAGCATCTGACCAGTCCTGGTTCGACGCTGGGGACCGTGGCTTACATGTCGCCCGAGCAAGTTAAGGGAAAGGAGCTCGACGCGCGCAGCGATCTGTTTTCCTTCGGCGCCGTGCTGTACGAGATGGCCACCGGGACCTTGCCCTTTCGCGGGGACACTTCGGCGCTGATCTTCAACGCAATTCTGGAACGCCCGCCCACGCCTCCGATCCGGCTGAATCCCGACCTGCCCGGGGAAATGGAACGCATCATCAGCAAGTCGCTGGAGAAGGACCGCAATCTGCGTTACCAGCACGCCGCCGACATGCGCGCCGATTTGCAGCGGTTGAAGCGCGATACCGACACCGGTCGGGCCGTGGCCGCCAGCTCCGGAAGCGTGGCTGTGGCGAGCGGGTCAGGTTCGTCTCCAGCAGCCCAACCGGCAGGTCGGCCTTCAGTCGAGCCGCCGCCGGCTTCTTCCTCGGCCGCCGCGCTGGCTTCGATTCCTTCGTCCTCTTCGACAAAGGTCGCTGCCGTCACGCCAACGCAGCCGCGAAAGACGAGCGTTTGGAAGATTGCAATCCCGGTTGCGGCGTTGCTCATTGCAGTTGCCGCCGGGTTGTTCTTCTATTCCCGCGGTTCCGCCAAACTTACCGAGAAAGATTCCATCCTGCTGGCTGATTTCGTCAACACTACCGGGGACAGCGTCTTCGATGGAACTTTGAAGCAGGCGCTGGCGGTGCAGCTGGAGCAATCTCCGTATCTGAACATTTTGCCCCAGTCGCGGATACAGCAAGCGCTGCGCTTCATGGGGCGCTCTCCCGATGAGCGAGTGACCAGCGATGTGGCCCGCGAGATCTGCCTGCGGGAGGGTGTCCGGGCGATGCTGAGCGGTTCCATCTCCAGTCTGGGCAGCCACTACGTTATTGACCTGAATGCGGTCAACGCTCAGAGCGGAGACTCGCTGGGCCGGGCGCAGGTGGAGGCAGAGAGCAAAGAGCAGGTGCTGAAATCGCTGGACCAGGCGGCGTCGAAACTGCGGCAGACGCTGGGCGAATCGATCGGGTCAGTGCAGAAGTTCGCCACCCCGCTGGAGCAGGCCACCACATCCTCACTGGAGGCGTTGCAGGCCTTTACCCTGGGACAAGCGGAACACGCAAAGCTGGACGACGACAAAGCCGTTCCCCATTTGAAGCGCGCCATCGGGCTGGACCCAAATTTTGCCATGGCCCATGCCACGCTGGGTGTGGTCTATGGCAATCTGTCGCAAACCAGGCTGCAACTGGAGAACCTGAGCAAGGCATTCGAATTGAAAGAGAGGGCGAGCGAGCGAGAGAAGTTCTATATCTCTGCCCACTACTACAGCGAAGCTACGGGAGAAGTCGACAAGAGCATAGCCATCTATGAGCAGTGGAAGCAGACCTACCCTCGCGACTCAGTTCCATGGGACAACCTGGCTCTACGCTACGAGTTTACCGGGCAACCTGAGAAGTCCCTGGTCAATGCCAGCGAAGCGATGCGCCTCAACCCGAAAGACCGCTTCGCATATCAGAATCTGGCTGACGCTTACAAGGGTCTCGGTCGTTACGACGAAGCCAAGACTATTCTTGAGCAGGCCACGGCGCGGAATGTGACTTCGCCGTCTAATTCAGGTGCCGCCTACGACCTGGCGTTCATCCGGGGCGATGAGGCCGGAATGCAGCGTGCGATGGAGGCGACAAAAGGAAGTTCGTTCGAACCGGTCACGTTCCTGCTGCAGGGACAGGGGCGATGCGCGCTGGGAAAGATACAAGGCGCCAGACAAAGCTATGCCCAGGCTGTCAGTTCAGCTCAAAATTTCGGCATGAAGGAGCTCTCCTCGGCGATTCGCATGCTCGACGCGTTTTGCCAGGGCGAGACAGGCAATCAGGCACTCGCCCGGCAGCTCGCGTTGCAGGCTCTTGCCATCTCCAATGACAAGGGAACGCGCTCGATGGCTGTCGACGGGCTGGCGCGAGCCGGCGACGCCGGCCGATCGCAGAAGCTGATTGACGAGCTGGCCAAAGAATTTCCCACTGATACCTTGCTCAATGCAGTCTGGCTGCCGGTGGCACGGGCGACGAACCAGATACGAGCCGACCAGCCGGGAAAAGGGGTTGACACTCTCGAAGCTGCCGCCCCCTACGAGATGGGGTCGCCGCCATCCGGCGCGGCCTACTGGCCGATGTATGTCCGCGGGGAAGCTTACTTGCGTTTGCGCAATGGCGCCAAGGCGGCCACCGAGTACCAGAAGATTCTGGACCGCCGCGGCGTCGCCCCGACCAGTCCGCTCTATCCCCTGGCGCGGCTGGGTCTGGGACGCGCCTATGCTCTGCAAGGAGATGTGGCGAAAGCGAAAGCAGCTTATCAGGACTTCTTCGCCGCCTGGAAAGACGCCGACCCCGATGTCCCCATCCTGAAGCAAGCCAAGGCGGAATACGCCAAGCTGCAATAGTTTGTGTGGGTCGCGGGCGACTCGCCCGCGAGGCTTTACAGGGGAGCAAGGTCCTAACCGCCGAGCCTGAACCAATGTCGGAATGTTTCCCGGCCAGAAAAGGCGGGCGAGTCGCCTGCGACCACACAAACTTCCTACCCACTGAACCTGTTATGATTGACACTCCCTGACCGCCGCCGGGCAGCCCTGGCGGACGGCCATATTCATGCGCATACGACGTAGACTCCCCATTCTGTTCGGCGTGGTGCTGGTCGCAGCCGCCGTTTCCCTGGTAGTCGTGTTGCGCAAGCACGCCCCGCCCGAACCGGCCCGCCTGCTTCCTGGAGCGGACGGCTATTTTTACGTCAACCTGAAGTGGATACGCCGCGCCGACATCGCAGGGCAGATGCCGGAGGTTCCCCACGAAGAGGAGTACCAGCAGTTCATCCAGGCCACGGGTTTTCAGTTCGAGCGCGATCTGGACCAGGCCGCGTTTGCCATCCATTATCCGGCGCCCCAGCCCGGGGTCAAACCGGTCGTCCCGGAATCACCGCGATTCTCAGAAGTTTTTGTGGGCAGGATTGAAGGGGAACGTTTGCGGTCTTATCTGGGCAAGATCTCCGGTTCAGTGGACACCTACCACTCGTCCGACATCTACAACATCCCGCTCGAGGGGCGCACCCTGCGGGTTGCTATTCTGGGCTTTGACACGGTGGCAGCGTCGAACCACGATGATCCCCTGGTGATCCGTGGCATCGTCGACCGGTCGCGCAAGCTGGCTTCTCCGTTCGGAGGGCCGGCGCAGTTACGCCGCTACTACAAATACGTTCCCATCGCGAGCCTGGCATGGGCGATTTTCAAGGTGGATCCGGCGAATGGATCGCCGAGCCGGAGTACGCTGTCGTTTCTATTCAACAAACCGGCCACGGTGGTGGCGTCGGCGCGCTATCTGGGGCGGGTACACTTCCGGGCTGAGGCGTTCACCGACAGCAATGACGAGGCTCAGCGCTTGACCGAGCAACTGAGCACGTTTCTCCAGCTTTTTCATGCCGCGGAGGGTACGGTCTCAAGCCCGGGAAACGATCCTGACGTAAAGGCGTTCTTCGACGGCTTGAAAGTGCAGCAACATGAGAACCGTACCGTGCTGACAGCAGCTATCCCGCCCGGGTTCATCCGCAAAGCGGTGGCGGCGCCGCCTGCCGACATGGCGCCAGCGGCGCCTCCCATACCTCCGAGCAGCAAATCACAGGGCAAATAGCTGAAACATTCGAGCTCGGGACGCATCTGTCTACTAGGCCCCATGGCAGAAAACCGCCGAGCTTTGCTCGGCCTCGGCCGGGTCTGAGACCCGGCCCCACACGGGCACGTCAGAACACACGCGTATAGCAACCTGACGATGCCACACTAACGATTAGGGCGGGTTTGGCCCAGCGGGTACAATTAAGTTCGGATGTCTACTCTTCCTCTTCCCATTGCGGCGTTTCTGGCGGGGCTGGTTTCCTTCCTGTCGCCTTGCGTCCTGCCGCTGGTTCCCGGCTATGTGTCCCTGATCTCGGGAGCGGGAGGAACTGAAGGCTCCGGAGTCTCGCCTGCTCAGCAAGGTGATGCTGAATTCCATCGGTTTCATTTTGGGGTTCAGTGTTGTGTTCGTCACCCTGGGCGCAATCTCCACCGAAGTAGGGCAGTTGCTGGCGCGCTATAAGTCGGTGCTGGCGCAGGTGGCCGGCGTTGTCATCATTCTCTTTGGGCTGCACCTGACCGGCCTGTTCAAGATCAAGGCGTTGTACACGGACGCGCGCCTGCACAGCGTCAAAGGCGGGAGCACGCCGTGGGGGGCCTTCCTGATCGGTTTCGCCTTCGCTTTCGGCTGGACGCCCTGCGTGGGCCCGATTCTCGCCGTCATTCTCGGGTTTGCCGCGGCCCAGGACTCCGTGAGCAAGGGAATCCTTCTGCTGGCGGTGTACTCGATGGGGCTGGCCGTGCCTTTCCTGCTGACCTCGCTGGGGATCGAGCGGTTTCTCAAGTTTTACAGCCGCTTCCGCATGCACATGCATGTGCTGGAAGTGGCCAGCGGTGGTTTGCTGATCGTACTGGGCGCGCTGCTGGTGTTTGGGCGCTTTACCATCATCTCCAATTACCTGTCTTTCCTGAATCGATTCGCACTGTGATTTTCGCCATATGATCTCCGGCAAAATGATCCGCAATACAAACAGGAGTCAGTCGTGAAACGCGACCCAGTCGTCATTATCGTGGTGGCCATGGTGGTGACCGTGATGCTCGTCTTTGGATTTCAGATGGCGCGGCGCAACTCGGGCCGGGTCGCGAGCGCCGGCCCCAGCATGAAAGGGCAGGTAGCGCCAGACTTCGAGTTGCAGTCCCTTGGTGGCAAGACCGTACATCTGTCGGACTTCCGCGGCAAGGGCGTGTTGCTGAACTTCTGGGCCACCTGGTGCCAGCCCTGCAAAATTGAAATGCCCTGGTTCGCGGAACTGCAAAAGCAGTACGGGCCGCAGGGATTGCAGATCGTCGGCGTCGCCATGGACGACGCCAGCCCGGAGGAGATTGGCAAATTCGCCCACGACCTGGGCGTGAACTATCCCATTCTGGTGGGCAAGGAATCGGTGGGAGAAGCCTATGGCGGGGTGCAGTTCTTGCCCGCAACTTTTTACATCGGACGCGACGGCAAGGTAATCGACAAGGTATTTGGGCTCAAGGGCCGGGGCGAGATCGAGGACAGTGTGAAGAAGGCCCTGGCCGAAGGTCAGCCGGTACAGGCGCAAAAGTAACGTAGGCGGCCGACCCTAATCCTTCTAACCTTGATCTTTTAATCTTTCATGTTCCTCCTGCGAAAAGTCGCGTATGGCTCTGTCTTGCTGGCCGTGCTGGCGGTGGCCCAGGAAAGTTCCATGCCGGAAAACCAGGGCATTCCGGGCAGGAAGAGCCCCTCGGTTTCCATGTCGCCCGCCCCGGTTGCAACCGTTACCCGAGGCAAGTCGAACACGGTAAACCTGCGTTTTCATGTGGGCTCGGGATTCCACGTAAATTCCAATAAGCCCAAATCTGAATTCCTCATCCCGACCGCGCTCAAGCTGAGCGCTCCCACCGACATTGTGATCGGAAGAGTCAGCTATCCGCCGGCCCAGGAGATGAGCTTCGCTTTCTCTCCCGACGAAAAACTGAGTGTTTACAGCGGAGAGATACCGGTGGCGGTCGAAGTACGCCCGCTGGCCAGCGTCGTGACCGCGAAATACATGGTTCGGGGCGAACTGAAATATCAGGCTTGCGACAATGCCGCCTGTTATCCCCCCAAGAAGCTGCCGGTGCAGTTCGAAATTCAGGTGGTCAAAGGCCCTCCCCCGCACCGCAAGAATCCCGGCCAGAGCCCGCACGTGCATCTGTAGGCTTGCCACATCTTCACGCTGCCTATTCTTTGCCTCAGAACCACGTAGGGGCGGGTGCCCACACCCGCCCGGCCGGGCAAAGCCCGGCAGTTTGGATCTACGCGAAGGCTGACCTAGGCGAGCTGCACTCGCCCGCCTGGACCAGAGCCTGCCCTGAGCGAAGTCGAAGGGGCGTCCGGGCCTACATGCCGGTGGTGGAATTCGCGGCGTGTAAGAGTACAATGGCCGGCAGTCGCCAAAGGGAACGAAGAAATTCGTGCCGATGCGGCAGCGGACGAACCGATGGATGGCCTTCCCGAGAGGAAACGGCAACTTGATGAGACGGCGTCCGCAGAATTCTTAGCCCCTGAGTTGTTGCCTCCGGCAGGACTGCCTCATCCAGATCTGCCTGCTCCAGATCCGAAAGACACACCCTGCCCCGACAGTCTTACCGGTTACATCGGCGAGACCGTGCTTAGCTCTCTGCCAAACGATTTGACCCGAATGCTTTACCTGGCCTCGCTGCGGGACTGCAATAGTGGCCTGTATCTGCACTCTGAACTCTCCCATCAACGCGGACTTCATGCCGCCGACCGGGCTCTGAGGGCCTGTCACGAGCAGATCTTCCGTCGCCTGTTGACCACACGATTGCCGGAGTACGTGAGCCAGTTGCAGGAATACATCCGCTATACGCGGGGCGAAACCGTCACGGTATTGAAGACCTGGAGATCCTTGCAGGCCTACCGGGCGACGGTTCCCCTGGGAACGCTGTCCATATCCGCAGAATTGTTCTTTCTGAACATCAGCGTCGCCCTGGAAATCCTGGGCAAGGAAATGCCGGAGTTGCAGGAATCCTGACGCAAGCTTACGCCGCGAGATAAGTCAAAACATTACACGCAGAGGACGCCGAGAAGAACCGCAGGGTCGCGGAGAAAACCTTAACAACCATTGATTGCGTAGGCCCGGACGCCCCGTCCGGGGGGGCGAGCGCAAGCTCGCCTGGGTCTGGTTCATCGTCCCGACCGTCTGCCCGAACCGCGGAGCTGCGCTCCGCGGTGGTGATGGCCGACTGTGGAGCTCTAGTGGGTGGCTCCGCCGTTGGTCAGCTGCTCGAAGGGAAGCCAGGCATTGACGACGCGGCCGATGACGGAGGCCTCCCGTGGCACTTTGAAGCGTCGAACCGGTTGGCGGGAGAGCGGGTAAGGCAACAATGTCAGTTCCTTGCCTTCCAGTTGACACCAGCAACAGCTGTGCCCGTCCGTGTGCCAGACCAGGTAAACCGGGCGTTCGCGCATGGTGGCCCAGGCGAACACCTGGACTGCGTTTTGCATTACGTCGACTTCAACCAGGGAGCCGGGAGGAATCAGTTCGCCCATGGTGTCATCTTTCAGACCGACCACGGCGTAGCGGTATCGCCTGGGATCAAGCCGTTTGCGCAGGGCAGGAGGCAATGCCGCCAATTCCTGCGCGTCCAATTTGAGCAAACTGGTCTCGCGGCTGTCGAAGCGGGTATCAAAGTTGAGCTGAAAGCGGAAACTGGGCTCCCGTGCCTCGCTGGTCTCAGGACGGTGCGGGCCGGGTTCAAGAGGGCCGGCGAATTGCCTTACCTCACTGTGATCAATTCCAAATCCCAGCAGAAGTTCGTCCAGTGAAATTTTGAGGCAGGCCGCCAGGCTGAAGAGCTTGTGAATGCTGGGGACCGATCCGGTTTCAATGTCAGCCAATGTGGAATGAGAAACGTAGAAATCGGCGTTACCCTTAATATCAGCGATCGACCGGCTGACGCGTTCAATGTCGCTCGACTTGACGAAGCGATCTTCCCGCAACTCTCGAATCCATTTACCCGAGTCCATGTTGTGGCCCATAACTTCCCGCCTTGATCTGCAGCTAGCAGATCATGAAAGCGGCCGACGTTCTCCGGAAATAACCTGAATAAGGCCGGCAGAGATATCCCTTCTTAAGATTTTCGTGTGACCTAAAGAATTCAACGAACGGCAGCGGGGACGCTCATCACGCCAAGGTCAAGCTTAACTTGCTATCACAGCTTGCTTAAGGTCCCACTGTCGATGCTGCCGGATTCGGCCGAGGTAACTGAGCAATTCCTCATATGGCATTGCTAACGCCGGAACCGGCAACGTCCACCCAGGAAAGATCCATTTCAGCCACAAATACGGCTGAACGTGCCACAAGTTTACACGAAGCCGAAGGGCTCCATAAATCAAATCCTCGGCTTCTTTGGCTAGCGCGGGATTCGCTCCCGCCTTGGCCAGTTGTCCTAGCTTCAGCAACATAGCGGCATTCTTCCCCACCAATTCCAGCGATCGTAAGGCCAGGGCGAGGCGCCGTTTCTGGAAATGCCTGAACTCACCGGGAGGCAGCGAGCGGCGGAGATACTCTTCCTCCGCGGGATCAAGAAGAATTCGAAATGCCTCCAGATTGACTTCGTACTTCTTCGTTTCCCAGTCGTCCAAGGTTCGGATCTCGGACCCGGCGGGGCGAAGAATCGCCCACACCAGAGCCAGCGACGAAACCGCCAAAGCCAGAATTATTAACGTCGATACCATTGTTCAGCGTACTCGGTGAGCGCGTGGTTCCATTTCGTCAGATCGTTGCTGGGCAAGCTCTCAACCGGCGTTTCGGCTCGATACCTCAGAAAGTAAAAGGCCCAGATGATGACGGCGAGATTATATGCGCCCGAACCCAGCAAGGCAAAGGTGGGGTACTTTACAAAATGCGGGTGGGCTCGAAATTCCAGCAAAGCCAGATCCAGGGCCGAATACATCCCGAATCCCGCAGTGATTCCCAGGGAGTAGTGCTGCCACGTCAAGCCCAGACGAGACATCAACGAAATCAACACTATCAGCAAACACACCTGCAACACCCTGGCTGATCGTTCCATCAGAATAATCAACTCGAGTACTCTGTCGGCCCCACTGGGACTGCTGGTACGGAGCAGGGTTAGAGCGGAAGCGGTGGCAATGGCCGCCACCACCCAGAACCACCTGAAAACAAATCGCAGGAATGGATAGGGCCGGAACAAATGCCAGAGAGTTTCAACAATTACTCCCAGACTCAACAGGATTGCCGCCGCGTCTCCCCACCAGAAGACAACCGAATACCGGTTGCCGGTATTGGGGAAGAGCAGGAGGAGGACATCGCGAGCGGCCACTAGAGCGACGTAGCTGAAAAAAACGGGGAAAACTTTAACCAGACCGCGCCCGAGCATGACTAACGCAATCGCAGCCTGCAGCGCGAGTGGGACAAACCACAGGATTCCAGACACCAGGTGTGAGAATCTCATGGGCCGCTCTGGCAGGCTACTCGCAAACCAGCCGGCCCACAAGGATTTTCAGGGTGTTTGGCCGTGCACCGCCGACACTTTATTTCCCCGGACAATTGCCTGGTGAGCAATTCGGTCTCGGAGCTCCTCCGTCGGCTAAGGACGAAGTTGAAGCAGCACCTAACAACACCAGTGTGAGCAGAACCAAGTGAACCATCTTCTTCATAACCAACTCCCGCGTGGATTTGACCACCCAAACTGACCATACGTTTTTCAAGGGGGAGGTTTTGAAGTGTTCGAAAAACGCGCGATGAAGGCCGCACCGTCGTCGGTCAACCGACAAGACAATGACTCCGTAATGGGAAGAGCTGGGGGAGCAGTTTCCAGTTTCTGGTTAAACATTTGTAATCAGAAACTGGCGACTTGGTTGCAAGGCCAAATCTGCAGCATTCCACTCAGGGTGCGGAGACGCAGCCCGTGGTGTGCCCGGATGCCTCGAAACGCGCCCGGAACCGAAGCCAAGCCTCGGCGCGGAACGCCCGTTCAAGTCGTCGGTTAACCGACTAGCTCGTCCCATTTCTCAATTTCGACCGCGGTGAAACCTATGCTGATAGACAACTTCGGACTATCGAAAATATGGTGTTACTCAAAGGCACTCTGCTCTTGCCCCGGGCCGGGGCGATCGCGAGTCTGGTCTTGCTGATATTGCTGGTGCTGGTTCCGTGCGCGGTACTTTTTTTCGCAGTGAATCCCGATTCGGTTTTTCGACACTTGCGATTCTCCGACCTGCCCGTGATTTGGTGGGCGGTTTGGGCCATGGTCTCGCTGTGGGCGGGGTTGGATTCATCAAGATTGTTGCGCCTGCTGGGCAAGCCGGTGGACCCGCTGGGGCCGCAGGTCGTGTGGGGCGTGCTGCTGGGAATCCTGAATGTCGGAGCGTCCCTTCTGGTCGTCATGTTGCATACATCGCACTGAAGGCGGGGCACGGGGCACGAATGGTAGCCGGAGCGAAGCCCGCAGAAACATTTAGGAAGGGAGCTAAAAAGCCTTCCATTTATTTCCCGGTTATAGCGGAGCAAAACTCGGCAGCGCTGACCGAACTCCCCGAAGTATGTGGTTGCTTCCGGCGCCAGTCGTGATGCACCAAAAGAGCCATCTACGCCACCCGTCTCCGAGACGAAAAGTCGAGCTAGTATCGATGAATGGGCGCATGCCCCACGGTACG
>WNFE01002109.1_pt1 | contig 14577 bp, 11 predicted proteins | sample 5400451 | NCBI WGS metagenome assembly WNFE01 (sample SAMN13153344, study PRJNA577476) | soil metagenome | isolation source: 200 cm saprolite under Douglas fir tree site 2 hole 2 | place: USA:California | collected 2015-04-18 | reverse complement strand
AGTACAGAGCAGGTAACCTATCACGGGAGTCACCTGGTCCCTCTACCCATGCATTCTATGCTAGCTGAGAAAATAAGCGGAATACTATCTCTGAAAACAGGAATTTTTCTGTTGGTGTGCATTATAGTAGACGTAGAGTATTTTTTCCAGTGGTGCATATGTGATTTTTTCCTGTTGAGAATGAATAGAGTAGTACTTTCTGACGAGATGCGGGAAATTTTCGCTAACAATGCCAAATATAGCGTAGTATTAATTAATCTACAGTTTTGTACTGCTGCATCAGGAGATTTAAGTATGTAGACTTGAATGTACCTGGTAAGCAGTATAGTAGAGCCGTTGCCGTATGTACATTTATGCACTGAATTTGAATGTAAAAAACTGTCTTTTTACAAAAGCTACAGTTAAACATAATCAGATGTGCCTATTTCAAGATAGAGAAAAATGCTAGAACGTACTAAAATATTCATAAGAAAAATTATAAAATTTATAGAGGAATTGTGAATAATAATATTGACTCCGACAATTTGATATGATATATTACTCTCAGGGAGCTTTTGATCTTTTTATCTCTGTGTAGATGATCCAAAAAACACATAATGCTAAAACAGTTGTTGTGTTACGACATCCTGCATTGAGATAATTACTATTACCAAGAAGTAAACCGTGTACCGAGATTTATATAAACTAAAGATTCAGGGTAGGATCCCCCGTACCCTGAAAGAAAGGAACCATCGGATGGCTTCGATAGAAACAGCGAACGTAGGAAGAGCCGTAGCTGCGAGAGTGGGCACGAATATCAGGGAGGTGAGGACAAAATTGGGGCTTACGCAAGCTCAACTTGCTGCTCCTGAATTTTCCATCTCCTACATATCTGCAATTGAAAGAGGAAAAATTCGACCATCATTAAAAGCCCTGTCTATTCTCGCTAAACGTCTTGATGTCCCTTTGACCTTCCTGCTAGAAGGCTCACCTGCGGGTGCAGCGGAGGCGAGGGCTGTCGGTTACTCTCCCGCGGATTCTGGTCCTGATCAGCGTATTGAGGTGGACCTGTTACAGGCGGATGTACTTATAGAGCAGGAACAATACCAGGAGGCTGCGGAGTTATTAGCTCCTATGCAGCCCGAGCGCATTACGACTGATCAAGTATATCGTCTATTCCTTCTACGGGGACAAATACACTTAGGGTTACAAGAATATCAAGAAGCTGTAGTCGACTTGCGGGCAGCGGTTACGCAGGGTGAAGGTCTCAATGATATCGAGAGTATAGAGCGTGCTCGTAATCTGCTAGGGAAAGCGTACTTCTTGTTATATAACTACACGCTAGCGATGGAGAACCATCTCCGCAGCAATACAGCTACAGAGAATGGCCAGATCAATGATCCGATCTTCTCTCTGGATGTATATAACAATCTTGCTAATGACTACTTCAGACATGGCGACCTGGAGAAAGCGGTGACGTTTTACCACAAGGCGTTAGAGACGTTGGAGGGAATGAATCGCGACAGCCGGAGCTTTGCTGAAAAGTATATGGAGATTGGGCAGCGCTATAAATCTGTTGGGAAACTGACATTGGCGCGTGATTATATGATGAGAAGCCTTGCTCTCTATGAGATGCGTGATGAGCAGAGACTTGTTGGGCTTACGCACCAGCATCTAGGTAAGACGCTCGAGAAGCAGAATGATCTTGACAGTGCTGAGAATGAGTACAGGGAAGCTATTACTATTGAGGAAGGGCTTGAGGATGATGTCTCAGCTTCCATTTGTCACACCAGCCTGGCAGAATTATTGCTGAAACGTGGGAGGATCGAGGAAGCAGAGCGAGAGGCCCAGCAGGCACTTGAACATGCAAAGGCCAGCCAGGATGTCGTGACGCAAGGACAGGCTCTTATGGCTCTTGGTCAGATTCGACATGATGCCAAAGACTACACCAGTGCGGATAAGCTTTTCACCGAGGCGCTTGATTTGCTAGATGCATCGTACGCGCATGAAATTGCGGCTGGCGCTTACTCCCGCTTTGCTAATTTGCTAGAGCAACGTGGTGAGGTACAGCGCAGTTTAAGCGCCTTTAAAAAGGCGTTTGAGCACCAACGCCAGGGGAATCGGGGTCACCTCGAGTAGAGGCATAATCTACAACAAATAAACAGCAGGCGAAACAGGCAGAAAGGTGGGGGCTTGCCCCCATACCGTTCAAGTAAGAATAATTGCAAGATCAAATTGAGCGATTCTAGCTCGGCTTTATGAGCGAGGATGCTCCCGATTTGATTTGAACGGTATGGTGAATTGCCCCCACCTTTCATATTCTAATATCTTGTCTTTGTTATGAAAAATGCATTTTTAAAGTTTATTTTAAATACAGAATTTTGTACAAAATTCGGTAGAGAAAAGGCATATTCCTGCTACTGGGGAATTCTTCATCAAATTCATCAGGTGGTGAAAGACTTCATATAATTGTGACAATATTTTTTCAGAGTTGCATAAATTCACCTGATACAACCATTTTCTATGTTAAAATAGAAGTGTATGTAGCGCATGAACGTATTCATAATGCGTTTTCTGCATAATTGTCATCACTTCGGAGGAATCGCGAATGCCATTTTCGGCACACGATCTCAGATATGATCTAGAACGAAGTTATCCCTCTCTTTGTGCTTATTTACAACAGCGCGCTCAACGCTATTTGGGTCCGCTCGCTTATGATGCAAATGAGGTAGAGCAGGTAGTTGGACACGTTGTTGAACGACTAACCCGGCTGCAATTGCTGGGTGGAGGCGATCATGCTCCTCGAACTGCGCTGGACCGATTGAGTAATGCACAATTTTACGCATTTCTTAATCAAAGCGTTAAACATAAGGCCATTGACCGCCTGCGTAAGCGTCGTTTGCCAACAAGCACTCTTGCTGAACTTGAAGGACCGGGTAACAGCGCAGAGGAAAATGATCCTCTAAATACAGTGTCCAATTCTATCTGGGGTTCGACTCCTTTTCCTACACCAGAGGCAGCCGCTCTTGAGGCAGCTTCTCAGCAAGAGCTACGCATCTTGCTGAAGCATTGTATAGAAGCGCTGAGTGCAGCCCCTCGTCAACTTCAGGCGGTATTGCAAGAACTTGAAGAGGTGGGATCGGTCTATCTTCTACAGGAGCTGAGAGAAGAATATCGAGAGCTCCTGGCTAATTTGCAGCTTACACATCTCAGCCAACACAAGGATCATGCACACAAGAAGTTGCGTCATTGTCTACAAAAGAGCAGTACCAATTTGGCAGTTATCGTTGCTTTTCGTTTGACAGAGTATGGAGAATATTCTGCTGATACAAAAGAGGCGTTAGTAGATATCAAGGCCCTTGCTAAAGACGACCTTTCCGAGCGGGAGGTGCAAACGGGTCTGAAACACCTGGTTGCAGCAAGCTTACTTGAATGGCATGGGGAGGAGATTATTCGCTTCTCCTCTGTGCAACGAAAGTACCTTGCACGCTTCTATGAAGAAGGAGAGTAGGCGCATAGACTCTGGAGGAGCAAATATGAATAAACGCGATCAAAATGAGGGCTTACCGGACCCTCACGAAGAATACTTGCCACTGGCAAAGTGGTTGCAAGGGGTCCTGGCGATCACGCCGCAGCAATCGAAAGCTGAACTTGCTTCCATAACGGACAATGGTGGGCAGTTTGGCGATGATTACCATATTGAGTACTACCAGCAATTGCCTGATTTTGTGATGGCGCTTCTCAATAACGATACGCAAGCAACTTTACGCTTCGCGCCACTCTTGTTTCACTTAATAGGTTGTCCTATCTGTCACTCGGCATATTTGGAAATCTATGATGCATTGCGGGCAACAGTGGGAACTGAGGAAGCACACATACCGATAGGTCAGGGACCACACGCAATGGCAACCACATCAACTCGTATGCTAGTGTACCTTTGCCGATTATTAATCAACCAGGCGGAAACAATTTTGCGCCAGGCTCGACGCGATCATGTCGATAATGATGCATGGGCTCGTTCGTTATTGCAGCAGGCCATCCACATCAGTTCTCATATAATGCAGAGTACCTTGCGACAACGGGCGCTGCGTGATCTTGTGGAAGTCGCGACTCTTTTTGATGACGCTGCTTCATCAGCAAAGCAGAGTCCAGCGATCCAAACTTACACACCTGTTTTGATTAGTGGAAGTGGCACGCGTCATGCTAAGGTAAGGCGTCGAACCGAGACAGTAGAGCATCCCGTGGAACATCCCGCGATTTACTTGCAATCTGGTTTATCGGAAGTAGAGGGGACAATTACACAAAATCAGGATATAATTGAGCTGCACCTGGATGGTCTTAGCCAGGAGTTACGTGGCAAATTTCTTACTGTTTCTATACCACTTGGGTCTCTACTCGAACCTGTACGTTGGATTGGAGGTAACCCTCACGCTATTCGAAGCCAGGTTCCTGTAAGTGAAGACGGAAAACTGACGACGCCACTGGGCAAAACTGAGTTACGATTGAGCGATCCAGAAGATCACAATCTGTTGGAAGCGATGTTCAAAAAGGTAGACATCCGCTCAACAGATTAACCAGGTCATGATCCAAGTACGGTTGACGGCTAGTCTCGCGGGCCATCTGCCTTGAGCAGGAGATTATATAGGTATCCTGCCATGTCTTCTGACGTATTTAGGATAACTATATATTTTAGCAACGGTACGGAAGAAAGCTGTATCAAGCAAAATACGGGACTAATCTGACTTGCGACGACTTTCAAAGGCTTTTTTATAGTACTTGAGCGCTTCTTGTGGCAGGCCTCTATCTTCCAACAATTGTGCATAAAAAGCTGATTGATCAGCGCGTTCATCACGAAAGCCCATACGTTCTAGCATCTCCAAACCTGCTACAAAATTGGCGTCGCCCGTTTCAAAGTCGTTTTGCGCATAGGCGGTACGTCCCAGCATGATGAGGGCATAGGCTGTAATGATATCGTCCCCGTAAGGGGCTGCCGATTCGTATGCTTCTTGGGCATGTTTACGGGCATCATCGATTTTTCCCTGCTTCAGTAACAATTCCGCCAAACCAGTAGAAACACTGGCAAAAGTCAGTGTATCCTGTATAACTGAAGAGCTTTCTAACATTTTCTCAAAGTAGGCCGATGCTCTTTGCTGATCTCCTTGAATCAGTATTCGCCCAAGATAGTGGTAAATTTTACTTCTTAATGAATTGCTGTATTCCTGCGAATGAAGCTCTAGATACTTTTGCCCGTATAGTGTGGCATCATAGTAATCTTTTGTTTCAGCATAGTATCGAGAAGCATTCCAGTACATGGACCCGAGCTTACCAGGTGTTGTAAGGTTTTCAGTCATGGCGAGAGCACGTTGAAACATGTGGATCGCCTCACCAAATTTGTCCAGGTGAGTATAGTGCATGCCCATGGAAGTATAGATTGATGCAATAAAGAAGGCATCATAGGGCTGCTGTTTCTTCTCAAGCCTATCCAGGCTACGTTGATGATACTCAAGCGCCAGCGTATAGTTGCCCATAGAGGCTTGAACTATGCCCAACAAATTGAGTATGTGCAAACTCGAATCATCGTTTGGATCCTTGATAAGTTTTAGAGCCTCAGCGAGTGCTGATTCCGCTTCTTGAAATCGGTTAAGGTTATAGTAGGCCCAACCGAGTAAATAGTGCAGTCGTATTTCTTGCTGAGGTGTCAAGGTAGTAGATAGGAGATTACGGAGGTGTGTAACTGCTTGTTGTGAAGCGCCTTGCTGCACAAAAATTTGTGCCTCGAGAAATTGTAAGTCGACTTCCTCCTTACTTTGAGTTGATCTCTCCATCGCAGACAATCCATTCGCCTCGCCGGATGTTTGTTTCGATAAAAGGTCAGTCGAGGAGAGACCCAGGCGTTGTGCGAATATCTCTAAAGCACGGAGTGAGGGGTGGATTTGCCCGCGCTCGATTGCTGAGACATAACTAACTGAGAAGCCAGGGTTAGCAAGTTGGCTCTGTGTGAACTTCTTAACTAATCTTGCTGTTCGAAGTCTAGCTCCGATGGCTTGTCCAATCTGTTGATGAGATAGATCGGATGACATAAAACCCTCCTCTGTCAATATCGTTATCAAAATGGGGGAGTCAATAAATAACAAAATAGAATTCGTAAACAGTATATAATACACTTATGCTTTGTGTCAATATCTAAAAATAATACACGGCAAATCGACATAAAAGCATTCTTCTTGTGTACTACTAAAACAGTTTTTGAGCGGCCTTTTTGTTTTGTTCTATGTAATGGGAGAACCTATGTGACCTACCTTGCTTGTCAATCGATGTTAACAATGATACACTTCCGTCGAATGCAAATAGACGATGTTATATTCGTGAAAGCGACTAGATGACGTTATATTCAAGTCAAGGATAGAGACGTGAATATTAGCAATAGCATACGCAGACTCACAAACCTGTTTATCATACTCTTTATTGCGCTCAGTGGGGGACTTGTTTACTGGCAGGTGGTGGCGGCGCAACAAGTCACATCAAATACCTATAGCGCCTTTAGCCGGCATTGTAGTAACGATAACGCGCCAATACGCGGGCGTATCTATGACCGCAATGGTGTGTTATTAGCATATTCAATACCGAGCAATAACCCGATGCTTTGCGGCTATCAGCGAGTTTATACGAAAGATGCTCAATCACTGGAAGGCGTGATTGGATACTACATCAGCCCGCTTTTTGGGTCTACAGGCATTGAGAAACAGTATGATGCCTATTTGACTGGCCGTGTAGGTTCAACTGGATTGAACAATACTATTAGCCAGATGCTCCATCTTCCACCCGTTGGAGATAATATTTACCTGACTATAGATGCGCGTATCCAGAAGATTATCAATCAATACTTTGACGTTGAGGCTCCCATTGACAATTTCAATACCTTTCAAACTGATCGGGGCTCAGTCATTATCTCAGATCCGCATACGGGCGAAATCCTCGGCATGCTAAGTCGTCCCGGATTTGATGCGAATTGTATTGTTACCTGCACGCTTGACCAGCTCAGAAATGATTTCATTGCTAAGGGATACGATACTGCCATCGGCTGTAGTGCTCCTTGTACACTGGACCAATTCAAAACTGCCCTGAGTAATAAGGGGGACAATTCGAATTGTGAGGCGGATCATACATGCAATCTAATTTACTTTCACCAGCTTGAAACTGATCCCGAGCAACCTTTACTTGAACGGCCTATTGATGCCTGCTATGTGCCAGGTTCGATCTACAAGACAATGACTCTCCTGGCCGGTCTTGACTCAGGAAGTTCTCATCTCGACGATAAGTTCTACAACTTTAACGGCTTCGATCCTCCCCAGTACTCACAGGCCATCGGCCCGATCTGGTTAGGTGCGGGTTTTGATAAGGAGAAGTTTGGTCCAGTGGGCAATAATATAGATGGCTATACGTTTAACTACCCTGTAGATCTACGCTACGGCTATTCACATTCTGATAACATCATCTTTGCTCAGGTTGGTGCGAAAGCTGGCGTGGATACCTGGCTCAAGTATAATCACGATTTTTACGTTGGACAGCAAATACCGTTTGATCTTCCTGTACGTGTGAGTACTGTTACTCCGCAGCAGCAGCTTTGCCCTACTAAGACACCCACAGCGACGACGTTGAGCGTCAAGCAACTTGCTGAAAACTCCTTTGGTCAGGGTGTGGACTTTATGACACCAATGCAGATGTCACTGATCAATAATGCTGTCGCCAATAATGGGCAGCTGATGCGGCCCACATTAGTGTACAAGATCGTGGATCCAAATCAAACAGTTCTGCAATCGTTCAATCCGCAGGAGCTTGGAACGCCAATTTCAGCCACGACGGCAACACAAATACGTGACGCGATGTATGGCGTAGTGCGTTGCGGTTCTGGTTCGCTTGGGAAAGTTCTACTGAGCTACTCACCATGGTCGGTGATTGGCAAGACGGGAACAGGGCAGGTAGATAGTACAGGCAAAACGCCTTCCGAATCCTGGTTTATAACACAAGCCCCGTACGTGTACCAATCGGGTCAACAGCCACGTATAGCTATTGTTGCCATGAAGGAAAATGGCGGTGAGGGTGCCTATGCCAATGGGCCGATGCTCAAAGATATCTATGATGCTGTCTTTACGCCGCCGATTACGAATGTTCCGGTACCACCGGCGCCTGATCCAAATTTCTGCTACAATACAGGATTGCTACAAGCACATCCATAGCCTGCCTTCCTGGTCTACCCATTTTGTTACTGTGGTAACATAATGATGAATATGATGATGTATTACATATGGGTAACCTTGTGAATCATGAAGCAAATCAAACAAAGATTTGGCAGCATCTACAGCGAAGATGAAGAACGAGTACTCCGTCCCTGGCAGCGAATACGCCAGTTTTTTCTTGCACCAATTGCCGCTGTTCTCTCACGGCTGGGGATCAGCCCTGATATGCTTTCCTTTGCCTCGGTTGCGCTGGGGATAGGTTTTTTCCTGCTGGCTCCTTTTCAATTTACAATTGCGTTCTGGTTATTAGTGGCCTCTGTTATTTGCGATGGTCTCGATGGAGTGGAGGCTAGGCTCAGAAGATCGAATACGCCACGTGGATCATTCACGGATATGTTCTGCGACGAGGCTGTAGTTGCGTTCAGCGTGGCGGGAATGGTCTGGAGAGGAAGCATCAATCCTGTCCTCGCTATCCTGTTTGTCTACGTGTACACCGCGCTGGTCACCTTCCTGATGCTACATCGCATGTTACAGGTTTCTTCCCATTGGATAGTGCGTCCCAGCCGCATGGTGCTCTATATTGCTATTGGCCTGGATTTTTTCTTCAATATTGACCTGCTCAACTTAGTCCTACTCACCTATCTACTGGCATTCTCTATGCTAGCTTTGAGTTTCTGGAGGTTGAGGAAGGCGCTTTAGTGCTTGTAATGCTACCATGTTATGGTCTAATAGTCTCATAGATAAGCGGTCCCACCGGCACAGGTGCATCGCTCCATTTGAAACAATTTTGTAAAGTTTCCTGGACGGAGTCTGCTTCGGGCTCACTGCGCGCATGAATTTCCACCAACGGCTCACCAGCTTGACGATAATCTCCCACCTTCGCCTGCAAAATAAAGCCTGTACGATGGTCTATCTGTTCGCCTTTCTTAAAGCGCCCGGCACCTAGCCGCATGCTTGCCATGCCCATCTGTTCAGCTTCGATACCTGCGATATAGCCACTACGTGGACTAAGCAGCATTGTATGTACTGGTGCTCTTGGTAGTAGTTCAGGATGCTCGACCTGGTGTGGGTCGCCGCCTTGCGCTTCAATGACTTCTGCCAACTTCGCTACGGCTGCACCTGACCGGATGGCCTGCTCAACACTTCTCTTGCCCTCGGACATGGTACCCGCTGCTCCAGTCATTACTAAGAGTTCAGAGGCTTCATGACGACAGAGTTCAGAGACATCCTGGGGTCCCTGACCGCGTAAAATAGCGATGGCTTCAGCCATCTCCAGGGCATTGCCGATAGCATGACCTAGAGGTTGATCCATGGAGGTAATGGCTGCGACTGTGTGAAGGCCGGCTAAACGTCCAATGTCGACCATTGTTTGTGCCAGTTCTCGTGCCTGTTCAACATTTTTCATAAATGCGCCAGAGCCAACTTTCACATCTAAGAGTAGATGTGAAGCGCCAATTGCAAGTTTTTTGCTCATGATACTGGCAGCAATCAATGGGATGCTTTCAATAGTACCAGTTACGTCGCGCAAGGCATACATCTTGCCATCGGCTGGCGCGAGATCACTTGATTGTCCAGCCAGCACGATGTGGTGTTGTGTTAAGATACGGATAAATTCTTCGCGGGAAAGAGCCGAACGAAAGCCAGAAATAGACTCCAACTTATCGACCGTACCACCTGTATGACCCAGCCCTCGACCTGTCATTTTACCGACCGCCACTCCGCATGCTGCTACCAGGGGTGCTACGGCCAGCGTTACTTTATCACCAACACCACCTGAGCTATGTTTATCTACTACAGGTGAGATAATATCCCTCACGTGCAGTTCTTCACCTGAATGCGCCATCGCCAGGGTCAGGTCGCTCGTCTCCCGTGCATTCATACCACGCCAGTAGACAGCCATCAGCCAGGCTGACACCTGGTAATCGGGAATGAGCTCTCGCGTATACTGGTCAACTAGCCAGTTAATTTCTGTTGTACTGAGAACATCACCATCTCGTTTTTTGCGAATGAGTTCAACTGCTTGCATAGGATGCCTGATTCCTTAACTACCGGTGGTTCTTCTACACATCAAGGGCTGGCTCCCACGGACACCCATAAAGGGCCCCACCCGACACCACACCACCCCTGTCCCTACGACGTACGAAACGACGCACTGCAATTGCACAACTCAATAGCCCAGCACCGCTGCTCCTACGACTCCAATTGGTGGTAGAACCACTACTCGTTCAGCACAATACGCACAGAATCGCTTTCAAATCCGTTCCCTGTCTCGATCTGATAACGATTCGTTGTTAAATCACCCAGGCGTACATTACGATCGAAGACAAGCTGGCCATTCGTAAATGCATATGCAAACCTATCCGGTTCAAGCACTCCCTGGATAATGACAGTTTCGAATCGGTCCTCCTGCTGCTCTTTGAATGCTTTGAGGAGCGTGGCGACTTGCTGCCAGGAAACACATTTTGGATAGACGATTCTTACAATTTTCTTACGCCCATCAGCGAGGGTGTTGTCTACTACGGTATAAGCAAGAGCACCCTTCTCGAGAGTCAGAAGTTGCGCTAGCGTGCGCGGCGGGAATGGCGCGGGGGGCTCCGGAGGGGACGGTTCAGGTGGAACAACAGGTACTTCTGGGTATGTACTCTGAGGAGGCATACCAGGAGTTCGACGCCTCTGTGCTGCCGGAGCCTGTTGTGATTGTTGTTGTGGAGTTTGTGGCATAGTTACAGGGCGTGCTTGTGGTTGAGGCCCCTGGCGTTGTTGTGGGGACGGTTGTTGATAGCCTGGAGCAGGCTGGTAGGGAGGCTGTGATTTCAGATCGCGGCCACAGTGTACACAGTAGGCAGCGCGATCTGAATTGATGCCTCCACAATATGGGCAGCGCATGGTTTGCTCTCCCGTCTATTGTTTCTCACAGAATGCTGTTTGCTGTAGTATATCATATATAGCACAGCCTTAGGGTGGCTGTTACTGGATGTGGAGGGCTGGACAAATTCGACGGTCATCGTCATCCTATTCAGGTCTGTTTTATTATTGCTTCCACCAATTGAGCATTTGAGGTTGCTTTTTCTAGCAATTGGATTACCTGCTCGGCGATCTCGCGGCGTGGGAGGTCAGCGAATTCGCGGCGCAGGATCGACATGGCACGCAGTTCTGGGGGTGAGAGTAGACGTTCTTCCTGGCGCGTACTAGACGCTGCTAGATCGATGGGAGGGAAGATGCGGCGGTCCGCCAGTTCGCGAGAGAGGCGTATCTCGAGGTTACCTGTGCCCTTAAATTCTTCGTAGACGACCTCGTCCAATCGACTGCCCGTCTCGACCAGGCAACTGGCGACGATGGTGAGACTGCCACCTTCTTCGATGGTACGAGCGGCGCCAAAGACACGCCTGCCGACTTCCAGGGCACGAGCATCGATGCCACCCGAGAGCGTGCGGCTGCCATAGTTACCTCGCTGATTGCGAGGGCCATCCCACATGTCGCTGCTCAAGTTGTGGGCGCGTGCCAGGCGCGTAAGGGAGTCAAGCAGGATCACGACATCTTTGCCTTGCTCGACCAGGCGTTTGGCATCGTTCAATGCCTGTTCGACGATACGCCCGTGACGTGCAAGTTGCTGATCAAAACTCGAGGCGTAGAGTTTGACGGTCGGTCCCTGTACCTCCATACGCCACTCAGTCACTTCTTCTGGACGTTCATCGACGAGGCAGAGGAACAGGCTGGATTCGGGGTAATTCTTCAAGATAGCTGCTGCGACCTGGCGCAAAATCGTTGTTTTGCCGGCCTTGGGAGGCGCCACGATGAGGGCACGCTGACCAAAGCCGAGCGGCACGAACAAATCGATGAGGCGCGGTGCAATTGGTGCCGGGCCTGTTTCAAGCGTTATACGCCGATTGGGATGGATTGGCGTGAGCTTTTCAAAGGGTGTACGTGCTGTTGCCACTATTTTCGGGTCTTTCTGTCGGTTAGTGATGGGAGGTAGATGGTTTTTCTTTAGTGTATCACATGGGGGCTAATTGGATAAATCAACTGTGGTCAAGTAGAGAATTTCTCAATTACTTCAGCTCGAGGATGGTTAAGACAAATTGCTCGATCTTTGCATGTAAGTCCGCTATATCTCCATTATTGTCAATGACGAGAATGTTTTGCTCATCGATTCCATAGTCAGCTTTGAGGTCTAATGGTGTGTAGGGCAATGTATCTTGGTAATATGACTCGAGAATAAACTCTGAGACGAAGTGGTTATCCGGTGTAGGCGGATCGGTAATACGTGCCCTGAGTCGATTACGACATATTGCTTCGTCTACCTCCAGGAACAAGAAATATGAGTTCTGCAAAAGATCTGCGGCAAAATGCTCTAGTGCTTTTCTGTAATCATTACGGGAGAATTCAATGACAACAAGCTGATCTAACGCATTGGAAATCAACCCCTTAACCCTCTCTCGCGCCACTTGTAAGGCATCATCAAAAACAGAAATATCTATCACATCAAAACCATCATGCTCCGTCGGTCGGAATTTTCTGAGCTCACTATCGGCCTGAGACATTTCTTTCAGAATATCATAATCGTTAATGCGAATGGCCAACCAGCCATTTTGCTGTTGTGTTAGATAGTGCCTAACATGCCGAAAAGTAGTTGATTTGCCGCTACCTGGAAAACCTAATATGAACAATTTTACTGTCATTAAAATACTTTCCAATTCTTGGGCACAACTGAACTTTAATAATTTTAACACAAGAAAATGCAATTTGGAACGTATTGATACAATACGGGATGCATGTGAGGAATGGGTAATGAGCATTTAAAGCGGCAATTGCTATTTCAAGAGGAATATTACATTACACGTTGTATGCCGGTATTTACATACTCATCTATTGGTAGAACAAAAAATACGGAGGTGGGTAGGCTGAATGTACTCGTGGCTTCAGTATAGTGAAGCCACGAGTACCAAATAGTGTCAATAAGCGCATCAGGTTTATCGAGATCGGTGTTAAGCTAGCCTCAAGGGATGCAACGTACGAGATAAGGAGTAATAGATCTCCCACGCTGCAACACAGTAGATCAAATTCCCACTAGCTCACGGATGAGTTGGGTTTTGATCCATTCCTCGATTGTCTGTGTAAAATCTTGAAAGGAACCTGTGTTTGTTATTTCCCAAATATTTGCACCTATGCCATCGCCTTGTTGGATGTTGAGAGATACATGGAACCAATCATCTTCACAATAGTAGGTTCTCATAATAGCGTCAGAGACGAAATGGTCGGTACGCTGATGGTTGTGTTTTATGCAACTCTCTATGTCTACATCCAGGTAAAGTAGGTGGGCACCTCTTAAAAGATCACTGCCAAATAGTTGAAAAGCATCATGATAGTTAGCACGGGCAAATTCGACGAGGCAAAGCGTGTTGACTTCTTCCAAAGTCCTGGCCCTTATTTCTTCTACTTCTCCTTTCATTTTCTCTAGAACGGTATCAAGTACTGTGAAGTTGGTTACGTCAAAGCCATTACATTCCTTTGGTCCTGTAGATCTGAAATTTCTTCCTTCGTGAGGAGTATGTTGAGCCTTTTCTTGCAAGAACATTTCTTGCAGGAGTTCATAGTCATTGGTATAGTGGGTAGTCCATCCCCTGTCGCTTGCGAACATCTCAATGAGACGAGCAACACTGGATTTCCCACTCCCTGGACGCCCTAAGAGAAACACGTTCCTAAACATAAAACTACTTCTTCCTAGACTACTTCCTACCGAATTAACAAACTTCTATCCTTCCAGCAAGCCTCGAATAGATAGCGCACTACTTTGATCAACTGTATTTGTGACAAAACTTTGTGTCAGAGTACTTGCAAGTTATACACATCGCCCCCTCTCTCGTTCAGACTACTTCTGTTGATGACAATCGCCTCCATCCCCAGATAACCGGATCCCAGCTAACGATGCAGTTCCCACCCTCACGTCGACCAATCTCTAGCGTTTCATCAAGATTAAACATGATCAATGCTCTAACCGTAGCTACAGCAGTTTCGACTGGATAGCGTTGCAAAACCTCTTTTAGCTTCTTGTATGGATAAGAGGAGACACCTAAACGTACAGTCACATTGGGAAGTTCCAGTAATCCTGCCGGTAACATTGGCCTTCCCATGACGATACGACGAGCGTCAATGCGGTATTCCCCCACCAGTGCTTGACGCAGAGGTTCTGCTCGATTCCGTGCTTCTTCAAGTACCATCCCTTGTAGGATCAGGTTGTATCTATCGGCATTCACATGATACAATCGACGAAATGCTGGGTTCGAGAATAGACGTAGTTGCCCTCGTATCCGTGATCCAACCTCTCTGCTTAAATTTCTTGCCACCCGATCACCATACTTTA
>WNFE01005741.1_pt1 | contig 14590 bp, 13 predicted proteins | sample 5400451 | NCBI WGS metagenome assembly WNFE01 (sample SAMN13153344, study PRJNA577476) | soil metagenome | isolation source: 200 cm saprolite under Douglas fir tree site 2 hole 2 | place: USA:California | collected 2015-04-18 | reverse complement strand
TGGAGGGGAGAGGGGGTCTAGAGCGGTCGCGCTCTATCTGGCGGAGCTCGGTGCGGCGGATCTTGCCGCTGATGGTCTTGGGCAGGTCGGCGACGAACTCAATCTCGCGCGGGTACTTGTAGGGAGCGGTCACGGCCTTGACGTGCTCCTGGAGCTCTATGACGAGCGCATCCGACGCCGTGTGTCCGGGGGCGAGCACGACGAAGGCCTTGACGATCTCGCCGCGAAGCGGGTCGGCCTTGCCGATGACGGCGGACTCGGCGACGGCCGGGTGCTCGACGAGCGCGGACTCGACCTCGAAGGGGCCGATGCGGTAGGACGCGCTGTTGATGACGTCGTCGGCGCGCCCGACGAACCAGAGATAGCCGTCCTCGTCCATGGAGGCGCGGTCGCCCGTGATGTACCAGTCGCCGCGGTGGCATTTGGCCGTCGCCTCGGTGTTCTTCCAGTACTCCTGGAACATGCCCACCGGCCGCTGCGGCTTCACGAGAATGCCGAGATCGCCTTCCTGCCCGCGCGGCAGCTCGCACCCCTCTGCGTCCACGATGCCGATGCGGTGCCCCGGCGCCGTCGGGCCCATGGAGCCGGGCTTCCACGGCGTCGCGGGGAAGGTGGCGGCGACCAGCACGCTCTCGGTCTGACCGTATCCCTCGTAGATGTGCTGGCCCGTGCCCTCTCGCCAAGCCTCTATCACCTCGGGATTGACCGCCTCGCCCGCGCCGAGACAGTGGCGCAGAGTGGGGAAGCGGTATTTCTTCAGCGGCTCCTGGACCATCATGCGGTAGGCCGTGGGTGGCGCGAAGAAGGTCGTGATCGGGAAGCGCTCGAACATGGCCAGCGTCTCCTGCGAGTCGAACTTCTTGCCCCGCGCGTCCCAGACGAAGAGGGCGGCGCCCATGTTCCACGGCGCGAAGAAACACGTCCAGGCGGCCTGCGCCCAGCCCGTGTCCGATATCGTCCAGTGCAGATCCTCGGGCGTGTTGTCGAGCCAGAACTTGCCCGTGATGATGTGGCCGATCGGATATGACGCGTGCGTGTGCAGCACCATCTTGGGATAGCCCGTCGTGCCCGACGTGAAGTAGACCATCATCGGATCGCCGCTCACGTTCCGCGGATGCGCCATCTCGGGCGAGGCCGCGCCGAGCAGCTGCTCGTACTCGAGCCAGCCGCCCGGACCGCGGCCCAGCACGATGCGATGCTTCACCGTGGGGCACTCGGCCAGGACCTGGTCGACCTTGTGCGTGTTGTCTGCGTCCGTGATGACGACGCTGGCTTCGGCGGCCTGGAGGCGGTACTTGATGTCCTTGGTGGTGAGCAGTGTCGTGCCGGGAACGGAGACGGTGCGCGCCCGCAGACAGCCCAGCAGGATCTCCCACCACTGATAGACGCGCGGGAGCATCACGACGACCCGCTCGCCCGGCTCGACACCCATGCCGGCCAGCGCGTTGGCGAAGCGCTTCGAGCGCTCGCCAAGCTCGGCGAAGGTGAAGCGCCGCGGCTGGCCGTCGGCCGACACCCACAGCAGCGCGAGCTTCGCCGGGTCCCGCGCCCATGCATCGAAGGTGTCGAAGGCCCAGTTGAAGCGCGCGGGCACCTCGAGGCGGAAGTCCCGCATCGTCGCCGCGTAATCCGTCATGTTCCGCGCCGTCACTGGATGATCTGGTCGGCCCGCGCGAGGAGGAGGGCCTGAGGAATGTTGAGCCCGATCGCCTTCGCGGTCTTCAGGTTGATGACGGTGAGCAGCCCGGCGAGGCCGAGGCCCACCATCGCACCCACGAAGGCGCGGCGTGAGATCACTCGATCACCTGGTCGGCCCGCACGAGAATGGCCTGCGGGATCTTGATGCCGAGGGCCGCGGCGGTTTTCAGGTTGACGGCCATCTCCACCTTCGTGGGCTGCTGAACGGGGAGCTCACCCGGCTTGGCGCCCTTGAGAATCCTGTCCACGTAGTCGGCGGCGCGCCGGTAGTTGTCGGCGGGATCGATGCCATAACCGATGAGCCCGCCTGCTTCCGCATCGACCCGGGAGGCGTACATGACAGGGATCCGGGTCTTCGCGGCAAGTTCGATGGTCCGATCGCGAAGAGAAGTTCGGAGAGCGCCCCCGAGCTGGATCAACGCCTGCGCTCGCCAGCTCCGTGCTGCTTCGAACGCGGGCTCGAGCTGCGCCACTTCCCGGACCGTAAAGACGCGCAGCTGGACTTTGAGCTCACGGGAGGCGGCTTGGGCGTCCTGGATCTGGACCAGCGAGTTGGGTTCGCCGGGGTCGCCGATTGCCCCGATGCGCGTGGCGGTCGGGATGGCCTCCTTGATGAGCTGGAGCCTCTTGGCGGTGATCTGGCCGGTGAGGTTGGTGAACCCGGTGATGTTCCCGCCCGGCCGCCCCAGGTTGGAGACGAGACCTACGCGCACGGGGTCTCCGACCGCCACCATGACGATGGGAATGGTCGTGGTGGCTTTTTTGGCCGCGAGGTTGCCCGGAGTGTTCGCGACCACCATGATCTTGACGGGAAGCTTGACCAGCTCGGCCGCCAGCTGGGGGAGCCGCTCGGGCTGCCCTTCCGCCGACCGGTACTCGTAGACGACGTTTTTCCCCTCGACATACCCGAGCTCCTTCATCGCCTCGCGAAATGCGTCCCAATGCGGTTTCGCTGTCGCCGACGTGGCCGGGGTGAGCATGCCGACGCGGGAGGGACCCGCGGCCGGCTGGCCGGAGGCCGGGCTGAAGGTGCTGGCGACTGCGAGGAAGACAGCGAACACAACGATCGCTGCCGGGGTCCAGCGCCGGCTACAGCTCAAGGAATGCGGACCCAGCCTTCCATGAGGCGCCTCGCGGTGCGGTAGACGGTGACGCGCTCGGCAACGTAGTCGCCGCCCTGCCTGGCGACGGCGGCGTCGAGGGGAAGCACCCCCGAGGGGTGGCCGAGGCGGACGTCCGCAGCGGAGGCGGCCGTCGAGCACTCGTGGACCAGCGTGCCCTCGATCCGCGCCGCAACAGCGAGGCACATGGAGGACGTCAACGGGAAGGCGCGATGGCAGTTGCCCATGGAAATGGCGCGCGCCACCACGTCATACGCATTGGCGGCGGAGCGCGTCCCATCCAGCGCGACGGTATCCACGGGCGCTGTCACCATGGCGATCTTCGGCGTGGCCGCGCTGCCCGGGATGCCCATGAGATGCGAGGCGGCGACGCGGATCTTCTCGAGCCGAGCGGAGAGGGCCTTGTCGCCGTCTATGGTCTGCGGTGACTCGGTGCCGGTGAGGCCGAGATCGCGGGCGCGGACGAAAACCATCGGGATGGAGGCGTCCACGAGGGAGGCCTCGATGCCTTCGACCATCTCGCGTGTCTTGCCTGACGGCAGGAGGCGCCCGGTGCCCGCGCCCCCTGGCTCGAGAAAGTCGAGCGCGATGCGCGCGCCCGTGCCCGCCACGCCGGGGAGCGCGAAGTCGCCGTGCACGGCCGGCTCGCTGCCGGCCACCGGCACGCGCGCGGCGATGAGCTTCTTGGTGTTGGTGTTGTGGATGCGCACGAGCGTCTCGCCGTCCACGGGCTGGATCAGGCGCTCCTCGATGGCGAAGGGTCCGACGGCGGAGGAGCAGTTGCCGCAATTGCCCGTGTAGTCCACGTGCGCCTTGCCCACCTCGACCTGGGCGAAGGTATAGTCCACGTCGGCGCCCGGGTGGGTGGTGGGGCCGATGATGCAGGCCTTGGAGAGCGACGAGATGCCGCCGCCCAGGCCGTCGAGCTGGCGGCCGTAGGGATCGGGGCTGCCGAGCGCGGCCAGCAGGATGTAGTCGCGCTCGACGCCGGCGGGCGGCAGGTCGCGCTCGTGGAAGACGAGGCAGCGGCTGGTGCCGCCGCGCATGTAGACGGCGCGGATGCGGGCCTGGGTCATGTGGCAGCGGCGGTCTGGGCGAGGAGGCCGCCCGCCAGGAGAATGTCGCGCTCGCGCGGCGTGAGCACGCAGCGCGCCTGGAAGGCCGTGCCCGTGCGCTCGTTCGTCACCGCTATCTTGCGCCCGGCCTGGAGCGCATCGCGCAGGTCGTCGAAGCGAAGCATGTCGTCGCGCCTGACTGTCTCGTAGTCGCCGGGGTCGTCGAACTCGAGCGGCACCAGTCCCCAGTTGATCAGGTTGGCGCGATGGATGCGGGCGAAGCTCTTGGCGAGGACGGCGCGCACGCCGAGATGGAGCGGGCCGAGCACGGCGGCCTCGCGCGAGGAGCCCTGGCCGTAGATCTCGCCACCGACGAGCACTCCCGTGCCGGCGGCTTTTGCGCGCGCGACGAACTCCGCGTCGGCGTTTCTGAAGGTGAACTCGGCTATGGCCGGGACATTGGAGCGGAAGACGAGCGCCGCCGTACCCGAGGGTGAGATGTCGTCGGTCGAGACCTTGTCGCCGAGCTTGATCAGCACGGGCGCGCGCAGCGTCGCCTCGACGGGGCGACCACGCGGCACTTCCTTGATGTTCGGCCCCTTGAGCACCACGGTAGACGCGGCCACGCTCTCAGGCGCCGGAGGCACGAGGCCGGCGCTGGAAGCGATGAGCGAGGACGGGTAGTGGCGCTCGGGCGCGGCGCCGCGCTTGCGCGGGTCGGTGATGACCCCAGTCAGAGCGGAAGCGGCGGCGGTCAGGGGCGAGCAGAGATAGACCTGGTCGTCCTTGACGCCGCTCCGCCCGGCGAAGTTGCGGTTGAAGGCGCGCAGGCTCTTGCCTCCCGTCGCGGGCACGTGCCCGATGCCGGCGCAGGCGCCGCAGGTAGGCTCGGACACCGAGGCGCCGGCGGCGAGGAGATCCGTCAGCAGCCCCTCGCGGGACATGATCTCGAGGATGCGGCTCGAGCCGGGGAAGACCACGAAGGACACCGACGGCGCCACGCGCTCACCGCGGATCGTCCGGGCGACGGCCCACATGTCCTCCCACGAAGAGTTGGTGCACGAGCCGACCATGACTTGCTCGAGCGCGGTGCCTTCGACCTCGCCCACGGGCACGACCTTGTCAGGCGAGGAGGGCAGCGCCACCAGCGGCTCGAGGGCTGAGAGATCCAGCTCGATCTGCTCGTCGTACTCCGCGTCGGGGTCCGCGGCGAGGGGCTGCCAGTCTTTCTCGCGGCCCAAGAGGGCGAAGTAGCTGCGCGTCGCTTCGTCGGATGGGAAGACGCTCGTGGTCAGCGTCAGCTCGGCGCCCATGTTGCAGATGGTCGCTCGCTGGGGCAGCGAGAGGGTCGCGGCGCCCGGTCCCGCGTACTCGAAGATCTTGCCGCTGCCGCCGCGGACCGAGTAGCGGCGCAGCAGCTCGAGGATCACGTCCTTGGCGTGCACCCACGGCTTGAGCTGGCCCGTCAGCCACACGCGCACGATCCTGGGCATGGGCAGGTGATAGGGACCGCCGCCCATCGCGACGGCGACGTCGAGCCCGCCGGAGCCGATGGCCAGCATGCCCGTCGACCCGCAGAGCGGTGTGTGGCTGTCCGTGCCGAGTACGAACTGCCCCGGGACACTGAAGGTCTCGAAGTGCACCTGGTGGCAGATGCCGTTGCCCGGCTTGGAGAACCACGAGCCGTAGCGCGCGGACGCCGTCTGGATGTAGCGGTGATCGTCCGTGTTGCGCGAGTCGGTCTGGTTGACATTGTGATCGATGTAGCTGACCACGCGCGGTGGCTTGACGCGGGGGAAGCCCATGGTCTCGAACTGCAGCCACGCCATGTTGCCGTTCGTGTCCGTGAGCAGGCACTGGTCCACGCGCAGCCCGATCTCCTCGCCGGCCACGGCCTTGCCCGCCACCAGGTGGGAATCGATCAGTTTCCGCGCGACCGAGAGACCCATCCCTACCGTTTCCCCACCGGCACGAAGGGCTTGCGGCCCGGCCCCTTGTAGTCGGCGCGGGGGCGGATGAGACGGTTGTCGTCGTACTGCTCGAGGAGATTGGCCGTCCACCCGACGATCCGCGACGCGGCGATGACGGGCGTGAAGAGGTCCACCGGGATGCCGATCGAATAGAAGAGCGGCGCCGAGTAGAAATCCACGTTGGGGATGAGCTTCTTGGTCGCGCTGACCTTGGCGTGGAGCTTTACCGCGAGGTCGTACCACAGCGCCTGCCCGGTCTCCCGGCACGCGTCCTCCGCCATGCCTTTCAAAATCGCCGCCCGCGGATCTCCCGCCGTGTAGACGCGGTGGCCCATGCCCATGAACCGCCGCTTCGCAGCAAAGGCCTTGTCGACGAAGCCGTCCACGTTGTCGAGCTTGCCGATCTCGAGCAGCGTGTTCATGACCGCCTCTCCCGCGCCGCCGTGGAGCGTGCCCTTGAGCGCGCCGACGCCGCCCGCGACCGCCGAGTGCATGTCGGAGAGCGTGGCCGCGATCACGCGTGTGGTGAAGGTCGAAGCGTTCAGCTCGTGCTCCGCGTAGAGAACCAGACTCGCGTCGAAGGCCTTGGTGGTGACGTTGCTCGGCTTCTTCCCCGTCAGCATGTAGAGGAAGTTGGCCGCGAGCGGGAGGTCCTTGGCCGGCGGCACGGGCTCCAGCCCGCTCCGCACCCGGTGATGGGCGCAGATGGCCGTGGCGAACTGGCTCGTGAGCCGCACCGACTTGCGCAGGTTGGCCGCGTGCGTGTTGTCGGTCGCATCCGGGTCGTGCATGCCCAGGATCGCCACGGAAGCCTGAAGGACGCGCATCGGATCGGTCTGCTTCGGCATGAGGGCGAAGGCTTTGACGAGACCCTCCGGTATCGGCCGGGCCGTCGCCAGCTCGGCGAGGAAGCGGTCGAGCTCCACCCGCGTCGGCAGCTCGCCCATCCAGAGGAGGTAGGCGACTTCTTCGAACGTCGCCTGGCCCGCGAGGTCGGCGATGTCGTAGCCGCGGTACGCGAGGCGGCCGTTCGTGCCGTCGAGGTCGCAGAGCTCGGTCTCGGCGGCGACCACGCCTTCGAGGCCGCGGATCAGCTGGGTGCCTTCGGCCATGAGCGACTCCTCTCAGAACGGATCGGGGTGAGCCGGGTCCGCCCGGCCCACCAAATATACACCGGCCACGAGGCGACTGTTCCCCATGGCGGCGCGGAGCTCTTTCAGTTCCGAACTCGGCCCGGACGGCTCGCGGGAGTACAATTCTGTCATGCCCCTCCGGCACCTCGCGCTCAAGACACGGGACCTGGCGGCGACCAAGCGCTTCTACGTCGAGGTGCTGGGGCTGCGGGAGGCCTTTCCACATCCCGGCATGATTTTTCTCGAGACTCCTGGGGGTGGCGATCTTCTGAATTTCATCCGGGTCCGAGGGCCGATCAACCTCCGCGCCGGCGGTCTCGATCACTTCGGTCTCTATGTCGGGCCGAAGCGCCTCCCCGCTCTCGGCAGGCGCGTGAAGGCCGCGGGTGTGAAAGTGGTCGGACGGCGCGGCCGCTCGTCGATCTACGTCAAGGATCCGAACGGCTATACGGTCGAGCTCTACGCCGATTGATACGAGGGAGATCTTCCATGAAGCTCAAGAAATCCGTGGCCGAGCTTGTTCAATGGGAGCGCGTCTGCCGCGTGGCTACGGTGGGCCGGCGCGGCATGCCGCACCTGGTGCCAGTCTGTCACGTGCTCCATGGCGGCAAGATCTATTTCGCCTCCGGAGACGACGGCCGCAAGGTGAAGAACCTCATGGAGAATCCGCGCGTCACGGTGACCATTGACTGCTATTCGGATGCCTGGGCGGGCTTGCGGGGCGTGATGGTGCAGGGGACCGCCAAGCTGATCGAGCGCGGGCCGCGCTTCCGGCGGATCCGCGCGCTGCTCTACAAGAAGTATCCGCAGTATCCGCGCGAGGCCGCCCTCGCCGAGTCCGACTCCGTGGTCATCGAGGTCACGCCCGTCCGCGTCTTCTCGTGGGGCATGGACTAACCGCCCTGGACCAGCCCGCCTCACCACGCGCGTGCCGGTGTTCGCGCCGGCTGTCGCTGTCCAGTGAAAATGTCATGCTAACTGTTCCGTGAAAATGTCATCCCCCGGCTTCGGGTGGAATACGGAGTGGAGTGGCGCCACGGGTGAGCAGGGCTCGGCTTGCGTGCGGCGGCCGGCACTGGGGTGCGCGGTGAAAGGGGCCGCTTTCGGGAGGGAGGGGGATAGCGGCTCCCCTCGCCGGCGGGGCTCTGAGAGGCGCGGCGGCGCGGGCCGCGATCAGAGTTGGGGCTGCGGCGGGGGCGGAGGATGAAGTCGGTGGCGGGCGCGGGTTGCGTGGCGAGGCACTGGCCGTCAGCGAAGACGAGGAGGCGCCCGTCCAGACACTCGCGCATCTCGAGACGACGGCCGGTGTAGGCGCGGCGGCGCGGCAGCTGGACCCAGCGGGGGCCGAGGTGGACGGTGTTGTCGTGAGCGACCACGCGAGTGTAGCGACAGCTCAGGAGGGCGGCGAGATCGCGGGGGGCGGGGCGCCAGGCGGCGGTGGGGGCGGCGGGAGCCCGGGTGAAGCGGTGGTTGAAGTCGGCCAGGAACTCGGCGAGGAAGGCATTGGCGGCCTCGAGGGTGGCGATGCCGCGCAGCCGCAGTTCGCTGACGAGACGGTCTTGCAGGGTTTGCCAGAGGCGCTCGATGCGGCCCTTGGCCTGGGGGGAGCCCGCGGCGATGAACCCGATGCCGAGCTCGCGCAGGAGGCGGCCGAAGTGGGTGGGGTCCTGGGTGCCGCGCAGTTGTTCCTCGAGGATCCAGTGGGGATCGTTGCGGACAAAGACGTTGAGGCGATCGCCATAGAGGGCCAGGGGCCGGCCGTAGGGGGTGAGGAGCTGCCGCAGCAGGGTGACATAGCCGTGCAGATCCTCGGTGGGCCGGAAGTACAGGGCGAGGACGGTGCCGGTGGCGTCGTCGATGGCCCCGTGCAGCGCGAACTGGGGGCCGCGCGTCTCGAGCCACGCGAACGAGCTGGCGTCGAGCTGCACGAGGGCACCCGGCTGGGCTTCCGGGCACCGCCGGGTGCGGACCTGGCGGCCCCGGCGTTGCCGCTTGGCGGGCAGGCCGAGGGCGCGCCGCAGGCGCCGCACGGAGGACCGGCTGAGCACGAGGCCCTCGACCTCCCGCAGCTTCTCGCTGGCATGGCAGTCGTTGAACCCGACGTAGGTGCACTGCAACAACTCAGCCACGCGCCCGCGCACGTCGCGCGGCAGCCGGCGGGGCGTCGGCCGGCCGCGCAGCCGGTGCACGATCTTCCCGGCCAGCGCCGCCTTGAGCAGCCCGGCTCGTGGCACTTCCTTGCGGCTCATCGTCAATGTCTCCCATGTCTCCATGGGGTGACATTCTCACTGAACAGTTAAGGGGTGACATTCTTATGGACCAACAGCACGGTGTTCGCGCCGGCTTGACAGCGCACCGCCCAAGCCCTTAAGGTCGGGCGACCCCGGAGAGCGCTTCTCCTATTTCGTCAAGGGGGGTGCACCATGATCCGTGCCCCGCGACTCCTCGTTTCCGTCGCTCTCTCCTGCGCGCTCCTGGCGGGCGGAATGCCGGCCGGTCCTGCCGCAGCGCAGGAACGGCCCCGTTACGGTGGAGAGCTGATCTTTCCCGTCCCCTCGGAGCCGCCGTCCTATGACGGGCACCGCGAGGGTACCTTCGGTACCGTTCACCCGCTCGCGCCGCTGTACAACACCCTGCTCCGCATCGATCCCGGCGACCGCACGGGCACGCGCCCGGTCCCCGATCTCGCCGAGTCCTGGACGTCCTCGCCCGACGGGATGACCTACGCCTTCAGGCTGCGCCAGGGCGTCCGCTTCCACGACGGCAGCCCCATGACCTCACGCGACGTCAAGGCCAGCTACGAGAAGATCGTCTTCCCGCCGCCCGGCGTGATCTCGTTCCGCAAGGGCGCCTACCACGTGGTCGAAGCCATCGAGGCTCCCGACCCGCTCACCGTGCGCTTCCGGCTCAAGTGGCCCGAGGCCTCGTTCCTGGTCAACGTCGCGTCCCCCTTCAACTGGATCTACAAGGCGGACATTCTCGCCAGGGACGTGCACTGGTACGAGACGAACGTGATGGGGACGGGCCCGTTCAAGTTCGTCGAGCACGTGAAGGGCTCGCACCTGGTCGGCAAGAAGAACCCCGACTACTGGGACAAGGGCAAGCCGTACCTCGACGGCTACCGCGCCATCTTCATCTCCTCGTCGTCGGCGCAGGTGGCGGCCATCCGGGGCGAGCGCGCCCACATCCAGTTCCGCGGCTTCACCCCGTCGGACCGCGACAGCCTGGTACAGGCGCTCGGGTCGAAGATCACGGTCCAGGAGAGCCCGTGGGACTGCCTGTCGCTCGTGACGATGAACCACGAGCGCAAGCCCTTCGACGACAAGCGCGTGCGCCGGGCCCTGACGCTGGCCCTGGACCGCTACGAGGGTTCGAAGAACCTGTCGAAGATCGCGGTGGTCAAGGACGTGGCGGGCATCCAGGTGCCGGGCACTCCCTGGGCCACGCCGCCCGCGGAGCTGGAGAAGCTGGCCGGCTACGGGCGTGACATCGGCAAGGCGCGTGCCGAGGCGCGCCGTCTCCTCCGCGAGGCCGGCGTGCCCGAAGGCTTCTCGTTCACCTTCAAGAACCGGGGCATCCCGATGCCATACGAGACGATGGCCATCTGGCTGATCGACCAGTGGCGTCAGATCGGGCTCAACGTCAAAATGGAGACCGTGGAGGCCTCGGCCATGGCCTCCGTTCTCCGGCGGGGCGACTTCGAGGTGGCCTCGGACGCGCAGTGCAGCTTCGTGGTCGAGCCCGACATCGATGTGCAGAAGTTCCAGTCCACCGGCGTGTCCGACAACAACTACAGCCGCTACAAGGACCCCGTGCTGGACGAGCTGTTCATGAAGCAGGCGCGCGCCGTGGATCCCGAGGAGCGCAAGCGATATCTCCGCGCCTTCGAGAAGCGGCTGCTGGACGAAGAGGTCCACTATCTCTACACGCTGCAGTGGCACCGGATCGTCGCGCACAACGCCAGGGTGCGGGGTTGGACCATCACCCCTTCGCACTTCCTGAACCAGCAGCTCGACGGAGTCTGGCTGGCCGAGTAGCGCGGGGTCAGGTCTTGCAATACGACATTGGCATGGCTCTAAGCTGATCTGCCCGCGAGCTCGTAAGCCTGGTCGATGAGCCGCACCACCCGGACGCAGTCATGCACGCTGATCGGCGGTGGCGCGCCCCGCTGCCAGGCGTCGAGCGCCTCGCGGATCGCCGTGAAGTAGCGCGCGAGGTCCTCCGGACACGGCGTGGTCTCGTCGCCCTCGGAGGTGGCGAGCTTCAGCACGCCGTCCTTCAGGGTGAGGATGGCGTCGCGTCCCGCGATCTTCCACTCGCCGTCCGTGCCCACGCGCGGGAAGCCGTTGCCGACCTCGATGGTGCCCAGGATCCCGCTGGTCGAGCGCAGCAGCACGGAGGCATAGTCCTCGACGCGCTGCCCGTGCGCCCGGCGGCTGATCTGGGCCCCCGTCACCTGCGCCTCCTCGCCGGTGAGGTACAGGAACATGTCCAGGCCATGCGGGCCGAGGTTCCGCAGGCAGCCGCCGCCGGCCTCGGCGGGATCGAGCATCCAGGCGGAGTCCCAGGCCGGGTACCGCGCGGGCGCGGGCCGGTTGATGCGGACGTACATGTGGGAGATCGGCCCGAAGCGTCCCTCGGCCAGCAGCTGGCGGGCGCGGGCGGCGAAGGGTTGGTAGCGTTGAAAGAGCGGGACGGCGGCGTAGGCCTTGAGCCTGGCGGCCTTGTCCGCGACGGACTGCACCTCGTCGGCGTTGATCCCCATGGGTTTTTCCATGAGGAAGGGCAGGCCCAGGTCGAGCAGATCGTGCGCGATCCCGGCCATCTGCCGATGGCGTCCCAGGGCCAGCACGAAGTCCGGACGCGTCTCTGCCAGCATCTGGCGGTAGTCGGTGAAGGTCGGCGGGTTGCCCGTCTCCGCGGCGCGCTTCTTGACGAGCTCCGCGTTGCTATCCTGCACGCCGACCAGGGCCACATCGGGCATCGCGGTGAGATGACGGAGATAGGCGGCATCGTGCACGGCGTGCCAGTGACTGACCTCGATGGCGGCGATGCGGATCGTCATAAAACCCTCCGAGCGGCACGCAGCATGGTGCACCGCCTGAGTCAGCGCGGCAGGGCCCGCGCCGCGGCGAGGATTTCCTCGTCGGAGGGGAATCTCCCGATCCCGGCGAGGCCCTCGGCGCACTCGATGTTCGCCCAGCGGACGATGCCGTCCCGGTCGATCAGGAACTGGCCCTTGAGCTGGGGCCACTGACGAGCCAGGTCCGCCTGATCGGTCTTCGTGTCCGCGTAGCCGTCCATCTTCGCCAAAGCCATGGCGGCCTCCGGAATGGGCAGGGGCTCCGGCAGGTCGCCGGTGGGATTGATCCGTGTCGACCCCATCGCCTGCATCATCTCCGGGGTTGGCTCGGGCTTCGGCAGCCCATACGCGCGATGCGTGGCGAGCTCAGGATCGGCGGCGAGGCGCATGCGCGTCGGGCGGAACTTGAAGTAGAGCCGGGCGTTTTCCGCCGGAGTGGCCACGACGCACAGCGTTTCGACTCCGAGCGCCTTGAGCTTGCCCTCGGTCGTTCCCAATTGCGCGATCTGCCGTCGGCAGAAGGGGCACCAGAGCCCGATGAACAGGGCGAGAAAGACGGGGCTCCGGCCCCGATAGTCCGCCAGTGACACCGTCTCATTGCGATCCACCGCGGGGAGCGTGAAGTCGGGCGCCGCCTCGCCCGGAGACACGGGCGGACGCGATTCGGTTGTCGTCATGTCGAGCTCCTTCGTATGCCGAGGAATATGACCGGCCGCGACATTCTCTTACGCCGCGGGACGCGTGATCCCGCAGGCAGGCAGTACCGTCTCGACGAAGCCCTGGAGCGCGTCGAAGTCGTAGGGGCCCTCGCGGAAGGCGAGGTTCACCCGCTCGACGCCGACGGCCTGGTAGGCCTGGCACATCTCGAGCGCATCCTTTGGCGTGCCGCGGAAGAAGCCCTTGCGCTCCGGTTTCTCGCCCCAGTGCGACTTGAAGATCGCCTCGCCGCGCTGGACGCCCTTGGAGTCGGCGCCCAGGTAGAAGCCGACATTCACGGTCCGCTTGAGGGTCTTAGGATCGCGACCCTCCTTCGCGCACCAGTCGTCGAGGATCGCGTTCTTGGCCTTCCACGCCTGCGCGTCGATGTAGGGCGCGTTCCAGCCGTCGGCGTACTTCGCCGCCGTCCGGAGCGTGCGCTTCTCGCCGAGGCCGCCGACCCAGATGGGCAGGCGCTTCTGGATGGGCTTGGGATTGCAGCGGGCGTCGTTGAGCTGGAAGTACTGGCCCTTGAAGTTCGAGATCGGCTGGTCGAAGAGCATGCGCAGGATCTGCACGGCCTCTTCCAGGTGATCCTGGCGGATGCCGATCCGCTCGAAGGGGATGCCGAAGCCCTCGTACTCGTGCTGGTGCCAGCCGGCGCCGATGCCGATCTCGCAACGGCCGCCCGAGAGGTGATCGATGGTGCAGATGGCCTTGGCGAGGACGCCCGGGTTGCGGTAGTTGACGCAGATGACGAGCGAGCCCACGCGCACGTGCTTCGTGTCGAGCGCGATCGCGGTCATCGTGCTGATGGCCTCGAAGCAGTCGCCGTTGCCGTCGCGGTACGGCGACTCCTGGAAGTGGTCCGCCGAGGAGAACCAGTCGAAGCCGTTGGCGTCGGCGAAGCGCCAGAGCTTGCGCATCTCGGCCATGGGCCCGCCCACGTGTCCCAGGTGCATGCCGAAGGTCATCGCCATTGGAAAGGTCTCCGGTGAGAGTTACCGCGTTGTCAGCGTCAAGCCGCCGTCCACCACGAGCGTCTGCCCCGTCACCCAGCGCGCCTCCTCGCTGGCAAGATAGACCGCCGCCCAAGCCACGTCCCAGCCTTCGCCCTCGGTGGCGAGCGGGCTCGCCTTCCGCCGCTTCTCGCGCAGCTCGGGCCCGACGCTCTCGACCATGGGCGTCCAGACCATGCCGGGCGCGATCGCGTTGACGCGCACGCCCTTGGGGCCGAGCTGGGCCGCGCAGGTGCGGACGAAGCCGATCACGCCGGCCTTCGCGGCGGCGTAGGCGGTGCGGCCGTGGCCGCGCATCGCCGCGACGGAAGAGACGCAGATGATGGAGCCGTGCCCGCGCTCGACCATCTGCTTGGCGGCGGCCTGAGTGGCGAGGAGCATGGACTTGAGGTCCACGGTCATGACTCGATCCCACTCCTCCTCCGTAACCTCGAAGAGCGACTTGCGCGACTCGATGCCCACGTTGTTCTGCAAGACATCCACCGCGCCCCACCGGCCGATGGCGGCGCGCACCATGCCCTCGCAGTCCGCCTTGCGCGTCACGTCGGCGGCGAAGACGGCGGCCTCGCCGCCCTCCTGGGCGATGAGCTTCGCCGTCTCCTGGGCGCTTTCGGGCTTGGCGTCCACGCACAGCACGCGCGCGCCCTCCCGGGCGAAGAGGATGGCCGCCGCCTTGCCATTGCCGATTCCGGGCCCGCGTGATCCCGCGCCCGTGACTATGGCCACCTTGCCCTCGAGTCTTCCCGGCATGATCAGGGCTGGACGGTCAACAGCGGCAGCGTGAAGGTGAAGGTCGAGCCCGTCCCCACCTGGCT
>WNFE01004710.1_pt1 | contig 14590 bp, 9 predicted proteins | sample 5400451 | NCBI WGS metagenome assembly WNFE01 (sample SAMN13153344, study PRJNA577476) | soil metagenome | isolation source: 200 cm saprolite under Douglas fir tree site 2 hole 2 | place: USA:California | collected 2015-04-18 | reverse complement strand
CCGGTCCGGAGCGGGTGCACGCTTCCCTGCACCACACCGCAGACGCCGGGAACAAGATTCACCGATGGCGTGATTCCGATGATGCAGGTGGAAGTTCCAACCACATTCACCATGTCATCAGTACCGCAACCGGCTCCGATGGCATCCCAGTGCGCGTCGAATGCGCCTACCGGAATCGGAATGCCCGGCTCCAGGCCAAGCCGCTCGGCCCAATATTTCGAGAGCATTCCTGCAATCTGGTCGGAGGCTGCGTATTCGCCATCCAGCTTTTCACGAACACCCGCGAGCAGCGGATCAACTTTGGCCAGAAATGCCTCCGGCGGCAAACCTCCAAGGGCCCGGTTCCAGAGCCATTTATGGCCCATGGCACAAACGCTGCGCTTCACTTTTTTGGGATCAGTGATGCCACACAGCGTTGCCGCCACCATGTCACAGTGCTCAAAGGCGGAGACAAATTCAGACCGCTTGGACGGGTTATGGCGAAGCCAGTGCAAGAGCTTGGAGAATCCCCACTCCGAGGAATACACTCCGCCACACCAGTTGATCGCTTCCAGCCCCTCCCTATGAGCGGCCTCCGTGATCTCCGCCGCTTCACCCTTGGCGCGATGGTCGCACCACAGGTAGTATTCGCCGAGCGGATTCAGATCCTTGGCAACCGGAATGACCGTGGAACCGGTGGTGTCGAGAGCAATCGCCTCAACCTGGTCGCTGGAGATACCCGCTTTATTTACTGCCTCACGAGTAGCCGCTGCGAGAGCACGCATGTGGTCTTCGTGCGATTGTGTGGCGTATTCAGGGTCTTCACGCTTGCGGTGCAGTGGGTATTCGGCGACGGCAGAGTCCAGCAGCCCGCGTTCGCTGTCCACAATGGAGACGCGTACGCTAAGGGTTCCAAAATCGACTCCAGCTACGATCGCCATCAGCAGGCCTTGTAGTCGTTTGGGTGAAAGTACATATCCCAACCCAGATATCTGGTGGTTGCTTCGTGGACGGTCGGCGCCACGCTGGACAGGTTGGCGGCAACGTGGTGTTCGAATCCGTTCTCGCAGATGTAGTGCAGCAGCTTTTGCATCTCGGGAATTTCGACCACGCCGGCGCCCCCGAAAGTATTCAGCGGATCGTCAGTAAACTTTCCCTCGCCCACATAGCCGCGCATCTTGCCGGCTGTGTCATCGGTGGAAAAGCGGGCAAAGCTCATTCTTTCCGGCTTGATCAGCCCCACGCAGGTGCCAAAGGTATTTTCTTTACCTACTGTTCCCGCGATGATTTCCTGGAAATCCATTTTCACCGAGCGAAAGAAATGCTTGGGCAGGTTGGAGCAATGAAAGCACACGGCCTTGTTAGGATCGGAACCGTAGTTGTTGTTCCAGTCCAGCAGCGCCGAAGGCGTTTCCGACGCCAGCCGCAACGCGTGCATGCCGAGCACACCGCAAATGTCCACTTCGCAGGCGCTCGAAAGCAATCCATCGCTCATCATGCTCATGACTGTGCAGGGCACAACTCCGAGATTCTCTTCGATGGAAGTCCAGCACTGCACGGCGCTGATGGCCACCTCGGTTGAAGCCATCCAGTGATCGACTACGGCGCCGAGCTTGGCCATCTTCATCAACGCGACCTCGGGCACGCCGCTCGAATCCACGTATTTCTTGATTGAAGCCAGCTTGGCCTGGGCGCTATCGTCGTTGTCCTTCATGCGCTCGATGCGGCCCAGCACTTCTGAAAGATCGAGCGTCTCGATCGAGATGCCCTGCGATTCGAGAATTTTCTCACTGTATCGGACCGTATTAAAGGCCGTTGGACGCGCACCTATGGATCCCACGCGCAGGTTGCGGAAGCCGTTGACTACGCGGCAGACTCCGGCAAACCATTGCAGGTCTTTAGCGAACTCATGCGAATCCGGGCTCTCCGTGTGCAGAGTCGTGATGGAGTAGGGAATGCCGTACTGCCGCAAATTGTTGCAGGCCGACATCTTGCCGCAGAAACTGTCCCGGCGGAAGGCAATCGTCATCTTCTTGGGATCGTCCGGAGTAGCTTGGATCAGTACTGGCACATGCAGGTCCGCCAGTCTCAATGCATCCGCAATGGCGCGCTCTTCCCCGAAGTTGGGCAAGGTCACGATGATGCCATCAATGCGATCACGATTGCGTTTGAAGAGGTCGGCACAACGCCTGGATTCTTCTCGTGTTTCCACGGCTCCATACTTGCTCTCTTCCGGAGTGAGCGCCACCACGTCCATCCCGGCAGCGGTCAATACGCGCAGCATTTCCTCGCGGCCGCTCTTGGCCAGATGATCGGGAAAGAAGCCCCGGTTGCCCACGATCAGGCCCATCGTCATTTTTTTCGTTGCCATACTTTAGCCCTTATGAAGATCGTTTTGCCTTAGGCCTGCCGCCTGGGGGCAAATCGAATGCAATAAATCAAACCAACTAACAGAAGCACAGCTCCCCACCAGACGTTGGCGTGCAAGTTGAATAAAACCACGCCCGGATCAAGCGGAGGCTTTACGACCTGGTAAATTCCCGCAGCCAAAAACAACGCGCCATTCACGGCAAGCGAGACGCCAATGAAGAACCAGATAGAAATCACGCTGCGCACCTCGATTTGTCAAAATCTCGATCTACCAGAAAATCTCGGTCTACCAAAAAATAATGTTCAGTGCGAAGAAAACGACCACAACCACACCAGCCCAGAAAAGGGGCTTCTGGTAGAGCGGGACATCCCCAACCGAGGGAATTTCCGTCTGCCCGTATACCAGCCCAGTTAATTCGCTGTCAGGCACAGGTTTCGTGGCCAGACTCACCGTCACAGTCACGACCACACAGACTACAAAGGACCAGAGCGCCTGATACATATCCTGGGCGAGAGCTTTGGCGTGGGGCGAGAGCGCCACATAACGTAGTGCACTGGGATCAACCTTGACCCATGCCCACATACCGATGGACGAAAGCGTTCCACACAGCAGTCCCCAAAAGCCGCCAGGACCGGTCGCCCGCTTCCAGAGCATTCCGAGTATGACAGTACCAAACAAGGGAGCAATGAAGAAGCTGAACAGCGCCTGTACGTAATCCATAATACTGGCGAACTGCATCACCAGGTATGCCGTCCCCACGCTGATCAGCACGCCGACCACTGTGGTCCAACGCCCCATGTTCACGTAGTGATGGTCGGTGCCCGTGCTATTTATCAGCGGCCGGTAGATGTCATAGGTCCAGACAGTGGTGAATGCGCTCACATTCCCCGCCATGCCAGACATGAAGCCCGCAATCAGCGCCGTTATTCCCAGGCCGAGCAGACCGGGACCGCAGTAGCGGGCCAGCATGAGGGGGAGCACGTCGTTGTAGCTGTGGCCTCCGGTTACAGCAGCCACTGATTCCGGAACCAGTTTCACCGGCAGTACGGCCAAGCCCAGCAATCCGGGCAGGATCACGATGATCGGAACCAACATCTTGAATCCGGCTCCGATGATCGGCGCCATTTCCGCGCTACGAATGTCTTTCGCGGCCAGGATGCGTTGTACGACCAGGAAGTCCGTGGTCCAGTAGCCCATCGAGATAACCGAGCCCAGTCCAAATACAATGCCGGTCCAATGAATTCCCATCGGGTTGGCAGTGAAGGAGCCCAAACCAGCCCAGAGGTGGACGTATTGTTCTGATGCTCTCTGCGCAATCTGAACCTTGAGGTTGCCCCACCCGCCAGCTTCGTACAATCCGAGGATCGGAATCAGCAGAGCGCCCGCCCAGATAAGGAAGAACTGCAGTACCTCATTAAAGATTGCCGAGCGCAGCCCGCCCAGCGTCACATAGATCGCAACCGTCAGAGACGAGACCCAGATGCTGAAATTAATGTCCCAGCCGAGCACGATTTGCATGACCTTGGCCATGGCAAACATGTTGACGCCGCTCATGAGCACGGTCATGAACGCGAAGGAGACCGCGGACAGTGCGCGGCTTGGTTCGCCAAAACGCAGCTTCAAATATCCCGGGACCGAGTGAGTTTTGGAGATGTAGTAGAACGGCATCATGACCAGCGCCAGGAACAGCATGGCTGGAATGGCGCCGATCCAGTACCAGTGTGTCGCCAGAATGCCGTATTGATAGGCAGAGCCGGCCCAGCCCATCAATTCAAGCGCACCGAGATTTGCGGAGAGAAAGCTGAGGCCAGCCACCCAGGCCGTCATCTCACGGCCAGCCATAAAGAAATCTTCGCCGGTATTCGCCCGCCCACGCAGGTAGAATCCGATCGCCAAAACCAGAACGAAATAAAACGCGATGATTACTACATCCACGGCGGACAAGTGCACAAGCTGCTTTTCCGCAAACATCGCTATCGCTGGGATCATTTCTTATCCTTTGGCTGCCAAGTAGGCCATCCGCGCTACGGCTTCCACGATGACCGCGTTATGCGCCGCCGCCGCTGGATCTGGACCCCAGGCAAAAGGGGCATGGTTGGCCACCAGAATCGCGGGAACCGCTGCATAGTCTATTTTCTTAAACGCCCGGACAATTGCGTGCCCCGTGTTCTTTTCGTACTCAGAGGCAATTTCGCTGTTTTTCATGACTGCGGTCACCGGGATGGGGCCATAAAAGTAGTCGGCATGGGTGGTGCCAAAGCATGGAATTGGCTTGCGCGCCTGCGCCCACGAAGTCGCATACTCGGAGTGGGTGTGAGCCACGCCTCCAATTCCCGGAAAGGCCTGATAAAGCACAAGATGAGTGGGCAGGTCGGAGGATGGTCTCAAGTCACCTTCCACCATCTTGCCCTCCAAATCGGTGACCACAAGGTGCTCCGGCTTCATTTTCTCGTAGGGAACGCCGCTGGGCTTGATAACGACCAGTTTCTGCTCGCGGGAAATGCCGCTGGCATTGCCGAAGGTATAAAGCACCAGCCCCCTTCGCACTAGTTCCAGGTTCGCCTCCAGCACCTCTTCCCTTAGCCGCGGCAGAAGCATAGCAGGTTGTTCCTAAAAACCCGACAATTTAAACAATAGCAATCGTTTACCAAGGACAAACAAGAGAAGGTAGAGCACGCCACAGCGTTTGTCAATCAAGGAATTTGCTATCCCGTGTAATTACCTTTCCGTTAACGTTCACGTTAGCGAAGTGGAGGAGTTGCTCTTGCCTTTGGTAATCGTTTTCTCTATGTGCTTGCCCTAGTGGTTAGGCTGCTACCTGGTCATTTGCCGGATCAAAGTCACTTCCTTTGCGTCGTACGGGTCCCCGCTTTGGCGAAAGATGTCGTGAAACCAGACGGGCGGGTCGGCCGTGTAGGTCTTCTCCCACGAATCCCAGGGATAGATGGTTTGCGTTTTCCCGTTCACAAAGCCCCAGTTGTAGGCGCCCACCTTCTCGTCCTTCAGCAGAGGCAGGATCACGGCAAAGGTGCTTCCCCGCGGTCGCGCCATATATTCCGTGCAAACAACGGGTCGGCCGAAGCGCCGCAGCGATCGGATGCGCCGCTTCATTTCATCGGGTGGCTCATAGCTGTGAAAGGTAATCACGTCGGAGTTTTGCAGCTGCAAGCTTGCCATTTCGCTCAGTTTGTCGTCGCTCGACCAATCGCCCTGCCACACTCCGCTGGTCAAGGGCTGCGATGGTCTGGCGCTACGTGCCCAGTTCCATTCCTCCCTCAGTAGTCGCAGCGCCACCTCGGCCTTGTTGGGAAGCTCCTGCGCCTTGTAGGAGCCATTTTCGTTGTCCGGCTCGTTCATCAGGTCCCACATCAGAACTCGATGATCGTCGCGAAAATGGCCGATTACCCCCACGACGTAGGGCTTCAGTTCTCGGTTCCAGCGGGGCTCATCTTTCAGAATCTCCGCTCCAGGAGCTTGCACCCAGCCTGAATTATGAACGTGTGGCTTAGGGTCGCGCTGCCTGCCGAGCTTCGGGTTAGGATCCCAGACCGAGTCCAGGAGGACGAACATGATGCGAATATGGTGCTTGTTGGCGACCTCAAGGAATTGATCCATTCGGCGAAGAAAGCCGGCGGAGTCCTGCTGCCACAGGAGGTTGTGCAGAAACACTCGCATCGTGTTCATGCCCAGGCCCTGTGCCCAACCCAATTCGTGGTCGATCGTGGGCAGGTCAAACGTGTCCGCCTGCCACATCTCCAGCTCATTGATGGCCGTGCTCGGAATGAAATTGCTTCCCACCAGCCAGAGCTGATGGGCGTACCAGTCGTTGGCCTGCCTCGCCGTCCACGGGGGCGCCGTGGCGGCGGTCGCTGTAGAAATTCCGAGCAGGAGGATCAGGAATACGCTGATTGTTTTGTACATAAGGCCGGGCCGGCAACCTCCCAAACCGCAACACAATATCACTTTTTTGGATTCGGCCGCAGGAGCGGAGATTTCCCGGCTGACCCGCCTTCCCGGGGCGCCCGAGATAACGTTTGCCATGCTAAAATCCGGGCTTAGTCGCGATAGAGTGAACAGCGCTTATGGACATTCGGGAGATCGCAAAACGGGCAAGGGTTTCAACTGCCACCGTATCCCGCACCATTAACCGGGTTCCCACCGTCAATGCTCAACTCGCCAAGCGCGTTTGGAGCGTAATTGAGGAACTCGGCTACTACCCGAATACGCAGGCGCGGGCCTTGGTTTCCGGGCGTAGCCGGATTTTTGGCCTCATCGTTTCCGAAATGACGAACCCATTCTTTCCGGAAATCATGCAAGTATTTGAAACTATTGCCGTCCAGCACCGTTACGAGATTCTGCTGACCTCAACCGGAAATGATCCCAAACGCATGGAAAGTTCAGTGCGCCGCATGATCGAGCGCCGCGTTGAGGGCGTCGCCATCATGACCTTCGGCATGGAAGAACTGCTGCTGGAGGATCTGAAATCAAGGCAGGTGCCGTTGGTCTTTGTCGACGTCGGGCCGCCTCGCCCTCGGGTCAGCAATATTCGGATTGATTATCTCCACGGAATCCGTCAGGCGGTGCAGCATCTGGCTGCCCTACGCCACGAAAAAATCGCGTTTATTACCGGTCCCCTGCGCTTGAAATCGGCCGTGGCCCGGCAGCAGGCCTTCCTGCGCTCCATGCAGGAGATCGGTCTGGAATCAGACCCAGCCTTGATCGTGGAAGGCGACCACACGATGGAAGGCGGCATGGCGGCTTTCATTCGTCTACTCGCTGGGCCGGTCCGCCCCACCGCAGTCCTTTGCTCCAACGACATGACCGCGATTGGCGTGATGCGAGAGAGTCATGATGCGGGGATCTTGATTCCTCGTGACCTCTCGGTCGTGGGATTCGATGACATTCGCCTGGCCCAGTTCGTGCTGCCCCCGCTGACTACGGTGCAGATGTCGCAATCCGAGCTGGCACGACTGGCTTTCAATGCACTGCTCGCCGAAGTGGAGCGTGAAACCCCGGCGCCCAACGGGACCGAGTACATGCTCAAGACGAGTCTGGTGCTGCGCGAATCGACCAGTCTGCTTTCGGGAGCTGCAAAGACAGAAGAAAAACGGCTGCGGACCCCGCCCGGTCAACGCTGAACGGCCCCGCTTCTCGCAAAAGACACGAGAAATGGGGCACCCGCTACCCCAGTATCAGAGCCAGCTTGGTCACCGAGGCGGGCGGGAAACTGTAGGCGAGAGTCTTTCCCTTAAATTCCACGACGCTGGTCTTCGGACTGATCGCGTCTCGTTCCGCGAAGGAATTGTGGGCGTGAATGTCGGAGTGAGTAAGCGTCGTTGCGGTACCCGACTTCAGACTCCCGCCCCGAATCCCAATCTCCGTCTCTCGAGCTTCGCCAACATGCGGATTCACCACGGTCAGCACCAGCTCCTTGTCGTGAAGGGACGCTGAACCCTTTAGGCCCCAGAATGAAGCGGGCTTACCGTCGCGATCATAGTTTACCGACGGCGAGGAGAAAATCGTCCGCAACGCCTGTCCACCCTGGTGTGCCGCGTACATCGCGAACACATGACCAACAGGAGTCACGCAAAACTTGTCCTCGTGCGCCAGATACAGACTGTTCAGGCAGTTGATCAGCTGGGCGCAGTTGGCCATGGCTACTTTTTCCGGATGACGGTTGAACGTGTCCAGAGTCAAGCCGCTGAAAACGGCGTCTCGCAGAGTCGGCGCTTGTTCGAGTATGTCGCCCGGCGTCGCTTCGCTGCCCGGGCGGTACCAGGGCCCCCATTCGTCGACGACGAGCTTGATCGAATGGTTTTTGTCGAATTCTCCCATTACCTGCCAGTGCCCGTTAATCAGGGACTCCATCACATCGCCCTGCCGCATCAGTTCATACCAGTCCAGCGTGTCAAAGTTCAGCGCGTCACGCTTTCCTTCGTTCCAGTCTTTGGTACGGCCCCGGCTCAGGTTCCACGCATAGTAGTGGAGTGCGAGACCGTAGATGGAACGTAGCTCGCCCGGGCCTTTGCGAAGGATCTCTTCCAAAAACCCGCGCGTCCAATCCCAGCCGTCATCGCTCGGCCCGGATGCAACGAACGACAGCTCCTGCCCATAGCGCGGAACCCAAGCGGTGTATCTGCGGAATTCCACGGCATACTCCTGCGCCGTGAAATTTCCACCACACCCCCACGATTCATTTCCAACGCCCCAGAAACGAACACCGAAAGGGTCTGCGTATCCAGCGGAAGCGCGCGTATCCGCCAAAGTGGTGCTGCCGGCCGGGGAGTTGCAGTATTCCACCCACTGATAGAACGCCTCGGCGGGAAGACTGCGTATGTTGGCCGCCAGGTAGGGCTGGCCTCCGATCAGTTTGCAGAAGCGAATGAACTCATTCGTCCCGAACTGATTGGGATCGTACTTATGGCTGGCAGGACTGACGGCGCTTTCGTCCTGCTCCCAGAAGTTGGTCCGCCTTGGACGCTTATCTGCCGGACCAATACCATCGCGCCAGTCATAGCTATCGGCAAAACATCCGCCGGGATAACGAACCACCGGCGCTTTGATCTTCCGCATCTCCTCGACTAACTCCTTCCGGATGCCGTTCAGGTTCGGGATTCTTGAGTTCTCGCCCACCCATATGCCGTCGTAGATCACCCCACCGAGATTCTCGGCGAAGTGCCCGTAGATGTTGGGTGAGATGGTTCCCAGCGGCTCTCCCAAGAGAACCTCGATCCGTGAGTCGGCTCCGGTTGGACCCGCGGCCACAAAGGGCGCCATTCGGCTTAACAGTAGGCACCCCGCGCCCATCACACTGCCGTGAATAAATTCGCGGCGTCCGATCAAATCACTTTTCGTCAAGTCAGGCTCCGTCAAGTCATGCTCAGTCAAATCATGCTCCCCATTGAATCACGCTGTAAGAGCGGGCCGGTGCTTCAAATTTCGCACGGCCTCCCGTGATCGAAGGTTTGTCCAGTGCTCGTGGAACCACGCGTTGCGGCGCGTCGAAAGTGTTCGAGGCTTTGAGATCGTCTCCGGTCAGCAGGAAAGAAGACAGCACCCGTGCCGGCGCTTTGTCCTGCCAGTTCAGTTCGACCGTGTGAGCCTTTGCCAAATCGCGATTGAGAACGAAGACGGAAACCTTGCCGTTTTCTGGGTCGACGGTTCCGGCCACGTCCAGGTAAGGAACCTGGCCCATGCCCTTAACTTCATACGTGGGCGACTCGACGACCAGATTCAGTACCGATCCGCGGGCAAACTGAAGAGCCCAATTGTAAGGGTAATAGATCGTTTGCCGGACCAAGCCGTTCGCGTTGGTCATGATGGGAGCAATGACGTTAATCAACTGGGCCAGGCAAGCCAGCTTCACCCGATCCGCATTGCGAATCAACGTATTGACGAACCCACCCACCAGTAGAGCGTCTTCCAGGTTGTACACCTCTTCCAGCAAATGCGGGGCTTCCTGCTCATGGCCATTCACCGCGTCCCCGCTGCGGGCCCGATACCAAACGTTCCACTCATCAAACGAAAGCCAAAGCTTTTTCGGCGACCGCTTGTGTCCCCGCACCATGTCGCAGACGGCCACCGTTTCCGCGATCTGCTTTTCCATGCTCAGGTTCATTGCGAGAAACTTCGCGCTATCGCCGCCGGTCTCATCAGGTGTATTTCCCACGTAGCGATGCAGAGAGAGCCCGTCCACATAGTCGTAACATTGCTCCAGCACTTCGCGATCCCATTCCAGGTACGTCGGCATGAAAGGCCCACTTGATCCACAAGCAATGAGTTGAAGCGACGGATCGACATAGTGCATCTGACGGGCCGCATCCTGAGCCTTCAGTCCGTACTCGGTGGCGGTCATGTGCCCGATTTGCCAGGGGCCATCCATTTCGTTGCCCAGGCACCAGTGCTTCACTTTGTAGGGCTCGGCGAATCCGTGTTTGCGGCGCAGTTCGCTCCACTTAGTCCCCTTATCGACATTGCAATATTCCACCAGCGCTGCTGCATCCTCTGGAGTTCCGGTGCCGAGGTTCAAACCCATCAGAGGCAGCGTGCCGGTCCCTTTGCACCACGCCATGAATTCGTTGGTGCCAAACTGGTTGGTGTTGAGCGAATTCCACGCCTTGTCCAGCACACGAGGACGGTCCTGCTTCGGCCCAACGCCGTCAAGCCAGTTGTAGCCCGAAACAAAATTCCCCCCGGGATAGCGAACAATCGGTACTCCCATCTGCCGCACTTCGTCCATCACATCTTTGCGAAAGCCATTGGAGTCCGATAGCTTGGAGCCCGGATCGTAAATTCCCTCGTAAATCGCGCGCCCCAAATGCTCCAGAAACGAGCCAAACAGATTGCGGTCAAGTGGCGCCAGCGTCCGTCGAGAGTCCAGGTAAACACGAACCGCCTCGCTGGGATTCGGTGTCTGCGTCTGTGCAGGTAAGAATCTGCCAAACGCCAGATCCGTCGAACACGTGATACCCACAGCAGCAGCTTGACCCAAGAAACGACGTCGATTGGGTGAGAACATGGTTGTCATCTCCTGGCGAATTTACGAATGACAATCTGGACGCGACGAATAGTAAACGTTTACCAGTTTTCGCGCCACAGTTTTTTGAGCTTTCGTTCTAGTAATTTTGTCATCCCGACCGGAGCGAAGTGGAAGGGATGGGACCTGCTGTTTCGGCGCTGCTCAACTGGTGCAGGATTTTCTGATATTCAGGGAATTTCGGGGACAGCTCGCTGCAGCGAGTATGAAGTCCCGTCAAATGATCCAACCGATGAGCGGTTGAGCGGGCGGAAAAAAACAGGTCCCTTCACTTCGCTCGCTTCGCTCCGGTCGGGATGACAGAGGGCGGGGTTGGAACTGCGAGTCTCAGTTGGAGGAAGCCGGTGTCGGCTCCATCACCGCGGGCGGTGAAACCCGCTCCGCAGACACCCGCGACGACTCCGGCCGATAACCATTTCGCGTACGGATACGGCACCTTCGCGCCCGTTCTCCCTTTAGCTTCACGGTGATGGTGCGCCACCCGCGGTTCGGATTGGGTTGGGGATAGTAACTCACGGAATAAAGGTGCGCCAGATCGTTCCGGATGGAAGCGAACGCCTTCTGTTGCTCTCTCCACGTCTTGGCAAAGTAGGCCTCGCCGCCGGTGGCCGCGCTCATTCGTTTGAAGACGGTGCTGGAGACCGGTTCCAGCTTGGCCTCGCGGGTGCTGATCATGTAGATAGGAATGCCCTTTGATTGCGCCAACTCGGCCACATCTTCCGGCGGCACCATGCTGGCGTTATCCGGGCCGTTCGAAAACACCACTACAACTTTTCTGCCCGTATTCTGGCCCGCGTCTTTGAGGGTCATCAGCAAGGCGTTGTAGAGAGCGGCATCGTCGCCGGCGACCGTGGTGCGTACTCCGCGCAAAACCAGGTTGCGGTCGGGCGTGAGGGTGGTAGCCCGAGAAAGGTCGCGGCTGTAAGAATAAAACGCCACGCGGTCAGGATTATCCAGGGAGCGAACGAACTCGGCAATCGCATCCTGGGCGAAAACAAAACCGCGATACATGTAGTTACTGGTATCGAACAGGATAAAAACGTTGGCGCCCGCCATCGCCGATCCCAGCTCGGATCCAAGCTCGGACGACGTTTCCGGGACGTCCGACGCGCCGTTCAGTGGGCGGCTGCGCAGCTGTCCGGGTTTGTCTTCGTCGGCCGTGACCGTCACTCTTCGAGTGGCTTCATTGCCTTCGCCGAAGGTCGCAACCTTTTGCTGAATGCCGTCTTCGGTCACTTCAAAATCGGAAGGCTTGAGACCGGTCACATAGTTTCCCTTGCTGTCCATGACCGCCACGTTCAACTGCACCATGTCGACTTCAACGCGAATGCTGGTTTCGCCTTCCTGCGCCGCCATCCAACGAGTTGAAGTAAAGAGGAATGCGGAAAGAACGACGGGAATCAGAAAAAATCGTTTTGCCATAGGACCCTGCCATCATCCTCCCGCGCCTTTTCATCTGGCCGGGAATTTTAAGAACTCGTAAAACTCAAAACAACTTGCCGCAAGCTCGCTCCTACTGAACCCTTGCTTACTGCACCGCCGTGCTTAACGCGACTTTTGGCAGCGAAGTAATCTTGCCCTGGCGGAACTCTTCGCCGGTTTCCCGCATCGCGCGCAGCATCGCCGGCCAGTCTTCGAAATCAGTGGCAAAAATCTTCTCCACCATCCGGTACGTCAGTTCGGGAACCAGCCGGTTCAACATCACTGGCGGATAACCCAGTTCATCCGCCAGCCGAGCCCAGTACAAATTATTGGAATCCCAGGACTCAGCCAGCAGTCGGCTGGAATAACCCATGAATGCGGGGAACGGCTTCACGTTCAGCAATTCACGACTGTAGCTTTGCGCCAACGCTGGATGGGGAACCCCAAAGTCTTCAGACAATCGTTTCCAGCTGACTTCCTCTGGGTAGCGGCTGGAAAGATTTTCCAGTTCCTCACCCGCCTTCCCCCAGGAATTGTTTTCTCCAGGAAATCTCCGCCGGAACTCAGCCGCCAGGTAGAAAGTCTCGCCCGGCATCACCCGGGAAAGGGCGTCGTTTTCAGCTCCCGCCTGGAGAGCCCTCTCCAGTTGCGCGGTTCGTTGCGGGACCATGCGCTCGGAAAGGATGCTCAACACGTTCGACCGTAGCTTTTCATCCTTTGCGGAAGCCGCCAAAAGCTCCTCGCCAGTACGCTGGTATAGGGCGACAGCGTGCAATTCGTTCTGGCTGATTCCCCACCAGCGAGGCAGGGTGGCGCTGCTCACCAGACCGGGCACTAACTCATGCCAGATCAGGGCCTGAACGTTTTCCGGAACGATGAAGTCCTGCTCCGCCTCGGCCAGCACAAAAGGCAAATCCGCCAGCGAGCCGGCCAAGTGAGCGCCGCCGCCTGCCGGCAAGCCCGAGCCGAAGACGTGCGGCACGTGCCAGGACTGTCCTCCTCCCATCGCCATTTCTCCGGAGAAGTCATGTGAGCGCACGTAAAGAGGATTGTTGAGAAGAATCTGCGCTCCCGGCGGCTCGTAATACGCGTAATTCAAACCGACCAGCGTGTCCCGAAGGAAGGGTGCAACTATGCCGCGCGCGTCCGCCAGTTCTTTGTGTGAATTGGGTGACTTGATGATCTTCACCAAATCAGTCCGGGTTTGGAGAGAGCTGTGACGGGTGTTGTAGAACCCGGCCGCCCATTCGCTGCGTTCGCTGCTGGTGAACATCGGCCGCGGCATTTCAAACTCCCGCAGCTCTCCAGCTAGCGGAATCAGGTTATCGGCCACGGGTTTTCCCTGCGCCAACTCGTTCAAGCCGTTTCCTAAGGCCAGCAGCGTGTCCAGAGAAACCAGCCGCTGCCCGTCCATGACGGAGCGAATTCGGTTTGCCAGTTCCTGCCGCACCTGTTGGCCCGCTGGGTTGGACTGCTTGGGGCCGGCCAGCAGCGAGATGACTTCACCCTGGGAAAGATTCGACCTGCCCGCTGCCGCCCGCCAAAGGTCATGAATAGAAGCCTGGGCTGCGTCAAAGAGCTGGGCCTGTGAGGATATCCCTGCGGCGAACGGGTTGATCACCTTCTGCCAGGAATCGTTCAGATCGCGGGAAGAGATTTGACCTTGCCGCGCAAGAATTTGCCAGAGACCCACATTGGCCTGAAAGATGCCCAGAGCGTTGGCTCGCAAGGTGACATTGGAAGTTCGGTCAATGGCGTCAACCACTCCCAGGAAGCGGGTGATCGAAGCATCATTCAAACCTTCGAATTCAGAAAAGATCAGGTACTGATGGCCGTACCGGGCAAACTTGTCACCCAGCAAGCGAACCGTTTGCGGACTCAAGCGCTGGTCCGCAGGGCGTGCGCTATCGATAGCACTCAGCATGAGGTAGATGGGCAGCGGTCCATCTTCCGAACTTTGCCGGGAAAAGGCGAACATCGCCTCTACCAACTGGTCGGGGCTCTTCCAATGGCTCGCATGCTTGGCCCACTGCCGCACGACCTTGGAGTCGGACTTCTGCTGGACGATCTGCCCCCACACTTCGAGATTTCCAGGAACGCTGGGTTGTCCGGTCGAATCGAACCGAAGCCGCGTCACCAGCAGCAGTAGCCCGGGGTCGGGTCGGAAAACAGGCCGGGCTGGGCCCGGATTAATGTCCTTGCCGCGGAGCGCATCGTAGAAGCGAGGCAGGCGGTGAGCCTCGGTGAAATAGACCTGCTGGGCCGGAGTCAGGCGTGAGAGA